>SMVB01307010.1_pt1 | contig 27578 bp, 34 predicted proteins | sample 2456461 | NCBI WGS metagenome assembly SMVB01 (sample SAMN11095934, study PRJNA526329) | marine sediment metagenome | biome: Marine sediment; feature: Surficial sediment; material: Deep marine sediment; isolation source: Hadal surficial sediment | place: Pacific Ocean | collected 2014-05 | depth...
CGGAGACGACGGTGACCGACGTCTACGGGGTCGGCCCCATCGTTGCCGCGTTCCTCATCGGATACACCGGGGATCCCGCCCGGTTCGCCACTTCGGATCGTTATGCCGCCTACAACGGCACCGCACCCATCGAAGTGTCCTCCGGCGGCAAGAAGCGACACCGGCTGTCGCTGCGGGGGAACCGGAGACTGAACCATGCCATCCACATGGCCGCCGTCACCCAGATCCGCTTCGACACCCCGGGGCGGGTCTACTACGACAAGAAACGAGATGAAGGCAAAACCAAAAAGGGAAGCCCTCCGAACGTTGAAACGACGCGTCTCTGACGCCGTCTACCAGCGACTCGTCACCGACCAGCGACAAGCCACCACCAGTTAGGGCCCGGGGGGCACTCAGGAACGTCTCTGTCGCTTGCGTGGCCGGCCTCGCATCCTGAACACCGGCTCTTCAGCTCAGCCACCCCAAGCCCGCCCCCAACGCTACACCCGGCCGGACCACCCGGTCCCACCAGACGCGCCCAAAAAAACAACACCCTTGACACAAAGAGGCTTCGATCAGGCGCAGAGCCGGTTCTGTGCGTCCGCAGTGAGTCCTCAGAGGCGCGGACATCCATCTCGACGATGGCCACCCGCGAGCCCAACTCGTCGGCGAGCTCGGTGAGGCGGTCCTTGCGCCGGGCTCCCAAAACCACCGACGCTCCCTCGACGCCAAGGGCTCGCGCCGTGGCCGCTCCGATTCCGGAGCTGGCTCCGGTGATAGCCACGACAGTGCCGTTCAAATCCCTCATGAAACCTCCACTTCGTCCCGGCACCGCTTCAGACGGTTCGCCACAAGGCTCGGCTGACCAGGTTCTCCAACTGCTCCTGTCGCCCAGAGACGGGAACCGGGTCGATGACACCGGCTGCCACCCGTTCCTCCAGGTCGAGCAGGGTCACCTGCCCACCCATGATGCCGGTACCGAGCTCATCGGCCCACGCCGCATAGCGGGCGTCGCGTGCCGACTCGAGGACACCGTCTTCGATGAGCCGTGCCGCCACCAGGAGCGACCGGGCGAGCGTGTCGATGCCACCGACGTGCCCGTGGAAGAGGTCGTCGCGGGCCATGCTCTGCCTCCGCAGCTTGGTGTCGAAGTTGAAGCCGCCGGTGGTGAACCCACCACTGCGCATGATCTCGTACATTGCCAGGCTCATCTCCTCGACCGAATTCGGGAACTGATCAGTGTCCCAGCCGCTCTGCGGGTCGCCACGGTTGGCGTCGACGCTGCCAAAGATGCCGTTGTCGACGGCGTATGCCACCTCGTGATGAAAGCTGTGCCCGGCCAGCGTGGCGTGATTCGCCTCGATGTTGACGAACAGTTCTCCCACCAGGTCGTAGCGCTCGAGGAACCCGTGAACGGAGGCGGAGTCGTAGTCGTACTGGTGCTTGGTTGGCTCCTGCGGCTTGGGTTCGATGAGCAACGTCCCCTCGAACCCGATGTCGTGTTTGTACTCGACCACCATGTGTAGGAACCGTGCGAACTGGTCTGCTTCGCGGCCCATGCGCGTGTTGAGCAACGTCTCGTAGCCCTCGCGTCCGCCCCACAGCACGTAGTTGGCGCCGCCGAGGCGATGCGTCGCGTCGATGGCGTTCTTGATCTGGGCCGCGGCATAAGCGAAGACCCCGGGATCCGGATTGGTCGCCGCGCCTGCGGCAAAACGCGGATGACCGAAGGCGTTGCTGGTCCCCCACAGCAGCTTGACGCCGGTGCGCGCCATGTGCTCCGCCGCGTAGTCCACCATCTCTTCCAGATTCCGTTTGGTCTCGGCGTAGGTGTCGCCCGGCGGTGCGATATCGATGTCGTGGAAACAGAAGAACGGTGTGCCCAGCTTGGTGAAGAACTCGAAGGCGGCGTCCATCTTCTGGTGTGCCGCCTTCATCGAGTCCACGTCATCGGCGAGCCAGGGGCGGTCGAAGGTCCCTAGCCCGAACACGTCGTTGCCCGGCCAGTTGAACGAGTGCCAGTAGCACACGGCGATACGCAGCTGATCCTCCATGCGCTTGCCCAGCACGATGCGATCCGGGTCGTACACGCGGTAAGCCAGGTCGGCTTCGGCATCGGGTCCGCCATACCGTATGGGCTCGGTCGGGAAGAATTCGGTCACGATTCCCCTCCTGCTGCTTCGCTGACTCCAGGTTACCGATGCCGCAGCTTGGCCGGGCATCGGCCAGACGCTAAGCCGTGGCGAGGATGGTCTCGATCACCTTCATGTTGTTAATGGCATCATCGATCGGCACCGGGACTTGCGTATCGTCGAGAATGGCCTGAGCGAACAGGCTGGCCTGGATCGTGTATTGGTCGGCGGCGGGAAATACCACGGTTTCGGTATCGGGAGCTACCGGTGGGTCGCCACCCTGAGTCACGAATATCCTGGCCTCCCGATCCGGGGGGATGTTGAACGGGATCTCGATGTCGATGCGGCCGTCGCTCCCGACGATGTGGACGCGTTGGTCGTCCTCGGCCCTGGTGGAGCAGGTGAACGTCGAATGCCGACCACCAGGGAACTCCAGCAGCGCCGAGGTGACGATATCGATGCCCATCGTCGGATGGCGACGGACCGCGGCCTCGATTCTGGTCGGTTCCGCCTCGAACAGCATCCGAGACAGGTTGACGCAATAGCAGCCGACGTCCATCAGGGCTCCGCCGCCGTTCTCGACGCGGTTGCGGATGTTGTTGGGATCGTCGTTGAAGTAGCCGAACCAGCTCTGCACCGCCTGCAACTCACCGATTGCACCGGATCCGACCAACCGCACCGCCTCTACCCAGGTTGGGTGATGCCGGTACATGAACGCCTCCTCGAGCTTGACCCCGGCCTCATCGCAGGCGGCGGCCATCTCCTCGCCCTCGGCTGCCGATAGGCCGATCGGTTTCTCACACAGAACGTGCTTACCCGCTGCTGCTGCCTTGATCGTCCACTCGTGATGAAGGTTGTTCGGCAACGGGATGTAGACCGCATCTACCTCGTCGGCTTCCAGGAGCGCCTCATAGCTGCCGTAGAAGCCGGGGATGCCAAGCTGCTTCGCAGCCCCCTGTGCCCGCTCTTCGGATCGGGAGGCAATGGCGACGACCTCGCAGTTCTCCGCCTGCTGGATGGCACGCGTCACCTTGGTCATGCCGATATTGGCCGTGCTCAGGACTCCCCATCGGACCTTGGTCATGTCAGGCTCCCTGGGGCGATGATGGCCGCACCCAGGTGGGCGAGCTCGATGTCGACTTCCTCTGGCAAACCGCTGACGCCGACTGCGCCGATCACCCGGCCGTCTTCGATGATCGGGACGCCCCCACCCCAGCCGGTGTAGCGCAGGTCCCCGAAGTTGGTCATGGGAAACGCCTCCTGGCGGGATCGCTCTCCAATCACGGCCGACTCGACACCCTCTCTGGCGGCGGTGAACGCCTTGTGGATGGCGTTGTTGATCGACGGCAGCGGGCAGCCGTCGGTGCGGAGCAAGGCGATGAGCTCGCCGTGCGGATCGACTACGGCCACCGCGGCTCCGGCGCCGCGGGACTCGAACTCCCCACGCACTGCGTCGATGATCTGCTGCGCCTCTCCGTGGCCGAGCTCACTGCGTTGCGGCATGGGTCCTCCTATACGCTTGTCCAAGCACCGTCGGCCGCACTCGCCGCCACGACGGCATCGACGAACCGAACCCCGAGCACGCCATCCTCCGCGTTGGGGAACCGCAGCGCCATCGGATCGACCGTCGTGCCGGAGCGGCGGGCGGCGATGGCTTCGGCAGCGTCCGAATAGATCGCAGCGAAGCATTCGTGGAAACCCTCAGGGTGGCCGGCGAGGATGCGGCTGGCCCGCGCCGACGGCGGCAGGGTGCCCGGCCCATGACGGCAAGTCGGAGCCGCCTCCCCATCATCTCGATCACCGGGTTGGTATGCATGAAGACTTCCTCCCGCGGGGGCGAACTTAGTCTCTTTTGCACCACGCGGGTCGTCGTGCTGCACTGGAGACGGTGAGCCAGCCGCCTACCGAGTACCAGACCGAGGTCATCCGGCTCGGCGACGTCGAGGTCACCGTGGTTCTCGACGCCGGGCCGCGTGTTCTCGGCTACGTTCGCCGTGGCGGCCCGCAGCTGTTCGCCTCACTTCCCGGTGAGGTGATCGACCGGCCGGGAGGAGAGGCCTTCTCGTTCGTCGGAGGACATCGCCTGTGGCGGGCGCCCGAGGTCCCGCGCCTCACCTATCGGTCCGATAGTTACCCCATCGCCATGGACCGGCTCGACGGCGGCGTCCGGCTCATCGGAGCACCAGATGTCGAGGGAATAGCCAAGACGATCTCACTGCGCCAGCGAGGGGCTATGACGGTGGTTGACCACACGCTGCTCAACGCGGGGAGGGCGCCGATCCGGTGTGCCGCCTGGGCCATCACCCAGCTGACGCCCGGCGGGGTTTCGGTGCTTCCACAGCCGCTGGCGCCCTCCGACCCCGACGGCGTCCTCCCCAACCGCCTGATCGTGCTGTGGCCTTACACCGATACTGCGTCACCAGAGATCGCGTTGGGGGTGTCGGAGGTTCGAGTCCACGCCTCGGCGGCGACCACGCGCTCGAAGGTCGGTCAGCCCAACCGCCGAGGTTGGATGGCCTACGTCCTCGGCAGCGAAGTGTTCGTCAAGTGGTCGCCCCTCCACGATGACGCTCTCGACTACGTCGACCTTGGCGCGACCATCGAGTGCTACCGAGACCACCGATTCCTCGAGCTGGAGTCGGTGGGCCCGTTCACCGACCTCGAGCCGAGAGCAGCCTTGCACCACCGCGAGGTGTGGACGCTGATAAGGCTGGAGGGGCGTCCCCTCGATGAGGTTCTAGCCTCCCTGCCAGACTAGCCGGCGGAGATGGTCGATTGAGCTACTACATCGGTCTGGATACATCGACAACCTCAACCAAGGCGCTGCTGATGGATGCAGACGGTTCGGTGGTCGGCATCGGGCGCTCCGAGTACGGCTACGACACGCCGCGGCCGTTGTGGACGGAGCAGGCTCCGGATCTGTGGTGGCAGGCGACCATCGAGGCGACCACCCAGGCGCTGGCCGAATCCGGCGTCGACGGCGGCGACGTCAGCGGGATCGGGATGACCGGACAGATGCACGGCCTTGTCCTGCTCGACAACACCGGGGAGGTGCTGCGCCCCTCGATCCTGTGGAACGATCAGCGAACCCAGGCCGAGACCGACGATATCCGAGACCGAGTCGGCAGGAGCCGCCTCATCGAGGTCACCGGCAACGATGCCATGACCGGTTTCACCGCCCCCAAGATCCTGTGGGTGAGGAACAACGAGCCTGAGATCTACTCCAGGGTGGCACACGTGCTTCTCCCCAAGGACTACGTCCGACTTCGGCTCACCGGCGAGTTCGCCACCGACAAGGCAGGGGCATCCGGCACCCTGCTGTTCGATCTCGCAGCACGGGACTGGTCACAGGAGATGCTCGACGCCCTCGACATCCCCCTGGATTGGCTCCCGACGACCCACGAGGGTCCAGAAATCACCGGAGCCCTCACCGAGGAGGCGGCGCAGGTCATGGGCCTTCGCCGGGGCACACCGGTCATGGCAGGCGGTGGCGATCAGGCCGCCAACGGCGTTGGCGTCGGTGCAGTGACCTCGGGTGTCGTTGCGGTGAGCATCGGCACCAGCGGCGTGGTTTTCGCCGCTGCCGACCGCCCGATCTTCGAGCCGGAAGGGCGGCTCCACGCCTTCTGCCACGCCGTTCCGGATACTTGGCACCTGATGGGGGTGATGCTGTCGGCCGCCGGGAGCTACCGCTGGTTCCGGGACACGGTGGCACCGTACCGGGATTTCTCCGCGCTCGACGAGGAGGCCGCTGCGGTGCCCCCCGGCGCCAACGGGCTGGTATTCCTCCCCTACTTGACCGGAGAGCGGACCCCGCACTCCGATCCGATGGCACGAGGCGCCTTCGTCGGCCTCACCGTCCGCCACGGCCTTGGTCACCTGGCCCGCGCCGTCATGGAAGGGGTTGCGTTCGGGCTGCGCGATTCGGTAGAGCTGATGGCAAAGGAGATCGAACTCGGCGAGGCTCGTGCGTCCGGCGGCGGCGCCAGGAGCGACGTCTGGGTCCGGATCATCACCGACATCCTCGACCGCCCGGTGCGGGTGGTCGGCACCGCGGAGTCCGCTGCGCATGGCGCCGCCATCCTCGCTGCCACCGGCGACGACGCCTTCGCGTCCGTTGCCGAGGCGTCTCAAGCCGCGGTCACGGTGGGTGACGTGATCGAGCCGACCTCCGACGCAGCGGTCTATGAAGACGTCTATGCCATCTATCGCAATCTGTACCCGAAGCTCGGCGGCTCGTTTCGCAACCTGGGTGTCATCGACGCTGTTTCTCCCCGCGTTTCTCCCTCTGTTGGGCGGAGTTCCGCCGAGGGCGGGGAGGGGGCTTCTCAAGGGTGAGTACCGCCGAAGGCGGGCGAGACTCCATAACCTGTACAGTCTGGAGGGCTGCGACGTGACATCCAAACCGACGCATAACGATCGGCCCGCCGAGGACGGCCGTCGGTGCCGCCCGCAAGCTGGACTCGTCTTCAGCAAGTCACCACAGCCGATCCAAAGCCGCCTTGTTCAATCCGCCAACACGGCGGATCAACTTGAATAGCGACATGTTCCGAGGCGAGGCGACGCAGGCCATGGTGCGCCACTTCGCCGCTGGCTTGGCACTGAGTCTGGTGGCAGCGGCGTGCACGTCGACCGGGACGTACCAAGAGGCACAGGCCGTTGATCTGCGGTTTGTCGATGTTGCCGACGAAGTCGGGCTGGATTTTCGGCACGGTGCGTTTCGGTGGGGCGTATCGGCCGACCCGGCGGCGATGATGGGCGGGGGGCTGTGCTGGATCGACTACGACGCAGACGGTTGGCTCGACCTCTTTTTGGTCAACACATATGCCGAAGCGGAGTGGGACCGCTGGCAGGGCGAAGGCGGGCTACCTCGAAGCGCCCTATACCGCAATCGTCGTGGCCAGTTCGTCGACGTCACCGATGACGCCGGCGTTGGGCTGGAAGTTCGGGGCAACGGGTGTGTCGCCGCGGATCTCGACCTCGACGGGTGGACCGATCTCTACGTAACCACTGCCCGTGGCGATGTCCTGCTGTGGAACGAGGGCGACGGAACGTTCACGGACGGCACACAATCTGCCGGGATCGACGTCTACGGCTGGCACACCGGTGTAGCTGTTGGCGATATCAACGGCGACGGCTGGCCTGATCTTTTCGTAGCCGCCTACGTCGAACCGAACACTCCCAACCCGCGCGGAGGAATCGCCTTTCCTAACACTCTGGTGGCCCGCCGCGATCTGCTCTACCTCAGCGAGGGCCCAGGGCCGGCAGGCCATGTCACGTTCCGCGAGGTGGGTGAGGAGGTCGGGTTGGAAAGGGATGAGTACGAGTACGGGCTCGGGGTCGTGCTCAGCGATCTGGACGGCGACGGTGACCTCGACCTGTTTGTCGCGAATGACACCAAACCCAACCGGCTCTACGAAAACGTCGCCCGGCCAGATGATCCATTCGGGTTTCGGCTGGTGGATGTCACGGATAGTGCCCAGGTCGGTGACCTCAACAGCGGTATGGGAGTGGCCGCTGAAGACTACAACGGCGACGGACTCTTCGATCTCATCGTCACCAACCTGGGCGACCAGGTCCACTCCGTGTATCGCAACGAAACCAACCTCAGATTCGCCGAAGGCCGCGATGATCTCGGAGTGGCCGACCTCGGAGTTGGGAATACCGGGTGGGGCGTGTCGTGGGCGGATTTCGACCTTGACGGGGACCGTGACCTGATGATTGCCAATGGTTTCGTGCCGATCACCGGCGATGAGGACCGTCAGCTACTGAGCCTCTACCGCAACACCGGCGCCAGTTTGACCGACATCTCGAATCTGGCGGGCCTGGATGCTCTTGGTCCACTCCACGGCCGGGGCCTGGCTACGGCCGACTACGACAATGACGGCGACATCGACGTAGCGGTGAGTTCGATTGGCGGACCGGTGCGCTTACTGGAGAACCGCGTCGCGGGTTTCCACTGGCTGATCGTCGATCTGGAAGGCTTCAATCCAGGTGCCGTGGTGCGAATCGAGCTCGAGGATGGAACGGAGCAGCGATGCGAGGTTCGAGCCGGCTCGAGCTGGCTGTCATCGGAGGATCCGCGCTGTCACTTTGGCCTGGGAACCGGCCGAGTCTCCGCCATCCATGTCGATTGGCCTGATGGCACGTCCAGCGATCTCGTCGCTCCCGGGCACGACCGCATCATTGAGGTAAAGCAACCGGGCTAAGCGATACCTGACGCCCGCTGCGCACGCCTGGTGAAAGAGTCCACCAGAACGGCTGCGAGGAGTACCAGGGCGGTAACAACGAACTTGACACCCGAGGGCAGATTGGGGATGAGGCCCAGGCCGTTGTCCAAGCTGGCAATCACCAATGCTCCCAGGAGGGCACTCACGACCATCCCGCGACCGCCGAACAGGCTGGTTCCACCGATAACGGCGGCGGCGATGGCGTTCAACAGGAGGTTGCCGCCGCCTGCGGCCGGGTCCACGGATCGCAGCCTGGAAGCCAACACGATGCCTCCTACCCCAGCCATGAAACTGGCGATCATGAAAACTGCGATTTTGACCCGGTCAACGTTGATGCCGGCCCGGTGGGCCGCCTCCGGGTTGCCACCGACGGCGTAGACGTGGCGGCCGAATCGGGTACGCGCGGCGATGAACGTCCAGAACACCAGTAGGAACAGGACGAGAAGGCCCACCATTGGCACGCCGCGGTCACTGTTAGCTACCGACACGGCGAAAGCTGTCACCGCTCCCAGCGCAACGATCTGCAGGAACACGATCAGAATCGGTGTCACCGGCAATCCAGCCTTTGACCGGCCTCGACGTCGTAACAATTTTTGTCCCGCAAAGCCCACTACTGCAAGGATGGCCAGGACCCATCCCCAGAAGTCCGTGAAGAAGGCATTGGCGATACCGATCACGACATCGTCTTGAATGAGGATCGTGCCGCTGTCGGTGAACTCGGTCGTGAGGATCAACACGACGCCGCTCCATCCAAGGAGGCCCGCAAGGGTCACTACGAATGACGGAACACCCGCCTTGGTGATGATGAACCCGTGCAGAAAACCGATGGTGGCGCCCACCATCAGGCCGAACGGTATGGCAATCCACCAGACCCAATCGGGCCCAGATTCTCGCAGGAGCAGCGTCACCGTGACGCCTATAACGGCACTCACGAATCCTACCGAAAGGTCGATCTCGGCAACGAGCAACACGAACACGACACCGATGGCGATTATGACGAGCCCTGACGTCTGACGGATGAGGTTGACGAAATTCGGGGCTGATAGGAAAACATCGCTCTGGGTTTGGAAGATGAATGCGATGACGATGAGACCCAAGATGATCGGCAGGGATCCCAAATCGCCCGCTTTGACCCTCGTCCAATACGCGGCGACGTACTCCGGCACCGTCGGGTTGTTCGACTCGGTCACAGACTCGACCGGTGGATCTTCCAGGTTGGCCGGGGTGCTCATGTTGTCATTCTGGGTACGACCTCGATGGATCCTGCGGTGATAGCTTCGACGACTTCTTGCTGACTGGTGTGTGCGGTCTCGTAGAGCGCGACCCGTTGTCCAAGGCGCAAGACAGTGATGCGATGGGCCACCTCGAAGATATCGTGCAGGTTGTGGGAGATGATCACAACGGCAAGGCCTCGATCGGCAAGCCGGGCGACCAAATCGAGCACCTGGCGTGTCTGGACAATGCCCAGTGCTGCGGTCGGCTCGTCCAGGATCACGACTTTCGAATTCCACATCACGGCCTTGGCCACTGCCACAGCCTGGCGTTGACCTCCTGACAGCGCGGCCACAGCCTGCCTTACCGAAGTCAGCGTCGTCACCGACAGAGAGTTGAGCGTCTCTCCGGTCGCCTTCTCCATGGCTGACTCGTTGAGTCGGAAGGGAAACCGAATCTCCTCTCTGCCCAGGAACATGTTGGCGACGACGTCGAGGTTGTCGGCGAGGGCTAGGTCTTGGTACACGATCTCGATGCCGAGGTCCGCGGTATCCGCCGGGCCGTGGATCTTGACCGGGCGGCCCTCAAAAACAATCTCACCCCCGTCGTAGGGGTAGATGCCGGCGATGCCTTTGACCAGGGTCGACTTTCCTGCCCCATTGTCGCCGACCAGGGCCATCACCTCTCCGGAACGGACCTCGAAATCGACGTCGGCAAGCGCTTGCACGGCACCAAAGTGTCTGGATACCTTTTTCAGCTGCAGGATCGGGCCGTTGTCGCTATCAACCATTCGTCGCGTACCGTCCTTAGGGATAGGCAAGTAGCAACGACGCTCGTCGCACGGTCGCCAACTTTCTGGGTTCCGCCGACCGTACTAGTCGCAATCTTAGAGAGGAAGGAGCCGAGCAGTGGGAACGGGGGACGCCAAGGAGCGTCCCCCGTTCCTACGCGAGACGCGCCAAGGCGCCTCTCGTGATTCGTTAGGTGAGTCCGGCGTCTGCGCAGGCCTGCTCGAACTCGCCCACGCAGATCTCATCCAATGAACGGAAGCCATCTGCGATCACCGTCTCGGCGATGTTGTCGATTGTCACGGTCTGGACGTCCAGGCCGACGAAGGGCACGTCGGCTTGGCCATTGTTGATTGTATTGCCACCGGTAAGGGCTCCGAGGTCCTCGCCGTTGAGCAAAGCGATCGCGACATCAGCCGCAGCGCTGGCCTCATCCTGAATCGGCTTGTACACCGTCATGAGTTGATCGCCCGTCAGGATTCGCTGGATCCCGGGGGTAGTAGCGTCCTGGCCGGTTACCGGGATCGGATCGAGACCGGCACCTTTCAGCGCCGAACTGACCGCACCCGCGATGCCATCGTTGGCGGCGATAACGCAATCAATGTCATTGTTGTTGGCCAGCAGCATCTGCTCAAAGAGCACCAACGCTACCTGGTTATCCCAGCCAGGCACAAACTGGTCATCGACTTCGGTCCAATCGCCGGCATCGAACTTCGGATTGATGATCTCGTCGTATCCAGACTTGAACAGGTGAGAGTTGTTGTCCTCTTCACCACCGTTGAGCACGGCAACCTTGGAACCCGTCGGACAGACCTCGACCAGGGCCGCTCCCTGGGCCAGCCCGACGTTCTTACCCTCGAAGCTGACGTACGCGTCGGCTCCGGGACCCTCGGTCGTGAGGCGGTCGTAATCGACGACCAACGCGCCACTCTCATGTGCGATTGCGATGATGGTGGAGCTGCTCCCGCTGTCGAGGCTGACGACGACGAGCACTTTGGCGCCAGAAGCAAGAGCCTGCTCAGCCTGAGTGATCTGTGTCTGGGCATCACCCTCGGCGTTGACGATGTTGAAATCGACACCCGCTGCGCCGAATGACTCCTCGAAGAAACGACGGTCGTCGTTCTCCCATCGATCCGACGATGCGCTGTCAGGGAGCAGGACCCAGATGCTGCCGGCGGTCGCTGCTTCCGTGGTGGTCGGAGCTGCTTCCGTGGTGGTCGGAGCTGCTTGCGTGGTACCCGGGGCTGCCGCCGTGGTGGTCGTGTCCTCGGTCGAAGAGCAGGCCGCCGCTACGAGGACGAAAATGGCAGCTAAAAGCGGCCATCTCATCCGTCTCGAGAGATGCATATCGTACCTTTCCGTTGGTTACGTGACTAATCGCGACGGGCGCCCGAAAGGCCCGCCGGACCAGGTCGGCAGGCTACTCGTTGCCAAGGTAAGTCGCTACCCGGTCTGCGGCCGAACCAGCTAAGGCGTCAGCGCAATCCGAGGATCGGCTACCGCACCTCCCCGGTCGTTTTTCTCCAACTCGGCTCACACCGCATCAACGATCCGCCAAGCCTCGACGTGCGCAGCACGGTCGTCGTCTCATCGTCGCATCGATTCGGTTTGGCCGATGCCAAACTTGGCGTATCGTCACCAACCCGAGCACAGGAGCCAAAGAATATGGATGCGGACATCAACCCGGTTGTCGACATCTTGGGGCGCCGCCTGCGGCTGGCCATCATCGGAGGTGGACCGGGCAGTTTCATCGGCGCCATGCACCGCACTGCGGCTCGGCTGGACGACCGATATGAGCTGGTAGGTGGAGCATTTTCCTCGGATCCCGAACGCTCGCAGGCGAGGGGAATCGCGATGGGATTGCCCATGGGACAAGCTTACCGAGACGGCATGGAGCTGCTCGATCGAGAGGCAGACCGAGAGGGTGGCGCCGACGTCATCGCGATCATGACTCCGAACGACTCGCACCACAAATATGCCACGGCGGCACTCGAGCGTGGCTTTGACGTGATCTCCGACAAGCCGATGACCAACACGTTGGACGAGGCCTTGGACCTCCTCGAGAAGGTGCGGGCTTCGGGACTCGTCTACTGCTTGACCCACAACTACACCGGGTATCCCCTGGTCCGACAGGCCCGAGCCATGGTGGGCGAGGGACAGTTGGGCGAGATCCGGCTCGCCCAGATCGAATACGTTCAGGGGGGAAAGGCAGACGAGAACGATCCGGACCCCAGCGATGAGCTCCCCTGGCGTTACGATCCGGTGCGCGGAGGGCCATCGTTGGTGATGGGCGACATCGGCACCCATGCGCACAACCTCCTGTGCTTCATTTCGGGCCTCCAGGTGTCGGAGGTGGCTGCCGAAGTAGGCACAATCGTGCCCAACCGGCTGGTCCATGACTATGCCGGCGCGCTGCTCCGGCTTTCCAACGGTGCAAGGGGCAGCTTTTGGGTGACGCAGGCGGCTGCGGGCGTAGAGAACTGCCTTCGGATTCGCATCTCGGGGACCAAGGGGACGGTGGAATGGATGCAAGAGCTGCCGCAGGTGTTGACGTTCAAGCCGCTGAACGGGCCTGTGGAGGTGCGCACCCCGAACGGTCCAGGAACGTTGCCGCTGGCAGCTCGAGCCAGCCGGATCGTTGCTGGTCATCCGGAGGGCATCCACGAGGCGTTCGCCACAACGTACTCCGACGCTGCGGAAGCGATCGCTGGGCGCCGGGCCGGAAAAAAAGTCGACCCGCTGGCTCTCCACTTTCCCAACGCCGAGGACGGCGTTCGTGGAATCAAATTCGTGGAGGCGACAATTGCCTCCAGTGCGGCCAACGGGGCCTGGACCTCCTGTGTCGTGGATGTCTAGCTGAAGAGGATCCGCGCCGCACTCGTCGGATGCCTCTGTTCACATCAGGCATGGCCGACGCAGAGGTCGTGATGTTCGTCTCGCTACCCGACCCGCTATCGGCGATACCATCGTTGCTTGTGAGCGGCAAAGGCGTCACGTGCCGAAGGGATCACAACCAACAGGACGGGAACGGCGATGAGGAGGACCACAGGCCACAGCCACCAAGAACCGAGGGCGGCCACGACGCCGAGGAGGATGGCTGTGAGTAGCGCTGGAAACAGCAAGCCCTTCACGTACCAGCGAGCATCCGTCCAGTCGACGAAGATATCGCTCGCCCTGCGAAGGCTGGCACCGAGATTGCGCTCGGGCAAAGACCGAACCTCCTAGTCAATTCAGCTTGATGGTACGTTGCCGGAGACGCCGACTACAGATGTCTGTGTGGCCGCCTGACCGCTACTCAGGTGTCACCCGGGCTTTCGCGTCCGCCAACTCGAATTCAAGCATCAAGTCAAGCCAGGTGACCTGTAGTCGCCAACGATGACGTATCGCGGCTCCTCGTCCTCCACGATCTCGGGAAAACGGCCCACCGGTTCGAAGAACACATTGTCTGTTTTGTCGTCGTTGACACTCGAGACCTCGCCGACCACACATGGTGCGTCGACAGCCCAGAACGTGTGGTACACCCGCGGCGGGATACTGACGCTTTCACCAGGACCTAATAGGATCGATCCACCGGCGGCAATGGTCCGCGGGCCCGCGTCCACGACAAGCTCCACATCTCTGGTTCCCAACGACTCGTCATCGTTCGACGGGCGGAACTGGATTTCGAGGCGTCCGCCCGAGCGGTTGATGATGTCCTCTTGCTTGAGCCGGTGGAGATGCAGTGGGGTCACCTGGCCCACGGCGACATACATGAGTTTCTCTGCGTACACCTTGCCGGCGCCGTCGGCCAGATCGTCCAATGATCCGTTGCGCAGCGTGAACAAGCAGAGCCCGACCTCGGGATAGTTACCACTCCCAAAATCCGTGATGTCCCAACCCAAGTCTTTGCCAACCATCTCGCTGATGCTTGCCTGGTCCTGCGGTGGGTCCCAAGACGACCACGTGGCAAACGGGGGGAGATGCCATCCGGCCTCTGCAAACGCGGTCTCGGCCTCGGCTATGGCTGCGTTGATCTCCGACCGTCTCAATGGGTCCCTCTCCAGTCACTCATCGCATTTTGGGTTGTCGAGTCCATGAGCTCGAGCCTCGTTCGATCAGCTTGGTCGCGACCACACGGAGATCGGCGGTCTCGGCCGACCCGGAGATGTGAGAAAGGAGTAAGTCCACTGTTGCCCTGGCCAACTCCGCGAAGCTGTAGGCAACGACGCTGACGCCGAGCAGTTCAGCCGATTCGAAGTCGTCGAAGCCGATGATCGAGACACGATGGTCGAGACGCTTCATCGCGGTCAATGCGCCGAGCGTGTTCCTGTTGTTGGTGGCGAATATCGCGTCGATGTCTGGATGCCGTGTCAACAACTCTTCGGTTGCCTCGGCGGCTTCATCAACGGTGTGCGTTCCGAGCACCTCGAGTGGCGGAACCGGCCCGAGTCGAAGCGCGGCGAGCGCGGACCGGTAACCTCGAAAGCGCTCCTCGGCGGTGGCAATCCGTGTCGGCGCATCCCCCACAAAGGCGATCCGACTGTGTCCGCGCGATGCGAGATGGTCAACCGCCTGGCGGGCGCCGTTCGCGTTGTCGAGTACAACGCTCGGCATGTCACCAGAATCTGGCACCCGGTCGAGGTAAACGATCGGAGCCCGATCCTTGGGAAGTTTCGATCCATGAGTCGGAACGACGATCAGACCGTCACACTGTCGCGACCGGAAGGTTTCGACGGCTCGGAACTCGAGTTCCGGGTCTTCCCTGGTGTTGGCGGTCATCAGGTCGAACCCTTTGGGTCGCACAAGCTCCTCGATGTGGGCGGCGACGGTCGCGTAGAACGGGTTGTGGAGGTCGGCTATCACGAGCCCCAGGAGCTGAGATCGCTGACCAGGCCTCAGCATGCGCGCGGCGTCATTCCGTCGGTATTCGATCGCACCGATGACCTCCCGCACCTTGGCGGCCGTCGCAGGCGCAACGGCCGGATCACCGTTCACGACGCGCGACACGGTCTTCAGGCTCACCCCGGCACCAGCGGCGACGTCGTGCATCGTGGGTCGGGTGCCCTTGATCGTGCTGGTGAACGGCTCTTCATCGGTGATGGTGTCAGCCGTGTGACCGGCCGGCGATGCGTTGGTCACGGCGGGCCGACTCGGCCGCCCATCACCGCAGCGCCGGCTGCGGCCGATTCCAACTGGTTGTCGACCACGGCAGTGGGAAACTGGCGAAGCTTTCGTTCCTTGAACGAGGCATCGTTCATCCAACCACCCGTGACCACTACTCGCTCGGGAACTCCAAAGATGCTGCTCATCTTCGCCGCCAGCGCTGAGGATCGTTCGAAGGCCTCGTCAAGCCCGGTTCGCCACACGGATGCCGGTGAGGCCTCCGGTGGCACACCGTCAATCGACCTCGACTCGTCGGAACGCAGAACGACGTTGAGTCCTTGCGGGATCGAGTCCGCCTCGCTGCCTTGGGACGGTTGCTTGATCGATTCGAGGATCAGCCCAGACGGAACGACGCCGATGGCGACAAATCCCGACGGTTTGGTATGGCGGCCGATGGTCAGCCCTGCGTCGACGGCGCGCATCACAAGATCGTCGCTCAGGAGCTCATCGTCGAAGAATCGCATCATCGCCTCGGCTGTGCCACACGAGTCGAACAAGACTCCGGGGTCGGTTGCCTCACAAGCTTCGGCGGCCGCGAGATGATCGAGGCCGGCGACCAGCAGCGGGGCACCTATGAGCGCGGCGGGCCCATCCACGAGGGCGCCTTGGGCCCTATCGGGCGCTGAGGGCGAACGCAGCAAGGCGGGTGCGTCGCTGGGATCTATGTCGAGATACCCAAAGGCCCCTGCCCACATCTTCCCAGTACGCAAATCAAACAAACCGGTCCTCGACGCCAGCGACCACTCAGAATGTGCCGTCCCACCGAGCTTGTGCACTACCCATTCGGCAACGCTGTACCACGATGCACCCACGACGGGTGCGCCCCATTCGTCGGCCATCCACCGAATCTTGACGAGGGTGGACAAGGTCGTTCGGGGCAAGCCGGTGGCTCGGGTGAACTCAACACCGTGCTCGCGCTCGAGTCGGGCCGCCTGGTCGTCACCGCGTGAATCGAACCAGGCGATTATCGGGGGCGGCGCTGTACCCGGCACGGAGAGGACCCCGGCTTCAGCGATTCCGGTGACGCCGAGCGATGCGAGCCTTTGCTTGGCTGGGAGCTGAGATACCAGATCGGAAAGCACGGCGCGCACTGCTTCGAAGAGTGCCTGGGGCGATATCTGGGCACCCGAGTCAACAGGCTCCCATGGCGTCACAGATGACGCCATGGCCACGACACGGTCGTCCTTGTCGATGACGACCGCCTTGATCCCAGACGTACCGACGTCGAGACCTGCTCGCAGGGGCATGGTCATAATGGTACCGTCGCTTGACAACGTTGTCATTGCGGCTCGAACTCAGGATATATGGTGACCGACTTCAGGATGGCCCGGCTCTTCGGAGCCTCCGGCAACATGCTGAACGTGGCCATGGACCACGGGATGTTCGGTGAGCTGGGCTTGCTCACCGGGCTTGAAAGCTTGTCGGAAGCTGTTGCTCTTGTAGCCGGCGCCGGCCCAGATGCCATCCAACTTACCGCGGGACAGGCGCGGCACCTCCAGTCGATTCCCGGTCGGGGTCGGCCGGCCCTCGTGCTCCGGATCGATACAGCCAATGTGTACGGCGACGAACTTCCGCATCATCTGTTCAGCCTTGCCTCCCCGGCGAGCGTCGAAGAGGCGGTCAGGCTCGATGCGGCCTGTGTCGTCCTCAACCTGTTCGACATACCGGGCCGGCCGGACGTTCGCGACGCCTGCATCAGGAACATTCTCGAGGTCCGAGCGGCCTGTCACCGCTTCAGTATGCCGCTGATGGTCGAGCCGCTGGTAGCCCGACTCAACGTCGGACGTGGCTACGAAGTGAACGGCGACATCGACGCGATCCTCCCGCTGGCGCGTCAGGCGGTCGAACTCGGCGCAGATCTCCTCAAGGTCGATCCGCCGGATGATCTCAGCACTTTCCACCAGGTCGTCGATGTCGCCGATGTCCCGGTCTTGGTGAGAGGGGGGAGCAAAGTCTCCGAGGCTGAGCTCCTCGAGCGAACTCGAATGGTGCTCGACCAAGGCGCCAGGGGCGTGGTCTACGGTCGCAACATCATCCAGCACGAAGATCCGGTACGGCTCGTGGGAAAGATCATGCGCATACTCCATCCGGCGGGCGACGCAGAGGGCCCAATGTGAAGGACATCAAGGTCGGCGTGATCGGCGCCGGTCTTATGGGTCAAGAGCTCGCGTCGTCGATCGGGCGGTGGATGGCTCTCACCGATGCTACCTGTGTACCCCGAATCACCGCAGTCTGCGATCTGTCATCGGAACGGAGACGCTGGTTCGAACGACTAGCGACGGTGGAGATTTCTACCGCGGACTACCAAGAGGTCCTGAACTCGGACGTGGATGTTGTGTACGTGGCCGTTCCCCACGATGTTCACCAAGAGATTTACATGGCGACAGCGCAGGCTGGGAAGGCGTTCCTCGGGGAAAAGCCCTTCGGATTCGATCTAGAGGCGACCACGGCAATCGTGTCTGCCATCGATGAGTTCGGAGTGTTCGCTCGGTGCTCGAGCGAGATGCCGTTTTTTCCGGGCGCGCAGGAAGCAATCCAAGCCGTCATGGAGGGCGAGCTCGGCACCGTTCTCGACGCGACTTTTGCGTTCCTTCATTCGTCGGATCTCAATCGCTCGAAGCCCATCAGCTGGAAACGCCGGGTCGAGACCTGTGGACCGGGCGGCGTGATGGCCGACCTCGGCATGCACGTGTTCCACGTTCCGCTTCGGCTTGGATGGGGGGTCGAGGTGCTCGCCGCCCATTTACAGGACATCATTCACGAGCGTCCGGACGGAAGAGGGGGCGTCGTCCGGTGTGACACCATCGACAACGCCACCATTCTGGCCGAGGGAACCGTTGGCGATTCGCGCTTCCCGATCGTCTTCGAGACGAAACGCATCGCGCCCGGCGAGACGAACACGTGGCTGATCAGGATCATCGGCACCGAGGGCGGGGTCTCGTTCTCAACCAAGTATCCGAAGTCGCTTCAGCGATTCGGAATGCGGGCAGGTCGCCAGGTGTGGAGCGTGGAAGACCTAGGAAGTGCGTCGACGCACCCTACGATCACCGGTGCGCCCTTTGAGTTCGGGTTCGCCGATGCCATCCAACAGATGTGGGCGAGTTTTTTTGCCGAGTTGGTGGATGATCTGGCGGGTCGGTTCGGCTGTGCGACACCAACGGAGGCGCTCGCGGCCCAACACCTCATCGACGATGCGTTACGTGTCGGAGTCCGCCGGTAGGTCACGATCGGGTTTGGTCCGCATTTGGTCCGCGAGATGATCGAAAACGCCGCGGCCCACGAAGGGTTTCGACCAACCCTTCGAAATCGGGCACCTCTCCTGGAGGAATGGCTGGGGCCTCGTTCGCCGAGTCACCCCCTTTGCTTTGGTGCAGGCGACTCTCCCATGCCTTCGGACCTCGTCGATGGAGGCGACGCCGGGAATCGAACCCGGGTAGAGGGTTTTGCAGACCCCGAACTATCGTCCCGTTTCCCTTGGTATAGAAGCAACACGCGTCGGCCTGGGCCGCGGCACGATCGTGGAGAGCCTCGAGCTTCTCCGCGATCGCTTCGAATTCTGATGGGAATAGGTGCCCGTATCGATCCATGGTCACCGACATCGATGAGTGCCCCAGGTGGGCCTGGACCGCGCGTGGGTGAACACCTTCAGAGATGAGCAGGCTGGCCGAGGTGTGCCGCAAGTCGTGGATGCGAACATCACCGGGTAGCCCCGCTTCCTCGAGAGCCGGCTGCCATACCCGCTTGTAGAACCAACCGTGCCGGATCGGCGTCCCCGACAGTGAAGTGAACACGAGCGCGCGGGCATCATCGTCCACCTCCGTTGCGAGGTGCGCTGCCAGCCGCTCCCTGAGGAACGCTGGAAGCACCACCATGCGGGTGAGACAGCAATGCTCAACGGAGAGACCAACCTCCTCCACTTTCTGAGTAAGGCTGACCCGGAGGAAGCCGCTGCCTTCTTCCAGCATGTCCTAGACGCACCGGCATGAAGTCGGTCTTGATTCAAGCTCGCCGACCGACCACCACGCCTTGGCAGGTGGCCCGTCCGGGGCGTCTGTCACTAGCTAGCTCCTCTCCTGGCACGCCAGAAGCGCCTCCCTGTACGTGGTCGAGAGGCTACCTGTTCGCACCGGAGCCCGTCAGGGCCGATTGTCCCGTCACCTCTCGATGGTCGAGTCTCAATCGACCTTGTCGAACGCAAGCACGAGCTCGCTGCGCACCCTTGAAGAGGAGTGAGCTCCAACCTTCAGCCGAGGCGTTTCGACTCTTGCGCTATCGACAAGCTCAAACCCCATCTCGATGAGGGTGATCGTGTGCCACGACGACACAAACTGGCGCTTCTTTTGACGGATGTGATCCGAGATGTTGAGAACTAGACGCCCACCAGGCCGCAATACCCGCTTTGTTTCGAGCCAAGCGGCACGATGGAAGTCTCGGTACTTGGGACCCCAATGCATCGCACCTGAGTTGTCCTCATCAAGCTGCCTACCCAGGTCGTGGGTGTAGCTGCGTCGAACTGAGCCATCCCTGGCGTCGTGGCTATCGGCCAGGCGGTTCCCATAGGTCGGTGATGTGACAACCGCATCGAAAGTGCCATCTGCGTAGGAGAGTGCGAGTGCATTGCCAACATGAGTGTCGGGATGCAGATCCGCCCACTCCTTCTCGAGTTCGATCCCCACCGTCGTCAGGTCCCAGTCGACGGCATCTCGCAGTTCGTGAACCCGGCCGACGCCTGCGAAGGGATCGAGGACCAACACATGTTCCGGTTCGAGCAGTTGCGCCAGCACCGGCAAGATTGCATCGGAGAACACCGCAGGGTGTGCAACCCCCGTCTCGTACACCTTCTTCTTCGGTCGGTTCGAAGTCATTTGGGCAGTGTCATCGCCGGGTGTGACAGATTCATGTCAGCGCCCCGGCGTCGATAGCCATCACAGTCGCCTTCAGGTCGTCTGGGACTATCACGGCTGAGAACAGCCCAGCCTCCTTGGCGTGCTCGATCTCCTTCTCAGCGACGGTCCCCGCCTTTGGAAGATGGCTGCCGACGAGAATGTAGGGCGGTCGATCCTCACCATGGACGTACAGGAGGTGCCAGCCATTCGCTACTGCCTTCTTGGTGGTGTCGGATCGCTGCAGTCCCATGGTCTTGCCCTGCCAAGAACCCTTCGCCTCTACCCAGAACTCCACACCGTTTGGCGTCCTTGCGACGAAGTCCACCTGCTCACCACTCACCGGATCTGTCCAATTGCGCTGGACTACCTCGGCACCGCTTGCCGCAAGGACCGACTCAACGTTCGCCTCGAAGGCCCTCCCCTGATCTCCGGATGCTTTCTGGAAGTCTGCCATCGAAGCCACAGCCTAAGGGATTGGGTCGAGCGATTCCCGCTGGCTGCTCGCATCGGGAGGCCCTTTTCGACCACCGTTGACGTGTGACTCTCAGAACAACAAGTCGATCGAGGATCAGATGGCGGAGGTGAGGCCGAGGCCGCCTCGACATCACCTACATCGGGAACCTGCTGCTGTGAATACGGCATTGCACCATCCTCGGCTAGGTTCTCGGTCCCCGACATATCGGGCTCATTGTCTGGCACACCTCTCGGTACCTCGACAACGAGATACCTGAAGTCCCCGGCGGGTCCAGAGACGACGTGCGAGTAGTCGCTCCAATGGAGGTCGTATCTGCCTACCAGGGAGAGGGGAGCTTCCCGGCCACGCTTCGTTCCGGGCCCTGCTGAGGGTCCCCATTCGAGCGTGCCCGACACAAGGCGACCATCTGTGAGCCGGAAGTCGTCATACGCCGCTCCATCCCGACGTGGTTCCCGCCAATGCGCAGAGTCGTTTGCTAGGACAATGAGTAGTCCGACGTCGGCGACGCCGCCCGTGACGAAACGCTCTAGGCGAACGAGGTCCTTCATACAGTCGTAACTAGCAATGTCATAGGCGCCGTGACTCTTCAGCACGAATCGCTCGCCATCGATCGTGACATCAAGAGCCTTGGTCAGGTGCTTGACCTCGATCGCCGTGACGAGTTCTGATCCTCGAACAAGCACATCCAGCGCCTTGGACTCGGTGGGGAAGGGTCGATACTCAAGACGGACGTCGAGCTCTTCGTTCGATCGCTGCAACTCCCAGGCAAGGGCGTGCTGGAAGTCAGCCTCGCTAGAAAAGACGGGCCGAATCTGACTTAGCTGGGATAGGACGGCGTCGATTTCGATCATCGCTCTTGTACGGTCTCGTGGAACCTCGCCCCTAGAAAGACCCTCTTCACCACCGCTCGATCACAGCTCCTTCTTCCTCGCACCAGGCTCATCCTTCTTCCTCGCACCAGGCTCATCCTTCTTCCTCGCACCAGGCTCACTCCTTTGGAGGGAGGTATTTTCCATCGGAACGGGGAGAGGACGGCTACACGGCGATCACCAGATAGGAAACGGTCTCGGTGTGTACGCAGCCGACACACGTCATCCGCTCCTCGAGGCAGACACAGGGCCGCGTTCCCAGCGCCAACGGTCGGCTAGCTCGGTTCGTCATCATGCCATTGATTTCTCTTATGTGTCTCCGAGGTGGTCACCTCCCAAACTTCAAAACAGGCTGGCTACCCAGGTCGACCAGTGACACCCGCCCTCAAGGTGCCGGTATGGGTGTTCGGCTGAATGATCGTTGTGCCGCGAGATCGGGTGATCTTTGAACAGGAACATGCGAGTATCCATCGACGTCAGCCGTACCGATGAGGTGGCCGGCATCCTGGAGGGTCTCGTCTTTCGGCACGGGTGCGGGGATCGGGATCGATACAGTGGCGACCTTGGAGGTGTGACATGAGCGGAAAAGAGTTCTTCCAACGGCGTGTTGCCGCATTGTCGGCAGGTGACGTCGAATCCCTCGTTGAGGACTACGCCGATGACGCCGAGGTGGTGCGCTTTGTTGGGGTAGCCCGCGGACCAGACGAGATTCGGGCATACCTAGTTGGTTTTCTCGCCGCGCACCGTAGATTCGACCTGATCTCGCTCGACCAGTTCCGGGAGACCGACGACAGTGTCATGTGGGAAGCCACCGTGGAGACAGCCGCCGGGCCACTCCAGGTTTATGAGGTCCTCGTCTTCAACGACGAGGGCAAGATCTGGCGCGAGTTCCCGGGTCTGCAGGGCTACTGGGGATCGTTCTGACGTGACCTGCTCACCACAATGCCAGACCCCATCAGAGGCCCGCACCTAACGGAACCACGTCGTACACGCCGGGTCCGCAGCCAGGCACGCATATCCGGCAATGTCGAGTGCTCGGCGCAGCGATTCGAGTAGCCCACGTAACGCACGCCGAAGTGCCGATCCCGAGCACTCGGCGAACTGATCGTTATGGCGCATATTGGGTGATCCGGGTTGTGCCGGGGTGGGCGGCTTGTCGGTGGCACCACCTGAAGGGGGCTATACGCCGACGTCTACTGGGACTGGCGGTGGGCCCTCGGCGATGACTGGGCTACCAGCTCCGGTAGGCGTCTTGGTGTGAAGACCACGTCGTGCGAGTCCAGCTCATCGACGGTCCACCACGCGATGTCGGTGACGTGTTCAAGGCGGAGCTGGTCCCACGACATAGTGGGCGTCGGTTCGAATGACTCGGTGCGCACCAGGTAGATGCGTTCTGTCTGTCCGTCGTACTTCCCGTTCAGGAACGGGAACAGGTGTGTTCGTCCAGATCTCGGGTCCGATCTCAGGTTCGACGATTCCGGTTTCCTCGATGAGCTCTCGGCGCAGTGCGGTGAGATGATCCTCGTTCAGTTCGAGCCCACCGCCGGGCATGGCCCAGAAGGAGGCATGGGGGAACTTGAATCGAAGAAGGAGGACCCGGTCGTCCAAGTCCATGATGAGGGCGCGAACGCCGTCACGTATCCGAGGCTCCTCGGTCATAACGCCAGGGTAGAAACCCGGGCATCAGACCATGGAGGAGATCATCTAGGTCCACGGTTGCCCCCGGCGCGTTTGCCGAGCATCCTGGTCACCGCACTCCGACGTGCCGCGCTGCTCGTTTGCCTGATGTGCCTGTTCGTGCGCCGTATCTGGTGATCTGAGTGGGTAGCGGGCGGTCACCTGTCGATGGGCCGTTTGGGCCCTTTTGCGATGCGACCGCCGCTTACGCTCTCCTCTGTGGGGAGAGCAGTCACGTGGTGGTCGCTGGCGGACCCGTAGTCTCGCCTGCTCTGGCTCCCGTGGCTTCGTCTAGCAGCGTGACGATTTTTTCGGCACCGCACGACAGCGACAGCGGCAGTGCCGCACGCCTCATGTCTCTCGACCCTCTGTGCCGAAACCGGACATGCGCAACAGGTCGATGATCGCTTCACTGACGACGGGGGGTGTCTCGGCCTGGGGGTAGTGACCCGAACCCTCGGACCACACGACATTGGCGCCCATCACCTCACCGATGTGCTTTGCTTCGGCGACGGGATCCGGGAAGTCCGGATCCACGGTGCCCATCACCACGACGACAGGCTGGGTGATCTGCTCGAGCCTCCGACCGGACTCGGCGTGTGAGCTCGTCGAGAGGGAGCGGAAGCTGGCGAACCGCCCAGGCTCTTTCAGGTTCCGTGAGAGCGCCTCGACGTACTCGTCATGATCGGGCGGCGGGGACCCGGGGTACATGTTCTTGCCGTAGTACGAGACCCATGCCCGTCTGCCCCACGGAGGGGTGAGCATTGCTGCAAAGGCTGCCTTCTGCCACCACTTCATGGGTACATCCCGGACGAAGGGGCCAATGAGCATCACACCGGAGACCCGGTTCGGGGCGTCGGTGGAAGCGAGCACGGCGGATGCGCACGACAGGGAATTGCCGACCAGCACGGCGGGACCTGCGTTGAGTTCCTCGATCAGTGCGAGGTAGTCGGATGCGACCGCCGCGTCATCGAGCTGCTTCCACTCAGTAGAGGAGTCACCCATGCCTCGCAGGTCCATGGTGACGAATCGGATACCTGCCTCGGCGAGGTCGTGGCGGATGTGCCGGTACACGTGGCGCATGTCACCCATGCCGGGAGCGGCGATCACGAGGGGACCGTCGACACCGTTGTCGTCGTACGACAGCCTCCCGTCAGGTCGATCGAGATACTGCGTGGTGGCGTATTTCATGTGCGCGCTCCCTTCTGGCCATGCAATGTCTGGTCGGTGTCGACTACTCCCGAAGCGGTGTCGACTACTCCCGAAGCGATGCCCTCAATGCCCACTCGCCAAGCGGCACCGATGTCGGCGTGGGCTGGGAACCGGTGGGCGAGCTCGAGGGTGACCATGCCGTGTGCGAACGCCCACGCTGCTCGGGCACGGTCGGTGTCACCCGCGAATGCCTCGAGCAGCGACACCACTGCTCGCTGCTCGACACCTTCGGGCAACTGGTCTCTCGGAAGCGGCTGGTCGTTCATGAGGGTGTACAGGTGGGGGTGGTCGAGGGCCCATCTGCGGTAGGCACGGGCGATCTCAGCGATCGGATCGCCTCTACCCGCGGCGGCCTTTTCGAACGCCTCGGCTTGTTGCAGGAGTCCATCGGCGATGAGTGCGATCTCAAGCTCACGCTTGTCGGCGATGTGCTTGTAGAGCGAGGGCGCCTGGATACCGAGTTCACCTGCGATTGCCCGCATGGTGATCCCTTCGGGTCCATGCTGCTCGAGGAGCCGCCCGGCGGCCGCAACGATCTCGTCGCGTCGTCCCATTCCTACCGGCCCCCATCGCGGTTCCGAAGGCCGTAGCCCGCTACGCGGTCGAGCGCGACGTGGGCGAACCATGAGAGCCCACCCACGAAGAGGGCGAGGGGAAGGGGTGCCAGAGGCGCAAGGCCGATCCCGACCACCACAGTCAGCATGAGAGGAGCCCAGGCCCGGTGCATGGCGTTGTAGAACGGCACTGCCCTCGTGGGGAGGTAGCCCTTCTCGACGGGTTGGCCGGCACCGATCAGGAACGTGAGATCGGGAGCGATGAAGAACCCGATAGCAGCCGTCGTGAGCAGCACGGCATCGGTCCATCCCCCTTGGACATAGCCGTGCTTGACGACCTCGAACCACGCAAACGTGGTCACGAATGCCCACAGCACGAACCAGCCGATGCGGCCAACGACTGTGAGTGCAGTTGGGCGAGTGCGAGCTCGGTGCGTTGTGGGTGAAAGCGTGGTCATGGTTGCTCCTCCTTGTTGCTCTGGTTAACGCTGTTAGCCAGGTTAGGCTAACACTGTTAGCTTGTCAAGAGGGATCCGAAGAGAACGAGGTGCCGACAGGCCTTTCGGTGACACGAACAGCGGCCGTCCCAGCGCACGGATGGCACTACACCGCGGTGTGGCCGGCGAGAGCTCAGTCGGGTCGTTGAGCCAAAGCCATCTGTCGACTTCCGGGACGACCCGATCGGATGAGTTGGCTCGTCGTGGACCTCGTCAGAAAGACACGCGATGAGTGGCGAGGGAGAGGCTTAGGGAGCGCATAACACCCCCTACCCAACGCCGCCACGCCGTCTGATCGATGCGCGGTAACCGGCATTAGGAGCGGCACCCCAAGGCCCTCAAGTCAGCAAACTCTGCTCTGCCCCAACGTGCACGAATGTTCCTGGAGGGACTAGCCCGCCAACCGGGCGATCCTATTTCGATGGTGGCGACCACTGTCCGCCGCCTGGTTCTCACCCAAGGTGAACTGAGGGGACCCGAACCGGCGACCTCTTGACTGCCAGATATCGCAGCACCCCTGAGACCCCTTATGGCACACGGGTTCTAGACCCCCGTTTGTGATACACAGCAAGGGGGGTAGCGAGTTACAACCCTTCAGGCGTTGGGGCGTAACGATCCCCCGAAGGCCGGAAAGCGGGGCGCGACCAAGAAAACATTTAAGAAATCGAGGCACACTCAAGCGGATCACAGAAGCAGGACCACTTCTCCTTCCGTCGCACACGGAGAGGACGGAAGCCGAGAATCCACGAGCTGAAATCACAACCGACATAAGCGGTCGGCCTTCTACTCCAGCTAGCGCATATGTGTTGCGTTCACGCCTTGAGGCGGCAGCCGATATGCGCTAGCTGGGAGCTGGTCTCGTTGCGCCCATCGTTCGGATGTGTGTCCTCGATTTCCGGTAGGGCGACGACACCGGGTTCAATGCAGGCGAGACGCCTGGTTCAGGCACCCCAGAAGGCGAGGAGACCTCATGAGTGACGATGCAGCGGATCAAGGAGTAGCTGGAGTTGGCTTGTTGATAGCGGCCTATACCGAGGAGAAGGCCGCAGACGGAGCGTTGGATGCGTTGAAGCAGGCCAAGCACGCTGGTGGGTTCGCCTATGACGATGCGGCCGTTATCCGCCGCGACGCCGACGGGAAGGTACACATCAAGGAAACCGGTGATATGAGCACCGGGAAGGGCGCCGGGATCGGTGCCTTGATCGGCGGCGTGTTTGGTTTGCTTGGCGGTCCCGCCGGCGTGGCCATCGGCGCCGGGGCAGGTGCCGCGATTGGTGGTATCGCTGCGCACTCCGATGCGGGTTTCAACAACGAGACCTTGGAAAGGATCGGCGGTGCCCTGCCCGCTGGCTCTTCGGCTTTGGGAGTCACGACTAGCAAGTATTTCGTCGAATCGGTGCGGGCGGCGGCTACCGATGAAGAGACCCTGACGATGGCCCAGGACATCGCTGATGAAATCAGCGGCAACCTGAACGCCGGCCAGGATCTGCTCCTGGCGCTTGTGATCACCGAAGACGCCGTGGCCGCCACCAAGGTGGTTGCTGGTCCAGATGCGGTTGCAGTATTCGGCATCGAGGTCAGCGAAGAAGGGGTTGTGGCTGGCGCGGTTGTGGCGACCGACGAAGGCGTGGCAGCGGTTGAAGCTGTTGCAGTGCCCGTCGCGGACGACTCGGATACCACTGGAGGGTCCGAATCCAGCGACGAGGACGACCAGAGCTGATTACCTGAACCAACCCCCGTACACCACATAACCGGCAATATGGACGGCCCGCGGGACGGCGGCCGAGCCCATCACTGTTGGGTCGGTTTCAAAGGGAGGGAACCCCATGGCAGACGACTTGAAAGCACAGCCAGACGACGTCGTCGACCTGGCCGACCTCGCTGCGCTGAAGGAAGAGAATGAGGCGCTCCGGGCGCAACTCGAA
>SMVB01272757.1_pt1 | contig 27512 bp, 29 predicted proteins | sample 2456461 | NCBI WGS metagenome assembly SMVB01 (sample SAMN11095934, study PRJNA526329) | marine sediment metagenome | biome: Marine sediment; feature: Surficial sediment; material: Deep marine sediment; isolation source: Hadal surficial sediment | place: Pacific Ocean | collected 2014-05 | depth...
CGCTAAATTTTCCCGGCTTTGAGCCCGAACCACCCCATTGCATTACGAACTCGACTTCAAGGGACTTTTTTTTTGAACAACCGAAAGAGATTAACGCCACAGCAATTAACAGAGCGCTCAAACGGGTGAAGTTTCGTAGTTTCAAGCAAATATCCCATTTTCTATATCGCATTCTAAAACAGTAAAATTCTCGTTCCTATCGATACGGTCCAATCGGTTGCCAACTGAGTGCCGTTCGGCTCATTGAACACCGGAATCTGTAGCGACGCTTCCACAAGCCAGCGCCGACCGCCGACGTACTGCAGTCCCGGAGACAGGAAAATGGTGGCGCCACCGGAATTTTCAATTGTCACCTTACTTACTTCGTTTTTGGCCGTCGTTGTTCCATTGATTTCAAGAAAACCGTTAAGCTGCGGTGAAGGATAAGTTTCGTATACCGCCGGCAGCAACCGGTAGCCGAATGCCAAATTGTATGCAAAGCTGTTGCCGAAATCGACCTGATTATGGGAGGTGTTCAGATTGTAAATTCCTTCTAAATAGATGCCGATCCGGTTTTTAATCCAACCGGCAACGGTGGCAAAGAAATAGTCCGTTGAGCCGCTTCCCAAGGCCGGCGCTCTGTTTTCATCGCCGGTTGGAAATTTAATTCCTGCCTTTGCGGCCACGCGGAATGTCTCTTTTTTGCGGTCGCGTTGATACAGTAAATACTTGGCAAAAACTCGCACGTCGCCGATTCCGAAACTTGACATATCCTGAACAGTTGATTCGAAATCGACGTTCACAAACGGCACGATAACACCAATCTGAAATCTATCGCTGAACAAGTTGTAAGGCATGGCCACGGGGGTAAGCCGAACTGTCACTTGCCGATCCATGTCGTCTGGAATTTCGTCTCCATCTTGCAAAAGAGTTGTCCGGCGAACGAATTTCGCAAAGGTGCGGATTCCACCACCTTCCAAGCCTAACATGATGGGGGTGTCGGTATTGATCGGCGGACCTTGGGCCAAAACTGTTGTCGCTAGGATTTGAAATAGCCCTGCTGCACTTAAAACTTTCAGCTTCTTTCGTAATTTGTTCAACTAAAACCTTCTGAATTTCACAAACTTTTTTTACTGTCAGGGGCAGGCCGCAGTCCAATTTCCTGCAAAAATGTCACAAATCCTTCCGACCGCAACCTTTTTTCTTTTTTAAGATAATAGGTTTGAATCTTGCCGATTTGTGATCGGTGTTGGAGAAAAATAATCGCTTCGTTTTTATTCTTTTTCCATTGCAGGTCTTTAGCCACCTGATCGCCAAACTCAAGAATAATGCCCGGACCGATTTTTCTCAGTTCATTCGTCCGCTGCACTTCAATGCTATTTTTTTGCTTGGTCAGGATGACTCCGTAATCACTTTCAAGATTTTTTGTGATGCCAATCTGGGCGCCATCGGATAGAGCTGAAAATAGCTCAGAATTCTTAGTGAGCCATGTTTGCCACTTTTCCACTGCCGTAACCGGACTTTGGTCGGTTTTGTTTTTCCATAACAAGTGCAGTTTAGTAAATCCGCCGAGCAAATTGACCACGAAAATAAAACTGAGGAATAAAACGGTGACACTAAACCAGTTCTTTTTAATCGATTGAAGAAGCTTCATAAACCTCCTGTTATTTTTAAAACGATAGGGACGAGACCAGCTTCAAAATGAACGGAAAGGATTGATTATCAGATAGGCTATTTAATCATACAGGAACCGCAGCAACCGCTGGGTTCGCATTTGCCGTATTCGTTGATTTCAGCCTGATCCGCACTGGAAAATGCTAAGCTTCCTAGCGCAAACAGGGCCAAAGTAATTAGAAGAACGATTTTTTTCTTCATAAGCAATTACCTCCTTCTTCCATTCCTTCTGAGTGGCCTCACCCTATCGCTATCTATTTTATATCGTTGTGATTGCAAAAATAATCGCCGCAATATCTGATTCATTCATTTCGCCAATCGCCATAAATTGACTCTCCTTTAACTGCAGGCTCAGAACTGTCCATTTTCCAGTCTTTATCCGATGATACATCTGGCCATTTAGTTCTATCCTTTCCAATGGATAGTTTCCAAAAGTGACAGGATGACCTTGGGGTTGCTGAAAAATAATGACTTCTCTTGAATTTTCTAAACAACTAAATTGCACGGAACGACAGCACGCGTTCTTCAAAAGCCGCACTTCCCGCAGTTGGAATGTTTTTGGCATGTGGGTAAAGGAAGCCAATCGAAAGGTGGTTTGTGACCGGGCCTGTTCATAACTGGCTTGTTGACTTTCGTAGCGTCTTTCAAATTCTATCGCTGGTGAGCCTGCTACCAAAGCATCGAGATATAAACCATAGTCAAATCCGTAGCTAAGTTCCTGATCAAGTTGTACCCGTTGATATTGAAATTTCTTCTGTTTTAGGTTGCTAAACAAATTAATACCAAACAGAATCAAAAGGACAGCAATCGCAAAAGCAGGTCGTGGATGAATGAGTCTTTGCCATAAATTTGTGCGTTTCATCTCCAAATTTTTAACGTCTCCTTTTTCAGGAGTCGAAATATTGAGGCGCTGAATATTCTGCCACAGCGCTTCTGTGTCCTGCCAATCCGGGTTCTCAAAACAGGTTGCCACTGCTTTTCCTGATCGGATTTCCTGAAGTTCTCTAAGGCAGGATTCACAGCTTTGCAAATGCAATTCAATTTTCTGCACTTTATCCGGTGACAATTCAGCGTCCAAGTATGCTGAAAGATTTTTTTGGGTAAATCCGTGCTTCATTTTACCTTTCCTGAAAGTATTCTTCACCCATTCCCATTTTGACAAGCAACGTTTTTAGCTCTTTTCGGCCTCGATTCAATCTGGAACTAATTGTGCCTTGAGAGCATCCCACGGCTTGTGCTGCCTCTTCGTAAGACAAACCCTCAATATCTTTTAAAACAAGTACTGTGCGAAATTTCGGCTTTATTCGTGACAAAGCTTTTTGTAATATGCTTTGAATTTCATCCTGCCACATTTGTTGATCCAATGTACGTGTATTCTCATTTGAATTGGCTTCCTCAATTGTAATCCTCTCTGAATCCACATCAACATTCTCATGGTATTTCTGACGCCGCTGGCGTTTTCGCTCTTTATCTATACAGAGATTTATTGTAATGCGGTAGAGCCAGGTGAAAAGACTGGCAGCTTCTCGAAATTTTTTAATCTCTTTAAAAGCCTTAAGGAAAACGTCTTGTGTGACATCCTCCGCCTCCTGAATATTGCCACACATGCGATATGCGGTGCTCATAACCCGCATGTGATATTGCTCAAACAATTTTCTGAACGCATCGTCACTGCCCTGTCGGCATGCTATCAGCAGGTCTTCTAAATTTGGGTTGTCCAAATTGATTTTCTGTTATCGCTTTTAATCGTTAGACGATAGGTTATCAAGAAATCATCCATTTTTTTTGGAAGTGTATAGAGAAACTTAACGACCAAAAATTTTGATTCATGGGAGGTCAAGAGTAGCATAGTTAAATCTGGCCACTCGAGCCGCCCTCTATCAAATTCTAAATGGGCAGGTAGTTCCTTCTGGGTCGTTTCGCCCAATAGATAGCTATTTTAGCTATTTCTTCGATAATTCCGCCTTGAATCCCAAAGCTTCAATCGCTTGCACAAACGTCTTTTGATCGACTCTCTCGTCGGTGCAGGTAAACTCGGCTTTTTCGGCCGACAGGCTCACTTGGACATCATGAACGCAATCCAATTCGGTCAAAGTATTTTTTACGCGAGAAACACACCCTTCGCAGGACATCCCTTTGACATTGAGCGAAATCTTCTGTCCTTTCATAGCTGCGATCTCCTTTTTGGACTCACCTTCGATCTGCAGTTCTCTTGGGGTGAAACCCGCTTCCCTTACTTTTTTGGCGATCTCTTCTTTATCAATTTTTGCACCCTCTCTAAAATAAAGAGTGACAAGACCGTCATTTATTTTAATTTCGAGCTTCTCAACACCCTCAATCTTTTTTAGCTTTTTCTCCAACCCGTAGGCACAGAACGGACAGGCGAGCCCATCGACGCGCACCGTGACCGTTTTTTGTTCTCCGGCGCTGAGAGCTGTAACTGCTGCGATCAAAATCATTGCCGTGAAGAATCTTTTGATTTTTGACATTTGAACCTCCTGATTTTTCTAATGTTTGTTGGATAAAATAAACCCGATTCTCTACTTAAATGGCGGCATATGGAATTCGATGCCCACGACGACTTCCGGGTCCGGCATTTCCTGGATACCGTTGAGTTTTTCCATAAGCGGAATTTTTACCCCGGCCTTAATCATAACGTTTCGATAACTGAACAAAATTCCCGGTGCGAAGCTGAGAACAAAACCCCCGGTATTGGGATCGTCAACTTTGTTGAGCGCATTTTTTCCGGTGAACTCACCCAGAAGTTCACCGAGTAGAACCAGGTCCGGCTGGTGATATTCCAGTTTCAATGGCCGGATTCCATAAGCCGCTTCCACGTTAAGAATATTGCCTCGATTGAGCTTGTTGTGCGAGCCGTTGACTTGGTAGCGGACATCCGCGAAAGCATAGTGTCGCCGGGTCTCCCTGCCAAACGACAGGCCGGCAAAATAATCGAGCGTGCCGCTGCCGCGAAGTTTGGCTTGATCGCCAGTGGGTAATTTGACGCCGCTGTGCAGGGCAAAGGCGTCGCTGCCGTTGCGGTAATCCCGCCGATAAAAACGATACTTTCCGCGCAGCACAGCATCGCCAAAACCGGGGCTCCGGTTTTCATGAGAAAACGCATACGGCGCGACCACCGTGAGCGCAATGTCGGGGCTCAAGCCATAGATGAGCTCTAAATGATTGATCCAGCCGGCATGCCCGCGTTCCATCTCCGACTCCAGCGCCCAGGCATACTGCCCCACGGTATGGGGACCTAGACCGAAGAGCGGTTCGTGTGCCAGTGCAGAATCCGGACGAGCGGCACAAATCAGAGCCACGGCAATTCCAAAAATTACCAGGAACCATTGTTTGTTTTCAGGTCTCATGAATCATACCTTTCATATTTACTTCGTTCAGTTACGCAAACGACTCAGCTTTGTGCCCACCTTTTGATTTGGCTCTGCGTACTCCACGAACGGCTGGTTTTCACAAGCGGTAATCACCTCTTTCAGACTTTTTTTGGAAGTGATCTTGAAAACGCGTAACCGCAGCGCTGCAATGGTTTTGATTTGCTGCAAACCGAGCTCCGACGCCAATTGGGCGATTTGACTTTCGTTTACACTGGCCTTAAATTTCACCAGAATTTCTCGTTCGGTATCACGGTCGGATAGCTTTGATTGCGAATGCAGCAAAATCACCGCCACCGAGTTGTCGCCGTAATTACTCACGTAAAGCTTGCTATCATCAACAGCAGACACGACCCCAATGGGTTTGGCGCCAACGGTAAACTCCTGTGGAAGTTTTTCGTAAGTCTTCGCGTCATAAGAATAGACTTTGGAGTTGTTGAAGTTCACCACGTAAAGCGTCTCTTCGGATTTCGACAGCACTGCCTCTTCCGGCCCGTCGAGTCCGCTGATTTCGTGAACGATCTTATCCGTTCCAGTATCGAGGATATGAATTTTGTTTTCAAAAAAATTGCTGATAAAAAGCAGCGAGTGATCGTAATTGTAGTGAATGAGCTCCGGTTTGCCGCCGGTTGCGATGACCATCGAGGTTTTGGTCTTTAAATTAATGATGGAAATAGTGCCGTCTTTGGTGTTGGTCACGTAGACTTTACTATCGTCCTTTGAAATGCCAACCCCATCGGGACCATTGCCGGTAGCATATTTATCGATAATTTCCAAGGATTCCGCATCAATTTTGAGGACCTTGTTGCCATCGGTGGCGATCACAAACAAAATTTTGCCATTTTTGGTCGAGACGATACCGCCTAAATTTTGCTCGTAGCGTTTGGACCGGACAATTTTGTGGGTGATAAAATCGATGACATCGACGCCTTTATCCCACCCGCTTACTGCTACCTGGTTGGTCTCACCCAATCGTGTGAAGCCCCAGGGATAGTCGGTGCCATCGATGGTTTGCACCACTTTATCCGTGCGCGTGTCGATAACGCTGATGAACGAGTCTTCGACGTTGGCGACGTAGAGGTATCTTTCATTCGGAGTTAAGAACAGAGCATCCGGGCCTTTGCCAACAGGGATGGTTTCAGGTTGAGAAGTATTGGATTTTGTTTGATTTTGTGCGTCTTGACTGTATGATAAAATAAAAGTGACAACTAATGGAATTAAAATGCTTAATTGTTTCATTTTCGTTCTCCATCCATCTTAAAAATGAGAATCTACACAAATTGTAAAATTTCCTTAAATGCTAACTGTCCGAGTTGGTAACCTTCCTTAACCGTGAGTAGCGCTATTTCTTCTTTCCCGGAAAACCAGTCGGTGGCTGCCTCAGTCGAGCGGAAGAAATGCACATGACAACAAAATGCCCGCCGTACCGCTTCGACGCTGTCAAGCCCATCCTTTGTGGGTTGTGGCAGGATGAAAGAAAGAATCGCTTTGTCAGGCTCAATCCTCTCCACTCTTCCGGGCGTTAACGTTACACGTATGGTCTCCTTGGTGGCAGGACAAGTCGATTCAATTTCTGCTGTTTGTTTGAGCATTGAGGGCAAGAACAAAGCGTCCCACGCACACCAAGTAGCAAAAGTCTTGGAGTCGACAATGAATTTGTGCGGATGGTTTTTCTGAGATAGACCAAAGATGCCGACAATGTTGCCATGTTCATCCCGCTCGCTGAGCCGGAAAATAAATGAAAAGGCGGCCTCGGTCGACAAATTCAACTTTGAAGCTATTTGTTCAATTCTCTCTTCTGCTACAGGTTGTCCCTGAGCAACCAGCCGCCAGACTTGAATGAGAAGGCGTGATTCGTCGGGTTCAAAATGAGTGGGAACCTCTGATTCACAGATGCGTTTGGCAAGTTCATTTAGTTCTTTACGGTTCATGGTTAACTTTGTGTCAGAGCTTCAGGGCTATCAGCATATAGCTGCGCTTGCTTGATTGTGCGATTCACCTCCCCGAGGCAACACCTGCCAGATGGATTCTTAATTTCGCAAGCGCACTCACCGCCATTTATTTTATTGGTGATATAGGAAGTTGTTGTGCTTTTACCAGTCGTTCGAATTTCATCGAAGATTCTCTCGCGTGTAAAATCGAAGCAGTAACAAATTGGAATCGGGTCTTCGGTTTCTTTACTTCCGACCCGCACTTTCACCTCTTCTTTCTTGAAATACTGATTGCCATCGTTTGTAAAATAAACCACATCACACGTTTTTGTTGGGCAATAGAAGTATTCTGCTTTCTTAAGCTCCAATACTTTGGATTCCACCAAAAGATGCTCTGGTGTAAGTTTTTGGACACTCTTGCCTTTTTGACCACACCCTTGGCAAATAGCTGAGGTTCCCACTGTGCACTCGGGACCACCGCAACAATCTGACATTTTGGAACTCCTTAATTTAGTTCTTCAGCTTTTGCTTTAAATCCGGTTTTATTCACGGCCTCAACCAATTGCGCCACGGGCAGCAACTTCCGGATCGAATGCTACTTCAACCGATTTGCCTTCATAATCCGCCTCGGCATTGGTGACTCCTGCTATCTTTGTCAAAGCTGTCTCAACGCTGTATTCGCATCCGGTACAGGTCATGCCCTCGATGTCGAGTTTCACCTTCCGGATGTTTGCAGCCGCCATCTCTTTAGATTCAGGCAGGTTATTGCCATCAGGTTTACCACAACCGAAAATCAAAGCGCCTCCTAAAAGGCCAACAAGTGCAACGCTTAATACCTTTTTTAACATGATAAACCTCCTCTTTGCAAAGAGTCTGCCCTGAGCTTGTCGAAGAGTTAGTCTCTTTTATGCGAAACACTCTAACCTTCTTAAAGAAGGTCAACGTTTATAAAAGGGTTAATATTTGCGGAAAAAACATGAATACCAGGGCTACTGCAGCGGCGATCCATAAAAGCACTTTGTTCCGCTTGCTGGAAGATTTGATTTTACAGGTGCCGTCTTCGCACCGCACTTCTCTTTTGCCATAAGTGAAAAAGAATCCCACTCCCAAAAAGATAACAGTCAAGACCAAAAAGTACACTCGATACGGCTCAAATACAAAAGCGAAGCCAAGACCGCCGGCGCCGACCAGTGCAAACAAGACCGGTCCAATGCAGCACAAAGAAGCAAGCAGCGCTGTAATCACAGATCCGGTGGACGCTAAAGCTGTCTTCATCCTTTAATCCTCCAACTCAAAGAGTTGCTTTAGAAAAGCCACGAAGGGGGTATCCAAAAGCCGGTAAAAAATCGTCTGACCTTCGCGACGTTTGCTGAGCAATCCGTGAGCCCGCAACTTGCTCAGTTGGTGGCTGATGGATGAGACGGTCATTCCGGTGACATCGGCCAAATCACAAACGCACAGTTCCGGCTGATTTGCCAGCAAAAATAAAATCTTTAATCTGGTTTCGTTCCCGGCCACAGTGAGTAAATCTGCGAGGTTTTCAAGATCCCATTTTTCATGAAGTTGTTCTTGCAAACCTCGCAGTATGGGAACATCTACATTTTTGCGAATACAGCTTTCGCTGGTTAACTCAGTCATATCCTGTCTCTTGTTGTCTTATTTGAATAATTGTTAAAATATAGAAACTATAACGCCTGTTTGCCAGTTTTGTTCCGATTTTTTTTTGCAAATATTTGCAAAACAAACTTGCTTAATTTTCACACTCCTGTACCAATAGAATTATTGCTTGTTTTTATTCATTTTTTTGTCATTTTAAGATATATGCTTAATTTTGAAAAATTTGATGTTCTTACATTCGATTGCTATGGCACCCTCATTGACTGGGAAAAGGGGATTCTGTCTTCTCTGAAGCCGGTTTTGAACAACCATGGAATCGAAATCGGCGGCGATGAAATCTTAGAAATCTATTCTGTCCTGGAGGCAAAAGCAGAAGGGGGAGAATATCAAACTTACAAATCCGTCCTGCGGTCTATACTCAGAGGTTTTGCCACTAAGTTCTGCTTCAAGCCTTCCGAAGAGGAGCTGGCCGTTTTTTCAACTTGTGTGAAACATTGGCCTCCTTTTGAAGATTCAACCAAGGCCTTGAAGGCACTGCAGACAAAGTACAAACTTTGCATTCTCTCCAACATCGATGATGATTTGTTTGCTTTTTCCGCGCAAAATTTGCAAGTGAATTTTGACACTGTTTTCACTGCCCAGCTAATTGGTTCTTATAAACCTTCCCTGCAAAATTTTCAGTTCGCAGTGAAGCACCTTGGGTTACCGAAAGAGCGCATTTTGCACGTGGCGCAAAGCCTTTTCCACGATATTGTGCCCGCAAAAAAACTCGGCCTTGCTACGGTTTGGCTCAACAGAAGAGAGGGGAAAGAAGGGTTTGGGGCAACGCCTGCCGCAGAGGAAAAACCGGATTTCGAAGTCCCCGACCTGCAATCTCTGGTTGATTTGATAGGAACTTTTAAAACTTAATATGGGTTTATTTTAATCGAGGACTTTTTTATAAAAGAATCTAATGACCGAAAAATACGCCAGTCAAATTAACCGGGATGTTGAGCCTGCTTCCGCCGCCGAATTTAAACCCATTCCGATTGGGCCTCTGCGCGTCTGGCCGCCGGTGGTTTTGGCGCCGATGGCTGGAATTACCAACGCGCCCTTTCGAACTTTGTGCCGCCGATTCGGGGCGGGTTTGTATGTCAGTGAAATGGTGACTGCTCGTTTGCTGGTTAAACGGCACCCGAAAACCCTGAAACTGGCATCCTTTGCAGCCGATGAAAAACCGCGCAGTTTGCAGCTTTACGGTGTCGATCCGTATTTTGTTGGCAGGGCGGTAGAACAATTAGTGAGTGAGCAGCACGTAGATCATATCGATCTAAACTTCGGCTGCCCGGTGCGCAAAGTGACAATCAAAGGTGGCGGCGCTGCGATACCGCTTAAACCGAAACTTTTGCAGAATATTGTGCAGGCGGCTGTCAAAAACGCCGGATCGATTCCTGTCACAATTAAATTCCGAATTGGAATTGATGAACATTACACCACTTATCTGACCGCCGGAAAAATCGCAGAGGATGCGGGGTGCGCTTCAGTGGCGCTGCACGCCCGAACCGCTGCACAGCTTTATCAAGGGCAGGCACAGTGGGAGGCAATCGCCGAGCTCAAAAACGCAGTTAGAACAATTCCGGTCTTGGGAAACGGCGATATCTGGGAAGCTTACGATGCCCTGAGAATGATGCGAGCCACCGGCTGCGATGGTGTGGTGGTAGGCCGCGGTTGCCTGGGCCGCCCGTGGCTTTTCCGCGATTTGGCGGATGTTTTTGACGGCCGTGAAATTCAAAAACCGCCGACGCTTGGTCAGGTTGTTGAGGTTATGCTCGAACACGCGCATCTTCTGTGCGACTGGTTTGATGAAAAATTCGCCATGCTTTCTTTTCGCAAGCACTCAACCTGGTACGTTAAAGGATTTAGAAGCGCGCCTGCCTTACTCAAAAAATTGGTGAGAGTTGAGACCTTTTCAGCTTTGCAGGAAATTCTTGCGGATATAAATCGCGATGAACCATTTCCGTTCAGCAGTTTGCGCAAACCGCGCGGCAAAAGGCGGGGCAAACAAAAGGTCGCACTGCCGGAGGGTTATTTGGACAATCTCGACGACGCCACACCGCCGTCTGTTCTGGCCGAAGATGCGACGTCAGGGGGGTAAGGAGTCATTTGTGAAATTTCTAATCGTCACATTTTTTTTATATTTTTGTGGCTACACAGGCCACCCTTTGGTTGTTAATCCTGTCGGTGAGGGTATCGACTGCAATGAGGAAAATGCGCACAGCCTTTTTACCGAGATTTTAAAAGAATATGTTTCAGATGGAAAAGTGAATTACCATGACCTGAGTAGCGATAATCGTTTGGAAGAATATATTTCAAGATTAGCGGGCACCGATCCGGCAAAAATTCAAAACGACAAAGCAAAACTGGCATTCTGGATAAACGCTTACAACGCTTATACTTTGAAGGTCATTTGTGATAATTACCCGATCAAAAGTATCAACGAGCTGCATTTTGGTGGTCTGTTTATTGGCACGCTTTTGAAAAAGACGGTCTGGGATAAAAACTTTGTTGTCATCAACGGCAGGAAAATCAGTCTGAATTTCATCGAACATAAAATAATTCGCGCCGCCATTCGAGACCCCAAAGCCGTATTCACACAAGTTTGCTCTGAAATCCCATGCCCGCTGGCCCATTTTGCTCTGGTTTGTGCTTCAAAAGGGTGCCCACCGCTACGTTCTGAGGCGTACGAAGGCCAAAAGCTGGACGAGCAACTCTCTGATCAGGCGCGGATATTTTTTGGCGATGCAGTGAGAAACTATTTTAATGTCGAAAAGAAGGAAGCCCACCTGTCGAAAATACTCGACTGGTTTGCAGATGACTTTGGTAAAAATGATGAAGAACGGTTACTGTTTGTAGCCAATTTTTTACCCGACACTCTTGCCGAGTCCATAAGAGCAATTCCCGAAAGCTGGAAAATTAGACACACAAAATACGATTGGAGCTTGAACGAGTAGTCGTTTCAAAGTTGTTTTTGGCGGTTAGTCCCGCAACACAACTCTCACCGAATCGAGAGAGCCGTCATTGGGTGCCGGTAGGAGGTCCAGGATTTTTGCCATCAATTCATAGATATGAATATTTCGGAACGGCTCGACCATTACGCCGGATTTAAAGGCGGGTCCACTGGCAATAAAAGTGGCTCCCATCGAAGCGAGCTGATCGTCAAAGCCGTGATTGCCGCCATCGCCGTAACCCGTCCGTGCATCAACATAGGGGCGACTGGATATGGACCAACCTTCATCTGCGATGGCGACTATTTTTGGAGTAACAGGATGCTTGCCGAAGTGGAACCTCTCGGGCACTTCTTCTTTTTTATAGACTTTTAATTTTGGATGTGCATTCACCAATCTCTGGTAAATGGTCTCTTCCTCGACCCCTCGAGGATTGATAGCAGCTACCGGATTCCAATCAACGACATCGACTCCATTTAAATCGATATAATCGTCGAGAAAGATAATCTGGTCAGCTCTGGTGGCGGCCATGCCGTGGTCGGATACAATGATGACATTCACTTTCTCCAGAAGGTTTCTTTCTTTCAGCCCATTTAATAAAATTCCGATTACAGAATCAATATAGTGAATTGCTTCAGCAACTTCTTTAGAGTCCGGACCATAGGTATGACCTGCGTTGTCCAGAGTACTAAAATAGGTTGTTATCAAAGAAGGCCGCTGGTCCAAGGGCAAGTCAAGCCACTTGACAACCTGTTCGATTCTTTCTTCGTTTGGGACTTGGCCGTCATAATTGAAATAATAAGTCGGCAGCATGCCTTTTATTTTTGTTTCCGATCCCGGCCAAAAATAGCAGGCAGTCTTAAGGCCTTGTTTCTCTGCCGTCACCCAGATGGGTTCACCACCCCACCAGGTCGAATCATGAATTGCCTCTGAAATGCTTAATTTAAAGTGCTTATTACGAACAGGATCGAACATGTTGTTGGCGATGATTCCGTGGTTTTCAGGATAGAGCCCGGTGACGATGGTGTAATGGTTCGGAAATGTTTTAGTTGGGAAACAGGGAATCAACGACTTCGCCCGCACACCGGAGTTGATGAGAAAGTCGAGATTGGGCGTCTCGGCTTTCTCAGGATAGTCCCAGCGAAAGCCATCAATGGAGATAAGGATAATGGTTGGTTGGTCTTGTTTTAGAACCGAACAACCATAACTTTGGCAGAAATAAAAAAGGGCTAAAAGGAGAGTCGAAAATCTTATCATTTTATTCGCTTCCTCTCATGGAAGATTAGAGAATTTTTTTAATAATAGGGTTTGAATTAGTTTGCATAAAAACTTAGAATTGAACGCTTGGCTGTTGGCCGTAAGAATCAAGGATTAACAAGGGTTCATCGTAAGTTACCTGATAAGTGAAATGCCATGCGTTGCATAAGTGCATAGAAATTATTTCCAATAGCCAAAAGCAAATTACTTACGTTAGGTAAAAGTTAAATTAACAAACGGAATCTTTTAATGCAAAGGAATATTTAGCTTGGATAATTCATGAATTACCTGGCGGTGCGACGTACCTGGGAGTAAGTTTTTTGCGCAAAGCCAGAAAACAGGTATAATTTCAGTCATTTCAAGAAGTGTGCGGTGCACATTTGTTACAAGAAATATTGTCGTGACTGTGAAGACTATTTTTTAGAAATTTAAAATAAAGGTTGCTTTTTAAAATAATAAATCATACATTTTCAATGTTAAAATAATTGTACACGTGTTTTTACACCTTTTAGAATTTTGAGCGACAAGAGTTTCAGAAAAAGTAGCAAGCAGAAAAGCATATCGTGGAGAATGGTGTAGTAATTTTTGCACCATTCAAAACGATTTTTTTTTGCCCTGAAAGGCTGTGAACAGATATGTACTTAATTAATAATTTTAAAAAGGACTGATCCTATGGAAAAAGGAACTGTTAAATGGTTCAACGGCTCTAAGGGTTTTGGCTTTATCTCTCGCGAAGAAGGAGATGATGTATTTGTTCATTTCAACGCCATTGCCGGCGACGGATACAAATCTCTGGATGAAGGAGATCAAGTTGAGTTTGAAGTTGAGAGCACCCCAAAAGGGTACCAGGCTGTCAACGTTACAAAAGTATAGTTTGGTTTTTGATTTACAAACCCCCGGCTCTTAAAGAACCGGGGGTTTTTTATTTGACGAGCACTCGTTTTTTGGTTGGAAGCTCAAACTACTTTAAGAGTATCATTTTTTTTGATTGTATCAATGCTTGCCTTGAGTCTGAGTCCTCAGGCTTCGCCTGAATGCGATAAAAGTAAACACCGCTAGCAAAGTTTTTTGCATCAAACAGAACTTTGTGACTACCCGTCGTCATTTCTTTATCCACTAAAGTAACCACTTCCCTACCCAGAATATCAAAAAGCTTTAAAGTCACCCGCGAAGCCTCCGGCAGCGTAAATTGAATGGTGGTCGTCGGATTGAAAGGATTGGGGTAGTTCTGATCAAGACTGAATTTAATGGGAATACTGTTTTCTTTTGGTGCGACTTCGGTGGTAACTATCTGAACCGGTAAATACCAGAATTGCCCCCTGGTCAACTGACCTGGATTTTGCCGGATGGGTTGGGCCAGGGCCCCGGCAATCCGGTAGGTGCCGTCATCAAAAACAGCAACACCGGTTCCTATTTTGCTTTTGCTGACGGTGATTATTGCCTCTTGTGCTTCAGCTTGTGTTAAGGCGAGTGTAAAGAAAAAGCTAAGGATACAAATTATTTTTAGTTTCATGATTATTCTCCTTAGTAAGTAAAATGTATTGTAAAACGTATTGGACTAATTAAAGCTCTAAGTTTAATTTTAACAAATAATTAAGTGCATTTTCCCCCTTTCTAAAAGTCAAGAAACTAGCCCGAAGGCGTCCCGCCGAGGGATTACTAAGCATAGAACTTCGAAAAAAACGCCTCGGCGAGGCATGTGCTGAGCTTGTCGACTGGACGCCTTCGCTCTATTCTTTTGAGAGCCTAAACGGGATTTTCGATTCAGGGTTATTCACTTCCTGCAGACGCTTTAGCAGTTGCAGTCGCAGCGTTTTTTGCCCCACTTTCGTTTTTCGCGGTCGATAGTTCCATTTTCTGCAAAGCCGCTTCTATTTTTGCCATCCTGGCTTTGAGTGCATCAAATTCAGCCATTTGGGATTTTACTCTGTTCAATTCTGACTCTGTTTTACTCAACTTTGCTTGCGTGGTGGAACTTTCTGCTGTTAGTTTTTTGATAGTGTCATACAATTGCGCGATGTAGACATGGGCTTTTTCCAGTTCCTCAAGAATTTGCTCCCGTCTCTCGGCCATGTTGTAACCATTGGAGTCGTTAAGCTCTTTTGCGCTCTTGACGGCTGGCAGATGCTTTTCTTGCCACATGTACTCAGCATGCTCCTCGATGGATTCGAGTTTGTAATCCGGCTCAAATACATAATCGGGGACATTTAAAGTGGTACCGTCATCGATGAAAGAGCCGCCGGTTACCTGGATATCGCCGCCATTTACTTCCAACTTACTGGTTGGGCTGGCCGTGCCGATACCGACGTTGCCATTTGCGTCGATTCTAAGCCGTTCCGAGCCCCCGGTTGTAATGGCGTAATTATCAGCAGCAGGGCGGAATGTTCCTGTGTTGGTATCGCTTTCAAAACGATAGGCCGGGCCGCCTGAAGTGCCATTTGCAGAACTAAATGAAGACGCCCGGGTTTGTCCTACTACATGAAACTTTGTACTCGGTGTCGTTGTCCCAATTCCAACCCTGTTGTTTGTGTCATCATAGAAAATATCAGAGCCATCAGCGACACCGCTGTTGTTATAAATAATCTCTCCATCGCTTCCACCAATGGGTCCGGTTGCTCCGGTCGCGCCACTTGCTCCGGCTGCACCCGCAGGCCCCGTAGCCCCGGCAGGACCAGCAGCGCCAGTTGCGCCATTGGCTCCTGCAACTCCTGTTGCGCCATTCGGACCAACCGGTCCAGTTGGTCCGGGGGGGCCGCTGGCTCCAGTAGCCCCGGCAGGACCTGTTGCTCCGTTAGCTCCTGCGGGCCCGTTCGCGCCGGTTGCTCCCTGGGGCCCAACCGGTCCAGTTGGCCCTGGCGTGCCGACTGCTGTCTGCCAACTCGCCGAACCTGTTGCATCTGAAGTAAGAACTTTACCTGCTCCTTGAGTTCCATCTACAATTTTTATATCTCCGGCAATTTCCAGTTTAGCTCCCGGATTTATGGTGCCGATTCCAACGTCACCGGTTTCACGGATGACCATTCTGATTGCCCTGTTCGTTCTGAAAACTAGAGGCTTCTTGTCTTTGGTGCCAACAAAGTGTTGTCCGGGCAGCGTACCAAAATTACCAGTAAGTTTCCAGAAATTCAACGAACCTGCCAGGGTGGTCCGGTCTTCCAACATAGAGATGATAAGTTCGCTGCCATTTTGAGTGATTTTGACATTTTCGCCCGCCGTCAATTTAACATTATCTTTAATCGAGTTAATACTGCGGACGACCTCATTGTTAGCTATTTTTCTGCCTGTGATGGCGCCATCAGCAACTGTGCGGGCAAATAAGCTATATGGCGTGGCTGTAAGTTCCATGCGCTGACCGGTGTCAGAACCCTCGCCGACTGCGGTCGCAAGCCAAAATGGTTTGTCGAAAGGAATGTCGAGAGGACTGACACTTCCCAGGGCTACATTAAACAAGCCATTTTGAATGAAGACTTTTTGATTTTCCGACCAAATAGCCTTACCTCCCTCGTCGGCATCGAAAAGTTTAAATGTGAGAGTATATTTACCATCAGGCACAATAGCGCCATTTGCATCGGTCAAGACACCCTGGTAACTCAATGTCTGAGGGATCTGTCCCCGGACTGGGATTGAACAGATCAATACAACAAGCAGTACACTTTGAAAGAGTGTTCTTTTCATGGTAGTCCCTTCCTTTTTGTTTAAAGAAATGAGTTATTTAAAATGGGAGACAGGCCGTTCGACTCAGAAAATGTTTGAATCGAAAGGGTGAAGAGCAAAAATAGTTAACTTGAATAATTCACAAACCATAAAAGTTGTCATTCCCGCCCCTGCCTTCGCAGGGATAAACTCGGGCGGGAGTCTAATACAAGTCAATAAACCTAGTGCAGGTAATGGATGCCCGATGACTCGGGCATGACAATATTGTAGTTTTTTTGCCTGAAATGGAAATTCATGAATTAAGCAGGTTAATTAAAAGAAAGAAATGCTCTCTGGTAAATTAGAAAAGAGCCAAAATAAAGAGTGTGTGAGGGTGGAAAGAAAATAGAAGAAAAAATAACGCTTAATTAGGGCACAAGTAGGAGATAAGTAATTTCAGAGTCGCATAGATTAAAGCCCCTTGCTAGAATATCTAAAAGTACCACCGGGCTTTTCTGCCTCTAATAAGCCATTAAAGAAATTTTTTGATCATCCTCCCTGTTTTTGTTAAAAAATTAGTTGTTTATTTAGAGAACAGAATTTTAGTTTTAAAGTCAAGAAAAAAATTAGTTTTTTTAAAAAAACCAGGGTAGTGCTCGTACGATTATGCAACTAAACTTGCAATTTTACGGGTTACTTCTGTCAGACAAGGGAAGGGTTTTTTGATAAAAACTGAGGCGCCATCTTTCATGATAGATTCCACAGATTCATGCGAATTCAGATGTCCGGACATTGCTACGAATTTGGTGCCTGGATTGTAGGTTTGAGATGCTTTCAAAACATCAGAACCGGAAATGCCGTTCGGCATCTTAACGTCACAAACAACCAGATCAATCATTTCTTTTTTTAAGACTTCAATAGCAGGGGCGCCATCGCATTCTGAATAAACCATGAAGCCCAGGCGCTCAAAGCGCCGTTTTAAAATGTCAACGATTGTTTCTTCGTCATCGATAATCAAGATTTTCTTTTGCTTGTCCATCTGATCAAACCTTATTTCTCAATGTGAGTAATCCTTCTTTCAAGCGGAAAGTTTAATGTAAACTCGGTGCCTCTTCCTTCCTGAGAATCAACATGAATGATTCCCCGGTGTTCTTTTACAAGGTTTTGCACAATTGCCAATCCTAATCCTGTGCCTTTCCCTGCAGCTTTTGTGGTAAAAAATGATTCAAAAATATTAGACTTGATTTCTTTTGACATGCCGCCCGCATTATCCTTTATTTTAACCAAGATCCTGTTTGTATTTTCCAGGCTGCTTGAGATCAGCAGCTTTTTTGTTCGTCCATCTTTTATACAACCAAACGCATCTGCAGCGTTCGTAAGTAAGTTCTGAAAAATCGATTCTAATTTATTTGTGTGGCCCCACATCGCGGGTAAGTTTTCATTAAGGGTGAGTTCAATTGAAATTCCAGAATCTGCAAGCTGTGACTTTAGCAGAATCAGAGAATCGTTTATCGGCCGGTTAATATTGACCCTTTCCCAGGCGGAATTTTTGTCGTCTCTGGAATATCTTCCGATGTGATCGATAATAACCCGCATACGTTCCGCGTATTTTTTGATGTTTTTTGCAGATATGGCCGCAAATTCTTTATCGAAGTTGCCATTTCCAAGGGCTTCGATAATTTCATCTGCTTCCGCGCTCACGACTGTTAACGGATTATTCAGCTCATGTGCGACTTCAGCGCCAAGTGTGCCAAGGGTTGCTAATTTTCCAGCTTGAGCTAGTTGCGCTTGAGTTTCTTTTAGTTTGTCATCTGCTTCTTCTAAAGCCTGCTGCAAGCAATGATTTTGCTGAATAAGTTGTTCAATATGATTGTCGGAAGTCTTTTCAAAAATAAGGTCGTTTTCGTGTGAGGATTCCTGGAGTTTGGCTTCACCAGGCTCATACGCAAGATCTTTTAAATTATGCAGATAGGTTTGATTTCTTAACATAAATTGCGCTTGTTGGTTACAATTGGGATTGTTTATGGATGCAAATGTTTATCGACTTTCAATTACTTTTCTAAAGTTTTTTTCAAATATGTATTGACAATTTATTTTAACTATCTTATATTTGGCGTTCACAGGTTAGGAGAGGAGGCCTTGGCATCAATAGATGCCTGCCATTGACTATTCATTCCTTTGATTTTCATCAATTTATAAACCTGCAGCTCATTTGTTTTGAAGGTATGTAACAGGGTTGAATTGCAAGCATACTTCAGCAAGCCTGATTTTTGCATAAATCAGGAATATATTTTGTACCTAAATTATTGTTTTCATGACAATGATATAAATGAATTGTCCTGCACTATTTGAAACCAATTACCAGATGAGAAGTATAAAAACAAGTGATTTTTATTTTCGTAACTAAATTTAAGCCAAAAAATAAATCAGGGTAATATAAACAAGGAAATGGCTAAAAAGCAGAAAAAACCGGACAATCGTCCCAAGCAATCCATCGAAAAATATTTAGAAGAGATTGGTGGATTTACACCTCTGCCACCTTCGGAAGAGATTGAATTAACCCGGCGAATCCGCAAAGGGGAGTCCAACGCATTAGATCAATTGGTCAAAGCCAACTTACGCTTTGTAATTAGCGTTGCTAAAGAATACCAGGGTCAGGGACTGCCTTTGCAGGATTTAATTAGCGAAGGGAATCTCGGACTTATTAAAGCTGCACAAAGATTCGATGAAACCCGCGGCTTTAAGTTTATCTCCTACGCTGTTTGGTGGATTCGACAGTCGATTTTGCAGGCTTTGGCTGAGCAGTCCCGCGTGGTGAGATTGCCTTTAAATCGGGTCGGTGCAATTAATAAAGTCGGCCGGGTGCTTGAGAAATTGGAAAAAAAATATGGCCGCGAACCGAGCATGCACGAGATTGCGGACAGCATGGAGATGACGGATTATGAGGTCGCAGATGTTTTAAAAACCTCGGCGCGCCATCTTTCTCTCGATGAACCTTTTAAAGAAGAAGAGGGTAATAACCTGTTGGACGTGCTTGAAAGCGATCGCTATTCGCCGCCGGACGACGCCCTCATGCAAGAATCCTTGAAAGAGGAAATTGACAAGGTATTGGTCACGTTGAAACCGCGGGAAGCTGAGATCATTCGTTTGTACTTTGGTCTGGAAGGCGATCGACCGTTAACTCTCGAGGAAATCGGCGAACATTTTCAACTGACCAGAGAGCGTGTTCGACAAATCAAAGAGAAAGCCTTGCGGCGGATGCGGCATCGGTCGCGTCTCGAACCGCTTAGAAAATACTTAGGCTAAATAACCAATCCCTGTTTCGGAAATGCCCTTGCAAAAAAGCGAAGGCATTTTTTTTGGATCAGATGATAGTTGAAAGTGTCAGATTTTTTTATTAAACTAGTTCATGCCTGAAACTTATGTAAATGTCGCTTTACCCTTACCCCTAAACAAAACTTTTACTTATCTTGTCCCCCGTGAGCTTACCAGCCTCGCTAAAATTGGCAGCCGGGTGATCGCGCCATTTGGCGCCCGAAGACTGACCGGATTCATCGTTGAAATCACTGACAAAACCGAGCTTGAACAAGTTAAAGCTGTTGAGGATATCCTGGACCTAAAACCGCTTATTTCGCGTGAAATGCTTAAATTGGCAGGTTGGATATCTGGTTATTATCTCTGTTCTTTGGGCGAAGTTCTGAAAAGCATGGTACCTGGTTTTTTTATGAAAGCATCAAAATCGATGGTTGAAATTTGTACCGAAGAGGCTGAAATTGAAGCTGCCAAATTAGAGAAGAGCGCGCCCCGGCAGGCGCAAACCCTGCGTTATATTGCCAAGAACCGTAAGATTTCCGTCAATGAACTGAGAAGACGAATGGGCACTAAAAGTATTGACTCAAGCCTTAATCAACTTGAGTCAATAGGCTTGGTCAAAGTGCAGCAATTTATGACAAGTTCCAAATTAAAACCAAGAGTTGAAAAATACGTTCGCTTACTTCCCGAAAATTTCGATGAAATAAAAATCGAAGTTTTAAAAAAACGGGCAGCTAAACAAGCAAGTTGTCTACGCTATTTACAAGTGAAGAAGGAAGATATTCTTCAAAAAGAACTTTTAAAGCAGACCGGTTCGGCCTTGGCTTCGTTGAAAGCGCTGGAGAAATCGAATTTAATCAGATTTATTCAAAAAGAGGTTGTGCGCGATTATTATGGCTCAAATAATGTTGAGGAACCGAAACCAATTTCTCCAAATGATGAGCAGAAGGCAGCTTTGAAACAAATCGAGGTGCCGATCCGGGAGGAACGGTTTGAGACGTTTTTGTTGTTCGGCGTTACCGGCAGCGGTAAAACCCAGGTCTATATTGAGGCGATTTATAAAACCCTCGAGAAAGGAAAAGACGCGATTGTACTCGTCCCAGAAATTGCTCTGACACCTCAAACAGTCGCGAGGTTTCGAGCTCATTTTAAGGACAAAGTTGCGGTACTTCACAGTGCGATGTCGTCGGGTGAGCGCCTGGATTCCTGGCGATTGCTGCAAGAGGGCAAGGCTAGAGTGGCGATTGGACCCAGATCGGCAGTATTTGCACCTTTGAAAAATGTTGGCTTGATTGTCGTTGACGAAGAGCACGAAGGTTCGTATAAACAGGACACGTCACCCAGGTACCATGCCCGGGATGTAGCGGTAGTACGGGCAAAGTTTGCTCAAGCCGTTGTGATTCTCGGCTCGGCAACTCCTTCAGCAGAATCTTTTTATAATGCCAAGACCGAGAAATACAAGCTGATAGAATTACGCCGTCGAGTAAACAACGTTCCTCTTCCGGATGTAAAGATTTTGGATATGCATAAAGAACGACGACTATCCGGGAAGAAGGAGACGATTTTTTCACGACTGCTTGCCGCAAAAATTGAAGAAAAAATCGCCAGAAAAGAACAGATAATTTTACTTTTAAACCGGCGGGGTTTTTCAAGTTATATAAAATGTCGCGACTGCAGTTACATCGAAGAGTGTGAGGATTGTCAGATTACTTTAACTTTCCACCTCACAGGTCACCGGCTTCGCTGTCACTACTGCGGATTTTCAAAACGGGCGCCGGACAAATGTGCGGAATGCCGGGGTGTCGATATTCAGTTTCGAGGGATTGGCACACAAAGAGTAGAGACGGAACTGCGAAATCAATTCCCAAAAGCCAGAGTCGTTCGCATGGACATGGACACAACAAGCGGCAAATGGTCTCACGACAAGATTTTAAAAGAGTTCGGCGAGGGAAAATACGATATTCTGCTGGGGACGCAGATGGTTGCCAAGGGACTTGATTTCCATAAAGTAACTCTGGTTGGAGTTATAGACGCGGATGTCGGAATGCTGATTCCGGATTTTCGGTCTTCTGAACGTACATTTCAACTATTGACGCAAGTAGCCGGTCGTGCCGGTCGCAGTTATTTGCCGGGTGAGGTTATCATTCAGTCTTACTTCCCACACAATTTTTGTCTTAACTGTGCTTTGACCCATGATTTCATTAGATTTTTTAGGGGAGAAGTGTTAGAGCGAAGAGAACTCATGTACCCGCCTTTTGGCCGGATTATTTGCTTGCTGTTTAGCGGCGAAAATGAATTAAAGGTTAAGCAAACGGCTCAGGAATTTGAAAAAGCGCTAAAGAAACAGAAGGGCTATTTTCAAATATTGGGGCCGACTGCCTCACCAATTCCTAAAATTAAGAGAAGATTCCGTTGGCAGATTTTGTTAAAGGGGGATAAGGGAAGAGATGCTAACGGGAAAATTCTCAAAAACGCGATTCAAAATGCCCACGGAATGATTAAAGAAGAAAATAAAGCTCGGGAAGTCAGAATTGCAATTGATGTGGACCCGGTTTCAATTATTTAGCCGCCGCGACGGTAGGGTTGGTTTTTGCCGTAATACCTGATCACTAAATCCACCACTCTCGAATAACTTTGAATCCCTTCTCTCACCCGGTTTGCTTTCAAATATAAGTCATAACTTTTACTTGAGAATTTTGAAATCAGTCCTTCGTGACTCCTCCACCTTTCCCGGACGGCCTGAATATCCAATTTCACCCCCTCATCGATCAATGATCTAAAGAATTCCGCCCTCGGTTCATCGTTCTTGAGGCTGCGGAAAAAATACCCTAAAAGACTGAAATACCCACTGTAGCGTACCAGCGGCTCACGAGCGTTGGTGCAAACTAAATGGGCCAGGAAGTTTGCTTCCGCTTCGCTGGTGTAGCCCATTTGATGCGCTTTCTCATGGGCCAGTACAAACGGCATCTCGAAAATCAACATGTCTCTGTTGTAATGGATTTCGTGGAAAAGCGGGCTGAAAAAACCACTGGTCGTGGTCATGTTCAACAGCCAATTCCCGACAAATTTTTTCGTGCTCTGATTGCGTGGGATTTTTTTTAAACCCAATTGAGAGAAAATTTCGTCATAAGTTGAATCGATGTCTCTGTTGATGTGTTCGATTTTCTGAATTGAGTATTTTAAATTCAACTCGTTCCCCTGGCGGATAATTTTCACAAATGTTGAGTCAAAAGCATCGATTTCAAGCTGAACATTTTCTAAATCTAATTTTGATTTCAAAGGCTGGCGTAAATAATTGATACCCCAGAAAAGATAGAACCAAATGTAAATGACAGCAGAGATCGACAGCAAATTTAAGATAAGCGAGCCCAATTGCATTCTTTTTTGTCTGATACGACTAAGCGTGTGCGGAACGCCAATGAGCAACGCGGTCCACAGAAGGAATTCGGTTATGGAAAAAGGAAATTGACTGGATATTTTGGATACAATTAAAGTTAGGATTGGGTAGATGCCGTTTGTATAATATTTCTCTACCGAGTGAGGATAATTTGATAGAAGTTGCAGGACGAGAGAAAATGTCAGGGCCAGGCCAATAATACCGGCCCTGATTTTTGTGGCAGACTGCATTTAATTTCAGAATTATTTCTGTAAGATACTTGTTACGTAAGTTTAATATAATGAAACTGCACAAATATGCAAGAAAATTTCAAAAGTTGCTAATTTTCACGATTTTTTTTCTGAATTTAATTTCCCGCCAGCCCTAAATCGCCTGCGATTGTTTTCATTGCGTCAATTACATTTTGAATATGCTCCTCTAAAGTCAACCCCAGCATTTCCGTCCCTTTTTGAATATCCTCGCGGCTCACATTTGCCGCAAATGCTTTCGTTTTCAATTTCTTTTTAACTGACTTAACTTTTAAATCGAGAAGACTTTTGGAAGGCCGAACTAAAGATACCGCAACAATAAAGCCGCTCAGTTCATCCACAGCAAACAGAGCTTTTTCCATATTACTTTCCGGAACGACTCCGGAATAATCTGCGTGTGACAGAATAGCGCGGGTAATTTCTTCGGGGTAGCCTTTTTCTTGCAGAATTTTGACGCCAACAAAAGGGTGTTCCTCCGGAGTTGGGTGCTGCTCATAATCAAAGTCATGCAGCAGGCCGACCACTGCCCATTTTTCTTCATTCTCGCCAAATTTCTTGGCATAAAAACGCATGGCGGCCTCGACTGCGAACATGTGCTTGCGCAAGTTTTCAGATTTTGTATATTCGGTCATTAAATCCCAGGCTTCTTGACGATTCATTTTTTTCTCCTTCCATTAAAAGTCCACCTTTCCCAAAGGGGGATTTCTATTTTGGACATAGAGCCCTCAAAGTTACACAAAGAACACAGATATTTTTCAATTTTATTTTTATAAACTGGCAAAGCCGGAACCAAAAAGAGAAACCAAGAGTGCACGCAGAGTCGCAAAATTACGCAAAGAAATTTTCAAAAAAAACTTGTGCGTTCCCTTAGCGCTTTGGGTGAAATCTTTTTATTTTTGAGATTTTCTGGTAACCTTTGTGTTTCTCCGTGCTCTTTGCGTCCATTCTACAGTATTCAACAAATCACGTTCAAAACCGAGGGCAATATTTCAAAAGAGGCAGGCAACCTTCCGGGTAGTTCACCATCGGTCTCTATTAAAACTTCGGATTCTGAATTTAGATTCACCTTTTTTCCTTGCAAATTTTGAACTTTTGCGTGTTCAACCATCGTTCCGTTATAAAGTTTGTGGATATTACCCAGAACCTCTCCGGGAGTTAGGTTGCCAAGGATAACAATATCAAATAGCCCGTCATCGATTCTTGCCTTTGGCGCGATCCGCATCCCGCCGCCAAAATATTGTCCATTCGCAATAACCACAGATCTGATAACTTGTTCCTTTGAGAAAGAATCATCCACTTTAATCTCAACCGGTGTGGTTTCGTGAACAAACAGGGTTTTCAGTAGTGCGATTAAATAAGTGGCGCTAGTGCCGAATACTTTGGTTGATTGGTAAGAAAGGTTGGTTAAAGTTCCTCCGAAGCCGGCATCAGCAACATTGATGAAATAACGAGTCACCGGTTTGCCGTTCAAGCTCTGGCACTTCATGAACCCCAAGTCACATTTCTTGATTTTATGAGTCTTTATTTTAGTTGCAGCATCTTCGACATTTTTTGGGATTCCCAACGTTCTGACCAAATCTCCACCAGTGCCCATCGCAATTATTCCTAAACTTGCTTCAGGGTTAATTTGTTTTGCATTCTCGAAGAAACCGTTGACGACTTCGTTAATGGTGCCGTCGCCACCAACTGCGATGATTGTTTCATACCCCTGTTGAATTGCATGACGCGTAATCAATGTGGCATGACTGGCCTCTTTGGTGAATTCTATGGAGATCTTTCCTATAATGTTGGTTAGTTTTTTTTCTGTCTCCGGCCATTTTTTTGCTGTTTTACTGCTGCCTGCAGCAGGGTTGACGACGAGTTTTATTTTTTGATTCAAATTTTGCAAACCGGTTAAACACTTTTAAACTTCAGTTACAAAGTCCACCAAAGTATGATTACAATGTAGGAAAGAAGAAGAAATCCTCCTTTAACTCTGCCTAATTCCCCCCCACTGCGCAAAAGCGGCCACAAGATTATTGTGAGACCAACCATAATCGGCAGTTGATTATAAATAAGTTCTCGCGAGACCGGCAGAGGGTGAACAACCGCTGTTGGTCCGGCGATCGCCATCATATTAAAAATATTTGAGCCAATTATGTTACCGATACTGATATCCCCTTCTTTTTTCAAGGCTGCAACCATCGAGGTAGCAAGTTCCGGTAGAGATGTGCCGATTGCGACCAGGGTTAATCCAAGAATAAGTTCCGAAACACCCATTCTTATACTGATTTCGGAAGCGGAATCGACGGTCCAGCTTGCGCCCAGTGTTAACCCGATTATGCCGACGATAATAAATAAAATGTTGATACCAATTTGCTTTTTTTCACTCTCTAAAGGATTGCATTTTTTTTCTAAAATATCAGAACTTTTTCTCGCCCCGGAAATAACGATGACCAGATAAATGATAAAGCCCAGGGTAAGTGTCAGTCCGTCGAAACGGCTCAATATTCCGTTGAAGCAAATGATCCAAAAGTAAATGGAAACGCCAACGAGGAGCGGGACTTCGAATTTCAGCAGTTTTGGATGCACGGCAATGGGTCGCGCCAGCGCCGACAGGCCGAGTATGAGACCGAGGTTCGAAACGTTTGAGCCAATGATATTCCCTAAGGCAAGGTCTGGTTTATTTTTTAGTGCCGCGATCATACTTACCAGGAATTCCGGCATCGATGTGCCGAGGGCAACTATGGTTAAACCGACGATTATCGGATGAATGCCCAAAATTTTTGCCAGCCGGGAGCTTCCATGCACCATCGCGTTTCCGCCTCCCAAAAGCAGAATTACGCCCACAAAGAAAAGGGCAGCGATCCAGGGCATTGCCCAGGCAGTTAAATCCATCTGTTTTTAATAATTTAAGGAGTGAATACTAATATAAGGTGTGCTTAACTGAAAGTCAATGCGGTGTAGATAACACGACCATCACTTGTTGGATGGCCAATTAACTTAAACATATTTCAATAATTTACTTTAGAACAAGCTCTCGACGCACCTATTTTGCTAATTCTTCCAATCAAGTGGATGACTGCGTTAGGCCGCCTGACCCCTACAAAACAACCCGAGACTGCGAAACAGACTCGAACAGAAATCAGGCGATGCACAGATCTTAAAACCACCCACTTCATAGTTCTCCGAAAACTGGCGGGCACGGGATCTCTGGTCTTTTCAGTCACCTGACTCAAGAGAAGGTTCCTCCTTAATAGGCTCTATCGTCTTTTCAATAATCCAACCTCTTAAGGCTGGTTTTTACCCGCACCTTTTCCAGGCTAGCTCCGACCAATGGCCGTGATTAAGAAATCACCGGATTCTAAAATCATTTCAATAATATCATTTTCTTAGTCTGCACAATATCACCCGCCTGCAAACGATAGATAAAAATACCCGAACCTACTTTTATCCCAGGCGCATTTCTACCATCCCAAACCACACTTTTGACTCCCGGTTGTTGATGGCTGTTCAATAAAGTCCTGACTTCGCGGCCGAGGACATTGTATATTTTTAAGACTACGTTTGCTGCCTCGGGTAAATCATAAGTTATCGTTGTGGCCGGGTTAAACGGATTCGGATAATTATTGTGTAGAATGAATTGTTGCGGAACACTCCCTGGGCGTATAAAATTAACGCTGGTAACAGGGAGGGAGGCGCTGTTCTCATACCAGGCGATTTTATTATCAAACTGAGAAGCGGAAAGCACATCGATATCGCCATCGCCATCTACATCTGCAGCGTAAACCGAAGTGGCGCCATTAGCATCTGTTGTGATGATGCGGGGCATGAAGTTTTCATCACCGTCGTTCGCGTACCAGGCAATTTTATCATCATCATTTGACGCCGAAAGTACATCAACATCCCCATCCACATCTATTGCAAAAACCGAAGTGGGCTCATTCGCATCTGCCGTGATGGTATGGGAGGTAAAAACCTGTTTGCCGTCATTTTCATACCAAACAATTTTATCATCCGTTTCAGAAGCCGAAAGCACATCGATATCGCCATCGCCATCAATAGCGAAAACAGAACTGGGTTTAAGTATCCCGGTTGGGATGATATGGAGC
>SMVB01045434.1_pt1 | contig 27509 bp, 21 predicted proteins | sample 2456461 | NCBI WGS metagenome assembly SMVB01 (sample SAMN11095934, study PRJNA526329) | marine sediment metagenome | biome: Marine sediment; feature: Surficial sediment; material: Deep marine sediment; isolation source: Hadal surficial sediment | place: Pacific Ocean | collected 2014-05 | depth...
CCAGTAGGCTGCGGACAGGCAGAGGCGCATGAGCGAGCCCCAGTCCGAATTCAACCCTGACGGCGGCCTGGTTCGTACGGTAAAGCTCCGGATCGGCAGCCGCCATGAGTTCCTGGATTCGGTGCACTGGCTTTCGGAGCACCTGATCGAAGAGGTTGGCTTCTCCGCCGACGATACCTACTGGATGGTCACGGCGGTGCGCGAGGCGGTGACCAACGCCGTGATCCACGGCAACAAGGAGCAGCCTGGGACGCGGGTGGACGTTGTGTTTGAGCTCGCCGACGAATGCATTCGTATCACCGTTGTCGACCAGGGCGACGGTTTCGATCCCTCCAGCCTCCCCGACCCGGTCTCCAAGGAGCACCTGATGGATGCTTCCGGGCGCGGCGTCTTCCTGATGCACCAGCTCATGGACGACGTCACGTATGAGTTTCCGGAGAGCGGCGGCTGCACACTGACCATGACGAAGCGGCGGCGCCCCGGCGGCTAGCCTCTCGTCGGCAATGAGCCGCCTGCCGAGCGCGTAGTACGATGCTTGCGAGCATTGCCGCCGTTTCGTGAGGGCGTAAAGGTCGGCAACGTCGGGCCAATCAGGAAGACGGCCACAAATGGGCGAAAAGCTACGGTTCGGACGCTACAAGGTCAGCCGCACCCTCGGCCGCGGGGCGATGGGCGTCGTCTATCTCGCCGAAGATCCACTCATCGGTCGCGAGGTGGCGATCAAGGTCGTCGATGCCGGCGAGGGGGTCGAGAGAGAAGAGCGCGATCAGCTCGAGGCGAGATTCGAGCGCGAGTTCCAATCGGCAGGCATGCTCTCTCATCCGAACATCGTCAGCGTCTACGACGTCGGCCACGACGAGGACGGCACCGCGTTCATCGCCATGGAGTACGTTCCGGGCGAAAGCTTGCAGGACATCTTGGCGGAGAACAGGGCGTTCACGCTCGCCGAGATCGCCGATCTGGCGACGCAGCTCAGCAGCGGCCTGGATTATGCCCATGAGCACGGCATCGTGCATCGTGACGTCAAGCCGGCCAATATCCTCATCGGACGCGATGGGCGCGCCAAGATTGCCGACTTCGGCATCGCCCGGGTGGCGACCACAACACTGACGCGAACCGGCAGCTTGGTGGGCACGCCCGCCTACATGTCGCCGGAGCAAGTGACGGGCAATCCCGTCGACGGCGCCGCCGACCAGTTTTCCCTCGCCGTGATGCTCTACCAGATGCTGACCGGGAAACGGCCGTTTATCGGAGACAGCCCCACGACGATGATGTGGCAGATCGTGCACGAGGATCCGCCGCCGCCCTCGAAGATCAACGCCGCCCTCCCGGAGCCCGTCGACAATGCTCTGGGCCGCTCGCTGGCGAAGATGGCCGAGGACCGATACCCCAGGTGCATCGATCTCGCCAATGCGCTCCGCAGAGCGCTCGGCGCGTCATCCGAGGACGCCACCGTCGTCATGTCGTCAACCGACGCCGAAACCGTCGTGACAAATCGACGTGGCGTTACCGCACAACGCGAGCGAGCCGCAGCGGAACGACGCGACAAGGCCGCGGCGCTCTTCGCGAAAGCCGAGGAGCTGCAGGACGCTGGCAAGCTGAAGGAGTCGGTCCGCCTCGGCGAACAGGTCCTCGACGTCGACCCTGACCATGCCCCTGCGAAGCGGTTGATGGCGCTCGCCGAGGCGGAGCTCGACGCCAGCCACAAGCGTGAGAGGGCGATCGAAACACTCTTGGCGTCCGCGATCGAGCTCGAGAAAGGTGGCCGCTACCGGGCGGCCATCGAGATCATACGAAAAGTCTTTCTGCTCGATCCCGAGGAGCCAACCGCCAAGCGGCTCGCCGCAACGATCGAGCGACAGAATGCGGCCCGCCGCGAGGCGATTGAGAGCCTGCCGACGATCGAATCCTTGGAGGAAGAGCGATCACCGGATGGAGTTGGCGGTTGGTTGCGCGCGGCGGCCGCGCAAGCTCCGTTCGCTGCCCGGGGAGTCGCGGCGGTGACGGTCATCGTGGTCGCGGTGCTCGGCTGGTACACGTTCGTGCGGCTGCCCACGCCACCACCGGCGACCGGCCGACTCCTGGTCAACGAGGTTCCGTGGGCGTATGTCACCGCGGTCGTCGATGCCGACGGCGTCTCCCATCTCGACGCCGAGACGGCAACGCCCGTGATTCTGTCACTGCCGCCGGGCACGTACACCGTGACCCTTAACGATACCGACGGAACCCATCTCCGAGACCAAACGATCGAGGTCTCATCCGAGGCGACGAGCACTCTGGAACCGGAAAAAACGGTCGATGTAGAAGAGTACTTTCGCCAGGCGGGTTGGCGATGATGGCGCGCCCGCCAGTGATGCCCCGGCTGTTGGCCTCTACGACTGTCTTCGCGATCGCCCTCCCGGCGGGCCTTGCCTTGGCTACCGCGCCCGCCTTGGCGGCGAGCGCGCCGTTGCCGGCGCCTCAAGAGGAGGTCCTCCGCGTCGACCGAGACACGAGGCGCATCTACTCGGCGGGAATCGAGGCCATCGGCGACGAACGGTGGCAGGCAGCGCGTGACGCCATGCAGAACGCGATCGAACGACTTCCGACAGAGAGCACACTCACCGACATCTTCACCAGCACACGTCGGAACAATCCGACGCCCTACCTGCCCTATTACTACCTCGGCAGAGCGTTGTTCGGCATCGGAGACTGCGCGCCCGCTCGGGACGCGTGGACGACCTCGTTTGAAACCGGGGCACTCGACGAGGCGCGGCGCGAAGAGGCGTTGCGCCTCGACGCCAAGTGCTCGACTCTGCTGACGTCCCGCCAGGAAGCCGCCTCGGCGATCGCTGCTGCGCAAGGGGCTGCCGATCTTCTGGAGACATTCAAACAGGACGCGCGCCTGGCTGCCGTTTGGCAGAGCAACCGGGCGCTCGGCGCCGACGAGGTGAGGGGCGGGCGGGCGCTCGACTTCGCGCTCAAGGAGGTCGGGCGCGCCGACGACACCGGCGAGCGGGGAAAGGATCCGGAAGTTGCCATCGACGAACGGGCCCGGGCGGCTCGCGCCGCCGTCGAGGACGCGGAACGCGCCCGGAATATCTTTGACGACATTGCCGCGGAGGCTCGCCAGACGCTTTTTCGTATGGACCAGCAGGAGGACACCGGTGCCGCGGTGGCGGCAGCGGGCGCCGATGATCCCATCGCGGGCGACCCGGGGGATCCCGACGACCCAGCAGCGACGGGCGCGGGAGAGCCGGAGACGACGCCGTCGAGACCACCGGAAGAGCCGCCTGCTTCAGCCGCGGGGGAGGCCGGACGCGACCCGGAGCGTGTCGAGACTTCGACAACGGTGGGCGGCGGAGCGGCGGGAGAGCCTCCTGCCACGGTGCCCGTCCCGGATCCGCTCGACCTCGTGCCGGACAACCTCTTCACCGGCGCCCGACACTTCTTCGCCGGACGGTACGCGGAAGCGGACCGGATACTCGCCGCCGCCGAGTACCTGGAGGACATGCCGGCTCAGCGGCAGGTCTACCTGCTCCGCGCCGCCGCGCGGCTTGCGCTCTACCTGGCGGGTGGGGAGGAAGACGACCGGTTGTACACCCAGGCGCTCGAAGACGCACGCGCCTGCCTGGCGATCAGCAGCACGGCGCCGGATGCGGGATATTTTTCTCCGAAACTCATCGAGTTGTTCCGTGCGGCGCAAAGGGGGGGTCGCCCATGAACGAACGGTGCATGAGTATTTCGTTACAATGGCGTGACCGGCGGCGGGATGCCGCGTGGCACCATCGAGGCACATGGAGGTTTGTCTTGTTGAGCAAGGTCGTGCGTACGTTGTACGTCTTCGCATTGCTGGGGTTGTTCCTCGTTTCGGCTCCCGCCTGGGGGCAGACCAACGACGAGGTCAACGCCGGCGTGCAGTTCAATTTCACACCCCCGGGAGCGCGGAGCCTGGGGCTCGGCGGCGCGTTCTTGGCAACCGCCGACGACGCTACCGCCGCGGTCACGAACCCGGCCGGCCTGATCGGCTTGACGCGGATGGAGTTCTCGATCGAAGGTCTTTACGAGAAACTCACGCACCAATTCTCTGATTTCGGCCACGCATTCGGCGATCCGACCGGGGATGGCATCGACGTCATCGGCGGCGTCCAAACCGGCGGGGCAAGCTCGAATCTGTTCGGGATTTCCTTCTTGTCGGTCGTTTACCCGGGTGACGACCGTTGGTCGATGGCGATGTATCGGCACGAGATCGTGAACTTCGAGACCGCCTACCAGCGTCAAGGAGTGTTCTTCAACTCGATCGTCACGGGGGTTCCTCCGGGAGATCTGCGCCGCGTCTTCCCGGCGATAGCCGATATCGATCTGCACATCACCAACTATGGCGTCGCCGGCGGCTATCAGGTGAGCAAGTCGGTTTCCCTGGGCGCGGCAGTCTACATCGGAGATTTCGGGATTGCCTCCAGCATGCAGCGCTTCGACCCTCGGCAGGGAGGACGCGGCGCGGCGGGCCGGGCGCTCGTCACGCAGCCGGCGAACTACTCGCCGGAAAATCTCGCCAACGCTCAGTTCCAGTCGGGTGCCGACCGCCGTCTCGGCCTCACGTTCGGCGGATTGTGGGTCATCAACGACCAGTGGCGCCTCGGCGGGGTTGCGCGACCAGGTCCGAAGTACGACTACGACGTCCGCGACACGATCGGTCCGAATGACCCGTCGGGGACGCCGGGAACGCTCAAGAGCCTGCCGGCCACCTTCAAGGTGCCCGATCAGTACGGCATCGGGTTGTCGTATCAGCCGACAACCAACTGGCGCGTCAACCTCGACTACGATCGCATCCAATACTCGCAGATGACCGACAACCTCACGAAGATCCTCAGCGATCGTTCGGACGATGTAACAGCGGAGGATTCGAACGAGTTCCACGTCGGCGTCGAGTACTCGTTTCTGCGGCGCAGCCCGATCGTCATCCGTGGCGGCATGTGGTACGAGCCCGACCACCGCATGGTCTACCGGGGAATCGCACAGTCGGAGGTCGAACAGCGCGAGCAGATCGTGTTTCGGCCGGGCGACGACCTGTGGCACGTCAGCGGCGGCGCGGGGATGATCTTCGCCGATCGATACCTGCTCGACGCCGCGCTTGACTACTCGGATCTCCGCACCCAGGCGACGCTGTACTTCACCGTGCAGTTCGGGAACCCCGGAGCATCGACGGTGCTGGCACCAGAGAACGCGACGACCGGCGCCGGCACCCGGAAGGATCAGTAGCTCGGGAGAGGCTCTTGGGTCGCGCAACCCCGGCGGCGCCGCTCGGACGAAGTAGCTCCCACCGCTTACCGCACTATCGGGCGTGGGTCTGCACGATCTGATCGGGCCAAGTCCGACTGAGGAACGCTCTGACGGAGGTCGACGAACATGAACTTATGCACCGCCACACGCTCTCTGCCGCTACTGCTGGCCTTGCTGGTTAGTGCGACGGCCTACCAGGCAGCGGCCTCACAGGCATCAGGTCCCGAGGGTTCCGGATCCAATTTCAGCGAGTTGCGCCTCAATGCGCCGCTGATCCAGGGCTTTCTGCGGGTGATCTACTTCACCGACGGCGGGCGGTTCCATTTTCGCGAGTACTCGGCGTGCAGCTACGAGTTCATACAGAACCCCAGTGTGTCGGTGAAGGATGGGCTCGTGCACATCTCGGCCGAATACTACCGTCGGCGAGGGACCGGGGTGGCGGGCGGTTGCCTGGGTGGTCCCGGGACAAACACAGAGGTCACGCTGTCGGCGCGACCCTTCGCCGAGGGGAGTGCCGTTGCCCTGGAGATTCTCGAGATCAAAACCGAGCGCATGCCCGATTTGACGTCAGCGCTTCTGAGCCTGGCAGGCGTTGAGCTACCGATGACGCACACCTTCGATCTGATGGCGGCAATGAACCGCACGCTCCGGAGCCAGCAGTCGTTCGGCATCTCATCGCTCGAGGTCCACCAGGTACTCGCGGAGGAAAACGCTATCCGGGTGCGCCTCACCATGCAACTGGGGATCTGGTAGGCGGCCCCCACACGAACCCGCTCGAATCGTCGAACGATCGCCGGAGCCTCCATGAGCAAGCACCTGCTGCGCAGCGCTCTCCTTTGCCTGACCGTTACCGTACTGGCGTGCGGCCCCGGGCGGCGCTCGGGTGGCCCTACCGAGGGTCGTGGCTCTACTCGATAGCGAAGAGGTCCCGGCGACGTTCTTCTTTCCTGCCTGGAGCTTGAAGCTGGCGCCCCAACAGGCTGGCATCATCCAGGCATCGGGTCGCCATGAAATCGCCGTCCACGGGTGGATTCACGAACGCAATTCGGTGCTCGACGGCGACACCGAGCGCCGCCCGCTGGAGCAGGCGGTCGATGCGATCGAGGAGATCGCGGGGACACGGCCGGTCGGGTACCGAGCGCCGTCGTGGAACTTCAGTCCCAACACATTGAACATCGTCCGAGACCTGGGCTTCGTGTACGAGAGCTCGCTGATGGCCGATGATCGGCCTTACGAGCTCGCCGCCCCGACCGGTATCGTGGAGCTGCCGGTGGAGTGGATCCTCGACGATGCACCGCTGTTCAACCCGCTGGGCACGCGCTACAGCCCGCCGCGTGACGTCATGCAGGTCTGGATCGACGAGTTCCGACCGCGCCTGGGAAGAACGCACGATGCTGCTGTTGACCATGCATCCGCACATCGTCGGGCACCGGTCCCGCATCGTGGCGCTGGAAGGGCTGATCGACCACATCCAGGCCAAGGGCGGCGCGTGGTTCGGCACCCATGAGACGGCCGCCCGCTATATCCGCGAACAGGCCGGCATGGACGGCTGATCGGGCGACGCCCTACTGCGGCGGCGCCGCCTCGTTGCCGTAGTTCAGCGCCACCCACGAGGCATCGATCAGCAGGCGGCGGGGCTTCGAGCCTTCCGGTGGGCCCACCAGGCCTTCGGCCTCCATCATGTCGACGATGCGGCCGGCGCGGGCGTACCCGAGCCGGAGCTTGCGTTGGATGTTGGAGATCGACGCTTCGCCGGCGTTGACGACCAGGCGCAAGGCTTCCTCGAAGTACTCGTCCTGGTCGCTCGATCGCTTGTCGGCTTTCTTGGCTTCGGCGTCTTCCGGCGGCGGCTCGGTGACTTCGTCCTGGTATTCCGGCCGCGCCTGGTTGCGCCAGAAGTCGACCACGGCGCGAACTTCGTCCTCGTCGACGTAGGCGCCGTGGATGCGTTGTAGCCTCGAGGTGCCGGGGGCGAGGAACAGCATGTCGCCCTTGCCGAGGAGGTTCTCGGCGCCGTGCGCATCGAGGATGACGCGCGAGTCGACTTTCGACGCGACGCGGAACGAGATGCGCGCCGGCAGGTTGTTCTTGATCGTGCCGGTGATGACGTCGACCGAGGGTCGCTGGGTGGCGAGGATCAGATGGATGCCGACGGCGCGCGCCATCTGGGCCAGGCGCATGATGCAGAACTCGACCGACGCCGAGGCGCACATCATCAAATCGGCGAGCTCGTCGATGATGACGACGAGGTAGGGGATGGGCTTGAGCTCCGAAGGGGTGAAGTCGGCGCGCGGGGAGCCGTTGCGGGACTTTTTCGCGTTGGCCATCATCTCCTCCTCGCCACGCTGCAACATCATGTTGAACTGCTCGATGTTGCGGACGCCGAACTCGGCCAGCCTGCGGTAACGCTTTTCCATCTCGCGCACCGCCCAGCCGAGGGCGTTGGCGGCCCGGTCGGCGTCGACCACAACCGGCGTCAAGAGGTGCGGGATGTCCTCATAGAGGCCGAACTCGAGGCGTTTGGGATCGACGAGGATGAGCTTCACCTCGTCGGGAGTGGCCTTGTACAGCAGGCTCAGGAGCATCGAGTTCAGCGCCACGCTTTTGCCCGAACCCGTCGTGCCGGCGATCAGCAGGTGCGGGGCGCGGGCGAGGTCGGTGACGACGTTTTCGCCGTGGATCTCCTTGCCCAGCGCCAGGGTGAGCTTGGAGCGCGAGTTTCGGAACTGCGGCGACTCGAAGATCTCGCGGATGCGAATGATCTTGCGGATGCTGTTCGGCGCTTCGATACCGACTGTCGATTTGCCCGGCAGTCGGGCGATGCGAATACTCTCGGCCCGGAGCGCCAGGCTGAGATCCTCCTCGAGGTTGAGGATCCGGCTGTACTTCACGCCGGCCGAGGGTTGGAACTCATAGGTCGTGACGACCGGGCCGGGATGGATCGCCACCACTTCGCCGGCTACGTTGAACTCGGCGCCCTTGCTGGCGATCGCTCGTGCTTTTTCGACGAATTCCGCTTCGTCAATCTCATCGTGAGGCGACGGCTGTTCGAGCATCTCGACGCCCGGCAAGGCGTAGGCGCCGTTCGGACCGGCCGGTTGCTCGAAGGGGAGGGGGTCGAGCTGCAATGGCGGCGGCCCGGTCTCTGGTTTGGTCCGCCGTCGGATCGGGGGTGTCTGCTCGGCCGTTGCCGCGACCATGATCTCGGGAAGCTCGGCGTCCGGCCGCGTCAGGGTGACCGGAACCTTCACCTTCAGCAGCGGGCCGGAGGTCGCCGGCTCCTCGTCGACCTTTTTGCCCGAACGCTTTGCTTTCTTTGCGGCGCTCTCACGGGCAGCGTGCTTGTCGATGACCGCGCGTCGCGCCTTGGCCTTGCGGCGTTGCTCGCGCCGGTGCGCGAAGCCGGTGCGCAGGCGTCGGACGGCGTTCATCAGCCACCTCCACGCCGCCACCACCATGCCTTCGATCGATAGCCGGGTCGCCGCGATGATCGCCAGCAGCGCTGCGGTGATGGCGACGAGCGGGCCGCCGACCGGGCCGAATGCCGACAACAGAGCCATCGCGCTCAGCGATCCGACGATGCCTCCGGCGGCGAACGTGCCGCCGCTGTAGCCGATCGTGCCGAGCGCCATGGTGATCAGCCCGCACACCGAGGCGGTCAACGTGACGATGCCCACCGTCTTGGTGAACGGCGACTCGATCTTGCGCCGACGGATGCGGTTCCAGCCCACCAACGCGAGGACGAAGGCGCACAACCAGGCGCCGAGTCCGACCAACTGGAAGGCAATCGCTGCCAGCGTCGCACCGACAGGACCGGCCCAGTTCTGGATCGGGGCGCTGGCCGCGAAGTCGAACGGATTGGGGTCCGCGGCGGTGTACGAGATCAGCGCTACCGCCAGGAAAACGGCGGCGGCCAGGCAGACGAATCCAATAGCTTCTTCGCGAAAACGGCCCTGGGAAGCGGGGCGCTTGCGTTTGCGAGCCACGTACCACCCTCTGGTGTTACGGCTCCAAAGCGAGCTTCGCACATTGTCTCAGCGCCTCCCGGGGTTCCGTTCACAAACTACGCGGAACTACCCAGCGCGAGCCACGCGAGCACCGCTGACAGCGCCCACAGATACCAGGCGAATCGATGCCACCAGGTACCCTCGGTGGCACGGTGCACAAGCCCGATGCAGATGTATCCAACCGCCCCAGCGCAGAGGGTAGCAAAGCCGATGTTGGCGAACAAGATCCTCGTGCCGATGGAGGTCTCGAGCGCATCGAGGCCGATGATCAAGGTGGCGCCGAGAATGGCCGGAACCGACAGCAGGAAGGAAAACGTTACCGCCTGCCGGCAGCCAACGCCGAGCATCAAGGCGAGGGAGATGGTCAGACCGGAGCGCGACACGCCGGGCAGGATCGCCACCCCTTGGATGACCCCGATGGCGATGGCAACCGCCGGGGTGATGACGTACTCACGGCGTGGCACGAAGCGCGTCGCCATCAGCACGACCCCAGTCGCCGCCAAGCACAGGGCGATGAGATCGAGGCGCTCGAAAACGCCGCGGATCGCGTCTTCGAACCCGAGGCCGATGGCCGCGGTCGGAATGGATGCCAGGACGATGTAGGTGGCCCATTGGCGGGCGAAGAGGCCGCCGACCATACGGTTGTCCGGCATCCCGCGCAGCATGTCGACGATCAGATGACGGTAGTAGAAGAGCACCGCCATGGTGGTTCCGAGGTGCACGCCGACCTCGAACAGCTCGCCGGGAAATTGCATCGCCGGCCAGACGAGTTGCGCCGCGGCGAGATGGCCGCTGCTCGAGACCGGGAGGAACTCGGTCACACCCTGGATGACCGCCAGGATGATCGAATAGGCGAGCGACGGTACCCCCGTCGCGCCGTTCACCGGCTCAGCTCCGGCAGCTCTTCGGCGAGCCGGGCGAATTGCGCCACCTCGACGGCTTCCGCCCGCGCCCCCGCGTCGATGCCGGCGGCCGCCAACGCATCCTCGATGTCATCGCGTTGCCAACCGGATTGGCGCAGCGAGTTCACCAGCGTCTTACGGCGGTGCGCGAACCCACCCTGCACGACCGCGCGGCGATGCGCCTTACCGGCGGCGCAGGCCGGAGGCTCGTGCGGCGTCAAGCGAACGAACGCCGATTTGATCTTGGGCGGCGGGCGAAAGGCGCCCGGGCCCAGACGGCGTACGACCTCGCCGTCGAAGAACCAGCCGACGAGCACCGACAAGAGACCGCGGGCCGAGGAGCCGGGCGCCGCCAACATGCGCTCCGCAACGTCGGCGGGGACCATGTAGTGGGCGTCGAGGACGAGGTCGTGGTGCTTGGCCGTCCAGCGCAGGATGGGGCTGGCGACGGCGTACGGAAGGTTGCCGACGAACCGCAGCCCGGGCTCGCTGGGGTCGCTGAGCCCGCCGGCGTTGGCGAGCCCGGCCGGATCGAAGTCGAGAACGTCGCTGTAGATCACCGAGAGCCTTCCGGCGGAGTCGCCGGCGAGCGTCTCTAGGGCTGCGCAGCAACGCTGATCGACCTCGACCGCCGTCACCTTGACGTCATGTTGCAGCAGAGCGCGGGTCATGCGTCCCTCGCCGGGGCCGATCTCGAGAAAGTGGTCGCCGTCGCGTGGCTGCATCGAGCGCACGAGGGCAACCGCGAGCTCGTCGTTGACGAGCCAGTTCTGACTGAACTTCCGCAGCGGGATCGGCACGCGGGGATTATAATTCGTGCCCGGGCCCGAGAGTTTCCCTGCGCCCGCATTAATTTTTCTCTACAAACGATACTTTTCTCGCACAGCATGTCTGATCAGAGGAAACCTGCATCCAGCGCCTCTATCTCAACGCCCCCCTGCGGCCGGCGCGGAGGGCGTTGAGCCATGGGGTCGAGCGCCGCCGAGGAGATGCCGAAGGGGTACGACCCCGCATCTGTCGAGCCTCGCTGGGCCAAGGTTTGGGAGGAGCGCGCCGTCGGGACGCCGGATCCGGAGTCGTCGGCGCCGGTCTACTCGATGGTGATCCCGCCGCCGAACGTGACCGGCTCGCTCCACGTCGGTCACGCGCTGGATCACACGATCCAGGACATCATGGCGCGCTGGAAGCGGATGCAGGGCTACGACGTGCTGTGGTTGCCGGGCATGGACCACGCCGGTATTGCGACCCAGAACGTCGTCGAGAAGCAACTGGCCCGGGAAGGCACGAGTCGGATCGAGCTCGGTCGCGAAGAGTTCGAGCGCCGGGTGTGGGAATGGAAAGACGAGTACGGCGGTCGCATCCTCGGGCAGATGCGCCACGAGGGGCTTACCGTCGATTGGACCCGTGAGCGCTTCACCCTCGATGAGGGCCTGTCGCGGGCGGTGCGGCGCGTCTTCGTCGACCTGTATGACGATGGGCTGATCTACCGCGGCGAGTACCTGGTCAACTGGTGCCCGCGCTGCGGCACCGCGATCTCCGACCTCGAGGTCAAGCACCGCGACACCAACGGCTCGTTGTGGCGTATCCGCTACCCGTTGAAGGATGCGGATCCGGATTGGTGGCGAGCGCGGGCGCGCGACCACGGCCTGGGCGACGTCGCGCCGTACATCGAAGTCGAGACGACGCGCCCGGAAACGATGCTCGGCGACACGGCGCTGGCGGTGAACCCGGACGACGAGCGCTACACCGCCCTGGTGGGCAAGACGGCGATCCTGCCGATTATCGGCCGCGAGCTGCCCATCATCGCCGACGACTTTGTCGATCCCGAGTTCGGGACCGGCGTCGTCAAGGTGACACCGGCGCACGATTCGAACGACTACGAGGCGGGCAACCGTCACGATCTCGACCGCGTCGAGGTCATTGGCCGCGACGGGACGATGACCGAGCGGTCCGGTGAGTTCGCCGGCCAGGATCGCTTCGCGGCGCGCACGAACATCGTCGAAAGGTTGCGGCAGGACGGAACCCTGGTCGAGCGAAAAGACCACGTCCACGCCGTCGGCCACTGCGATCGATGCGACACGATCATCGAGCCGCTGGTGTCGTTGCAGTGGTTCGTGAAGATGGCGCCGCTCGCCGAGCCGGCGCTCGCCGCGGTCGAAGAAGGTCGCATCCGCTTCATTCCCGACCACACGGTGAAGGTCTACCGCGAGTGGATGACCAACATCCGTGACTGGTGTATCTCCCGGCAGCTCTGGTGGGGCCACCGGATCCCGGCCTGGCACTGCGACGCCTGCGGCACGACGATCGTCGCCGTCGAGGATCCCGACGCCTGTGAATGCGGCGGTGAGCTGCGCCAGGAGACCGACGTACTCGACACCTGGTTTTCGTCGGCGCTGTTTCCGTTTTCGACGCTGGGGTGGCCGGACGAGACCGCCGACCTGAAACGCTATTACCCCGGGGCGTTGCTGGTCACCGGCTACGACATCCTGTTTTTCTGGGTCGCCCGCATGATCTTCATGGGGCTGCGTTTTTGCGGGGAGGTGCCGTTTCGCGAGGTCTTTTTCCATGGCTTGGTGCGCGATGAGAACGGCGACAAGATGAGCAAGTCGCGCGGCAACGTCGTCGACCCGCTCGAGGTGATCGAGGAGTTCGGCGCCGACGCGCTACGCTTCACGCTGGCGTCGATGGCGTCGCCTGGTGGCGACATGGTGCTGGCGCCCGACCGGCTGGCCGGCTACCGGACGTTTTGCAACAAACTGTGGAACGCGGCGCGCTTCGTGCTCATGAATCTCGGCGACGAGCTCGAGACCGAGCAAGCGGTGAGCGACGCCGCCCACCCGGTGGCCACGAATCTCGCCGACCGCTGGATCCTGTCGCGGTTCGCGCGGATTGTGCCGGAGTTCGAGGAAAACCTCGGCAAGTACCGCTTCGATGAGGCCAGCCTCGGCCTCTACCACTTCATCTGGCACGAGTTCTGCGACTGGCACATCGAGATGGCCAAGCTGTCGCTGTGGAGCGAGGATCCGGCCGCCTTGCGCTCGACGAGGGCCACCCTGATGGCGGTTCTCGAGGGCTCGTTGAAGGCGCTCCATCCGATCATGCCGTTCATCACCGAGGAGATCTGGAGCCGTCTGCCGGGGGATCGCGACCTGTTGTGCCTGTCGGATTGGCCCAGCCCCCACGTCGTGTGGCGTGACGAAGCGGCCGAGGCCCGCGTCGCCGACCTGCAGGCTCTGGTGACCGAGCTTCGCCGCGTGCGTCACGACTTCAACATCGGCCCGGGGCAAAAGGTACCGGTGGATCTGATCAGCGACGATCCGGCGCGCCGCGCCGAGCTCGAGGAGTTGACCGACTACCTCGGCCTGCTCGCCAAGGCGGAGCCGGTGGTGCTGCGATCCGGCGACGAGGAAGCCGGCGCCGGTGTCCATGTGCCCGTCGGTGACGTCGAGGCGGTGTTGCTTATCGCCGGCGTCGTTGACCTGGAGGGCGAGCGCGATCGCCTGGGTGGCAAGCTGCAGCGTGTCGAGGCTGATCTCGCCGGCCTCGAGAAGCGTCTCGGCAACGACGGGTTCGTCAACAACGCCCCCGCCGAGGTCGTCGAGAAGGTGCGCGCCCGACGCGACGAGCTCACCGCCGAGGCCGAGCGCCTGCGCCGACATCTCGACTCGCTGGACGGTTGAGATGCCGTCTCTGGCCAACGTCGCCAGCGCCTTGCCAGCGTCGCGTTTCAGCGCCGCGGTTCACTACTTCGCCAGCGTCGATTCGACCAACCAGGTAGCCCGCGCTCTCGGCCGCGCCGGGGAGCCGGACGGCACCGTGGTCGTGGCCGGCGAGCAAACCGCAGGGCGTGGCCGCCGGCAGCGGCGCTGGGTGTCGCCGGCCGGCGCCGGCCTGTACGTTTCCCTGCTGCTTCGCCCTGAGTTTCCGGCGGCTGAATCGGGTAGCGCCGTGCAACTGGTGGCTGGTATCGCCACGGCGGAAGCCCTCGACCTGTTCTTGCCGAGCCAGCCGTTGTTGCGCTGGCCCAACGACTGCTTCGTTCTCGACGAAAAGATCGCCGGCGTTCTGGTCGAGGCCGAGACCACCGGTCGGGGTGGGGCCGAGACCAGCGTTCAGGGTTTCGATTTCCTGGTGTGCGGTATCGGCGTCAACGTCAACCACACGGCCGACGACTTTCCCGCCGCGCTGTGCGGACGCGCCACCAGCGTGAAGTTGCAGCTCGGGCATCGGGTATCACGGCTCGACGTCCTGGCGGCTCTGCTCGACGCGTTCGATGCCTGGGAGTCGGTCTGGCACGAGCACGGCACGGCGCCGATTCGGGAGCGCTGGTTGGAGCTGTCCCCCGAGAGCGTCGCCGGTAACGTCAGCGTGCAGACAGAAGCGGGTCTGATCGAGGGCGTGGCCGATGGTTTGACGGACGCCGGCCATCTGAAGGTGCGGGCCGCTGACGGTGACCATGAGATCTCGGTCGGTGAACTGATCAGGTCGAGGCCGTCATGACCCGATCGAGGCGGTCATCGGCGACGTCGAGGTCGGCCGCGACGCCGGCGTTTGGTACGGCTGTGGGTTGGGTGGCGACGTCGGCCCGATCCGCGTCGGGTCGGCGACCAACATCCAGGAGGGTACAATCCTGCATTGTTCCCCGGACAAGTCGCCCATCGTCTTGGAGTCGCGGGTGACGGTGGGGCGGATGATCCCGCATCAGGCCAGGTGGGACGACGCATGAGCAAGACCGAACGACAACCCGAAGGCGGCGAGCGGCAAACGCTGCGTGCGCCGCGGGGAACGCGCGACGTCATCTCGCCGGAGGTGGAGCGCTGGCAGCGTGTCGAGCGCGCCACGCACGAGGCCTTCGCGCGCTACGGCTTCCGCGAGATGCGCACACCGATTTTCGAAGACAGCGCCGTGTTCGCAAAGGGCACCGGCGAAACGTCGGAAATCGTGCAAAAGGAGACGTATCGGTTCACGGATCTCGGCGGCCACGATCTGACGCTGCGGCCGGAGGGCACGCCGCCGGTCATTCGCGCCTATCTCGAGCACAAGCTCGGCCACGGCAAGGACGTCGTGCGCTTCTACTACATCGGGCCGATGTTTCGCTACGAGCGGCCGCAGAAGGGTCGCTACCGGCAGTTTCATCAGATCGGCGTCGAGGCGTTGGGCTCCGAATCGGCCGCCCTCGACGCCGAGATCATCGATATGGCGATGACCTGGCTGGGCGATCTCGGCATCGAGTCGCTGCGGCTCGTCGTCAACAGCGTCGGCGACGCCGGCGACCGGCCCGCCTACATGGAGAAGCTCGTCGCAGCCCAGAAAGAACTCCTCGGCGAGATGTCGGCGGATTCTCGCCGCCGCCACGAGGTCAACCCGCTGCGGGTGTTCGACAGCAAGGACCCGCTGGACCAGCCGGTGATCGACGAGCTGCCGACGATCATCGATCACCTCAGCGCCGAGAACCGGACCCACTTCGACGAGGTGTGCGGCTATCTGAGCGATTGGGGCGTGGACTACACGGTCGAGCCGCGCCTGGTGCGGGGGCTCGATTACTACCGCCGGACCGTGTTCGAGATCTCCTCGTCGACGCTGGGGGCGCAGGACTCCCTTCTCGGCGGCGGCCGCTACGACGGGCTGGTCGAGCAGATGGGCGGCGACGACGTTCCCGGTGTCGGCTTCGCGGCGGGTCTGGAACGCATCGTGCTCGCGCTTCCCGAGCGTGCGGAGGCGCCCGGCCTGGACTGCTACGTTGTCACCGTCAGCCGCGACCTGATGCCCGAGGCGATGGCGGTCATGCGGGATCTGCGGGCCCATGGTCTGCGCTGCACGGCCGACTTTCAGCGTCGCAGCATGAAAGCGCAGATGAAGTCGGCAAACCGCTCCGGGGCGCCGGCCGTCGTGATTCTCGGCCCGGACGAGCTCTCAAAGGGGGTCTGTAATCTGAAAATGATGGCAAGCGGCGAGCAGCACGAGGTGTCGCTCGAGATTCTCGCGACGGTGCTCGCCGACGAGCTGCAGGGCCGCGGCGGCGCAGCGGAATCGAGCGCCTGATGCGGCGCTCCGAGGGGATGCAGCGACCCCTGGACTCGGGAAGCTAGGACCGACATGTTCCGAACCCACACATGCGGGGAATTCCGCGCCGCGCACGCCGGCGAGAAGGTTCGGTTGCAGGGCTGGGTCTGGCATCGTCGCGACCTCGGTGGCCTCATTTTCGTCGATTTGCGCGACCGCAGCGGCGCCGTGCAGCTTGTTTTCAACCCGGAAGAGGTTGCCGAGGCGCACGCCGTCGCCGAACAGTGGCGCTCCGAGTGGGTGGTTCAGATCGAAGGAACCGTCGCTGAGCGCCCCGCCGATACCGTGAACGAGTCGCTGCCGACCGGCGCCGTCGAGGTGCGGGTGAGCAGCGCCGTGACACTCGCGAAAGCCGAGACGCCGCCGTTCCTCGTCGAGGAAGACTCCGGCGCTCTCGAGGACCTACGCTTGAAGTACCGCTACCTCGATTTGCGGCGTCCGCCGCTGCAGCGCGCCCTGGCGCTGCGCCACAAGATGGCGATCGCGGTGCGCAACTACCTCGACGAGCAGGGTTTCTACGAAATCGAGACGCCGATTCTGACCCGCGCCACGCCCGAGGGGGCGCGCGACTACCTGGTGCCGAGCCGCGTCAACCCGGGCTCGTTTTACGCCTTGCCGCAGAGCCCACAGCTATTCAAGCAGTTGCTGATGGTCTCCGGGTTCGACCGCTACTTCCAGCTCGCACGCTGTTTTCGCGACGAGGACCTGCGCTCCAACCGCCAGCCGGAGTTCACCCAGATCGATATCGAGATGAGCTTCGTCGAGCCCGACGACGTTCTCGAGGTCACAGAAGGAATGATGCGGCGCCTTCTCGAGGTCGCCGGCCTGCCGGCTGATCCCGAGTTTCCCCGCATGACCTTCCGCGAGGCGCTCGATCGCTTCGGCTCGGATGCCCCCGATACGCGCTACGAGCACGAGCTGCAGGACGTCACCGACATCGTCCGCGATGCAGAGTTCCGCGCCTTCAGCTCCGTCGCCGCGAGCGGCGGCGCGATCAAGGCGCTGTGCTGGCCCGGCGGCGCCGCTGCCGGCCGCGCCCGGCTCGACAAGCTCACGGACCTGGCCAAGTCGCGGGGCGCCAAGGGTCTGGTGTGGATCCAGCGCCACGAAGACGGCTTCAAGTCGCCGGTGGCCAAGTTCCTCGGCGACGAGGTCATCACGAAGCTGTGCGAGGCAACGGGTACCGGCGTCGGGGATGCCTTGCTGATCGCCGGTGACGAGTGGGAGATTGCCTGCGTCACGATGGGGGCGGTCCGCAAGGAGCTCGCCCGGCAGGAGGGCTGGATCCCGGATGATGGTGGCTTCGAGTTCTGCTGGGTGCTCGAGTTTCCGCTCCTCGAGGCGGCCGCGGAAGAGGGCCGCATGACGGCCCGGCACCATCCCTTCACGTCGCCGCACCCCGATGACCTCGACATGTTGGAGTCGAACCCCTACGCCGTCCGCTCTCGTTCCTACGACCTGGTGCTCAACGGCATGGAGCTCGGTGGCGGCTCCATCCGCAACAGCCGCAGCGATATCCAGCAACGGGTCTTCGCGGCGCTCGGTATCAGCCCCGAGCAAGCCCGGTCGCAGTTCGGCTTCCTGCTCGATGCCCTCGACTACGGTGCCCCGCCGCACGGCGGCATCGCCATGGGCTTCGACCGCATCGTCATGCTGTTGTCGGGAGCGAAGAGCCTGCGCGCCGTAACCGCCTTTCCGAAGACGGCCTCCGCCACCGATCTGATGACCGAGGCCCCCGCCCCGGTGGATCAAGAGCAGCTCGACGAGCTGCACATCGCGCTGGATTTCCCTGAAGCCCACGACGACTGAACGGGGTGTGACGCTGGTCTGGGGTCGAGGGAACCGACACGCCCTCGCCCTCGCTCGCTATGCAGCCCGGTGAGATATCCAGGCTAGCGCAAGCGTTATCGCTCCTGGTAACGTTTACACACGGGGAAGATACGGCGGGGTGGATTCATTTTCCTTACTTGGAAGGGAGATCATGAGCCTCGCCATGTGCATGTTTACCGGGATGGCGAACTCGTCGTGAAGTGGGACCTGGAGAACGGGAAGCCTATGAAAGGCGACGCGTCTCGCAGAGTACGGCGGCTTATCGCGGACTTGGAAGTTGAGGGCGCGTTATGAAGATTTGCGAGGTAGTTGCAAACAATCGCAAGAAGGCGTTCGAGGTCACCGTCTCCGATGGTCGGACGCTCAACTACCCGTACGCCCGGCTGCGTGTGCAGCCGGATCGATCGCACCGCATGGAGGAGGTGTACGTGGATGCGGAGCTCGCCGATGAGGGGTTCACCTACCGTTTGTCGTCCGGCGGAGAAGACAGCATTCACCTTGAGCAGGTTCTCGAGTACAACAGCGACCCAGACTATCTGAAAGACCTTGCGCTCTATGAGCTCACGTTGGAAGCCCAGGAGCGTGTCGGGCGGAGCAATCTCAGCAAGCGCGAGATGATCCGCCGACTCGGGACCTCGGCGGCGCAGTTCTACCGGCTGCTGGACCAGACCAACTACACCAAATCAATCGGGCAACTGCTGGCCCTGCTGGAAGTGTTGGATTGCGAGGTTGAGTTTGTCGTCCGTGATAAGCGAAGCCATCATAGCGACACGGATCGCCCCACGCCTCGAGCTCGGGGCTGATGCGGTCGGGAAAAAAGACGGGACCGAAATCGCTAATCCAAGCAGGCTTCCGGCTGCACCGCGCTCCTGGCCGTGGTCGCGCCGCAAGCGGCCCCCACTGGACATCAACGCCTCCGCCCGGCTAGCATTTACCCGATGGGCACACGACCCTGAACAAACCTGGAGACCGCGTCGACCTCCCACCGAGGTAGCGCGGTCGTTTGTATCTATATGAGAAAGATTGCTCTCGCCGAAGGGGAGCTGCAGGCCCTCTTCGGCGTACACGACAAGAACCTCCGGTATCTCGAATCGGGGCTGGATATCACCGTTTCGGCACGCGACCGTGAGGTGTTTCTCGAAGGTGACGACGCCGGCGTCGACATTGCCGCCAAGGTGCTGACCGAGCTCGGTGCGCTCATCGCCAAGGGCTACGAGCTCAAGGACCAGGACGTGCAAATGGCGCTTCGGATCGCCAAGGACGCGCCCCAGGTGTCGCTGGAGCGCTTCTTCGGCGATGGCGGCATCCAGACGTCGCGCGATCGGCTGGTGCGCCCGCAGGGAGTCAATCAGAAGCTCTATATCGAGGCCATTCGTAGCCACGACATCGTCTTCGGCATCGGCCCGGCAGGCACCGGCAAGACCTACCTGGCGATGGCCATGGCGATGGAAGCGCTCAACCGCCGCGAGGTACGGCGGGTTGTGCTGGCGCGGCCGGCGATCGAGGCGGGGGAGAAGCTCGGTTTCCTGCCCGGCGACATGTACGAAAAGGTCAACCCCTACCTGAGGCCGCTGTACGATGCGCTCTACGACCTGATCGACGTCGATCGCGCCAACCGCCTGATCGAGCGCGGCCACATCGAGATCGCGCCGCTGGCGTTCATGCGGGGTCGTACGCTGGCGGATTCGTTCGTGATTCTCGACGAAGCCCAAAACACCACCGCCGAGCAAATGAAGATGTTCCTGACCCGGATCGGGATGGAATCACGCGCTGTGATCACCGGCGACGTGACCCAGATCGACCTGCCCGCCGGTCGGCCGTCCGGGCTGATCGAGGCGCACCGCCTGCTGAAGAAGATCCGCGGCATCGGCTTTGTCGAGTTCGACGAGCGCGACGTCGTTCGCCACCCGTTGGTGCGAGACATCATTGCCGCCTATGCGGACGATTCCGAGGCTCGGCGCGTGGCCAAGGAAGCCTCCGCGGCCCTCGCCGCGGCCGGCGTCAGCGCCGACCTCGAGGCCGACGATGATTAGCCTGCATATCTCCGCGCCCGTAGCAGGAGGGCGTTGAGATATGAAGGCTAGCTCACGCGCGCGATCGCGCCGCGCCGACAAGCCCGGTCTCGGCGAGAGAATTCGTACGATGTTCGGCTACGATGCACTGTGGATGGTGCTCGCGACGGTCGCCATCGTCGTCATCACGGCGCCGCAGATACGCTTCCCGGAGCCCGACTACAGGCCGGGTGATATTGCGGAAACCGAGGTAACGGCACCCGTCGATCTCACCGTTGCCGACCCCCTGTCCACCGAACGGCGCCTGACCGCGGCCGACCAGAGCGTTCCGGACGTCTACGACTACACGCCGCTGGCACACGAGTACGGCAAGGGCATCATCCAGAGGTTGTTCACCTGGGGGCGGGCCAACGTCGCCGGCGCCGGGATCGTTTGGGACGATCTCGACGCCGAAGCTCGCTCCGACCTGGGGCAGGAGGCCCTGGCTGCGGTAGGCCATCCGCTGCCCGGAGAGCTCATCGGCGCGCTGGCCGCGCAGGACGGCGGCTTTTCCGTGGCCACCGAGCTCGCCGTCGCCGGCACGCTGATCTCGTTTTCCGGGAACAGCTTGATCGGCACGATCGAGCAAACGAGGCTCGGCGGCCCGACGGCGATCAACGTCCGCGATATCACGACCCAGGAGGAAACCCGCCTGCCCGACGCCAGCTCCGTCCTGAATATGGGTGACGCCCGGGCGCAGCTACAGGTGGCGTTGACCGAAAGACTCGAGCTCTCCGACAGTGCCGAGGCGACCCTTGCGGAGCTCGGCGCCGGTCTGTTGTCGGCGAACCTGAACTACAGCAGCAACGCCACCCAGCAGCGGCGCCGCGAGGCGACCGATGCGGTCGAGCCGGTCTTTTACCAGGTCAAGCGTGGGCGGGTGTTGTTGCGCCAGGGCGACGAGGTCACGGCGCAGAAGATCCTCGAGCTCGAAGCGCTGCGTCAACAATACCGGAGCGACCGGTCGCTGCTGTCGCTCGCCGGTATGGTCCTGTTGCTGGCGCTGGCTGTTTTTTCGCTGTGGCGCTACGTCACCCACTACCAGAAGCAGGTGCGGTACCAGCGGGTGCGGCACCTCTACCCGCTCGTGTTGGTCGTCCTTGTCGGCATGGTTGCGTTGACCCGGGGCTCGTTCTTTCTCGGCGAGGCGATTGCGAACGCCGCGCCGGGCGAGCCCTTCACTTCGGTGGCGAGCTATGAGTACGCCGTTCCGTTCGCCTCGGGCGCTATCCTGCTGATGCTGCTGGTCAACGTCCAGGTTGCGTGGGCGTTCTCCGCCGTGTTCGGCGTCGTCGTCGGGGCGATGACGCAGGATCTGGAGATGACCGTGTTTGCGATGCTGAGCTCGTTCGCGGCGCTCTACGGGATGAGCCAGTACAAACAGCGCACGGCGCTTATCCGTGCGGGGATGGTCGTTGGCGGGGTCAATGCCATGACGGCCCTGGGTCTCGGTTTGCTGGCGCAGCCCATCGAACCGCCGGCGGCGTTGGCCTTTTCGTCGTTGTGCGCGCTGGTCGGCGGCATCCTGGTGTCGATCGTCGTCACCATCGCGATACCGCCGTTGGAACACCTCTTCCAGTCGCTGACCGACATCAAGTTGCTCGAGCTGTCGAACATGAACCTGCCGCTGCTCAAGGATCTCGCGGTCTCGGCGCCGGGCACCTACCACCACAGCATCGTCGTCGGCACCCTCGCCGAAACGGCGGCCGAAGCGATCGGAGTGAACCCGCTGTTTACCCGCGTCTCGGCCTACTACCACGACATCGGCAAGCTGCGGCAGCCGCACTACTTCGTCGAGAACCAGAAGGACGGCGACAACCCGCACGACGACCTGTCGCCGAACATGAGCGCCCTCATCCTGGTGAGCCACGTCAAGGATGGCGTCGCGTACGCCCAGGAACACGGTCTGCCGCAGCCGCTCATCGACGCGATTCCACAGCATCACGGAACGCGGCTGATTCGCTTCTTCTACGAAAAAGCCCGGCAGGCGGCAATCGATGACGGCCGCGAGGTCGACGAGAGCGACTTCCGCTACCCGGGACCCAAGCCGCGCAGCAAGGAAACCGCTATTCTTATGCTGGCGGACGGCGTCGAGGCGATTTCGCGGACGTTGTCCGATACCAGCCCGGTCAAGCTGCAGGCCATGATCCGGCGCGCCATCCAGGAGGTCGTCGATGACGACCAGCTAGCGGAGTGCGCGCTGACGCTCGAGGATCTGTCGAAGATCTCCGACGCGTTCCTGAGCGTGCTGGCCGGGATGCATCATCAGAGAATCAAATACCCCGAGCCGACCGAGACGTCGCGCCCCGACGTGAGGGCAACCCTGCACGATGAGGATAGCGATTCGCAGTTTTCAGATCAGGCCTATCATTGAAGCTGTCCGGCTGCGTCGTATCGTGCACTGCGCGCTCCAGGAAACCGCCTCGAGCGCCGATTCTGTTTCCTTCGTGTTCGTCGACGATCGCACGATGAGCGACTACCACGGCCGCTACGTCGACGTGCCGCGACCCACCGATGTGCTCTCTTTCCCGGCGGAGGACCTCGATCCGTCCGGCGAGCGCGATCTCGGCGACGTGGTGATCTGCACCGACCAGGCGGCCCGCCAGGCCCGTCAGGCGAACCGCAGCTACACGCTCGAGCTCGAGGTGTTGGCCTTGCACGGCCTGCTGCATCTGTTGGGCCAGGATCACGAGCGCGACAGCGGTCAGATGCAAGCGCTCGAGCTGCGGCTGCTGCCTGAAATCTCGGGCCGCCGAGGCACGTCATGAGCGTCAACGAACTGCTCGCCGTTGCCGTTCCCGCCGTCGCCCTGTTGCTTGCCGCCGTCCTCGAGGTCGCGTCGCGGGCCGCGTCGCGTCGTGACGTGTACCGCTGGGCGCAACGAACGCTCGGCGATGACGCCGACGAAGGCGCCTCCTGGGAACATATCGACGTGACCTTCACCGCGATACGGTTGGCGCAACAGCTCGCCCTCGTCGCCGTCGTCGTGGCGGTTTCCACACTCGGTCCCGAATGGTTCGGCGCCGGCGATACCGCCAGCCGTCTGGCCTGGGCGGCAGGCCTGGCGCTGGGTGCCTATCTGCTGGTCGACAAGCTCCTGGCCTTCGCGATCGTCACCTCGCTCGGGCCGATGCGGGTGCTGGAGGTCGGTGGGCCGCTGATCTCGCTGTTGCGCGGCCTGTTCGGCGGGCCGGCGCGCATGCTGATCCGTTTCCAGCGCGGCAGCCGGGCGCGCTCGGAGCCGGAAGAAGACGCCCCCGACGAGGGCGACCTCGATGCTTTCATCGACATGGCGGAGGAGTCCGGCTTGGTCTCGGAGCATGACGAGGCCCTGCTGCGCGGCGTCGCCGAGTTCAGCGAGGTTCTTGTCGACCACGTCATGACGCCGCGCGTCGATATCGTCTCGATTGCCGAGTCGGCGACGCTGGGCGAGCTCAGCGGCCTGGTCGCCGAGTACAAGCATTCCCGCATCCCGGTGGTGGGCGACAACATCGACGAGGTGACCGGCGTTGTCAACATCCGCGAACTGGTGGCGGCGCTGGAGCAGGAGGGGGCGGAGGCTCCGGTGCGAAGCATCGTGAGGCCGGCGATGTTCGTCCCCGAGAGCAAGCGCGTCCGCGCCCTGATGCGCGAGTTCCAAGGGCGTCACGAGCACCTTGCCATCGTCGTCGATGAACACGGCGGCACCGCCGGGTTGGTGACGATCGAAGATCTTCTCGAGGAAATCGTCGGCGAGATCCAGGACGAGGTCGAAGAGGCCGAGCAGACGCTCATCAAGCAGCCCGATGGCGCCATCGTGGCGGAGGGTAAAGCCGAGATCGAGGACGTCGAGGAAATGCTCGACGTCTGCATCGGCGACGACGAGTTCGAGACCGTTGGCGGCATGGCGTTCGTGCACTTCGGCTACGTGCCCAAGCCGGGGGAGTCATTCGACCACGCCGGCCTGCACGTGGAGGTCCTCGAGGCCGACGAGCGACGCGTGCATCGGGTGCGGATCACCACGACACCGCCGGCGCCCGAATGAGCGAGACGCCCGGGTACCACAGCGGCACGGTGGCTCTTGTAGGGAGGCCGAACGCCGGCAAGTCGACGCTATTGAACCGGCTCGTCGGCGCCAAGGTGGCGATCACGTCGAACAAGCCGCAAACGACCAGGCATCGGATCCTCGGCGTGCTGACCCGCCCCGACGGCCAGGTCGTGTTCGTCGATACGCCCGGCGTTCACCGGCCGCACTACCGAATGAACAAACGGATGATGGACGCGACACGCGCGGCCCTTCATGAAGTCGATCTCATCGCCTTGCTGGTCGATGTGACCGAGGACCCGGGGGCCGGGCTGCGCTACGCCATCGATCTCGTCGGCAAGGCCGAAGCGCCGGCCTTCCTGCTGCTCAACAAGGTTGATCGCATCGCCAAGCACAAGCTGTTGCCGATCATCGGCTCGCTCAGCCAGAAGGGCTCTTGGGCCGAGGTGATTCCTATCTCGGCGCTGAAAGGTGATAATTGCGACCGCTTTCTCGACGTAGTCCTCGGCTATCTTCCGGAAGCCGCTCCACTTTTTCCCGCCGACGCGCTGACCGACAGGTCGGAGCGCTTCTTGACGGCGGAGCTGGTGCGGGAGCAGCTACTGCGTCGCACGCGCGACGAGTTGCCGTACACGACGGCGGTGGCCGTCGACGAGTGGCAGGAGCCCGAGCGGGACGGCGGCACGGTGCGGATTTTCGCCACCATCATGGTCGACACCGAGTCGCAAAAGCCGATCGTCATCGGGCGCGGGGGCAAGATGCTCAAGGCCGTCGGTACCGCGGCGCGCCAGCAGATCGAGGAGATGTTGGGACGTAGGGTCTTTTTGGACCTGCGCGTGAAGGTCCGGTCGGGGTGGCGGGAGGACGCACCGATCCTGGACCAATTGGAGATCGAGGGCTGATGCCACGACAGCAAATAACGGTGCTGGTCGACCCGCTGCGTAGGCTGCTGCGCCGGGGGGCCACCGGCAACACCGCCAACATGCTGCGCAAGCTGCACGCCGCGGACATCGCCCGCCTCATCGATTTCCTCAGCGAAGAGCAGCAGGACACCGTCTTCTCGCTCATGCTGCGCGAGGCGCCGGAGCGTGCCGCCGAATTGATCTGTGAGCTCGACGTGGCGGTGGCGCTCGGGTTCCTGGCTGATTTGCCCGACGTCGAGGTCGCCAGCATCATCGCCGAGCTCGATCCCGATGATGCCGCCGAGATCATCCCGGCGATGCCCGGGGACCAGGCCGAGCGCGTCCTCGACCTGATGAAGGACAGCGCCTCGGAGCCCGTCGAGGGGTTGCTTTCGTACGCCGAAGAGACCGCCGGGCGCATCATGAGCCCCGAGGTCTTCGCCCTCGAGGAGCAGGTCCCGGTGGCCGACGCGATCGCCGCGTTGCGCACATCGCGGTCCGAAGAGCTCGAGATGGTGTTCTATCTATACGTCGTCGATGACCGCCGTCACCTCGTCGGCGTCTGTTCGCTGCGCGAGCTGCTGCTCGCAGAGCCGGTAATGAAGCTCGACGAGGTCATGAATACCCGGCTGGCGTCGGTCAACACCGCTACCGACCAGGAGGAGGTCGCCCGCCTGGTGGCGCGCTACGACCTGTTGGCGCTGCCGGTCGTCGACGACGAGAACAAGCTCGTCGGCATCATCACCGTCGACGACGTCATCGACATCATCCGCGAAGAAGAAACCGAGGACATGTTGTTGATGGCCGGTCTCGGTGAGGGCGACCAGCAAGAGGTCCTCCACGCCCCCGTCTGGAAGAATGCCCTGCAGCGCTTTCCCTGGCTGCTGGCGGCCTTCGCCGGCGGCATCGTCGCCTGGCAGATCTATGAAAACTTCGCCGTCCGGCTCGGCGCTCAGGAGGGCGACGGCGGGGTGCCGCTGATCATCATCCTGGCCGGCTTCATGCCGATCATCGCCGGCATGGGCGGCAACTCCGGCACCCAGTCCTCGACCATCGTTGTGCGTGGCCTCGCCACCGGTCGTATCCGCGGCGGGCACGACATCCGCGTCGTGGCGCGCGAGCTCGGGGTTGCCACCATGATGGGGATCACATTCGGCGTTCTGCTCGCCGTCGTCGCCCGGGCCATCTCCCCTGACATCACGGCGGAGATGGCGGCCGTGCTCGGCCTCGCGATCGCCGCCAGCATGACGATGGCGGCGGTGGTCGGTGCCGCGGTGCCGATGTTCATCCAGCGGATCGGCTTCGATCCGGCGATCGCCACCGGTCCGCTCGTCACCACCGCCATCGATGTCGTCGGCGTCGCCGCCTATTTCTTCATCGCCACGATGTTGTTGGCCTGAGGGACCGGGTGCCGCTGCGCCACACCCCCGCCTACGCGCTGCGTCGCTACGCGCTCGGCGAGGCAGACCTGATCGTCGTCTTCTACACGCTCGAGTTCGGCCGGGTGCGCGGTGCGGCGCGCGGCGCGCGGCGGGTCCATAGCAGGTTCGGGAGCGCCTTCCAGCCGTTCACCCGTAGCGACCTGGTGTTTTTCGAGAAGGAAGGACGGGAGCTCACCCGGGTGTCCGCCTGCGAGATCGATCGTTCCTTCTACGAGTCATTGCTGACGCCGGAATCGGCCGCGCTCGCCGCCTACTTCGCCGAGCTGATGATCGAGTTCACCGTCGAGCGCGACCCCAACCCGGCGTTGTTTCGGCTCATCGGTGCGGTTCTCGAGGCGGTGGAGGAGGGCGTTCCGTTGCCCGTCGCGGCGCGCTACTTCGAGGTCTGGGTGTTGCAGCTTTCGGGCCTGCTGCCTCTGCTGGCGACCTGCAGTAGCTGCGGGCAGCAACTGGAGGCGGCACGTTGGGTGGTGCCGCACCCGCAGGAGTTCGTCTGCCGCGCCTGCCACGGGCAGTTCGACGGCAGCCGCCTGCTGTCGGCGGCCGGCACCGGCCTGCTGATGGAGATTCTCAAGAAAAAGCCGCAGGCGGTCGCCGCCGGCGCGGGCCGCAACGCGCCGGCGATCCGCCGGCTTGCCGCCGTCAACCGGATGTTGATTCGCGGCAACATCGGCAAGGAGTTGCGCACCGTTCGGTATCTCGATCGTATGCGGCGCGGGACGCAGAGGTTACGCTTCCACGCCGCGGCGCCGCCGCACGCCGCACCGCCGCCCGCTGCTCCGCCGGTCGCTGCTGCGAAGCCCGCCGATCTGTCGCCCGGCCGATCCGCCGAACGCTGACCATGGGCAGCATCCACCTCCTCGATCCGCTCGTGATCGATCGCATCGCCGCCGGCGAGGTGGTAGAGCGACCGGCGTCGGTGATCAAGGAGCTGGTCGAGAATTCGCTCGACGCCGGGGCGAAGCGCGTCTCGGTGCAGCTCGAGGACGCCGGGATCGGGCTCATCGAGGTGGTCGATGACGGCCA
>SMVB01023145.1_pt1 | contig 27498 bp, 25 predicted proteins | sample 2456461 | NCBI WGS metagenome assembly SMVB01 (sample SAMN11095934, study PRJNA526329) | marine sediment metagenome | biome: Marine sediment; feature: Surficial sediment; material: Deep marine sediment; isolation source: Hadal surficial sediment | place: Pacific Ocean | collected 2014-05 | depth...
AGTTGGGCGATGTCAGTGAGATCGCGATCGATCGCAGCTGGGAGCGGCTCGATTCCGTGATGCGTCGGGACGCCTGTCACTTGTTGGGAGGGACCGCCGGCCCAAGGGCAATCGAGCGCCTGCTTGAATCTCTCGACGCAGCTGACGGAGAGCAGCGCTCGGCTGCGGCAGAAGCGTTGGCGGCCTGCGGCTGTGCCGAAGCCCTTGCACCCCTGTTTCGCAGGCTCGAACGGTCGGCCAGACATGAAGACCTCGAAGCCGAAGAAGAATGTCTCGTGCTCGTAAACGCGCTGGTCGCGCTTTGCACGGGATCCGGGTCTTTGGATGAATCGTTGCAGACCGAACTCGTCGCACTCATCTCGTCAAGCCTGGAAGGCGCCGATGAGAGTGTTCGCCTTGAAAATGCCAGGGTGCTGGGGCGAATCGGGCGTCCCGAAGACACGGAAATGGTGACGTCGCTCTTGAAGGATCCGAGCGCCGACGTTCGCCGGGCTGCCGTAGAGGCCCTGTCTAGAATATCGGTGGACAGCGATTGTGAGCCATTGCGTCTGGCCTTGGCCGACGAATCGTATCTGGTCCGTATTGCCGCAGCCCAGGCACTGGTCGCTTCAGCCCGCGAAAATTCCCGGAACGACCTCGATCGTCTGGTGCACGATGAAGACCGGCGCGTTCGGTCGGCGACCCTGCGCGCGATCGGTGCACAAGATTGTGTGGGGCTGACTCGCGAAGACAAGTTCGCCCTGATCCAAAGTGGGTTGGAAGATGTCGGTGCGGTGTGTTTGGCCGCCATCGAGGCGTTGACCCGGTTGGGAGGTGCGGAGGCCGCAGGCTGCGCTTCGTCTCTGCTTTCCCATTCGGAGCCCGAGCTGGTGCAGGCCGCGGTAGATTGCCTGGGCTCGCATGGGGACCAGGAGAAACTTCTCGAGCTTCTGCCGTTGGTCTCACATCCAAACTGGGCGGTTCGAGCTGATGTCATTGCGGTGCTTGCGGATCGGCGGGTGGCGAAGGCGCTGCCGAGCATTCTGCGCCGACTCGAGACAGAACAAGACGCCTTCGTTCGAGATGCAATTCTTCTCGGCCTCAAGCGATTGGAGGCCTGAGGCACTCGATGCGCGCCGGTCCAACACAACTCGAGATGTCCGATTCCGAGTACCGGATGTTTTGCGAACTATTGCGGGATCGCTGTGGACTATTTTTCGATAAGGACATGCGCTTTCTGGTAGAGAAGCGCCTGGCGCGCCGGCTCGCGAAGCTCGAGTTGGGCAGCTTTGCCGCATACCGCTACTACTTGCGCAACGGCCACGAGGGCGATGAAGAGTTCGCCGGAGTGGTCGATGATCTCACGACCAACGAGACCTACTTCTTTCGTGAGCGGCGGCAACTCAACGCATTGGTCGGCGAGATCATTCCCGAACAGCTCGCGCGCAAGCGTCACGGTGGATTTCGAGGGCCCGTCAATATCTGGTCGGCGGGCTGTTCGAGCGGAGAAGAGCCCCTGAGCATCGTGATGTTGGCACTCGAGGCCAATCTGCGCCCAGGAGAGGACTTTCGGGTTTACGCCTCAGACATTTCGCAGATGGTGCTACGCAAGTCTCGCAAGGGAGTCTATCGCGAGGCGTCATTCCGCGAAACCGAGCCTTACCTGCGCGAGAAGTACTTTCAAGACAAGGATGGTGAAAGTCAGATTTCCGAGGCGGTTCGAAAGGAAATTGATTTCGTCCAGATCAACTTGATGGATCGCTCGAGAGTTTCGCTGCTGACCACGATGGACACGATCATGTGCCGCAACGTCATCATCTACTTCGACCTCGACACGAAAAAGAAGGTCATGGAGACCTTCCACGAAAAGCTGGTTCCGGGTGGATATCTGTTGCTGGGTCACTCGGAGTCATTGATCAGCATCACCAACGCATTCGAGTTCTGTCAACTCAAAGAAGACCTCGTTTACCGCAGGCCAGGCCTCGGGTGTGAGGTGGCCGATTCCTGGCAGACCCTGGCAGAGGCGGCGATCAGCGATACAGACGGCGGAGAGGGCATCTCGTGACGACCCGCGATCTGATTCGAGTGTTGGTGATCGATGATTCGGCCTACAGTCGCCGCACCATCACGCGCATGCTCGAGACCTCCCCACTGGTCACGGTCGTCGGAGCGGCGCGGGACGGCGAGGAAGCGCTCCGCAAAGCGTTTGACTTGAAGCCGGACCTGATTTGCCTGGACCTGGAAATGCCTCGCATGGACGGCTTCACCTTCTTGCGCTTGTTGATGGCCAAGAGCCCGACTCCGGTGATGGTGATCAGCGGCCGTGCAGGGGAAGGGGACGTATTCAAGGCTCTGGACCTGGGTGCCGTCGATTTCATTTCCAAACCGAACCAGCGCGCGACCCCAGAACTTCAGAATATTCAGGCAGAGCTGATCCGCAAGGTGCACGCCATTCGCGAGCTGCGAATCGACAAGGTAAAGGATCGCATCGCTTCCGTGCCGCCGATGCTGTCGGAGATGCCGGAGCATCTGCACGGTTCGGCGGATTCTTCGAGTGTCGTCGTGATTGGGGCGTCGACGGGAGGTCCAGCCGCAATCATGCAGACCCTCGGCGCATTCGCGGAGCCGCTTGCCTGTCCCATTCTCATCGCACAACACATGCCGGCCGGGTTCACCCAAGGGTTTGCAGAGAGATTGGACCGGATGACACCATTCTCGGTAAAGGAGGCCGAGGGCGGTGAAGCCCTGCTTCCCGGCGCCGTGTTGCTGGCTCCCGGAGGCGCGAATCTCGAACTGGAGGAAGTTCACGGGCAAATCCAGTCCCGAGTGGTGGAGGTTGCCGCCAGTGACAAGTACGCACCCTCGGTCGATCGACTCTTCACAAGCGCAGCCGAACACTGCGGCTCGAACCTTTTGGGAGTGGTGTTGACCGGCATGGGAGACGATGGTCGTCGGGGATCGATGGCGATCAAAGAAGGCGGCGGACGTGTGATCGCCGAATCAGAAGAGACTGCGGTGATTTTCGGAATGCCGCAACAGGCCATTCGAGCGGGAGCGGTCGATCAAGTGGTTCCACTACATGCAGTGCCGGCGGCAATTCAATTGGGTGTGGCACCCGGTGAATTGAAGCGGGCGAAACGAAGGGGGTCGGCATGACCCGCGATACCGACAACACCAACGATTCCAAGAACGAGCAGAGTGAAGATTCGGAATACGAGCGCGGCGAAGCCGTCCTCTCGATCTTCAAGCGAGGGGCGGAGTTTACCCAGCAGCTCTTGTCGGAGAACGAATCTCTTCGCAAGCGGCTTCGGGACGTGATCAATCGGCAGCACGATGCCGCACAGAGTCCCGACCAGTGGGAGTTGTTGCGCCAGGAGCTGACGAGTCGGATTACCACGCTCGAGGTCGAGAATCAGAGCATTCGCGATCAACTCGTCGAAGTGGAATCCGAGAATCATCACTTTGCCGAGCGCTACCTCGAGATCGAAGAAGAGAACAACAACATCGCGAATCTCTACGTGGCGAGCTATCAGCTGCACTCGACTCTCGACGCCGGCGAGGTGTTGAAGGTCATCCTGGAAATTGTGATCAACCTGGTTGGTGCAGAGGTCTTTTCGGTCTACGTATATGACGAGAAGACCAATCTGCTCCAGGCGGTCGCCTCCGAGGGGCGCCCGCTCTCGTACTTCCCAACCATCGAGGTGGGAACCGGATTCGTCGGAGAATCTGTTTCGAGTGGCGATGTCGCGGTCGAAGAAGTGGCGTCTACTAACGGTGAGGCCCCACTGGTGAGCATTCCGCTGCAGGTAGACCAGCGCCCGGTCGGTGCGATCGTGATCTACAGCGTGCTGCAGCAGAAGTCCGGCTTCTCACCCCTGGATCACGAACTGTTTACGCTGCTGGCCGGGCACGCGGCCACCGCAATGTTCGCGTCACGGCTGCATTCAGAGTCGACGCGCAAGTTGAGCACGATACAGGGATTCATCGATCTTCTGACGAAGTAATTGTAGTTTGTGCGGATCGGTACACGACGATTCGCGCATCCGCTGTAGGGAGTTTTGTCGTGGCGAAACATCGAATCTTGATTGTTGAGGATAGTCCTACCATGCGGCAGCTCCTCATCTTTGCGCTCAAGCGCATAAAGAATGTAGAGATCGTCGAGGCGCAGGACGGGATGGATGGCTTGCGCAAAGTGACCAGCGATCACTTCGATCTGGCGTTGATCGACATCAATATGCCGATCATGGACGGATTGAAACTCATCAGCCTGATTCGGGGTGAACAAAAGCTCGGCAGAATGCCGATCTGCGTGATCACGACCGAAGGGGCTCAGGAGGACCGCGAACGAGCCATGGCTCTGGGCGCGGATGAATATCTCACCAAGCCGATTCAGGCGAACAAGGTACTCGCGGTAGCCAAGAGCCTGCTGAAGGTCGAGTCCTGAGCGAGTAGCGCCGCCCTCGACTCGTCGTGCTATATGTGCGACGTGATTGATCGCCCAAGGCTTTGGTTCGTCATCCTGCCGGTGCTAGCGGTTTGCGTTGCCGGCTGCGGCTATCGATTTGCGCGCTATCAGGGCCTGGACGGTGAAGCCCGACGGATCTGCGTCGTGACCTTGCAGAACGATTCGCAGGAAGCCGGCGTCGAGTTGTTGGCGACCGAAGCCCTGCGGCACGAGATCCTCACCCGCGGTGGACTCGAGCTGATTTCCGATCCCCAGGCTGCCAACTACACACTGCGGGGTCGAGTGGCCAGGGTGCTGACCCGAAGTCGCAGTTTCACCGGTGTGGCGCGGGCCCGGGAGTACGAAGTCACCCTGCGGCTCGAACTGCAAATCGACGCAGCCTCCGGCAGCAGTGTCGAGACGCAGTCCGAGACCTTCGAGGCGGGCGAAATCTACTTTGCCAGCGCGGACGTGGCGGTGCTCCGGAAAAATCGCCGCGAGGCGTTACGCTACCTGAGCGGCCTGCTCGCCAGCCGAGCGCACGATTCCCTGGACCGCAAACTGTTGCGTGTGGAGCCGTGATGAAGCTTGCAGGGACTTGCCCATGAAGGGAACCGAGCTCGAGAAAGAACTCGCCAAGGGAAAACTTCGCCCCGCATATCTTTTGGCGGGAGAAGAACCCCTGCTGCGCGACGCTGCCCTGTTGGCGGTGCGAACTGCGGTGCTGGACGGATCTGCCGACGATTTCAATTTCGTTCGGCTCGACGGACGCAGTACGACTCTCGATCAACTCTACGATTCAGTGCGCGCCTTGCCGGTGATGGCGCAACATCGGCTGGTGATCCTGACCGAACCCGAAGCCGCGCGGGGTGCCGCCGGCAAGAGAACCTGCGAGGCACTGGCAGAACTGGTCGCGGAACTGGCCGATCAGAGCGAGACGATCCTGGTCGTGACCGCGGCCAAGGTCGACAAACGTCTGGCCTGGGTGAAGGCTTTCAAGGCGCCCGCGGCGGTTGTCGATTGCGCTCCGCCGAAGGGGGCAAAGGCGCTCGAGTCGTTCATCGCCGGGGAGGCGCTGGCCCAGGGAATCACTTATGAGCCGGGTGTGCCGGAAATGCTCGCGGAGCGCATCGGCCCGCGGCTGCTGATGTTGCGCCAGGAACTCAGCAAGATCGCCCTGTTGGCCGGAGCGGGTGAACGCGTGAGCCGAGACCACGTGGCACAGTCGACGAGCCACGTCGCAGAGGACTCGATCTGGGATCTGATGGATGCGATCGGGGAGGGCCGAGGCGCGCTCGCCTTGATGCTGCTGTCGCGCATGGTGGGCACCGGCGCACCCGCACCGCTCGTGCTGGCTTCGCTGGCGTCGCACTTTCGCAAGCTGTCGCGGCTGCGCACGGGCGGGTCGGTTCCCGGACCGCCGTTCGTCGTCAAGAAACTCCAAGGCCAGGCCAGACGCTTCACCGCCAATCGCCTGCTCAAGTGCCTCGAAGCGATTCACGACACCGATACCGCCCTCAAGGGAGCGAGCGCGCTGCCCCCAAACATGGCACTCGAGCGCTTGGTCGTAGGGCTATCGGGTTGACGGGTTGCGTGGCGAAGCGATGGCCCTGGGCAGTTACAGGCCCGTTGGAACCATCCGCTGCGATTAGCGCGACGTGAGACTGTTGAGCGACTTGGCCAGACGGCTGATGTGCCGATTGGCGCGCTGTTTCGGGATCACGCCCTTGCTCACAGCCTTGCGGATCGCGCGTTCGCTGGCGGCAAACTTCTCGCTGGCGGAAGCCGCGTCCTGCTCCTCGACGGCGGAGCGAAATCGCTTGATCAGCGTTCCGACGCCCACCTTGATGTGACGATTGCGACTCCTTCGGCGAAGTGATTGTCGGTGTCGCTTGATGGCAGATTTGTGCGTGGCCAAGCCAGTCTCCCGTAGTCTTGCGGAGGCGCAGCATAGACTGGGGGCGTCGCCGTGTCGATGCCGAAATGTGTGATATTGCGCCTGGAACCGCCCCCTGTTTGCGGTCGGATGTTCAGCCCCGTCCCCGGTCCGCCGATGTTCAGAGAGTGTCGCGTTGCCGGCTCGGGGGATTGTTGTGAGATCGAATCGCGCTGGAATCGTGCTCTGCTGGGCTGTGGCGGCCGTGCTGGGTCTCGCTGGCTTTGCGGCCCCGGCTTGCGCAGTGGCAGGAGCTGGCCAAACCCCGGCCGAGCACAGCGTGGGGGCCGCGAACATGGCTTTGCCCCCTGTTTCGGCCCAGAGCCCGGGAGCCGAGACTCGAGCCCCGAATCCCTCGGGGGAAGACGCCTGGGCCGACCCGGTCGCCCAAAGACCTCTCACACCCGAGGAGGAGGGCTACCGCTCAGAGGTCGAACGGGCCTGGTTCAAGGTCGATGGCGGGTTGGGCAAACGGGCGTTGCGCGCCCGAGTCGTCGCCATGGCGCTCGGAATCGAAAATCTGGACCCGGCGGCGCGCGCCTTGATCGCACCCAGCGACACGGGCAATGCCCTGACGAACGCCATGTTGTCGGTGCGGCTCGCGCCCGATCTACCCATCGCTCATATGGCCCTGGCTCGGGTGATGTGGAGGGAAGGCGATTACATCGAAGCGGTCGATCAAGCCGCCAGCGGTGTGATGGCCATCTTTCGAAATTTTGAAGCCACCGCCTGGCTCGTCGGATCGCTGCTGGTGATGGCTGCTGTCGTCCTGATTGCCGCTCCGCTGGTATTCGTCGTGAATGTCGGGATCAGCGTTTTTGGCCGCGCTTCCCACGACCTGGGAGACCTCGTCAGCGATCGGATGCCGAACTTTGCCCGGGCCGCACTGCTCGGCACGCTGTTGTTGCTGCCGATGGCGTTGGGCGAGGGAATTGTTGGCCTGATGCTGGCGATGTTCGCACTCGGCTTTACCTACGGTGGATCCGGACACCGCGTTGCCCTGGGGCTGTCGATCGTGTTCTTTGCGGTGGGCATGTACCCGGTCGCCAACACAGCGAACACAGTGCTGATGGCGTTGGAAGCGGATCCGGTCGCCGCCGCGACCCTGGCCGTGGTGCAAGGGGTCGAGTCGGAGGCCGACATTGACTTACTCGAGCGCGTGAGCGAATCCGAGTTTGTCGCGGAACACGTCCTCGCGGTTCGCTCCCGAAGACTCGGTCGAACCCAAGAGGCGCTCGATCGCTACACGGCGCTGCTCGAATCCCACCCGCGAAATGCCGAGGTGCTGACCAATCTCGCGAATCTTCGTTTCTTGACCGGGGATGGTGAGGGGGCGGTAGAACTCTATGAGCGTTCAGCCGCCCTGATCGATTCCGCTCGACTGATGTTCAACCTCTCCCAAGCCAATGCCCGAATGTTTCGCATTGAAGAGTTCGAAGCCGCCTTGCGGGCTGCGCAGAACGTCGATTCAGATGCGGTGGCTGATCTCTCCAGGATTGGCGACGCGAATTTTGTCGCCGACCTCGAGTTTCCGTTGTCGGCGCTTCGCTCGCGACTGCTGGCCGCGGCCCAGGAACAGAGCAACCCCAGACATGCCATCGAGCTTTTGATGCCGGGTTGGTTGGGGCGGACCTGGATCCACCTCACGCTTGCGTTCGCCCTGGCCGCGGTCTTGTCCGTGGTGCTGTCGAGTCGGTTCGATCGGGCGGGCACTTGTACCCGCTGCGGACGCCGAATATGTGCCCGTTGTGACGGCACGGTGTGGAACAACGAAACCTGCGATAGCTGCCATCACCTGTTCCATCGGCCCGAGACCACCGATCCGATTCTGCGAATGAAACGACTTTCCGAACTGCAAGGACGGGATACACGTATCGGTTACGTCGCGTTGGTCGTATCGCTACTGATCCCAGGTGTTGGGGGACTGCTGGCGCGTAGACCGGATCTGGGTTTCCTGGGAGTTCTGTCCTTCGGATTCGCGGCCGTGTTCTTCACCTGGCATGACGGCGTCGTGCCCGACCCACTTTCGGTAGGCGCGGCCGGATCTCTCGCTTTCATAGCCGCCGGATGTGTCTCGGCGCTCATGTACCTGACCATCGTGAGCGCGGGTCTGATGATCAGGAGGAACTTGTAGTCGTGGCGATCGCTTTGCGGGGAAACCTCCAGGACTTCGGCATTGCCGATGTCTTCCAGTTGATCGGTCAGCAGCGCAAGACCGGTCTGCTGAACGTCTCGAACAACAGTCGTGCAGTCTGCCTGGCGTTCGACTCCGGATCGGTCGTCTGGGCCACACCGGCAGCCAAACACGAACACGAAGCTCTGGCACAGCGGCTGATTCGCTGCGGCTACGTGACCGCGCAGGCGCTCAAACAACTCCACTCGGAAGCGAGGTCTTCGGGGCGGTCGTTGCGCGCGTTGTTGGTTTCGGAGGGAGTCGTCTCGGATCAAGATCTCGATGACGTCGACACGCTGTTGAACAACGATACGATCTTCGATGTACTGGGCTGGACCGACGGATCCTTCGACTTCCTGTCTCAGATGGTTGAGCATGAGCGAGCCCCGGAAAAGCTGCTCGGCGCCGAACAAATTCTGATGAACGGTCTGCGCATGGTCGACGAATGGCAGACGTTTCGCGATTCAGTTCCTCCCATGGATGCTGTTCTCGAGCACAGTGGCAACATCGACGACTTCAGGCAGCGTCGGGGGCGCGACAAGGAACAGCACACTCAACCTTTTGAGAAGGTCTACGAGCTGATCGACGGTCGTTTGTCGCTGCAACGGGTCATCGACCTGTCCAGGCTCGGCATGTTCGACGCCAGCCGGGTGGTTGCCGAGTTGGTCGATGCCGGTCTCGCAGTCGCGATCGAGCCGGAACTCGCCAGTGTCGCTCTCCGGGAGCAAAACGGTCGACCCAGCGCGGCACAGCGGCTGTCGGGAGCGCTTTTGGCCTGCGTCCCCTTGCTCCTGTTGGGTTGCATGGCATTTGTGATCTCACAGCGCGCCGCGGCCCAGCGGGAGCGAATCGATGCTTTTCCGGTGATGCGCGGAGTCTACGAGCAGGCCCACACCCTGTTCGAGAAACGCCGAATCCGACACGCCCTCGAGGCCCATCGCTATCTCACGGGTGATTGGCCCGAGGTTCTCGCAGGTCTCGACGAATCGGGCCTGTTGCAAGAATCGACGATGGCGCCTGAGTCCCTCGCTGCGTACTATTACGCCAGAAGCGAGAACGGGATCGTACTCCTCGCCCCCAAGCGCTAGTCCGCAGAGAACCGTTCGACCGGACCGGTCGACGAGGAAGTTTCTGCACGGGAGCCTCGACTGGTCAACCAGCCGGAACATATTGAGCAGAGCGTAACCTTCGACGACAACCACGCGGCCGTAATTCTCTACGGCGATCGCGAACGTCATCTTCGCCTCATCTCGTCACAACTCGGTGTCAAGCTTCACGCCCGGGGCAATACCATTCGTCTCGAGGGCGCCGAAGTCGACGTCAGCCAGGCGCGCCTGGTCCTCGAGGAACTCTACTCGCTCGTGCGCCAGGGCCAGGCCTTGCGCCCGGTCGACGTGCGCGAAGCCATCCGTATGCTCGAACAAGAGCCGCGTACGAACTTGAACGAAGTAACCCGGGACATTCTCGATGCAGTCGGATCGCGTCATCGCATTCGGGCAAAGAACCATTCTCAGCGAAATTACGTAGAGATGATTCGCGCCAACGACATCGTGTTTGCGACGGGACCTGCGGGCACCGGCAAGACTTATCTCGCAATGGCGATGGCCATCGCGGCGCTAAACCGTCAGGACGTGAGCCGGGTCGTGCTGACCCGTCCCGCGGTCGAAGCCGGTGAGAAACTCGGCTTTCTGCCCGGTGATCTCGCCGAGAAGGTAAATCCATACCTGCGACCGCTTTACGACGCCCTGCATGACATGATGAACTTCGAAAAGGCCAGCAGGCTGATGGAACGGGGCGTGATCGAGGTTGCCCCCCTGGCGTTCATGCGCGGACGAACGCTGAATGATTCGTTCGTCATTTTGGACGAGGCCCAAAACACGACCCCGGAACAGATGAAGATGTTCTTGACCCGCCTGGGCTTCAATTCCGTGGCCGTCATCACCGGCGACATTACGCAATCGGACCTCGGCGCGGACACCCGCAGCGGGCTCAGCGAAGCGCTCTCGATCTTGCACGGCGTCGAGGGAATCGGCTTCACCTACTTCACCGAGAAGGATGTCGTGCGTCATCCGCTGGTGCAGTCGATCGTCCGGGCCTACGAACAAGCCTCCGACGCGAAGAAGCAAGCCGACGACGCGAGGCGTCGACGGTCCCGAGACAAAGCGCGAGAATGAGCGTCCGGCTGGTTGACTCGGCGGGGATCTCTGGTTTGGATGTGGCGCTGCTGAAGCGGCGAGCCGACGCCATCTTGCGCCTGCTCGAACACTCGAAGAGCGAGCTCTCGATCGCCCTGGTCAGTGACGGTGAGATCCGCGAACTCAACCGCGGCTACCGCGAACGCGATCGGGCGACGGACGTACTTTCCTTTTCCCTGGTCGATGGAGACTGGGCGAGCTTTCGCGGCGGCATGCTGGGAGATGTCGTGATCTCCATCGAAACCGCGCTGCGCCAGGCCCGACGACGACACCGCAGTCTGAACGAAGAGACCGCACGCCTGCTGATCCACGGTGTATTGCACCTGTTGGGCCACGATCACGAGGCGCCGGAGGAACATCGGCAGATGCGCTCGGAGGAACGGCGGCTTTCGGCGGTGCTGCGCAGGACCCATTGACTATGAACTGCTCTCCTCCACGCTGGTGCTGCGAAAGAGCAGGACCAATCTGCTATGAACTGCTCCTTCGCATCAACTTCGTGGGAGAGAGCGCAGCCGTGAGTGGCGACACCAAGATTCTTGATCCAGGCGAGCTGGCCGACCGGCTGCGCCGTCTGCGCAACCGCTTTGGCGAGTTCCGGGGGCGGCTTTGACGTCGACGGCCTGCGCGCGCGCTTCGAAGAAGTCGAGGCCGAATCTGCGAGACCGGATCTGTGGGAGAATCGCGAGAACGCCCAGAAGGTAAACCGCGAAAAGAACCGACTCGAACGAGAAATCCAGTTCTACGACGAATTGAGCGGCTCGCTCGAAGACGCCGAAGTGCTGCTCGAGTTGGCGAACGAAGCCGAAGATGAAGCCGTTCGTCTCGAAGTCGTGGAGAAGTTTGACGACGTGGAGGCCGTTCTCGAAGAGGCCGAGCTCCGCCAGTTGCTCGGCGGGGAACACGATCGCAACAACGCGATTCTCTCGGTCAACTCCGGCGCCGGCGGAACCGACGCCTGCGATTGGGCCGAGATGCTGATGCGCATGTATCTGCGCTGGGCCGAGCGCAAGGGCTACAAGGTCAGCATCATCGACATCCAGTACGCCGACGAGGCGGGAATTCGCAGCGTGACCCTGGAGATCGCCGGCGACTACGCCTACGGCTACCTCAACTCGGAACAGGGCGTTCACCGCCTGGTCCGCATTTCGCCCTTCGATTCCCAGGCCCGGCGCCACACGGCCTTTGCCAGCGTCACCGCGGTTCCCGAGATCGACGATGAAATCGAGATCGAGATCGATGAAAAGGATCTCCGGGTCGATACCTATCGCTCGAGTGGCGCCGGGGGCCAGCACGTCAACAAGACGGATTCGGCGATCCGCATCACCCATCTGCCGTCGGGAATCGTCGTGCAGTGCCAGAACCAGCGCTCCCAGCACAAAAATCGCGCCACCGCGATGAAGGTGCTGCGCTCCCACCTGTTCGAACGCGAGCGCCTCCAGCAGGCCGAAAAGCTTGCGGAACTGACCGGAGAAAAGCGCGAGATCGGCTTCGGCAGCCAAATTCGCTCGTACACCCTGCATCCCCAACAACGGGTGAAGGATCACCGCAGCGATTGCGAGATCAGCAACGTCAGCGCGGTTCTCGACGGAGACCTGGACCGACTGATTCATGCCACCCTATTGCATCAATCCAGTTCACTCAGAGGCGGCTAACGGCTGGAACCAAACCCCTGCGGCCGCCGTCTATGGAACATCTAGAGGAATATCGAAGTCCGCGGGTCTATAAAATGCGCGCGGGATCCCATTTCACTGGGAACGTCCAGAGGAACGTTGTAGACCTTGTTCGTCGAGTCACCCGGGTTGATTCTTCCCGGCGATCTTTTGCTGGGGAGCGGGGTGTTCCGGAAGCCACCACTGATGCCAATCCCCCACGGCCCAACTCGGAAGTCTGAACAGCATGGAAATCACTTCTGGGATCGCTGCGCCCATCTTGGCGGCTGGCGCGGCTGCGACGCTGGCGTTCATCGTGACGCTGATTCTCGGGATCGTGCTGCTGTCACTCTTGTACGTGGGGTCGGCCATCGTGGTGCTGGAGCGGTTTGCCAGAGTATCGACCCGCAGCGGCTGGATGTTGTTCTTTGGTCTGGTCGTGAGTGGCGTGCTGGGTCTGGTGGGGCTCCGGCTCAACAACCCGGAGGTCAGCGCTCAGCCCTGGGCGCAATGGTTCGAGGCCTATGCCGCCGCGTCCGCACGGATCGCCGGGCTGTGCCTTGTCGCATTGCTCGCTACCCGCTTCGCATTGGGACGGGTCGAAGGCCGTAGCCTCGGACTCTGGGTGCTGGCTCTCGTGAGCTTCGGACTCGCCACCTGGCTCTCGATCGCAGTTCCCCTGGGTTGGATGTTGGCCCCGCTGCTTTCGTCATTCGTCGGCGCCCTGTGGCTGGCTCGCCGCCGCCGTGCCCGGGAGCAGCCCACGCGCGGCGAACTCGAAGACGTGTTGCGCTGGTTCGCTTTGCCCTGGGCCGTCGGGTTCCTGAACAGCTTTGCGCCGCTGGAAACCCGAGAGACCCTCGCCGGCGGCGGCGCTGTGCTGGTTACTTTTTTCATCGGAATCGTGTTGCTCGGACTATTGCCGCTTGCGGCCGCAGGCCTGGTCGAAATGCGGCGTTCGGTCGAGTGGTTCATCGCCCTTCGCTATCTGGTCGCAAAACGGCGCCAGGTTTTCATTTCGGCCATCAGCGCAATCTGCGTAGGAGGCATTGCCGCGGGTGTCTGCCTGATCATCGTCGTGCTGTCGGTGATGAATGGGTTCGAAGCGACCTGGCGCGACGAGATCCTCGGCAATCGCGCCCACTTTACCGTGCATAACGGCATCGGATCATTTGGCGAGTACGACGAAGTTCTCGAGGTGGTGCGCGGCGTACCCGGTGTGACGGGGGCTTCGCCGTATCTCGATGCCCAGGGGATGGTGAGAGGGAACGGCGGCAACATCTTCAGTGTGCGGCTCCGGGGGATCGACCCTCGCACGGTCGGCGATGTGACCGATCTGCGACAGGACATCATCGCCGGCTCAGTCGACGATTTGGAACCGACCGGCGAGGGGACTGACGCCGGTTCCGAAGATCCGGGGATCATCATCGGCAATCAGTTGGCGCTTGCTTCCGGAAGTCAGATCGGGGACGAGTTGATTCTGATCTCCCCGGTTGGAGGGCCCCAGACGCCATTGGGTCCCGCACCGCGGCTCAAGCGATTCCGGGTGGCGGGGGTGTTCCAATCGAGTTTCTTTCAGTACGACGAGGTCTTTACCTACACGTCTCTCGCGGCCGCCCAGGATTTTCGTCGGGCAGGGGACGTGATCGACGGCATTGAGGCGCGCACCGCAGACTTCTACCGCTCTCGGCGGGTGGGGGCCCTGGTGCGCCAGACCCTGGGGTACCCCTTCTTTACCCGGGACTGGAAGGAGTTCTTTCCCGCATTCTTTCAGGCGCTCAAGAGCGAACGGATCATGATGTTTTTGTTGCTCAGCATGATCCTGGTCGTCGCGGCATTCTTGATCGTCGCCACCCTGATCATGATGATCATGGAAAAATCGAGCGACATCGCGATCCTCAAGGCCATGGGTGCAGAGGACGCGGCGATCGAGCGCATCTTTGCGATCGAGGGAACCTTGATCGGACTGATGGGGACAACCATCGGCGTGATCGGTGGCGTGGCGGTGACCCAGCAGCTTCACTGGTTCCAGCAGACCATCGAGGATCTCACCGGGATCGATACGCTGCCCGCGAGCATTTATCAATTTTCAAATTTGCCTTCGAGTATCGACCCCGTGCAGGTGGGGCTGATGGCGGCCATTGCCATGCTGCTGTCCCTCGGAGCCACGCTGCTGCCGAGTCGCCAAGCTGCGCGACTCGCTCCCGCCGAGGCCCTGCGGTATGAGTGAACAGGCAGAGGTGAAAGGCGCCGGTGCGCCGCTAGTTCGAATCGAAAGGCTGACGAAGACGTTCCAGACCGGCGACGGGTCGCTCAAAGTGTTGGACGACCTCGACTTCGAGATCGGAGTCGGCGAACGGATCGCCGTGGTGGGGCAGTCCGGCGTGGGGAAGTCGACATTTCTGCATATCCTGGGAACTCTCGACCATCCCACCCAGGGCAAGATCTACTTTCGCGGCGAAGACGTGTTCGCCAAGGACAATTCGGGCCTGGCTAGAGTGCGCAACGAGTTCATCGGCTTCGTATTTCAGTTTCATCATCTATTGCCCGAATTCAGCGCCGTCGAGAACGTCATGATTCCGGGTTTGATTCGGCGCATCGACCGCGATGAGATGCGCGAACGCGCAGAACGCATTCTCGACGAGGTCGGCCTCAGCCACCGGCTCGGGCATCGGGCCGGCAAGCTCTCCGGCGGCGAACGCCAACGCGTGGCGGTCGCCAGGGCATTGGTCATGAATCCGCCGCTGATTCTCGCAGACGAACCGACCGGCAATCTCGATCCAACCATTGGCGATCAGATTGCTGAACTTCTATTCGAAATCAACCGCGAGCGCGGGACGACCCTGGTCGTTGTGACTCACAACGAACGGATGGCGGAGAAGCTCGGAAAAATCGTGGTGTTGGAAAACGGGCGATTTGTCGATGGCACCAGCGGTTGGGCTTTACGCGCATGAACCCTGAGATCCGAGTTCGGCCAACCTGGGTTCTGCGCCGATCATCCTGGAGAAAACCGTTGCACGCCCTCTGCCACGTCGCGGCGAGTGTCCTCTTGCTTTCCGGTTGGATCGCCTTCGCGTTCGTCGGCTCATCTGCGGCCCAGGATGCTGGGTCCGGCGTGCCCGAGCCGGCGGCGGACCCCCGCGATGTCGACACCCGCGAAGCCCAGGGGGTCAGGATCCCGATCGCAGTGCTTCCCTTTCGCATCCACAGTGCGCGTCCGCTCGGCTACCTGACCGAGTCACTGGCGGATCTGCTCGCCACCCACCTCGAGGCGACCGGCAAGGTCGAGGTACTGGGGAGCCAGACCGTCAACGACGCTCTAGGGGGAGCCTCGCGCACGGACTTCTCCGAGGAGGAGTTGCGAAGTCTGGCCGAACGCCTGGCGGTTCGGGTCGTCATCTCGGGCAGCGTTACCGAACTCGCGGGAAGCTTTAGTCTGGACATTCGTCTGACCCCGGTCGGGACCGGTCGCAGTCAGTCGATCGCGATCATCGCAGCCAGTGAAGAAGCGCTCATCGGTCGCCTCGGCGAGTTGGCGGACCGCAGCGTCGCTTCGCTTTCGGGGACTGACCCCGACCTGATTACCCTGGTTACGTTCGAGTCCGCCGGAGAAATCGAGGGCACGCTGCGCGCCCGACTCGAGTACACCGCGGGGTCTGTCTACGAGCCTGCAGAAGTGCGCCGAGATCGAGTCGCGATCGAACAGCACCCCGGCGTGGCGCAAGTCACGCTCGATGTTCAACGCGGCCCGGAGGGGGTCGAGTTGGTCTATCGCGTGATCCGCAGTGAGCGTCTGTTTGGCGCTGCGGCGCGAGAGCGAGAGGGTGCAGATATCGGGGGCATCGTGATTCGCGGCAATCGCCGCATTGAAGTCGACACGATCCTGAGCCGAATCGGTTCGCAAGTCGGGGCCCCGCTGAATGAGAACGAGGTTGCGAGAGACATTCGCTCGGTGTTTGCGCTTGGCTTCTTTGGCGACGTGAGGGCGTTTGTCGACGACGGTGAGCACGGCAAGCTGTTGATCTTCGTCGTCGTAGAGAATCCTGTCGTGCGCCAGATTTCATTTTCGGGCAACGAGAACATCGACGACGACGACATCAAGGAGATCCTCACCCTCACCACCGGCTCCACCCTCGATCGCTCGCTACTCAAGGCGAACACCGAGCGGATCAAAGCACTCTATCGCGCCCAGGGCTACTACCTGGCTACAGCGGGCTTTACGATCGAAAGCATTGTCGACGGTTCGGTGGCCGTGCACTTCGAGGTCGAAGAAAACGACAAACAGCGGCTCAAGGTCGTCGCGTTCGAGGGCAATCATGCCTTCAGTGATCGAGAACTCCGCGGGGACTTCGTTACCAAGTTGTGGCGACCGTGGTCGATCTTGACGAGTTGGTTCGATCAGTCCGGAACCTACGCCGAGCAGGTCTTCATGCGAGATCTGCGCGGGATCGAAAAGAAGTACAGCGACATCGGCTATCTCCAGGTGGAACTGGCGGAGCCCGAAATCGACGCCTCCGGGGATGGACTGGAGGTTCGCGTGGTGATCCGGGAGGGGCCGCAGTTCAGCGTCGGCGAGATCCGGATCAGCGGCGACGATTCGATGGATTTCGACGCTCTGCTGACGAAGTTGAAGCTCGAGACCGGGCAGATCTTCAACCGGTCGCACTTGACCGAGGATGTCGAGGCCCTGGAGCGCCACTACACCGACCGGGGCTTCTATTTTGCAAGCGTGAGGCCCGGAACTCGACTCGACACAGAAGCCCGAAAAATCCACGTCGAATTTCAGGTCAAGAAGGGGCCCCTGTACTTCATCCGACACATCAATTTGTTTGGCAATACGACCACGATCGACCCGGTAATTCGGCGCGAACTGAAGCTGGTCGAGGGGCAGCTCTACTCGGCTCGCGATCTGCAGATCAGCGATCTGAGAGTAAGGCGCCTGGGTTTCTTCGAAGATGTCAATTTTGAACCCGAGCCCACGGATGATCCCGCGAAGCTCGATTTGAACGTCACCGTTGCCGAGCGCCCCACGGGCTCCTTTAGTTTTGGCGCCGGTTTCTCTTCCCAGGACCAATTGGTTTTTACGGCGTCCCTCAGTCAGGCCAATCTTTTCGGGCGCGGCTACGGTGTCACTTTCCAGATCGACGTCGGTGGGCGAACCAGTCGCTACAACCTTTCGATCCGCGACCCGCACTTTCTGGGGAGTGAGTTCAGCGCCGGCGCGTCCCTGTTCTTGAGTGAACTCAACTTTGACAACTTCAAGCAAAGTCAGAAGGGTTTCAGTCTGAGCCTGGGCCACAGCCTGCGCGAAGACAACACGGCGAACGGGTTGCTTCGCTATAGCTATTCCCAACGAAGGGTGCAGCGAAACACCGGGGTCACTGCGTCCGCTCCGGTACTCAGACAGATTCTGCAGGGTAACGAGAGCAACAGCACAGTTGGACTCTCGGCCCGCAGCGACACGCGCAACGATCGGTTCTCGCCGACTGCGGGGACCACCTACGGCGCGAGCCTCGACGTGTCGGGGTTGGGTGGCTTCGCCAAGTTCGTGCGAATCGAGGGAAACTACAGCTTGTTTCTCGGCACGCCCGACTGGCTGTTCTCTCGCTCCGCCTTCGTCATCAGCGCGCGAATCGGATACGCGTACAGCTTCAATTCCTTGAGCGACTACAGCTTTCAGGGCATCGACGGGCCGACCATTTGTGACAACGGCGCATGCGACAACGCAGCTCCGCTGGACGAGATCGATACGAACCTGACCCTTCCGCTCACCGAGCGGTATTTCCTCGGTGGGATCGGCGCCTACCAGTTGCGCGGCTACAAGGCCCGGACGCTTGGGCCGCGGCGAGCGATCCTCTATCGCACCAATTTCGGCGGTCCCGACGATGGCGCGATCTTTACGCCGATTGGGAGGTTGTTCAACCCGTTGACCGGAGTGTCGACGTGTCAAGATACGATTTCCGGGATCAATACCTTCGGCGACAAGGACGGGAAGTGCAACGATATCGACGACAAGAGAATCAAGGACTTCGAGGATCTCGACGAGACCGACGCGATTGGTGGCAACAAGTTTGCGCTGGTGAACCTGGAATATCGCCTTCCGATTTCTGAGGAAGTCGGGTTGCAGGCCGTTTTCTTCGTCGACGGCGGGAATGCCTTTGGAGAAGGTGAAGGCCTGTTCGACGTTACGGACTGGCGCTACGCTTATGGAGGTGGGGTGTTATGGTTCTCTCCCTTCGGACCCCTGCAGATCGTTCTGGGTTTCCCCATCAATCCCCTGGAGTTTGAAAAGAGCCCGGTGTTCGAGTTCTCGGTGGGCGGGTTCGTGCAATGAGTTCGATGGACTATTTCGATGGACAACGGAGAAACGCAAAATGCGAGATTTGACCATTAGAAGATTGACGATTTTTGTCGCGGCCGTCCTGTTGCTCGGCTGGGGCCTGGGCGCCTCAAAGGAAACGACGAAGATCGGTATCGTCGACCTCGACCAGGCAGTCTCATCGACCACCGAAGGCAAGGCAGCGCGCGTCGAATTCGAGCGCAAACAGCGCGAAGCTGAACAATCCATGCAGCCTCTGATCGAGCGTTACACCGCGATGGCGAAAGAATTCGAAGCACAGCAATTCGTGCTCTCCGACGACGCTCGCTTCCAGAAGCAACTCGATCTTCAAGAACTGCGCAGCGAAATTGAACACAAGCAGAAGCAACTTCAAGCGCAACTCGAACTCGCGCGGGAGCGCCTGATGGGACCGTTGGGCACGAAACTCGTCGAGATCGTCGAGAGCATGGGTCGCGAAGACGGTTTCTCATTCATCATGAGGCGCAACTCCCCTGGCCTCATTTACACCCGAGAGGCACTCGACATTACGGACCGGGTGATCGAGAAGTTCAACGAAAAGGGCTGAGGGGCAATGACCGGGATTCGCCGGCAGGCTTCGAATCGTCTTGGGGCTCGCGGGGCACGTCAGCGTCGTCGACTACGCGGTGCTTGGGGCCTACACCGGGGTGCACCAGTACTCGCGGGTGGGTGAATCGGTGATGACGGCTTCCAATACGAAGCTCTCTCTGGATGCAGCACCGTTTTCAATCGTGGCCGGAGACCGGGCGCGTTGGGTCGGCGTCAATCACGTAGGGCTCGAGCGCCGCGGGTTTTCGCGCGTAAGGCGACAGCAGATCAAACGCGCCTTCCACATTCTCTTTCAATCACAATTGAGTCTCAGTCGAGCTCTCGAGAGCGTGCGGAAGAAATCGCTGCCCTCGGCGTTCCCCCCGAACACATCCATGTGCTGGGGGAGCTGAAGCTCGATCCCGCGATCGCCCGGGCTCATCTCGCAACGGATCGGGTTCGGGCTACCGCTTCGGTGGCGATTCTTGTTGCGAGCGGTCGGCGACTCTGCCTGCGCAGTCATTTGGACGGCCAGCGGCTCGCCAACGGAGACGTGCTGCTGCCCGACTCGATCGGAGAGTTGGCCCCAACCTTCAAAATGTGCGCGAGAGTGCGATGCTTGCACAGGACAGTGGAGCGGGGTTCCGTGTCGAATCTCCGGCCGAGCTTGCCGAAGTTGTCGTCAGACTGATCTCCGACCCAAAGGACTGTCGGGCGAGGGGCTCTGCAGCGAAACAATTTCTCGCGGCCCATCGCGGCAGTGCTGAGCGAGTCGCGCAGTGGATATGCTTCGGACTCGGACTTAGCCGGGAGGAGTGCAAACCGTCGTGAATTGGCCGTGGCGCGCAGTCGAGCCCGAAGGTGCGCTCTTGCGGGCAGCATTGTCGCCGGGCGCCGCCTTGTCCTACGGCTACGGACTGCTGGTCCTCGCGGACCGTGCGCGTTATCTCCGGGGATGGAAGAAACGCCGCGGGGTCGATGCGCATGTGATCAGCGTGGGGAGTCTGGTGGTTGGCGGCTCGGGCAAAACCCCGATGGCAACCTGGCTGGCCGATCAGCTCCACAGGCGTGGTCATAAAGTTGCGCTGCTGAGTCGCGGCTATGGCGCGCGGCTGGCGCCAAGCGGGACGAAGCCCGCGGTAACGATCGTTTCCGATGGCCGGCACATCCTCACCAAGCCCCAACATGCCGGCGACGAACCGTTCATGATGGCCCACCAGCTGGCGGGAGTGCCCGTGGTCGTCTCGAAGGATCGCGGGCTCGCCGCGTTGCGTGCGATCAGTGCCTATGGCGCGGATGTGTTGATCCTCGACGATGGTTTCCAACACCACGGTCTCGCACGGGATCTCGACCTGGTGATGTTTGACGCCGATTTCGGGGCGGGCAACGGCCATTTGCTGCCTCGAGGACCCCTGCGCGAATCCCTGCGAGGCTTGGGGCGCAGCCACGCGATCGGCGAAGTCGACGGCGTCTTGCCCGATCTCATCACCCAAGCCATCGGCCGCTTTGCACCCAACGCTTTTCGTTTTCGCGCTCGGCGAAGACCGGTTTCTCTGCGAGATCTGGAAGCGACCGTGGCGGTGTCGCCGGAGGTACTGCGTGGAATGAAAGTGGGTATGATCGCCGGCATCGCGCGCCCCGAGTCGCTGCGCCGAACCCTGCGAGAGTTGGGTGCGGAGGTGATCGCGGAGCGCTTGTTTCGCGATCATCACCCCTACCGGGCGCGGGATTTTCGCGGCCTGAACGAACAGGCATCGGTCTGGGTAACGACCGAAAAAGATGCCTTCAAGATTCTTCCGAGCTGGACTGCCGGCGCGGATCTGCGGGTGCTCGCCATGCGCCTGGTGGTCGCCGAAGCCGACACCCTGGTCGAATGGATCGAAGCACGACTCGGCATCGACCTGGCGGCGCGCTGACGCAACCCAAAGCGATTGCCGACTACGCGATTTTTTTCGGCATCACGGGCAAGCGGTCTTCGAGCGGTACGCCGGTAGCGTTCGCCACCATCGAGAGCATCGTGTAGTTGCCAACGACAAAGGTCAACTCGACGATCTGGGCCGCAGATAGCTCCGCCCGCAGGGCATCGAAGGTCGCGTCAACGAGTTGCTGTGTCTCGTGCAACTCGTCAACTGCCTGCAGCAGCAGACGATCGCGTGACGACCACGCCGGGTCGTCCGGTCCTCTGGTGATGCGGTCCAGTTCCTCCTCGCACAGCCCCTCGGCAAGTCCGTACTCCGCGTGATGTCCCCACTCGAAGGCCGATCCACAATTGAGCGACGTGCGCAGGGCCAACAGTTCGGAGTCCCGACGCGACAACACACCGCGCATGGCCAGGGTCGCGGTGAAGCCCAGGAACGGGGGCAGCAGGGCCGGGTGGTGGGCGATCGTATAGAGGATGTTCGGCGGGCCCTCTCCCCGGGGATCGTCCGCGGCCGGGGTGACGCCGCCGAGAATTTCGCGAACGGATTCGCTCCAGCTTTCGGGCGGGGCGGGCGGGAGTCGAGACTTCATGGTTTCCTCCAGCGGGCGTGTTGCGTTACTCAGTGAATGGCTCCGGAACGGCTCAGCGAACGGGCAGGTGCGGGTCGGGCACCGGACGACTCCTTGCGGGGCCGGGTACGCGCCCTTCGATGAGATCGATCTGCTTGGCAAATTCTTGTTCGATGAACTCGATTACGCCTCGAACCCGCGCCGTGCTTCGCAGCTCTGGATGCGTCAAGAGCCAGAGTCCTGCGCTGAAGTCCGACAGCTCCGGAATCACCCGCACGAGATCCGCATCGGCGTCGCCGAGGTAGCACAGCAGATGGGCGACACCTGCGCCCGCGCGAGTCATCTCATACATCGCCGCGGGTGAGTCTACGCGACAGCTGACGTTTTGCTGGGGGATCGTTTGCTTCATCCAACGCGTGTGCTCGTTCGACCAACTCTCGTCCCAACCGATCCAGTCATAGGAGGTCAGCTGGGCTACGCCCCGGTTGCGCGCCAGGTAGCGTCGCGATGCGTAGAGCGCCATCGCCATGGTGGCCAGCCGTTTTCCGACCATCGGTTCCGGGAGTAGGTTGCTGACCCGCAGTGCGATGTCCGCCTCGCGATTCGAAAGATTCACGACCTGGTTGCTGACCGCAACTTGGATCTGGATTGCCGGGTAGGCCGCGCGCATGCGGGCCAGCAGCGGTGCGATTCTCGAGACGAAGTTGTCGCCGATCGCGATGCGAACCGTTCCGCTGATCTGGGTATCGCGTCCCGCCAAGCGCTCGGCGAGCACCGACATGTCCAACTCGATCTCGCGCGCCAACTCGAATACGTCTTCGCCGGTCGACGTCAGGCTGAAGCCGCTGGGCAGGGGGTCGAACAGCTGTGCGCCGTAGCCGTGTTCGAGTTGGCGAATGCGGCGGGAGACCGTGGAATGGTTGACGCCGAGCGAAGCTGCGGCGCGACGGATCGAACCCTCTCGCGCCACCGCGAGGAAATAGCGAACGTCGTCCCATATCATCTCTCTGTCCCCATCTTGTTCCCGATTTTATTCTCATTTTGTAGAGTCCGGATGATAATTGCACCACTACAGTGCTTTATTTGGCACTTCCGGATAATAATTGCATCACCTATGGTGCTGATCGCGTTCGGTCAGCCGGGGCCCAGGCCCGGGTGCCGCTCGGCGAAGATATAAAAAGCGACAATAAATCGGTAACTTACAGAGATTCCACCACCTGGGGTGTCGGACCGGCGGTGGCGGGAATCGGGAGGCGAGACGCCCATGAGTCGCATCATCTTTTCTGGAGCCAACCTGCTCGATGGAGAGAATCCGGCTCGATCGGGTCATTCGGTCGTGGTCGAGGGGGACCGAATCTGCGCAGTCGGGGCGGATGCATCGCTCTCGAGTCAGCCTGGCGATCGCGTGATCGAACTCGACGGCGCCTCACTCATGCCCGGGATGGTGCAGGCCCATTGGCACGGTTCCTATTGCGATCTTGATTTCGACCCGCCCCCGGTCGGACTCGAGAAGCCACCCGGCTACCTGATGTTGTTGGCGGCAAAACACGCGCGGCTTGCCCTGGATTGCGGGTTCACCAGTGTGATCGGTGCAGCTACCGGCGATGCCCTGGACGCTCAGCTCAAGACGGCCATCGATGATGGGGTCGTCGTGGGACCCCGAATCATGTCGAGCGGTCGCTGGCTGATCACCACCGGCGATTCGAACGATCTGCCCGAGTTCTGGTCCTGGGACATTCGGGCCCTTGGAGCCCAGCGCTACTGCGACGGCGCGGACGAGTTTCGCAAGGGCGTTCGCCAGGAGATTCGCGAGGGGGCCGAGATCATCAAGATCTTTCTGGATGGCGGCCACGCTCTACTCTACGGCATGGATTTTGTGTCCATGACGGACGAAGAACTCCGCGCGGCCGTTGAAGCGACTCACCATCGCCAGAAACTGATTCGCTGTCACGTCACGGCCAAGCAGGGCATCATGAAATGTCTGGCCGCGGGGGTCGACGTGTTCGACCACGTAGACGGCATGGATCGCGAATGCATCGACGGGTTCGCAGCCTCTGGATCCTTCGTCTGCCCGAGTCTCTATCTCACCAAGGCGATCATCGCGAAGCTCTCGGGACTGGGGCAGGAAAACGGGCCCATGGTCCGGGCTCTCCGAGCAGACTACGACCACATGCTCGAGATCTTGCCCGAAGCCAGCGCCGCCGGGGTCAAGCTGATGGTGGGTGACGATTGGGGCACGGCCATGACGCCCCACGGCGACTACATCAAGGAACTCGAACTCTACGTGAACGAGGCCGGGATCGAGCCCCTCGAGGTGATTCGCTGGGCGACCCGGAACGCCGGCGAGTGCATGGGGCGGGGGGACCCGCTCGGCACGATCCAGGAGGGCAAGCTCGCCGACCTGATCGTGGTGCGGGGAGACCCGAGCAAGAACATTTCGATACTTGGGGATACGGCCAATCTCCTCGCCATCATGAAAGACGGAAAATTCGTCAAGGAGACCCTGTGAACAACGGATTCAAGATATTTGACGCAGACGCCCACGTCGTCGAACCCAAGGATTTGTGGGAGCGGTTTCTCGATGCTCCCTATCAGCACCGGGTTTCGTGGCAGCAACCCTTCGAGGGAATGGATCGCTTTCGGCCCGCCACGGTAGACGGTCGCTACACCCAGAGCAGCAAGACCCTCTACGGCAGGCAGCAAGAAGCAGTGCGTTGGACAACCGAAGAGATGACCGCGAAATACGGTGACGTGGTGGCCAAGGGCTTCGACGGGGCCAGTGTGGCCGAGTCGATGAAGGTCGAGGGTGTCGATCTCATGGTGCTCTACGGGCCCGGCTACGACATGTGGCTGGACGGAATCGATCCCGACCTGCAGGCCGCGATGGCGCGCGCCTATAACCGCTGGGGAGTCGAGATGCGGGAGACATCCGGGGGACGGGTGCTGGCTTCGGCGCCAGTTCCGCTCAACGACATCACCCGCGCGGTGGCCGAGGTGCGCTACGCCTACGAAGAACTCGGGGTCCGCTGCTTTTGGGCTCGCCCCAATCCCTTCAACCACCGCACCCTGGGCGATCGCTACTTCGACCCTCTATACGAAATCCTCGAGGACTACGGTGTTCCCTTCGCAACCCACGAATTCATGGGGCTCAACGGTCCTTCCGCGGGGGCGGATCGCTTCGAGTCCTTCGTGGAATGGCACAGCTGCGTGCACCAGATGGAGGCCCAGATGGCGATGTTGTCGATGATCGTCAATGGGGTCTATGAACGGTTTCCGAAGTTGCGGGTCGCCTACATGGAGGCGGGCTCCGCCTGGCTGCCCTCTTGGCTGCACCGAATCGAAGAACACGTGGAGTTGGCGGGCTGGCTGGAAACCCCGGAATGCACGAAGTCGCCGATCGAGTACTTCAAGCGCAACTGTTACATCACGACGGAATGTGACGAGCATCTCGTCTATCATGTGATCGAGGAGTTGGGAGATGATCGGATCCTGTTCGAAACGGACTTCCCGCACCCCGATTCAAAGTATCCCAGGGCGGTGAGCACCTTTCTCTCGCAACCCAAGCTTTCGGATGAAAGCAAGCAGAAAATTCTTTGGAACAACGCGGTGGATTTTTATCGCTTCCCCGAGGAACTCATGCCAGACGACTTCGACGATGCAACGGGCGAGGCCTAGCCCAGGTGGCCGACGCAATGCGCAGATCCTTTGAGGTCGTCGACTACCAGGCGTTGATGAAGGCCCATGTTCCGGCGCCGGAATACTTCGAGACGGATTACCATCTCGATCCCGATGCCATCGAAAAACGCCAACTCGCGCGATTGCAGGCTCGAGCCGAAAGCGCCTACGAGGTTCCCTTCTTCCGCAGGCGTTGGGATGAGGCCGGCTTTTCGCCGAAAGATCTCCGCAGTGTCGAAGATCTAGCGGGCGTCCCCGCCTATACCGTGGATGACATTCGCAAGAGCATCGAGGCCCATCCACCGCTGGGCGACTACCAGGGCGCCGATATCAAGAACGCCGCCAACGAGCCTTTGCGCATCTTCATGTCCGGCGCCACGACCGGGGCGCCGCGCCCCACGCTCTATACCCAGTGGGATCGCGAAGTCGGCGCGATCTTGATGGCTCGCGCGCTCTACATGCAGGGGGTCCGGCCGGGGGACGTCGTGATCAACGCCTGGGCCTACTCGACCCACAACGGCGCCTTTGCCTTCGACGAGGCGCTGCACAAATGGCTGAACTGCGTGGTGCTCACCACCGGCACGGGCAACGTCACCAGCAGCCGTCGCCAGGTCGAACTGGCCCATCAGTATCAGGCGACGGCGATCCTCACCACGGGAGACTACTTGCTGCATCTCGCCGACGTCGCCCGAGAAATGGGCCTCGATCCAAAGAAGGACTTCAACCTGCGAGCACTCCCCAACATCGGAGATCGCGAGCGGCTCGAGTCGGCCTTTGGTCTGCCGAACTACCATTCCTACGGCTTCCACGAAGTGCAGTGGGTCTCGATCGAATGCCCAGAGCGACAAGGTCTGCACATCTACGAGGACGCCTTTGTGGTCCAGATCGTAGATCCCAATACCGGCGAGCCGCTGCCGGATGGGGAGCAGGGTTCGATCTGCATCACCGAGATCTACAAGACCGGCAGCCCCCAGTTTCGTTACAACATCATGGATCTTTCGACCCTGTATCCCCGGGAACAATGCGCCTGTGGGAGTTGGCTGCGGCGCATGGCCCCGTTCGCCGGGCGCGCCGACAACATGGTGAAGCTGCGCGGGGTGAATATCTGGCCCGAGGCGATCGGCGAGATTGCCCTGGACGATCCGCGTCTCGAGAACGAGTATTTCGTGCGCGCTTTTAGAGACGGGAACCGCGATGAGATGGTCGTTCACGTCGTGACCCGCAGCCCGGCTGAAACTCGGGAAGAAATTCAGCAAGCCGCGCAAGCGCGGCTCAAAGAACGCCTCGGGGTGCGGATTGGCGTGGTGGTGGTGGGGCCGGGCGAGTTGGATGACTGGACGAAGATCCACACATCCCCCAAGCCGATTCGCTTTCGGGATGAACGCAACACCGATCGGAGCGAATAGCCATGGGCGTGGGCACGGGAATAGAAAAGAAGCCGGCAGCGGGATGGATCGACTATTGGTGCAATTCCTTTGCCCCCCCGATGCGGGAACTCTGGGATCGCGCCATCTCCGAACAGGGCATCCCGCTCAAGGTTCGCCGGGACGAAAACGATTCGTTCATAGATCCGGCGGGCATGATCGCTCGCATGGACGAACTCGGGATGAAGTCCCTGGTGCTCCCCTGCGCCGACATCCCCGAGCACGCGGGCGAAACCGACTACGAGCGCTTTACGACTCCGATTCAAGACATCATCGAACTCGACAGCAAGTATCCGAAGCGCTTTGCCGGTGTGTTCAGCATCGATCCCAGTCTCGGATCCAAAGGCATCGCCCGGGCCGCCGAGGTCGTGGCCCAGGCTGGCTTCGTCGGGCTCCACCTCCACACCCATAGTTGGGACCGACCCTTGGACCATCGCGACCTGTATCCCTATTACGCTCTGGCCGCAGATCTGGATCTTCCGGTCGTCGTCCAGGCCGGTGCTTCCGGGGGCAGGCTGCCGAGCGAATGCGGCCGCCCGATCGGAATCGATCGCCCGGCGCTCTATTTTGGCGGGCTGCGCTTCGTGCTTTCCCACACGGGCTGGCCCTGGGTGGACGAAGCCATGTCGATGGCCATGAAGCATCCG
>SMVB01358317.1_pt1 | contig 27465 bp, 20 predicted proteins | sample 2456461 | NCBI WGS metagenome assembly SMVB01 (sample SAMN11095934, study PRJNA526329) | marine sediment metagenome | biome: Marine sediment; feature: Surficial sediment; material: Deep marine sediment; isolation source: Hadal surficial sediment | place: Pacific Ocean | collected 2014-05 | depth...
AGTATTTTAAATAACACATCAAAATGATAATCCTGCTCATTGCCAACTACATATACAGATTTGTCATACGTATAATCGGAATACTTAAGATCTGCAGTGCCCAGATCTTGCGTCATATACACGGAAGTGCCATCCGCACGTAACAGTAATTTTTGATCCAGTCCTTCATCTGTTAAATCTACCCATACAGACCCGTCTTCTTTTTTATAAAACAATCCCTTGTTTAGCCCCTCCTCCACTATGGATTTTCCAAGCAAATAGGTCTCTGACTCATGGTAGGTTTTATCAAAGCTAACGCCCATCCTATTGTAAGTGACATCAAATCCTTCATACACCCAGGAATTCATTTTTTTCCACAAGCTAACCACTTCGTCAACTCCATCTTCCCAATCCCGAAGCATTTTTTGAGCGGATTTTAGCAAAGGGGTATCTTTTTCAGCTTCCTCTTTTGTGCTGCCTTGTTCGATAAGACCCTGGATTTCTTTTTTATATTCCTGGTCAAACCTCACATAATATTTGCCAATCAAATGATCACCTTTTGTTCCGGATGATTCAGGGGTTTCATTATTGCCCCAATTTTGGTAGGCAACCATGGATTTGCAAATGTGAATTCCTCTATCATTCACGAGATTTACTTTTTCTACATGATACCCCGCGGCTTTCTGAATCTGTGAAATGGAATACCCCAAAAAATTATTTCTAAGATGGCCCAAATGAAGAGGTTTGTTCGTGTTTGGAGAAGAATATTCCGTGACTACCTTTTTGCCATTTGCAGGTAGTTGTCCAAAATTTTCATCAAAATGCGCTTTTTTAAATAATTCAAGCCATGTCCGGATTCCAATTTTCAAATTTAAAAACCCTTTGACCACATTGAAATCTTCGATGATATCGGATGAAGCCTTAATGGATTCCCCTAATATATTGGCGGTCTCCTCAGGTTTTTTCTTTGAATATCTTGCCACAGGGAATGTGACAAATGTGTAATCTCCCTCAAACTCCTTTCTGGTTGGGAGAAGTGTCAATTCTTTATCCTCAAGTGTGTGGTTAAATATATTTTGAAAGGATGATTTAATCTCTTGTTTTATCGTTTCCTCTAAGCTCATACTGTTCACAGATTCTGTTCTTCGAAATATAGATTTTTTTGGGTTGCAAAGATTACAAAATAATACCAATATTGCATGCCAATTTGTAAAAGTTGCACAAATGAAGCGCTATGAAGACCTGATAAAGCAAACATTTGAATTTCCTACCCGGGAGTTTAAAGTTGCAAACAATGAGTTGTTTTTCAATGATATTCCGTTGATGGATATCATCCGTGAGCATGGCACCCCGCTCAAGCTAAGCTATATACCAAAAATCAGCCAGAGCATAAAAAATGCTAAAAAGATGTTTGGCGACGCCATGAAAAAGCACAATTATCAGGGAGATTATATGTATTGCTATTGTACCAAATCTTCACACTTCAGTTTTGTACTGGATGAGGTCTTGAGAAATGATGTGCACCTCGAAACTTCATCGGCCTACGACTTGGATATTGTTCGTAAACTTTATGAAAAAGGGAAAATCAATAAAAATTTACATATTATTTGTAATGGATTTAAACGGCCTTTATACAAACAGTATATCTCCGAAATAATCGATGAAGGCTTTAAAAACTGCATTCCTATCCTGGACAATTTAAATGAGATAGATTATTATCTTGAGCATGTAACAAAACCAATTCAATTGGGTATCCGTGTAGCAGCAGATGAGGAGCCCAACTTTGAGTTTTATACTTCACGGCTTGGAGTAAGATACAATGACGTAAATAAACTCTACAAGGAAAGAATTAAAGATAATCCAAATCTGAAGCTGAAAATACTTCATTTTTTCATTCACTGGGGGATCAGCGATTCGGCATATTACTGGAGCGAATTGAGTCGTTTTGTGTTTAAATATTGTGAACTAAAAAAGAAATGCCCTGAGCTGGATACCATTGATATTGGTGGAGGATTTCCGATCAAGACTTCATTGCGGTTCGAATTTAATTACGAATATATGGTGGATCAGATTGTCCAAAATGTGAAAAGGATTTGCAATAAAAATCACGTGCCTACACCAAATATTATTACAGAGTTTGGATCATATACTGTTGCTGAAAGTGGCGCTACCATTTATTCGGTATTGGATTCAAAATTGCAAAATGATAAAGAATTGTGGTATATGATCGATGGGTCATTTATCACGCACATTCCGGATTCTTATGGAATGAATCAAAAATATATCATGTTGGCCATCAACAATTGGGATGACCTGTATCACAAGGTAAACCTTGGAGGATTGACCTGCGATAGCCACGATTATTACAATTCAGAGGTGCATTCTTCAGAGGTATTTCTTCCAAAGATGAGCAATGGAGATCCGCTATATATTGGGTTTTTTCATACTGGTGCATATCAGGAATCCATTGGTGGATTTGGAGGTTTGCAGCATTGTCTGATCCCTTCTCCAAAACATATTATAATTAATAGAAATAAAAATGGGGAGTTGATCACACGTGTTTTTGCCGAAGAGCAAAGCAGTGTTTCTATGATGAATTTGCTGGGTTATTAGCCTTTTACCTTGTAGTAATCAATTCAGAAACGCGATTAACTGTAGTGTATAATGAATAAAAGTATCAATTTTATTAATAAAAAAATTGATACAAGAATACATCTTCATGTATATTTAATGGATTTTCAATAAGTTGAGTTTTTAACTGATGGAATACCCTATGCACCAAAGAGTATTTAACCAAATTTTACAAGTAAGTCAGCTTGTTATTTTTACAGTAATTGCACTAAGCTGTACTACACAGCTCCCTGACGATGTAGCCCTGGCATATGAAAATCTCCCGAAAGAGATGGATTTCAATATGCATATAAAACCCATCATTTCTGATCGTTGCTTCCAATGCCATGGCCCTGACAAAAATGCAAGAAAGGCCGGACTGCGTTTTGACATTCAGCAGGGATTGTTTGCTAAAACGGAATCCAACAAATTTGTTATTAAACCTGGTAATATCAATAAAAGTGAATCTATAAAAAGGATATTGAGCGATGATCCTGAATATATGATGCCGCCTCCGGATGCTAAAATTTATCTTTCGGCTATAGAAAAGGCTGCTATTGTAAAATGGGTGGAACAAGGGGCAGAATGGAAAGAGCATTGGTCATTTATTCCACTTGAAAAGATTGATCCGCCAAGTGTTGATGAAGTTTGGAAGAAATCAAATGCTATTGACAATTTTATATATGAAAGATTGGTTAGGGAAGGATTGACGCCTTCTCCCAGAGCAAACAAGGAACAATTGCTCAGAAGAGTTACTATGGATCTTACAGGACTTCCTCCAACTATTTCTGAAATTGATGGCTTTCTTGATAATAATTCTCCTAATGCATATGAAAGGGTGGTGGATAGGTTGTTGTCTTCCACTGAGCATGCGGAGCGGCTAACCCTGGAATGGCTTGATGTTGCTCGTTATTCTGATTCACATGGGTTTCATGCTGATGGTCTTCGATTGATGTGGCCCTGGCGTGATTGGGTAATAAAGGCATTTAATGAAAATATGCCATATAGTGAATTTGTGAAACAACAACTTGCCGGTGACTTAATGCCCAATGCCACCAAAGATCAAATATTGGCTACAGCATTCAACCGCAATCACCCTATGACCGCTGAAGGCGGGGCTATTGATGAAGAATTTAGGATCGAATATATTTCGAACAGAACAAATACTTTTGGCACCGCATTCCTTGGGCTAACCATAGAATGCGCCAAATGCCACGATCATAAATTTGATCCTATATCTCAAAAGGAATATTATCAATTAAGCGCTTTTTTTGGGAATGTAAAGGAGTTGGGTATGACCGGAGATGATGGCAATTATGGTCCTTTATTAATGCTGACAGATGATCTGATAGATGAAAAAATTTCCGTTTTCGATAGCAAAATCTCAGCGCTTGAAAAAGTAGAATCCATCGAAGCGGGAAAAATTACGGCAATTATTGATTTTATGGAGAGCGGGAGTTTTGAAAAAGTAAGACCGATTGCTTACCATGGATTTGAGAAGATCACCAAAACAGATTCATCAACCTATATAGATAAGCGACCATGGACTAAAACAGCCGGTGAAATTGAACTTGAAAAAGGTGTCGTTGGTAATGCTGCAAGTTTTGATAATCAATACGACAAAATTTTAATGAATAAATTTGGTCATTTTGAAATGACCGATCCATTCTCGGTTTCGGTATGGGTAAATCCTGAAGAGAAAACAGACAAATCTATGGTAATCATGGGAAATTCCGGGTCGAAAAATACAATGTGGCGCGGATGGGAGCTCTATCTGGATTCCGCGAACAATGTATGTATTCGTTTAATTAGCTCTTTACCCAATAATTATATCCATGTCCAAACCCGAAAACCAATACCTGTTAAGAAATGGACCAATATCATTTTGACTTACGACGGATCTGCAAATGCTTCAGGTTTACATCTTTATATTAACGGAAGTAAACCAAACGAAGAAACAAAGTATGATAAATTGTACAAAAGCATTCGGCCATGGGGAATGAACAGGAAGCTGGATCCAAGCCGCGCTTTAACGTTTGGTAAAAGTAACAGGGGGTTTTCTGGTGATAATGGTGTGTATAAAGGACTAATTGATGAGGTAGCTTTTTTTGATAAGGAAATTATTCCGGAACAAATTTCTAATGTGTATGAGCAATCTGGCAAGGGAACCCTTGATTTTATTTATAACCCTATTAAAAAACAAAAGATTTCTGATGAGCTCACTAACCTGCGGCATGAAAAACTTGCAATGATAGATACCATTACCGAAGTCATGGTGATGGAAGAAACACCTCAACCAAGAAAAACATATATTCTAACCAGGGGTGAATATGACAGACGAGGTGAAGAAGTGGATATGAGTACGCCAGAAAAAATTATGGGTTTTTCTAAAGATTATCCAAAAAACAGATTGGGATTAAGTCACTGGCTCTTCGATAAGCGAAATCCGTTGACAGGGAGAGTTGCTGTAAACCGATATTGGCAAATGATTTTTGGGCGTGGCATTGTCAGTACGGCAAACGATTTTGGTAGTCAGGGAGCGCTGCCATCTCATCCTGAATTATTAGATTGGCTTTCCGTTTACTTCATGGAATCGGGCTGGGATTTAAGGGCATTAATTCGAGTGATGGTGATGAGCAGTACATATCAACAATCATCAAAAGTGAGTAAATCGTTGATGGAATCCGATCCTGAAAATATATTAATGGCAAGAGGACCAAGTCATCGATGGCAAGCGGAATTTATCAGGGATAACGCATTGGCGTCAAGTGGAATACTCAATAAACAAGTAGGTGGTAAAAGCGCTAAACCTTATCAGCCGGAAGGTCTTTGGATTGAGCTGGGCAATTTTTCCCACTTTTTACTAAGATTTGAACAAGATCATGACGACAACCAGTACCGAAGGAGTATGTACACATTTATAAGAAGGTCATCTCCTCCACCATTCATGACCTTATTCGATGCGCCAAATCGAGAGGTTTGTACCATTACACGGGAAATGACAAATACACCTTTACAAGCGTTGGTTTTACTCAACGATCCTCAATTCCTTGAAACATCCAGGGCTCTGGCATATAGATTGAAGATGGAAAGCGGGCCGTCATTGCGTGATCAGATCACTACAGGTTTTCAATTGGTACTTAGCAGAAAACCCAGCGATGAAGAAATAGAAGTAATGGAAACACTTTACAATGCAGAACTTGAAGAGTTTAAGAAAGATGAAAAAGGGGTAATAGAATATTTGAATATAGGTGATTTTGAATTGCCAATTGAATTGCATATCCCTGAAATGGCAGCGTTGACCGTCTTGTCAAATACCCTGTTTAATATGGACGAAATGTACACTAAAAGATAAATCGATGTGCCATAACCAAAATTTAAATTATACCCGCAGAGATTTTCTGACCAAAACTTCATTAGGGCTTGGAGGTCTGGCTTTGAGTTCACTTTTGGATCCATTAAACTTAAAAGCCTCTACATTGGGTAATTCAGGGAGTGGAGTACTTGGCCAACCTCATTTCACACCAAAAGTGAAACGAATTATTTACTTATTTCAAAGTGGAGCTCCTTCTCAACTAGATCTTTTTGACTACAAACCGTTACTTATCAAAATGAACGGTGATGAACTACCGGAAAGCATCCGGCAGGGACAACGACTTACCGGAATGACAGCCGGGCAGACCTCATTTCCATTGGCAGGTACGATCTTTGACTTCAAGCAAAGAGGTAATAACGGGGCATGGGTGAGCGACCTAATGCCACATACCGCAAAAATTACGGATGAATTATGTTTTGTTCGCTCCATGTACACTGAAGCAATCAATCACGATCCTGCAGTAACCTTTATGCAAACAGGCTCTCAATTCCCGGGAAGACCTGCCTTTGGTTCATGGGTAAGTTATGGTCTGGGATCTGATAATGAAAACCTACCCAATTTTGTAGTGCTTGTTACTAAAGATAAAAGAGGACAACCTCTGTATTCCAGATTATGGGGGAATGGCTTTTTACCCTCTCAGCACCAGGGAGTACAATTCAGAGCGGGAAAAAATCCTGTGCTCTATTTGAATAACCCTCCAGGGGTAACTGAAAAAAACAGGAGAACACAACTGAATACATTAAACCAATTGCAAGAACTTCAATATGACCGACTGGAGGATCCTGAGATTAAGGCCCGAATATCACAATATGAAATGGCTTTCAGAATGCAGACTTCCGTACCTGAAATAATGGATACATCAGGCGAACCGGAATATATATATGATGCATATGGTCCGGATAGTAAAATTCCCGGTACGTATGCTGCAAATTGCCTGCTGGCAAGAAGACTTGCTGAAAGGGATGTGAAATTCATCCAACTCTATCATCAGGGATGGGATCATCATGGTGGCCTGCCAAAAGCAATAAAAAAACAATGCAAAGAGACCGATCAACCCACGGCAGCTCTGATTATGGATTTGAAACAGCGAGGATTATTGGAAGATACACTGGTAATTTGGGGTGGAGAATTTGGCAGAACCAACTATTCGCAGGGAAAGTTAACTGCTACAAACTATGGACGCGATCATCATCCAAAATGCTTTACATTATTCATGGCAGGAGCAGGTGTAAAAAAAGGAATGGTGTATGGTTCAACAGATGATTTTGGATATAACATTATTGAAAATCCGGTGCATGTCCATGATTTTCAGGCTACGATTATGCACCTGTTGGGCGTAGATCATGAGCGGCTAATATTCAAATACCAAGGAAGAAAGTTTCGTCTCACGGATGTTCATGGACACGTAGTAAATGATATATTAACATAATATCAAACAGAAATGGATTTAGAGTTGTTTTTAGGTAGGTTTCATCCACTTATAGTTCATTTGCCCATCGGTTTCTTATTTTTAGCAATAATCATGGAGTTATTTTCCATGAAATTCCCAAAGAAGTACAATCTCAATCAAGCTGTAAAAATAGCCCTGCTCACCGGCATACTTGGATCTTCGATTACGGTTATCACCGGGATATTACTCTCCGGGGAAGGCAGCTACAATATCGATACATTAAATGCACACAAATGGATGGGGATTTCTGTATTGGTTGTGTCAATTGTGGCATTATCATTTAAGCAATTTATATCCAGCTATTCCATCATGAATTCCATGGTGTTATCTATGACATTTATTGTTCTAATTTCATTTACCGGTCATTTTGGAGGAGTTTTAACTCATGGTGAAGACTACTTGTTTCAATATGCTCCCCGGTTCGTTCAGAAAATTGCAGGAATAGAAAATATTGAAAAAGAAGATTTATCCTCTCTACATCAGGATTCAATAAATGTGTATGCACAAATAATACAACCCGTGTTTGAAAAAAAGTGTACCGGTTGTCACAATATCAATAAGAATGAAGGCAAGCTAATTTTAACATCTTATAAAGATCTGAAAAATGGAGGAGAAGATGGTTTAATATTAAATATTCAAGATCCTTATAAAAGCACTTTGCTCACAAGGGTCACTTTGCCCCATAACAATAAGAAGTTTATGCCTACAAAGGGCACACCACTTTCATTTGGAGAAATAAAAATCCTGGCATGGTGGATTAGTACAGGTGCAGATAGTACCACCAAATTTTCAGACGTAAAGTTAGATAATGAAATTATTGCCATTATTGATAGGGACTATGGGTTGGATTATACAGACAAGCCCTATTACGAAAAGATTCGTGTTGAACCGGTCCAGGTCAAAATTGTTGAAAAATTGAATGAAGCCGGATTTGATGTAGAATCTCTGGGAGAGTCAAATAATTTGATTTCTCTAAAGTTTAACCCTTCTACTCTTACTGACGGGGTCGTGAAACAATTGGAGATAGTCAATGAGCATATAACATGGTTAGATCTGAGTAATTGTTTCGTGTCTGATAATATGCTTGTCGAAATTAATAAAATGCATAATCTAACGAGACTGGACCTTCACTCGAATCCAATTACGGATGAAGGCATTACGCAACTGACAAGGTTGAAACATCTTGAGTCATTAAACCTATATAATACCAATTTGTCGGATTCAGGTTTATTTGATATTACAAAAATGGAAGGTCTTAAAAGGCTTTATGTTTGGCAGACAAATGTCACTGAAAGAGGATTAGATCAGGCGCGGTCCGAAAATCCCGATCTCTCGATAATTCATGGATTTGATTTGAATTGATATACGAAATAGTTTCAGGACTTTAACCTAATTATTGTAAAATTCTATCAACCGCCTCTGTAAAATTTTTAGCCGTAGTGCTTGTCGTTTCTATGAATTGCTCAATTTAGGTTTTAGTCAATGTTACTGAAAATCTGCAACAATTAGGTAGCATGAGCATCCAGCAGGTTCACTTGCAGAATTCCCGGCTTGTGCGAATAATTCACTTTAAAGCATACTGTAAATATGCATATAAAGTGACGAAAAAATAGTATGTTTGTACCGTATTGGTACGCAATAAATAGATACTATGTTAGTAATAAGTAGTAGAGAATTTCGAGATCATCAAAAAAAGTATTTTGACCTTGTCGATAAAAACGAACAAGTAATTGTACATCGTGGGAAAGACAAAGCATATATTCTCACACCTGCAAGTGACGCAGATTTGTATCTTTCCAACCCTGAAATTAAAAAAAGACTGGATGAGTCTATTGCACAGGCAAAGCAGGGCGAACTAGTTCGTGTAAAAAAGGAAGACCTGACCAAATTGCTGGGATTGTGACCTTTGAATTGGATTTTACTAAAAATGCTTTGCGGGATATTGAATTCCATAAAAAATCCAGGTACAAAATATTGTTGAAAAAACTATTGCAGATGTTGAACGAATTAAGTGAGCGTCCTGAAACCGGGGCTGGCCAACCGGAAAAATTAAAATATGAATACATTGGTTTTTGGTTCCGCAGAATTAACCAAAAACATCGATTGATTTATAGCATAGAAGTAGAAACCAAAACTGTTATCGTTGTGCAAGCTAAAGGCCATTATACGGACAAATAATTCACTATGATTTCCTTTGAATTATCCCACTAACCGCCTCTGTTAAATTTTTAGCTATAAAAGTAGGAGTGCATTCATAATTATTTTGTTCAGAGATCAATACGGTTTTCAGGTTCATTTTTTGTCCACATTCGATATCTCTGCATCTATCGCCGATCAGCCAGGATCCGGAAGGATCGATATCAAATTTTGCCATGGCTTTTTCAACCATCAATGTATTGGGTTTTCTTGTTAGAGATTCTGAATACGAAGGGTGGTATGGACTGTAATATATGCTATCTATCAAGTTGCTGGTTTTTCTTAGGAGGATTTCATGACAAATATGCATTTGTTCTCTTGTATAAATTCCTTTGGTAATTCCCGCTTGATTGGTTATCACAATCGCTAAATGTCCGGCTTCTTTTATTTTTTTGATGGCCTCAGGAACGCCATCGATGATCTTGAAATCTTGAGGGAGATAGGTATAATCTCCTCTTTCAACATTTAAAACACCATCTCTATCAAGGAATATGCACTTATTCATACGCATAAAGCTAATCTTTTGGATAAATTCTTTTTATTTGCACCTTCAAAACAGGAACGCAAAATATTAGAGTTTTTTGAACGTTTGATTCTTTCAGGTATTTTTTTTAGTATAAAATTAAAAATTTAACGTGAGCGATAGTTTAGTCATCATTCCGACATACAAGGAAAAGGAAAATATAAAAGCCATTATTGAAGCCATTTTCGATTTGGACAAAGATTTCGATCTTTTGGTGGTTGATGATAACTCACCGGATGGAACTGCAAATATTGTAAAAGAACTCATCCTTAAGCGTCCGGATCGATTGTTTATTTTGGAAAGAAAAGGAAAACATGGGTTGGGCACAGCCTATATTGAGGGATTTAAATATGCATTGAAGCATCAGTATGAATATATTTTTGAGATGGACGCCGATTTTTCTCACAACCCAAAGGACCTTAAGTTGCTTTACAATGCATGTGCCCATGAGGGGAACGACATTTCCATTGGCTCCAGATATGCCTCTGGAGTAAACGTTGTCAATTGGCCAATGGGGCGTGTGTTACTCTCATATTTTGCCAGTATCTATGTGCAGATTGTAACCGGAATGCACATCAAGGATTCCACGGCAGGATTCGTTTGTTACCGTAGAAGGGTGCTTGAAACCATCAACCTGGATAAAGTGAAATTTATAGGATACGGTTTTCAAATAGAAATGAAATTTACCTCCTGGAAATTTGGCTTTAAAATCAAGGAAGTCCCTATAATTTTTACCAACCGTGCATTGGGAGAATCAAAAATGTCAAAGGGGATATTGAGTGAAGCTGTTTTTGGCATTATTAGAATGAAAATCAGGAGTTATTTTAAATCATACAAACAAGTCAGTCGAACCGAATAGATTTAATTGGTGAGATCGTTGAGATAATCATCGTTGGGATTGTTAGTACAAGACTGACCATGACAAAGGTTAAAATATTCAAAAGCATGATAATTCCCCAATCCCATTCAATTGGCACAAATTCCATATAGTAGCTTTTTGGGTCGAGAGTTAAAAAATGAAATTTACTTTGTAAAATACCAAAGGTGATACTGATAAAATTTCCTAGTAAAAGCCCTTTGACAATTAACTGCATTCCATTGTAAACAAATATTCCCCTTACAAATTTATTGGTAGCCCCGAGTGCCTTTAATACCCCAATCATTTGTGTCCGCTCCATGATTAAAATCAATAATATTGATACCATATTAAAGCAAGCTACAAAAAGTGTTAAGCTCAGGAAAATAACCACGTTGCGATTGAGGAGCGAAAGCCAATCAAATATCTCCGCATATTTGTCACTAATTTTTTCTATATATAGTTCATACCCTACAACATCTTCGAGTTTGCTTTGATAATAATCTACCTGATCAAAATCTTTTAAAAATATTTCAAATCCCCCCACCAGGCTGTCCGGCCAATCGTTGATGCGCTGCACCAGCCGTATATCACCCAAAATAATTTTTTCATCAAAATCTTCCATGCCCGTTTCATACACCCCGGTAATTTCAAGCTTTCTTACCCTTGGTGGATTTTGAATAAAATACAACAGTGCATCATCACCAACTTTCAAATTTAACTTGTCAGCAATAATCTGACTTAGCATGATTTCGAATGCGGTTGTTTTACCAGTCAGATCCGGGAGTCTTCCAGCTACTATATTCTGCTCAAATCTGGATAAGTCAAAAGTATTGGAAATCCCTTTCAGGACTATGCCCTCTACTTCTTCGTTCGCTTTTAGAAGCCCGGCTTTATTGGCAAACTCCTGAATATGGTCAATGTACTTATAACCGGAATAATCATTAAACAGGGCCAAATTCTTTGAGATGGGATCCTCCTCATAAGACCTGCTTAGGGTAAATTTCGTGACTTGCAAATGCCCTCCGAACCCAAAAATCTTTTCTTTTATATTATGCTGGAATCCTTTCAAAATCAAAAAGGAAATGATCATAATTGCCAGGCCAAAACCAATGCTCGCGACGGCAATTTTATGAATAGTTCCGGAAAAAGTATTCGACTCTTTTGCACTGATTCTTTTAGATATGAAATAAGATAGGTTCAAGAATATGTTTAATTTTAAGCTGTTCAATTCATTTCACTGCAAAATAGTAAATCTGTTATGATAAGAAGCTTTTTTTCACTTTCAATTTTGTCATTTTTTTTATTAAGCTGCACTCTTGCAAAAAATAGCGAAGACGAATTGGTTCTTGGGGCGGAACGAACTCATTCCTATTTAACGAAGATTATGGACAAAAACGTTGGTTTACTCATCAATCATACGTCCATGGTAGGAGATGCCCATCTGGTGGATTTTCTTTTGCAAAAGAATATCAAAATAAAAAAGATTTTTGCGCCCGAGCATGGATTTAGAGGAATAGCTGACGCTGGGGAAATGGTCGATGACAATGTTGATCCCAATACAGGCATTCCTGTTATTTCAATTTATGGAAAAAATAAGAAACCATCATCCGAAATGCTCACCGGTCTGGACGTGGTTATTTTTGATATTCAAGACGTTGGAACAAGATTTTATACCTACATCAGTTCCATGCATTACATGATGGAAGCATGCGCAGAAAATGAGGTGAAAATGTTTGTTTTTGACCGTCCAAATCCAAATGGACATTTTGTTGATGGACCAATCCTAAAGCCTGAATTTAAATCTTTTGTAGGGATGCATCCTATTCCCGTGGTGCATGGACTGACCGTAGGTGAACTGGCAAAAATGATCAATGGTGAAGGCTGGCTGGAAGGTGGATTGAAATGTGACCTGGAAGTGGTATCTATGGAAAACTATGCACATTCCGATAGATATCCCCTCCCGGTGAAACCATCGCCTAATTTGCCAAATGACCAGGCTATAAATTTATATCCTTCGCTATGTTTTTTTGAAGGCACAAAAATGAGTGTTGGTCGTGGAACGAGCTTTCCTTTTCAGGTGGTGGGATATCCAGACCAAAAATTTGGTGAATTTTCATTTACCCCAAAATCGATTGACGGCATGGCAAAACACCCTAAACTGGAAGGACAAGAATGCTATGGAGTGGATTTGCGACAGGTGAAAAGATTAAATCGACTGGATCTTAGTTATGTTATCGATTTTTATAAAAAGTGGAATGGCGGGGAATCATTTTTTACAAAATACTTTAATACGCTGGCAGGAACAGATGAACTGAGAAAACAAATTGAAAGCGGAATGTCGGAAGAAGCGATCAGGCAGACATGGCAAAGTGATCTGGATGCTTACAAAAAGTTAAAGTTGAAGTATTTGTTATATGAAGATTAATTGAATTTTAGAAAATAATATGAAAGACCTGAGAATCATATTTATGGGTACTCCGGAGTTTGCCGTCGAAAGCTTGAAAAAGCTCGTGGAGGGCAATTTCAATGTTGTGGCCGTTATCACAGCGGCAGACAAACCAAAAGGTCGAGGTCAGAAATTGTCGATATCACCGGTAAAAGAATATGCGCTTTCGCAAAATATATCTGTGCTTCAGCCCACAAATCTGAAGTCACCGGATTTTAATGAAGAATTGAAAAGTTACCATGCAAATCTTCAGGTAGTTGTGGCGTTCAGAATGTTGCCTGAGGTGGTTTGGTCCATGCCTGAGTATGGCACGTTTAACCTTCATGCTTCCTTGCTCCCTCAGTACAGAGGTGCAGCTCCCATCAATTGGGCAATTATGAATGGAGAGTCAGAGACTGGAGTCACTACTTTTTTTATAAAACATGAAATAGATACCGGAAGCATTATTCTTCAAGATAAGGAACCAATTTCTGAGAAAGATAATGTCGGAACACTTTACGAGAGATTGATGGAAAAAGGGGCAATTCTGGTAGTGAAAACGGTAGCGCAGATAAGGGATGATTCGTATTCCCTGGCCGTTCAGGATGAGCTAAAAGAATTAAAGACTGCACCAAAACTTCTCAAAGAAAACTGTAAAATTGATTGGTCGAATTCTTCAAAAATGATTTACGATTTTGTTCGCGGCTTATCTCCTTATCCCGCTGCATGGGCAGAAATTGGAGGTAAATCTTTTAAAGTGTTTGATACTGAAATGGTACGGAAATCGATGGATGGTGAACCGGGAACTTTTGAGACGGATGGAAAAAAAGTGCTTTTTGTCAGAGCCGGTGATGGAGCTATCAAAATCACTGACCTTCAGCTTCAGGGGAAAAAGAGAATGAAAATCGAAGACTTTTTAAGAGGCAATAAAATATGATAAAAATAATCATGGCTGCAAAGGCCAAAAATAATGTAATAGGCAAGGACAACGACCTTGTCTGGCACTTGCCAGCAGATTTTAAATTTTTTAAGCAAACCACCAAAGGTCACACATTGATCATGGGTAGAAAAACTTTTGAATCTCTCGGAAATCCATTGCCTCATCGTGATTCGTGGATAGTTACCAGGAATAAGGATTATTCCGCAGAAGGCATCACCACTTTTCATGATCTGTACGAGGCAATTGAGGCAGCAGAAAAAAGTGGTTTGGAAACGGTATTTATTCTTGGCGGAGGTGAGATATATCGACAGTCTATGCAAATTATGGACAAACTAATCATTACGGAAGTTCATGAAGATTTTGACGGGGATACCTTTTTTCCGGAAATAGATATGAATGTTTGGAAGGAAACCAGCAGAGAGGAGCACAAAGCCGATGAGAAAAATAAATACGATTTTGCCTTCGTGCAATATGAAAGGAAAAATTAACGATGACAAAACTCACCAACAAAATAATTTGGATTACGGGCGCTTCTTCAGGGATCGGAGAGCAGCTGGCATATCAATTGGCCAGAAAGAGAAATAACCTTATTCTTTCAGCGCGAAGAAAAGAAGTCCTGGAAGAAGTGAAGGCAAACTGTGATGCTTCAGTTCGGGAAAATATCCATGTTCTCCCGCTGGATCTATCAAACATCGAATCGTTGGATGCAGCCGCTGATGCAGCCTTAAGCATTTATGGGAAAATTGATATATTAATCAACAATGGAGGGATAAGTCAGCGATCACTTGTAAATGAGACCTCCTTTGAGGTGGATCAACATGTCATGAATGTCAATTATTTTTCAGCAATAAAGCTCACCAAAAAGGTATTGCCGGGCATGATAAAAAATAATGGCGGACATATACTAGTCACAAGTAGCCTGGTTGGCAAATTTGGAACTCCATTCCGGTCAGCCTATGCAGCATCCAAACATGCGCTTCATGGATTTTTTGAAGCTCTTGGCGCTGAAGTATGGGAAAATAATATATTTATAACCATTTTTTGTGGAGGGTATATCCAAACAAAAATTTCGCTAAATGCTGTTACCGGAGATGGGTCGAAATACAACATGATGGATGAAAATCAAACGAAAGGGAAAACAGCAGAAGAAGCAGCAAAAGCAATGATCGAAGCGGTAGAAAAAAACAAAAAAGAAATTTATTTTGGGGGCAAAGAAGTGATGGGAGTGTATTTGAAGAGATTCGTTCCATCATTGCTTGCTAAAGTGGTTCGGAAAATGAAAATCAAGCAGGACCAATAGTTTAGTTTGCAATGCAAATAAGGTTACAAATAAAGGTCTGAACTTATAAAACTATATCATTCTGCGGTGTTATAGAATGCGTCTTTTCCAAGAATAAATTTGTAAGACAAGGTTGATGGGTAAAGTGTCGTTATTTTACATATTTTTAACTATTGGTATTTACCAAATTGCGAATGCGCAATCCTCGATTATTTCCTCAAATGTACCGGCTAAAAAAATTATTGCAGATGTAATTGTCGTCAAGCTAAAAACTCCAAAATCTTCAGGTGGCAGGGTTTCTTCTTCCCATGATTATCAATTAGATAAACTAAAGGATGTTATAAACTATGCTGATCATCACCAGGTATTTGCAAAAAAATCCTTTTCAAATGCCAGGCTTTCTTCATCTCGTTTACAAAATATTTACAAAATAAAACTTAATCCAGGATCCAATATTTGGCACAAATTGGCCATTCTCCGGAAACTGGATTTTATTGAATATGCAGAACCATTTTTCCAAAATGAATTACTTTTTATTCCAAATGATCCACAGGCTAATCCAATAAAAGGTAAGCAGGATTACCTGACTGTGATAAAAGCATACGAAGGTTGGCAAATTGATCAATCTGACTCCTCGGTAGTAATCGGGATTGTAGATACTGGAGTTAAAATGGATCATGAAGATTTGGGAAATATCGCCTTCAATCATGCAGATCCCATTAATGGGATAGATGATGATGGCGATGGATATATTGATAATTATTTCGGGTGGGATCTTGCCAACAGGGACAATGATCCTACAGCGGATGGGCATCCGCACGGAAGCGCTGTGGCCGGGATGAGTTCAGCAACAACCAATAATGGAATTGGTATGGCAGGGATTGGATTTAAAAGCAAATACCTTCCGGTAAAAATTGCGGATACAAATACTAAAATCCTCATGAACGAATATGAAGGAGTTGTTTACGCGGCGGATCATGGATGTAGTGTGATAAATTTGTCCTGGGGGGGTGTGGAATCTTCGTCAAAATATGGGCAGGATATCATCAATTATGCGGTATTAGAAAGAGATGTAGTAGTAATAGCCGCTGCAGGAAATACCCCGGACCTGCTTAACTTTTATCCAGCATCATTTGATAATGTACTTTCTGTTGGAGCTACAGATATCCATGATAATTTAGCGTCCTGGGCTACCTACAGTCATTTTATCGATATAGTGGCTCCGGGAAATAATGTATATACCACAAAAAATAATGGCGGATATGAAAAAACCACCGGCACCTCTTTTTCCGCTCCGATAGTGGCCGGCGCTGCCGCGTTAGTGCGATCTCATTTTCCGGAATTATCTGCTCAACAAGTGATGGAACAGCTTAGAGTAACTTCTGATGATATTTATAATGTGGGATCAAATATGAATTTTTATGGACTGATGGGCAGAGGCCGCCTTAACGTCCAAAGAGCTTTAAGCGATATCTTGACTCCGGCTATAAGACTTAATGAATTTCACTATGTAAGTAATCATGGAGATTTGATTTTTCCCGGAGACTCCGTCAATATGTATTTAAAGTTTACCAACTTCTTGCGAAATGCAGAGAATGTTAGTATTACAATTTCAAACCCCTCTAATAATGTTTCAATGGAAATCGATAAACTCTATATCGATAAGTTGGGGGAATTTGAATCATTTGAGAATAATGAAAATCCTGTATTTTTTACGGTTAATCCTGATGTTCAACCTGGTGAACGATTATTGTTTCGAATAGATTTCGTTGGGAATAATTATACAGACTTTCAATACATAGAAATCATTGCGACGCCGGAATACTTTGATATTTCTGATGGAAATTTAACGGCCACAATTTCAAGTGATGGTGATATTGGATTTGATGGGCCATTTTTCAGGAAGGGAAACGGAGTATCCTATAAAGAGGATTTTCTGGCGATTCATACAGGATTGATAATTAGCCTGGATTCGACCCATGTGATGGACAATGTGATCAATAATTTTGATATAAACTCGAGAGATGAGGATTTTATTCAGGAAACAAATGCCAGGATCTACGATAATTCACAAGCTAAATATGATGCCAGATCATTGTTTAAACCGGTGGATACAATTTCATCGGCTCTTGATATAAAGATCGAGCAAAAGATTTTGACATGGGAAAACAATACAAATGACGGTTATATAATTTTTGAATATAGGATAATAAATTCAGGAGATTCGGCATTGACGGGATTGAATGCAGGGCTGTTCGCAGATTGGGATTTGGGCAATAAAAGAACTAATGAAGCTGCATGGGATGTAGCTGATAATTTCGGTTATGTATTTGACAAATCTTCTAATGAATCGTATGCCGGGATAGCATTATTGACCAACCAAACTTCCGCATATTATTCAATAGACATAGAATCTCAGCATGGCAATATTGCGGATATTGATTCCCTTTTTACTGAAAAGATGAAACATCAATTTTTATCATCATCACCGAAAGCCAGTGCCGGATCCCAGGGTACAGGCAATAATGTGGCTCAAATCGTAGGAGGTAAAAACATTAACCTCGAACCCAACCAAAGTATAAAAGTTTCTTTTGCGATGCTCGCATCCACCTCTCTTGAAGGGTTGAGGTCGGCGCTGTCTCTGGCCAGGGGAAACTATGCAAATTATTTAAACGATCCACCATTGCTAGAAACCTTTTATGCTTGTTTTGGGGATAGTGCAACGATTGATCCTGAAGGAGAGATTTACGAGTTTTATGCTGATGTAGCTGCAACTCAAAGACTGGATAGCGGAACAATATTTAAAACTAATCCTGTATTGGTAGCTCAGGAATATTATGTGGTAAATCTGGATAGCGGGTATGCCGGTGATGTGATGAAAATAGTGGTACAGCCCGGAAATGCTACGGCGGATTTTATCTTGCCGGAAGATACATTGCTGATTGAAAGTGGAAACTCTAATTCCTTGAGATTTGACAACATTAGTATTTTAAGTGATCAGTGGATATGGGATTTTGGGAATGGGTATACCAGTATTATAGAGAATCCATCAGCAAGCTATCAATCAGCAGGACAATATACAATAGAATTAATTGCCAATAACAAACTGGGTTGTGCTGACACTACGATTCAAAACTTGTTGGTGGCACAAAGATCCGAGAGGGCCGTTGTTGAAGACCAACAAATTTGCACTGGAACCATGGCGATAATTTCAGCTTCAAATACAAATCAAATCAAGGTGTATAAAGAAAATGATTTGTTGGAAGTGATTTTTGAGGGAGATGAATTTTTAACAAATGCGATCAATACGGATACCACATTTTATGTGACAAATATAAATGGCGATTTTGAAAGCATTGCTTCTGAGATTAACATAACTGTCAAGCACCCCAAAATGGGATTTGAGCATCAGATAGATACCTTGAACCTGGAAGAGAAATATGTGTTGAATGTGCGAGATATGCATGGAGGAACGGACTCAATTTTATGGCTGGTAAATGGATCGCTCAAAGGTGATGATAAAACATTTAGCCATGTGTATTCTTATGAACCCTTTAATATTTCTCAAATAAAGGTGGATGAGGACGGTTGCACGGATACGTTAAGGGTAACATTTTCTCCTGAATACAGCAATATACCTGGATTGGTGGATGTAGAAATCTGCAAAAATTCCGATTTAACCATCCGACCGGAAAACGGGGAGATTTTTTATTTTTATGAGGATATAAGTCTGAATAACCTGTTACACAAAGGGAAGACCTGGGAATTACATGACATCCAGGAATCAAAAGAGTATTTTGTTACCGGTGTAGATGCGCTGCTTGAAGGAGCCTCTGCTTCCATAAAGGTCACGTTGGATCCAGCACAAGCAATTATTGAATCATCACTTGATACAATAGATTTGGCAGATGAAAATCAAGTGGAATTACTCGACAATTCTATGAATTCAACGGATTCCTACTGGCATTTATTTACTGGAGCAAGAGACACATCAAATGTCTTAATTGAAGTCTATGATACCCCCGGCACATATGACTATACGCTTATCGCAGAAGGAAATAACGGATGCACCGATACAGCTTTTCAAAGTATTCGAGTTGTATATATTACAGCTTTGGAGGATGCGAATTTTGAAAAAATGAGAATTTATCCTAATCCTGTCAACGATTTTCTCACCATCGATTTTGGAAAGTATATTAAGGAAGAAATTGAATTTGAGTTAATCGACATCTCGGGGAAGAGGATAAAACATTTCACGCTTAATGGGAAAATCAAAAGCCATCAATTAAGTTTTGCGTCATTGAAGAATGGCATTTATTTCCTAAGATCACTGAATGTACCAAGACCTATTACTGCTAAAATTCTTAAGCAGTAAATTAAATTCCGGAATTCCATGTCAATTATCCCCCCCCCATACCCATGCTCGATATATATAATGTCTGAAGCAATATCACAGCTATTTTGACAAGTTGAAGTATTTACATGATATTGCGATACTTTTTGAGATTCACAGAAATACAGTTTGATATACGATGATCTCCAAAAAGCGCTTATTTTCCATAATTTCTATATCAAATGAAGCAGGCTATGCCTGTGATAATAGCAGATATTCATATAGGTTTTATTATAATTTACCAATGAACAGATTACTGTATTTGTTAAAATGATGAAAAAGGTACTAGCTGAGCTAATAACTATTGGCGATGAAATATTATACGGTCAAACACTGGATACAAATGGCCATTGGATGAGTGGTGCGTTAGATAAGATCGGTGTTAAAGTGGTGCGGCGAACTACGTGTGGAGATGAAGAGGATGAAATGCTCCTGGCTTTTTCTCAAGCAGAGCAGCGAGCAGATATTATTCTAATCACCGGTGGCCTTGGGCCAACAAGTGATGACCTTACCAAACCATGTCTGGCCAAATATTTTGACTGTGATATTGTCATGAATGAACAAGCGCGCTCTGAATTGGAAGATTATATGACTAGCCGTGGCAGGAAATTGAATACCTTAACCCGGCTTCAGGCGGCATTACCGGAAAAATGCGAAATGATAAGCAATGAGCGAGGAACGGCATGTGGAATGTGGTTTAACAAAACAGGCTCGCCAGCCGGTGAGGCAAGGAAGGTATTTATTTCCATGCCTGGAGTTCCGCATGAGATGAAATTTATGATGAAAGAAAAAATAATTCCCCGACTGGAACAAGAGTTTGAATTACCAATTATTTACCATAAAATTGTCCGTCTTGCAGGAATTGGGGAATCCTGGCTTGCTGAGAAAATTAAAGATTGGGAAAAGAGTTTACCTCAGCATGTGAAGCTGGCATATTTGCCGACTTTTGGTGATTTGAAACTCAGACTAACTGCCCAGGGAATAAACAAGGAAAAGATCAAATCACAAATTGATCGATTAATTCAAGATCTTTTACCTCTGGTTCAGGAATATATGTATGGTTATGATGACGATTCGTTGGAGTTTGTAATTGGAGAGCTATTAAAAAAGCAAAATAAAAAATTGGCCTTGGCAGAAAGCTGTACCGGCGGATATGTATCACATCGAATCACGAGTATACCTGGTAGTTCAGCATATTTTAATGGTGCAATTGTTGCCTATCAAGATGAAGTGAAAATCGATCACCTCAATGTTAGTTCAGATACAATTGAGAAATACGGGGCAGTAAGCGAAAAAACTGTTACAGAAATGGCCATAAATGTAAAGCAAAAATATAATGCTGACTATGGATTGGCTTCTAGCGGCATTGCAGGTCCAGGAGGAGGGACTGTTGAAAAACCTGTTGGTCTTATTTGGATCGCTTGCGCGAGGGGAAATGATGTAGAGACGAAAAAGCTAAATCTTACCAAAGACAGGGATGTAAATATTCAGATAGCTTCTGTGGCTTTGTTAACTCTACTTTATAAAATATTGATAAAAAACAATTGAGAAAGGTAGTGAAAAATGCTAAATTGGCATCCTCTAACTAAGTTTGGAACAAAAAGAAAAACTGATGGCTTTAATTGAGATTCTTATGCCTCAAATGGGAGAAAGCGTGACTGAAGCGACAATCATTTCATGGCTAAAGAAAGAAGGTGAAAGGATCGAAGCGGAAGAACCATTATTGGAAGTAGCTACGGATAAAGTAGATACAGAAGTGCCCGCCGTCCATGAAGGGATTATCAAGAAGTTGTTAGCAAAGGAAGGTGATATTGTTCAAATTGGAGTTCCGATCGCCTTATTAAGTACGGATGCTTCTGAAATTGATACGTCTGATTTTTCAAATAAAAATGGGGCTCCTTTGGAAAAAGAAATAAGTCCGGAAGTACAAAAACCAATAGTTGAAACTAAAACGGTTATGCCCCCGGATATAAAGCAAAAATCTGATGCGAACGAAGTTAGTACTATTGCTGCATCTGCTGCAGATAGGTTTTATTCGCCATTAGTAAAAAATATCGCAAAAGAAGAGCAGATTTCGATGGAAGATCTTGATGCAATAGAAGGGACTGGAAAGGATGGTAGAGTTACCAAGAATGACCTCATACATTATCTGAAAAAGAGGAAGAGAAAGGGCGCTCAATTCAAATCCAATGGTTCTTCACTTTCTTCAATCAGGTCTGCAGTTGAAAAAGGCACATCTATTCCGGCGCCTATCGCGAATGAAGAAGATGAGGTAATAGAGATGGGGAGAGTACGCCGTCTCATTGCAGATCGAATGGTAGAGTCTCGCAATGTTTCTGCCCATGTTCATTCCTTTGTAGAGGCCGATGTTACTGAGATAGTAAAGTGGAGAAATAGGGTTAAGGGTCACTTTTTGAATGAGCTTGGAGTAAAACTTACGTTTACACCAATATTTATAGAGGCTTTGGTAAAAGCGATAAAGGATTATCCGATGATGAACATTTCTGTGGATGGATATAAAATCATTAAAAGAAAGCGGATTAATATTGGAATTGCTGTTGCCCTGCCTGATGGAAATTTAATCGTTCCGGTAATTAAAAATGCCGATCAGTTAAATTTAGTAGGTTTAGCCAAACAGGTAAACGATTACGCCACCCGAGCTAGAATAAACCAGCTCAGCATCGAGGAGATTTCAGGATCAACCTATACGCTTACTAATGTTGGCTCTTTTGGCAGTACTATGGGAACACCTATTATTTTGCAACCAAATGTCGCTATATTAGCTATTGGAGTAATTGAGAAAAAACCATCCGTTATAGAAACTAAAGAATTTGGTGACATCCTGGCAATTCGTCAAAAAATGATACTTTCTCATTCCTACGACCACCGTGTAATTGATGGCGCTTTGGGTAGTTTATTTGTAAAAAGAGTAGGGGACTACCTTGAAGGTTTTGATACCACAAGGACTTTTTAATTTTTAAGAACTACGAAGGAATTGCGAAACCAAAATATTTACCAGACCCTGGAAGATTGAGTTCCCAATTGCAGGTCGTATAGCCGTTCATGGCTTACAGGCCATTTATTGTTGCTGCTAATAATCAGTTAAATTTTATCAATCAATTTTCATTCATCGGTTTTCCAATTGTAGCAAGGATTCCTCCATCGACATACAACACATGCCCATTCACAAAATTTGATGCGTTTGATGCTAAAAATATGGCAGCACCTTGCAGATCGTTCGGATCGCCCCATTTTGCCGCCGGGGTTCGGTTTAGGATGAAATCATTGAATGGATGGCCTTCCACACGAATCGGCGCTGTCTGGGTTGTCGCAAAATATCCAGGACCAATGCCATTGATTTGGATATTGTGTTTTGCCCATTCGGTAGCCATATTGCGGGTGAGCATTTTTAATCCACCCTTTGCTGCAGCATAAGCCCCTACAGTATTTCTGCCAAGCTCGCTCATCATCGAACACATGTTTATAATTTTTCCGTGGCCTCTGTTTATCATGCCTTTCACGACATGTTTTGCCATGATAAATGGCGCTATAAGGTCAATATTTATCACATCCGAAAACTCCTGTACCGTCATTTCTTCTAATGGAATTCGCTTGATTATTCCGGCATTATTCACCAAAATGTCAATTGGGCCAACTTCTTTTTCAATTTTAGCCAGGCTTTCGATGACTTGTGATTCATTCGTGACGTCAAAAAGATAGCCATATGCATCGAAGCCCTCTTCCTTATATTCCATTATGGCGGCATCCAATTTAGATGGAGTATGACCGTTGATTACAAGCTTAGCGCCTGCATTGCTCAACCCTTTGGCTATGGCCATTCCAAGCCCATGAGTACCACCGGTCACCAAGGCAACCTTTCCTTTTAGATCAAATAATTCTAGGGACATATATTGTTGGTTTTAATCTTTATCTTAAAATGTCAATAACCTGGTCCATATCTGTGAACTCCATATTCTCACCTCCCATACCCCATATAAAACTGTAATTACTCGTTCCTGCACCGGAGTGAATAGACCAGTTTGGCGAGATTACTGCCTCGTGGTTTTTTACAAAGATGTGCCTGGTTTCTTGAGGCTGACCCATAAGGTGACAAACTTTTTGACCTTCCGGCAAATCAAAATAAAAGTATACTTCCATCCTTCGGTCATGCACATGTGGCGGGAAAGTATTCCAGATACTTCCAGTTTTCAATTCCGTAAATCCCATAACCAGCTGGCAGCTTTTTATGCCATTTAAATGTATGTATTGAAAAATCGTACGCTCATTGCAAGTCTCAGGAGTGCCAAGTTCGACAGGATTAGCGTCAGTTTTAGCTGCTTTCTGCGTTGGATATTCCTTGTGAGCCGGTGTGGAATTCATATAATAGACAGCGGGACTGCTCTCTGAATTGCTGGCAAAAACAATATCTTTTTTGCCAATCCCGATGTAAAGACAATCCTTATTATCCATGGAGATTGTTTCACCATCCACCGTCACAAAACCTGATCCTCCTACATTAATGATTCCAATCTCTCGTCTGTCAAGGAAATTTTCCTGTTTAGTATAATCATGAAAATTCGGCAACTTAAGAGTTTCAATTACGGGAATAGCGCCTAAGGTGATCATTCGGTCATAATGTGAATACACACCATTTAATTCACCGGCAACCATGAGATCGGAAATTAGAAAATTGGATCTCAGCTGATTTGTATCAAAGGATTTTACTTCATTTGGACTACACGCATATCTGTTTTCGAGGGACATAGCTTTTGTTTTTTTAATCTAAAACTGATAGCAAAAGTATATAAATACCCCGCTTCTGAAAAGGACAAATCTATTAAAAAGGCGGATTATTAAATTATTTTCTAAATCTAGATTTAACCTGTCCTATACACAATTCTATAACTATCTAATAACCACTCAGTCGAAGTTTACAAAATTGTTCTTTCTCAATATGTTTGAAAACTTGAGCAGTTGAATAATGTAATAATGAAACATTTGAATTGCGAAGTATCGCATCAGACCGCACTTCATTGTTCGTTATTCAAATGTGCAAATATTCGTTATACTTTTGTTTCCATTATTGATACTCAAATCTTGGCCACAATGTGAAGCAGGCAACTGATTTAATAGAGGTACCCTGTAACCTTTTTTCACCCGCCTACTTTTAATTTTTTCTGTCGACCACTACGGCCACCTGCCACTTTTCAGGAAGCTACTAAAGTTTATTTTTTGTAAAAGAATGAAGCACGCTTCCTGGAAGAATTATAAATTCATCAAATTTTAATGCTTAACACTTTCAATAAATATTTCCTGTACTCTGCAGTTTAATTCTGCATTAAAAAAGCTTTAATGAATTCATTAATATCTCCACCCAACACATTTACGACATCCGATCGCTCTGTACCGGTTCGGTTGTCTTTCACGAGTTTGTATGGATGCAGTACATAATTGCGGATTTGTGATCCAAAATCAATCTTCATTTTAGAGCTTTCTACTTTTGCTCTTGCTTCATTTTTCTTTTCTATCTCTATCTGATACAAACGAGATTTAAGTAAATTCATGGCTTTTTCCTTATTTTGAAGCTGCGACCTTTCCTGTTGACATTCCACAACCAGCCCTGAAGGTGCATGACGAAGTCGCACTGCAGTTTCCACCTTGTTCACATTCTGGCCACCCGCACCACCAGATCTGTAGGTTTCCCACGAGATTTCAGCAGGGTTTACCTCAATTTGAATAGTATCATCGATTTGAGGATACACATAAACAGAGGCAAATGATGTATGCCTGCGTCCTCCGGAATCAAAAGGTGAAATTCTAACCAGTCTGTGGACGCCAATTTCAGATTTTAGATAACCATAGGCAAATTCTCCAGCAATTTCCAGTGTCACTGATTTAATGCCTGCTGTATCTCCGGGTTGATAATTAAGCTGCTTAACAGCCATACCATTTTTTTCCCCCCACATGAGATACATCCGCATCAACATTTCAGCCCAATCCTGGCTTTCGGTTCCACCGGCGCCGGGATTAATTTCCATCACTGCATTGAGCTGGTCTTCCTTCTTACTCAACATCTTCTTGAATTCCAATTCTTCAAGAATTTTCAAGACATTATTGAACTCTTTGGTTAATTCAACTTCTTCAACCTCCCCTTCGATATAAAATTCGTTTAACGTTTCCAGGTCTTCATAAGTTGAATTAAGCTTTGAAAAACTATCAGTCCATATTTTTTTAGTTTTAATAGTTTTTATGATTTTTTCAGCCTCTTTCGGGTCATCCCAAAATCCCGGCTGGGTGGTAAGACCTTCTTCCTCTTCTATCTCAATAATTTTGTTATCGTAGTCAAAGATACCTCCTCAAGGCGCTAACGCGAGCCTTCAAATCTTTCAATTGATCTGTTGTCATTTTGTATAAAGTTTAAATTTAATTTTGTTTCAAGTCAGTAGCTAGAAGGCGAAAGTCGGAAACCAACTTCGGACTTCTTACTCCTGCCTTTAGTCACTATTCTTATCCCTTCAAATTCATATATCTGATTCGATACTTACCTCCCAATTTCACTTTTTTGGGTGAAAGCAATTTTAATATGGTTCCTCCAAGAAAAATTAATCCTCCGACAATCCACACTTCCTTTTCAAAAACTGCATCCTGCCCTTCCACCACAACTTTATTGAAATTATCAATAAGAATGTATCCAACTCCTGCAATCTGTGCGTATGTCCCAATGTTTCTATAATCAATTCCAGAAAAACGATGCCCTTTTATATTGATCTGGTTAATCTCGCGATACAAGATCTGATTGTAGTGAAATTCTATTGCTGAGTCATTTAATGCAACAATATGATTGCTTCTGAAAAAATCTTCACCTTGCAGCTTATAACTTATATTATCTCCTGAGCTGTATTTTATCTGTTTATCTGTAAGCGTTTTTTCTACAACTATATATTCTCTTTGTGCTTTTATCTGATGAAGAAAACCAACAGAAAAAAACACAAATAAACATAGAAAAGTCATAAATCTGGCTGTCATCGTAGAAAAAACGATTATGTATTAACTATCGCCTAAAGCAATGCAAGCATTTATCGCTCTCCATTGGAAGCAAAAATAGCAAGGATTTCATTCGGATACAGAATAATTTATGAAATTTTTCAGGGCCCGCATATAGCCCACTGACTGACCACATTCCCACTGCTGCGTCATTTTGATTTGCAGCTGCGCCATCAAATTGATCAATTTCTAATGATAAGATCGAGGTTGGAAAATTATGTAGCCGGAAAGGCTGTATCTTAAAGATATGGCAGTAATTCGTCTGCTAACTCAGTGAAGTCAGTAGCCCCAAGAGATTCACTGTTATAGTTAAAAATATTTTGAGCATTTTCGAAGGCCTCTGCCAATGCAACGGTATTCCTGATTGTATGATTCATTTGGTTACCATTAA
>SMVB01146592.1_pt1 | contig 27456 bp, 34 predicted proteins | sample 2456461 | NCBI WGS metagenome assembly SMVB01 (sample SAMN11095934, study PRJNA526329) | marine sediment metagenome | biome: Marine sediment; feature: Surficial sediment; material: Deep marine sediment; isolation source: Hadal surficial sediment | place: Pacific Ocean | collected 2014-05 | depth...
CGACGGGTGGTGGTTTTTAGTGTATAGTCCGGCGCGCCTTCAAGTAGCGGTGGGCTTTCAAAACTTCGCCAATCTTCAAATAGTTCGACCAGACCCTGATAGCCGGAAGTATCAGACGCGCTCGCAGAAGCAAAAAGCGATGCCGCCAGCAATAACAGCGACAGAACCACCATGTACCTGGCAGTAGATATTAATCTCTTCTTATACATTTTTGATCACCGCGGTGATGCTCAAACCACCAACGATATTGAACAGGTCAGGTAACCTGGAGGGCGCTGCCGCAAGTACAAAAAGATTCGCAGCAAATGCACTGCCTGTAAATTTTTGGCTGCGGGAACAATGACAGTACTGAAAAATACCGATGTTTCCGCTTACTTGATAACATTCTGTTCCACAAAAACAGCTTCCATTGACGCTTGCTTCAGTCATGCTCTTTCACCCTCCTGAATCTAGAAACTCAACAACCCCCGTTTCCAGCGAATACTCCGCACCAACGATGGTAAGCCTGTCTTTTTGGATCAGTTGTTCGATTAATTCCGATCCATGCCGCAACTGATTGACGGATGCTTCAATATTTGCACGCACCGCTTTTTGAACAAAAGCATCGCTGTCGTCTGCCGGAGCAGACTCCAGTAATTTTTCTACAGATGGCCGCACCCTGCTGACAATGGCTCGCAAGTTTGGCGATTGGCTTTGTGACGGTCGTTTAATTTCATCCAGCGTCGCCAGAATTGCCCCACACTGCGAGTGTCCGAGAACAACCACCAAAGGGGTGTCGAATTGCGCAGCGGCAAACTCAACGCTACCAATCTGAGAGGGCGCAACGATGTTACCCGCTACGCGGATCACGAATAAATCGCCCAGGCCCTGATTGAACACCATCTCTGCCGGCACCCTTGAATCAGAGCAACCAAGAATGATTGCGAAGGGCTTTTGATCCGCGACCAATTTTCCCCGCATGACTGCATTTGTATAGGCATCCGGTAACCGCGTACCGGCCACATAGTCACGATTTCCATCTATAAGACGTTGCAATGCTTGTTGCGCTGATATCATTGACGCTTGGCTCTCCGCAGGCGTTCGGGTGGGTTTAATGGTAGCGCGCTTTCCACAGAATGTATGCAACGGCGCAACAAGCAGCTAAACTCTGCAGCCCTCGCCGACCCTGCCTGCTTAAATTTGGTGATACCTGTGACAACTGAAAACATAACCGCTTTTAATCAAATGGAATTATTGCCATCGCTGCTCAAGGTGCTGGACGAATTAGGTTATGAAACCCCGTCACCAATCCAGGCGCGAACCATCCCGTTGTTGCTGTCTGGCAGGGATGTGGTTGGCCAGGCACAAACCGGAACCGGAAAAACCGCAGCTTTTGCCCTGCCGCTTTTATCCAATCTGGATCTAAGCCAAAAAGACCCCCAGGTTCTTGTGCTGACCCCCACACGCGAGCTTGCGATCCAGGTGGCTGAGGCCTTCCAGAAATACGCAACGCATATAAAAGGCTTTCACGTGCTGCCAATCTATGGCGGCCAGGATTACGGTATTCAAAACCGGGCCTTGCATCGCGGTGTTCATGTCGCGGTAGGCACGCCCGGTCGGGTGATGGACCAGATACGCAAGGGGACACTGCGACTGAATGCGCTTACGGCACTGGTGCTGGATGAAGCAGACGAGATGCTGCGCATGGGTTTTATCGATGATGTTGAATGGATACTGGAGCAGACACCAAAAAACCGACAAATTGCCTTGTTCTCGGCCACCATGCCACAACAGATCCGCCGCATTGCAAAACGCTATCTGAACAAGCCGGTCGAAATAACGATCGAGCAAAAAACCACAACGGCTCCAACCATTCGCCAGCGATTCTGGCCAGTGCGTGGTTTCAACAAGCTGGACGCCCTGACCCGCATTCTTGAGGCCGAAACCTTTGATGGGATTCTGATTTTTGTGCGCACAAAGACGGCCACGATTGACCTGGCTGAAAGGCTGGCGGCACGGGGATACGCCGCGGTGCCGCTGAATGGCGATATCGCGCAAAAACAACGTGAACGCACGGTCGAGAACCTCAAACGGGGCAAGCTGGATATTCTGGTGGCCACCGATGTCGCGGCCCGTGGGCTTGACATTGATCGAATCAGTCACGTGATCAATTACGACATTCCCACCGACACCGAGGCCTATGTCCACCGCATCGGCCGTACCGGTCGTGCCGGTAGAGAGGGTGACGCTATCCTGTTTGTGACACCACGCGAAAAGCGTCTGCTTTATGCAATTGAGAAAGCGACCAATCAGAAAATCGAGATCATGGACCTTCCATCGACGGACGCCATCAACAACAAGAGAATTGAAAAATTCAAACAGCGGATAACCGATACATTGGCATCCGTTGATCTTGAACTGTTCTCGCAACTGATCCAGCAATATGAGCAGGATAATGACGTAACGGCCCGCCAGATCGCCGCTGCGCTTGCACAGCTATCACAGGGTGATGTGCCATTTCTGCTACAGCACAAGCCTGAATACCAGAGCAAAAAGGATTGGGACAGAGAAGGCTGGGACAAACACGACAAATCCGGTCGTGGCAAAAAAGAGCGGGCGCCGCGTTCGAGAAATGACGGGCCTCCGGCCAAAGGTATGGAGCGCTTTCGTCTGGCGGTCGGCCACGATCAACACATCAAGCCCGGCAATATTGTCGGCGCAATTGCCAATGAAACAAACATTGAAGGCAAATACATTGGCCGCATCAATATTCACGACGCCTACACCCTGATCGATTTACCCGAAGGCATGTCGGAAGAAACCATGATCGCGCTCAAAAAAGTGCGCGTCGGTGGTTTGCCTTTGAGTATTTCCCGCTTGAACGAAGCCAGGAAATTCGGTCACTCAGGCAAACGCCCCAAACGTAAAAGTGGGATTAAAAATAAGCACCGCAAAAAGCGACCGGGAGCGAATGAGCGTCGCGCCAGGAAAAAGTCAACCGGGGAAAAATCATCCGGAAAAAAGCCCGGCCGTAAACCCACGGGTTAATTCCGCCTGCTTATTAACCTGGCAGCACGTAAAAATACACCGCCATGAAATGGCTAAAACTACCCGCCAGGACGAACAGGTGGAAGATGGCATGATTGAATTGAATTTTCTTGATGCTGTAAATCACAGCGCCGGTGGTATACCAGAAGCCCCCGGCAAATAACCAGGCCAGGCCCTCGAAAGACAGGTTGTTGACCAATGGGCCAATCTCAAAAACAATTATCCAGCCCATGAAAATATACATCAGGGTTGAAATAACATCGTACTTGCCGGTAAAAAACACTTTCAGCGTTATCCCGATGATCGCCATACCCCACGATGCGAAAAAAATGGTCCAACCTGCCGGTCCAGCCAGTGTAATTAGCGCAAACGGCGTGTAAGTTCCCGCGATCAGCACATAGATTGACGCGTGATCGATAATCCGGAGCTTGCTTCTTAATGGCTGTTGTTTTGCGCTGTGATAAACAATTGACGCCGCATACAGTGCAATCAGGCTAAACCCGAAAACACCGGCACTTATCCACTCCAACACACCCCCGTATTGCACCGCGCGCAGCACCAGCAATACCAGTGCGACGACGCTGAACAGCAGTCCGGCAATGTGTAAAATGACATTGATCTTTTCTTCAAGCGGTGAGTAGAATTTGTGAGACTTCATATTATGTTTAAACTTCCCGCGCTTGCGAAGGACTCAACCGGGCGTCAAAATTGTGATAACTATCCGACCTTACGGGCGCGTACGTTTCGACCTTTTACTTTGCCCTGTGAAAGATAATTCAGAGCTTGTCTTAATGCAGCGCGATCCACTGCCACATAGCTCTTCATATCAAATATATCGATCTTGCCAATTTGCGACCCGGCCAATCCTGCATCACCGGTAAGTGCGCCCAGCAAATCCCCGGGGCGAATTTTGTTTTTTCGCCCGACGTCCAGTTGAATTGTGACCATCGGCGACCACAATTTGAAATCAGGGTCACGGTCCAGTGACGCATATACATCGCATATGCTGGGTTTGCCCTGGAACTGCTCAATCGCGTTAACCCGCACCTGTTCATATTCTGTATAAATACTCAGCGCAATGCCTTTTTCACCGGCCCGCCCGGTTCTGCCGATGCGATGCACGTAAATTTCCGGATCGCGCGGCAATTCGTAGTTGATCACCGCCTGCAACGACTTGATATCCAGTCCCCGCGCGGCCACATCGGTGGCCACCAGCACCGGGCAACTGTTATTTGAAAACAAAACCAGCACCTCATCACGCTGTCTCTGATCAAGATCACCGTGAATGGCCAGTGCTTCAATTCGGTTGTCCCGCAACAACTGTGCAACCTCGTCACATTGCTTCTTGGTGTGACAAAATACCAGCGTGGTTTGTGGTTTGTAGTGTTCAAACAAGGCCAACAGGGTGTTGTTGCGTTCATGCTTTTTGACTTCATAGAACATCTGCTCAATCACCCCGGCCTGGTGCTCCGAATCAACCTTGACGGTCACCGGATTACGCAGAATTGAACCACACATGCGTTTGATCGCATCCGGGTAGGTTGCAGAGAACAACAGGGTTTGGCGCGCCTTCGGAGTTTTCGAGATGATCTCCTTCATTACTTCTGAAAACCCCATATCCAGCATTCTGTCCGCTTCATCCAGCACCAGAGTTTTCAAGCCATCAAGCTTGAAGGTGCCTCTGCGCAAGTGGTCCTGTATTCGGCCAGGCGTACCAACCACGATATGTGCGCCGTGCTCCAGCGAGCCTTTCTGAGGTCCAAACGGCTTGCCACCGCACAGCAATACCAATTTGATATTGGGGATCGCCCGCGCCAGCCTGCGCAATTCTTTGCCCACCTGGTCAGCCAGTTCCCGGGTCGGGCACAACACCATCGCCTGAACACCAAAAAAACGCGGGTTGATATGTTCCAGCAAACCAATACCAAAAGCAGCGGTTTTGCCGCTACCGGTTTTTGCCTGACCGATAAGGTCTTTTCCCTTTAACACGTGCGGCAACGCATGTGCCTGAACCGCTGTCATTTTTTTATAGCCAAGAGACTCCAGGTTGGCAATTTGTGCCGGCGAGATCGATAGTGATGAGAAGCTGTCGTTGCTTTGCATTAAGTAATTGCCTTGTTATCTGTCTTACACATGTTTGGTCAGAAGTTTATCCAGATGGTTAGCAAACAACTTTCTATCGCCCTGACTTAAAGCTGCCGGACCGCCGGTATCTATCCCGCTACCTCTTAGCGTGTCCATAAAGTCCCTCATGTTTAAACGCGCCCTTATATTTTCTGTCGTGTACATTTCACCACGCGGACTCAACGCAATCCCGCCTTTTGCAATCGCTTCAGCAGCCAGCGGGATATCACTGGTAATGACCAGGTCACCAGCACCAAGCCGGTTCACAATTTCATCATCCGCAACGTCAAACCCGGACGCCACCTGCAGAAACGCTATGTTTGGGGCGCGTGGCACCTGAATGGGCTGGTTGGCAACCAGCGTCAATTTTACGCCAGTTCTGGTGGCCGCCCTGAACAGTATTTCTTTGATCAGAACCGGACAGGCATCAGCGTCAACCCAAATCTTCATCTGTTATCTTCCCCATGCTGAATTAAGCTCCCTACAATCCGCCTCATCCGTATTGTATTTCTCAGACGCTAGTGTCATGTCAAGCCTGTAGTGTAGGGTTCAGCGAGTCGTGAAGTGGCTGGGCGCAAGGCACGTCTCGCCGGCAATGGCCTGGTCCTTGCCCAGCGGCGTAACACCGCGAACGACCGCTTCACGGCTCGCCCGAAGGGAGCTACCCAGATGCCCCAATACGGCGTTGCAGCCCTTGAAAAGGACATGCCATTTCCTGCGGACTGCGTCTTGTCTTGGACCATCTGGGTAGCTCTGAACCTCACACTAAAGGCTTGACATGACACTAGTCGTACCAATCAAGGCCCGGGCTGAACTATACCCAGCAGTCATTTTCAGCGGTCAGATCTCCACCTGCCTCACCGGTGTTCACTGTACCGGCAGGCTCCACAAGCATGATCTGGCATTCGTTCTGTGCCACAGGCTTGTGTTCCACACCTTTTGGCACGACAAACATTTCACCCGTTTGTAGCGTGACTTTGCCATCCCGAAACTCGATATCCAAACACCCGTCAATCACGATAAACACTTCATCCGTATCAGCATGGCTGTGCCAGACGAATTCACCCTGTATTTTTGCCAGTTTGAACTGGTAATCGTTCATTTCAGCGATCACCCTCGGAGACCAGTGGTCCTGGAATGTGGATAATTTGTCCTTGATATTGATGGGTGTGTATTTCATCGGCTCAATAATCAGGAAACAAGTTTAAGCCCGACAATACCTGTAATGATCAGGAACAGGCAAATCAGTCTCAGTATCTCCCGTGATTCGCCAAATAAAGCCATCCCCAACACCGCCACACCGATCGCACCAATCCCGGTCCATATCGCGTAGGCAGTGCCAACCGGAATGGTTTTCATAGCGATCGACAGCAGCCAAACGCTGATCACCATCGCCGCCACCGTGAGCATCGATGGGAAAGGCTTGCTGAACCCATCGGAATACTTGAGTCCGATTGCCCAACCAATTTCAAACAGACCAGCGACTGCCAGAATAGTCCAGGCCATTGTCAGTTACCCTTGTTGTCACGATACTTAAGTTGCATCCCCTTCAGGAAATTACGCAAAACCTGGTCTTTACACTCCCGGTAGTGTTTATGCCCAGGCTTGCGGAAAAATGCGCTGAGTTCATGTTTGCTTATCCTGAAATCCCCCTGGTTGACCATTTCCAGTACATCTTCGGCTTTCAGGTTCAGCGCAATTTTCAGCTTCATGAAAGTCAGGTTGTTGTTTAAACAATGCTCCGAGGCCCGCTGTGGCCCATCCTTCCTGCCGCGTCTGTCCACAATCAATCCATTCAGAAAACACGCCATCTGATGATCCGTGCACCTGACATACGCTGGGTCATCATCTTTTTTTAGCCAGTCACTGATCTCTGCGCGCGTGACCTCCAAATCGGCCAGACCAAAAATCGCGATCATTTTTGAATCATCAAAATCGAAAACATAGCGGATACGGCGCAGGGTATCGTTATTCGTCATTTAATTTCCTGAAATGAAATACTTGTGTGTTGCATGGCCTAATCCTGAGGCAAATACCCGACCTTTACCATGATTAACGTTTCTTTATAAATTTCCTCACCCAGTGCGTGTGCATGTTCAGACGGGCAGGACTATTCACTGGCGTTGGATACGAATTTTTTCATCGGCAAACTCGATGATATCGCCTGACACAATCTTTTTGCGCTTGCGGGTTTCTATGCTGCCATTGACCAGAACCAGCCCCCCGGAGATGACCGTTTTCGCTTCCCCGCCGCTGGCAACCATGCCCTCGAACTTCAGGATTTTATACAGTTCAACGGGTTCACTTGTTATTAGTACGTCCTTCATTTCGCAAGCATCTCAGCCATTTTTCTTTGCACCAGGTGAATCGCCTTGAGTGGTCGCAGCAATACCTTGAACTCTACAATTCTGTTTTCGTCGTTCCATTTGATCAAGTCCACGCCGTTAACGCTTATTCCTTCTATCTCCACCGTGAACTCCAGAACAGCGTCGTATTCACCGACGATCTCCCGGACATACTGAAAGGACTCATTGTTTAGCACATGCATCGCCGCCGCTAGATACATTTTTGTTATTGCCTTCCCAGCCTGTGGTGTGTGCACCAGGGGCGAATAAAATACCACGTCATCATCCAACAAGGTGTCGAGCCTGCTCAGGTCACGGGATTTCACAATTTGATGCCAGTTGGCAAGCGTGCTTGTTGTCATTGTCAGGTTCCAGTTGCTGTAATCCGAAATTTTCGATCAGCTTTACGGTAAGCGTATTACGCGCAACCAGTGGATTCAACAACGGGGTGTAATTCAAGGTGCCACACACAAGTCCAATCCTGCCTCATTGTGCTAATGTAAGTCCCCACCAAGCGTAAGCGAAAAACCAAAGTGACCGATTTTTATATTGAGCCCACCCAGGAGTCGGGTGCTGCATTGTTTTCCCGAAATATAGCGGGTGAAATTGTCATGCTAAACATGTTGAGATTCCGGGAAACCGCTGACTACTCCGCTAATCCGCAACTCGCACCGGAGGAACCGATATCGGGCCGGGAAGCATATCGAATATACATGGGGCACTCACAGCCTTACCTCGAACAAAGTGGTGGTGAGCTTGTTTTCATGGGTGAGGGCGGCAAACATTTTATCGGGCCCGCTGATGAGCAATGGGACCTTGTCCTGTTGATTCGCCAAAGGTCCATATCCGACTTTATCGCGTTTGCTTCAAATGAAGGCTACCTGGCCGGTATCGGACACAGAACGGCGGCATTGCTGGATTCCCGGTTGTTGCCACTCGTAGAGTCACGCCAGGGGTAGAGTCACGCCAACGCCCGGACTCACAAAGGCGTCTGCCACCCCAAATGACAAGCAAAGGTATTAGTCTCACAAAACCCGATACCCGGCACCTGACATTTGTCGCCGCGTTGCTGTCGATGATCGGGCCGTTCAGCATCGATGCCTACCTGCCCTCATTTCCTGATATAGAACTGGAGTTCGGAATCTCCCGGGCGATGCTGTCGCAAAGCCTCGCTGTTTACCTGTTGTCTTTCGCGTTTTCCACATTGTTCTGGGGGCCATTGGCAGACCGTATCGGTCGCCGCCTGGTGGTTGTTATCAGCATGTCGATCTACACGCTAGGTTCAATCGGCTGCGCCCTGGCAGGCAACGCTGAGGCTTTTCTGCTTTTACGCGTGTTGCAAGGTCTGGCAGCGAGTGGCGGTTTTATCGCTGGCCGTTCGATGATCCGGGATGCACACGACGCCAAAGCAGCGCAACGCGCAATGTCACAGGTGATGATGCTGTTTGCGCTGGCACCGGCTATCGCACCGGTTCTGGGCGGTTGGCTGCATGACCATTTTGGCTGGCGCAGCGTTTTCTGGTTCCTCAGCGCCTACGGCGGTTTGATGGTGTTGATGGGTTTGTTCATCAAGGAAACACTTGCAGACGAACATCGCAGATCGATAAAACCCGCTACAGTTCTGCGCGTATATGGCAGCGCAATATTTCACAAACGCTTCCCATCGCTGATATTGAGTCTGTCGTTCGCCTTCGCCGGCTTGTTTTTGTATATCGCAGGCGCACCCGCGGTGATCTATGACTTTCTTGAACTTGGCAGCAATGATTTTGCCTGGCTGTTTATCCCGATTGTGGTCGGCCTGATGCTGGGTGCGGCCATTTCCAGCCGTCTGGCCCACCGCTGGCCCGCTAGCAAGACAATCTCGGCCGGCCTGTTGGTAATGACGCTCGCAACAGTGACAAATATCATCTCTGCCAAGTTTCTTGCCGCAAGCGTCCTTGCCGTTGTTGGCCCATTGGTGCTTTACGTCACCGGGCTCGCATTGATGATGCCTGCCATTACTGTGCTGGCGCTGGATTGCCTTCCGACCCACCGTGGTACCGCGGTTTCGATGCAGGGTTTTTTACAGATGATGACCAATGCTGTGGTGGCAAGTTTCGCAGTTCCGTTATTGCAGGCCCGCTGGTTCAATTTTGTACTCGGACAGGCGGTATTCCTGTTACTCGCAGTGGGCCTGTGGTACCGGCTACAACAAAAACCGGATTGATATTATGACTCAGTCCAGATAGGTCCAGCTTTGTGCACCATATGTTCCCTTTGCGGTAGCGAACTCTCAATATTTTTCAACTTTGCAGGAAATGGGTGCCAGTCCCGCCAATTGTAAGCGACAATTTCCCGTAGAGGCTTTTTTCCTTTATCCTTCGTGCTTGCGACTCCCTTTAATGCACTTCAATGGCAGGAATTTAATGAGTAAAACAATTCTGATTATAGCCAGTACACTGGCGGTACTACTGTCGGCATGCGACTCGTCGGATAAGTCTGCGGTTGAAATGCCCCCGCTTGCGGTGCAGGTAACACAATCTGTGGTCAAGGATGTTCAGCTTACGCTTGAAATGGTCGGCACCACGCTGGGTACTCAGGATATTCCGATCCGCACGCGGGTTGAGGGCTTTGTGGAAACCATGGAGTTTGAAGAGGGTACCTTTGTCAAAAAAGGTGACATGCTTTACACCATTGACGCACAGCCTTTTCTGGCCAAACTGGTCGCTGCGCAAAGTGAACTCGCAGCGGCACGAACATCGCTGGTCAAGACGCAGTCAGACCTTGCCAGGATTCGACCATTGGCAGAAATCAAAGCCGTCAGTGAACAGGATCTGGACTCTGCAGTCGCCCAGGAGGCCGCCGCCGCAGCCAATGTTGGTGTCAGTGAAGCAAATGTTGACCTGGCCGAAATCGAGCTGAGCTATACGCGCATTCGGGCGCCAATTGATGGACTGATCGGTTTGACCAAGGCCAAGCCGGGTGAGTTCGTCGGACGTGAACCCAATCCAATAGTGCTCAATGTATTGTCTGACATCAACCCGATCCGGGTCAGGTTTTCCATTTCTGAACGCGAGTACCTGTCGCTGGCGCGACATTACTCAACCCGCGAGCAACGTGGCGCCCGCACGTCCGACACAGCGAGGGAGCCTGACCTGGTGTTGTTATTGGCAGATGGAACGGAGCACCCGCAAAGAGGCCTGGTCATCGCGAGTGCACAGTCCATCAGTTCTGAAACCGGCACCTACACGCTTGAGGCATCGTTTCCAAACCCCGACAACGTGCTGTTACCGGGGCAGTTTGCACGGGTCCGTGCAGATTACCGGGAATTGAATGACGCAGTGGTGATCCCGCGCAAGGCATTGATGGACTTACAGGGTAAATCACGCGTCTACGTGATCAATGCTCAACGACAGGTTGAAGCTGTAGAAATCACACTCGGACCGATCATTGGCGATAATGTGGTAGTTAATACCGGTCTCAAAGGCGGTGAAACACTGATCGTTGAGGGTCTGCAAAAGGTTCGCCCCGGCATGCAGGTCAACCCGCAAACTGTGCAGGATTGATCCAGACTGATGGCCGAATTTTTTGTACGACGCCCGATTGTCGCGATGGTTATCGCGATCATCATCGTGCTTGTCGGTTTAATTTCCCTGGGCGGTTTGCCGGTATCGCAGTATCCCGAAATAACCCCGCCGGAAGTCTCGGTTACGGCGACCTACACCGGCGCCAATGCCGAGGCCGTTGAGCAATCGGTGGCCACGCCGCTGGAGCAGAAAGTCAACGGCGTTGAAAATATGCTGTATATGAAGTCCGTCAATTCCAATGACGGCACCATGACGCTTACCGTGTCATTTGAAGTTGGTTCCGATCTCGATATGTCCAACGTGTTGGTTCAAAATCGTGTTTCGGAAGCCACTGCAAGCATCCCGGAGGAGGTCAAGCGACTTGGTGTGACGGTCAAAAAGAAACTGTCGTTTCCATTGCTGCTGGTAAGCCTGTACTCACCCAATGGCAGCTATGATCAGAATTTTCAAAGCAACTACCTGACCATCAACGTCCTCGATGCCATTGCCCGCATCAAAGGCGTGGGTCAGGCCAGTGTGCTGGGCGGCAGCGACTACGCCATGCGCATTTGGGTTAAGCCCGACCAGTTGGCCAAGCTGGGTCTCACCGTCCCTGACATTACCAATGCCATCCGGGATCAGAATGTTATCGCGCCTGCAGGCCAGATCGGCGGTCCGCCTGCGGTGGCTGGGACCCAGTTTACCTACCAGGTCCGCACCAAGGGCCGCCTGAGCACTGCAAAAGAGTTTGGCAATGTGATCGTACGATCGAACTCCGATGGTTCGCAAGTGCGCGTAAAAGACATCGCCAGGGTTGAGTTGGGCACACTTTCCTACAACGCCATCAGCCGTCTGAATGGCGGGCCTGCTGCGATCCTGTCCATCTACCAGTTGCCGGGTGCAAACGGCATTGAAGTGGCGAACGAAATCAAAGCCGTGATGGAGGAAATGAAAAAGGATTTCCCAGAAGACCTTGATTACCTCGTGTCGCTGGATACGACGCTGGCGATTGAAGAGGGTATCAACGAAATCATCACCACTCTTTGGCAGGCCATGCTGCTGGTGATCCTGGTGGTATTCATATTCCTGCAAAACTGGCGGGCAACGCTTATTCCGGCAATAGCGGTGCCGGTATCCCTGATCGGTACCTTCGCGGTTTTCCCGATGCTGGGTTTTTCAATCAATACACTGTCTTTGCTCGGCCTGGTACTGGCCATCGGTATTGTTGTTGATGATGCGATCGTAGTGGTGGAGGCGGTTACCGCGAAAATGGAAAAGGGCCTGAAACCGGTGGAAGCAACTATTGCAGCCATGAAAGAGGTCTCCGGGCCTATCGTCGCAACCTCTCTGGCCCTGATCGCCGTTTTCGTACCGGTGGCGATGATGGGCGGCATCACAGGCCGGCTATACCAGCAATTTGCGATTACCATCGCTATTTCGGTGGCAATTTCTTCGATCAACGCGCTCACCCTGAGCCCTGCATTAAGCGCACTGCTATTGAGGCCGCCATCCGAGAAAAAAGACAACTTTCTGACACCCTTCTACAAACGCTTCAACAGCATTTTTGACCGAACCACAAATGGCTATATGAAAGTGGCCGGTTTGTTCTCACGCAAATTACTCATCACCGTGGCGGTAATGGCCGTTGTTATTGCATTGATGAGCGGTTTGTTCAAAGCGGTGCCAGGTGGCTTTGTACCGGAAGAAGACCAGGGCTATTTTCTGGTTAACGTACAGCTACCCGATGCGGCATCCCTGCAGCGCACCGATGTAATTACCGCACAAATTGAAGACATTCTTATTAATACGGAAGGCGTTGAATCGGTTACTGCGATTGCCGGTTACAGCCTTTTAACTTCATCACTTTCACCCAATACCGCATTTTTCTTTGTGTCATTAAAGCACTGGTCGGAACGCAAGGGCCCCGGTTTGCACGCCAAAGACCTGATTCAAACGCTAAATGGTCAGTTGGCCAGGGGAATACCCGGCGCTGTCGCGTTTGCGTTCGGACCGCCCGCCATACCAGGGCTTGGCACCGGTTCAGGTTTCAGCCTGATGCTGCAGGACCGTGGCGGTAACACCCCGGGCTATCTGGCCGACCAGACCGATGGTTTTATTGCAGCAGCAAGACAGCGACCTGAAATCGGCAATATCAACTCGGCATTCCGCGCCAATGTGCCGCAAATTTTTGCCGAAATAAATACTGACATGGTATTGAAACTGGGCGTCTCACCGGCCGATGTTAATACCGCCCTGGGCTCATTCCTTGGCGGCGCATACGTCAATGATTTCAACCGGTTCGGCCGCCTGTACAAGGTCTACGTTCAGGCTGAGCCGGAGTACCGCAGCAAGCCTTCAGATATCCGCTATTTCTTTGTTCGCGGCGCCAGCGGTAAAGTCGTGCCCTTATCAACGCTGGTCAATACCGTGCCCACACAGGGGCCTGAATTTACCAATCGATTTAACCTGTTTCGCGCCGCAGAAATAACCGGTACACCGTCACCGGGTTATAGCTCCGACGAGGCGCTTGCTGCACTGGAAGAGGTGGCTAAAGAGTATCTGCCGGACGATATGACCTACTCATGGAATGCGATGAGTTTTCAGGAAAAAGCGGCGGCCGGCACCGGATCACAGGTATTTGTGCTGGCCTTGTTGTTCGTGTTTCTGATTCTTGCAGCGCAGTACGAAAGCTGGTCACTGCCGATGGGCGTCATACTCAGCACGCCGATTGCGATTTTTGGCGCCATGCTCGGTCTTTTCCTGAGCGGGTTGTTTTTGCCGGGTTATCAGAACAATGTTTTTGCCCAAATCGGTCTGGTAATGTTGATTGGCATGTCGGCCAAAAACGCCATTCTGATCGTTGAATTTGCGAAGATGAAAACCGACCGGGGCATGTCTGCACTGGACGCCGCACTGGCAGCGGCGCGTGACCGCTTCCGCCCCATCCTGATGACCGCTTTCTCTTTTATCCTTGGCGTGACGCCGCTGCTGGTGGCAAGCGGTGCGGGGGCTGAGGCGCGTAAAGTGATGGGTATGACGGTATTTTCCGGCATGCTGGCAGCGACCGTGCTGGGTGTGCTCATCGTACCCGCCCTGTTTGTAATGGTGGAGCGATTGAGCGGTCGAGACAAGAAAATCGGCGAAAACCCCGTGGGTGACAAATCGTGAAATGCGACCGTCTGCTGGTAATTGCTGTCAGCTTGCTGGTCGCCGGTTGCACGCTGGGTCCTGACTACCAGCGGCCTGAAACCCCCATGCCGGACAGCTTCGGGCAGGACGCTGATAGCGCTACCTCGATTGCTAACCTCAACTGGTGGGAATTGTTTGGAGATGAGCAGCTCAGCTCACTGGTCCGCATTGCGCTGGAGCAGAACAAAGATATGGCGATCGCGATTTCGCGTATTGAAGAGGCCCGTGCAGCATTGGGGTTTGTACGCTCTGACCAGTACCCCCAATTTGGTGTATCTGGGGGTGCAAACCGTGGCAATTCTATTCCCGGTACGGCGTTTATTACCCCCATCAGCAATAATTTCGTACTGGCCGGCAATCTTTCGTATGAACTGGATTTATGGGGTAAGTTAAGACGCTCAACCGAATCTGCCCAGGCAGAACTGTTGGCGACGGTAGATGCGGGTAACAGCGTGATGATAACGTTGATTGCCGATGTTGCATCAGCCTACCTGCTATTGCTTGATGTCGATGCGCGGGTCGTCATTTCAGAGCGTACGCTGCACACACGTAATGATTCACTGGGTATTATCCAGGCACGTTTTGACCGCGGCATTGTGGCGTTAATTGATGTCAACCAGGCGCAGATTGAAAAGTACGACGCCGAGGCACAGCTTTTTGAACTCCAGCGCGAAGATGTCCAGGTACAGAACCTGCTGAGCATTTTACTGGGCCAGCACCCGGGCGCCATTGTGCGGGATAGAGTTGATATCTTTTCTTTGGACCCGCTGAATATTCCTGCCGGACTGCCTTCCGAATTGCTTGAACGACGCCCGGACATTCGAACCGCTGAGCAGCAACTCGCGGCACAGACTGCCCGAATCGGGGTCGCGGAGGCTATTCGGTTTCCGTCCATCAGCCTGACGGGCACGCTGGGCCTTGCCAGCAGCGAGTTGTCCGGATTTTTCTCGGCGGATAATAAAACCTGGGGACTGAGTGCGGGGCTGATTGCGCCGGTATTCGATGCCGGGCGCAACAAACGCCGGGTGGAAGTCGAAGTGGCCCGCACCGAACAGGCTTTGCTTGCTTATGAGCAAACGGTTTTACAGGCATTAAGAGAAGTCGAAGATTCTCTGATCGGCGTCAGCACCTACCAGCGTGAAGTGCTCGCACGGGAGAATCAGCAAGTCGCAGCGGAAAGCGCAACAATGCTGTCAAGAGCGCGCTACGATGGCGGGGTAACCTCGTACCTTGAAGTGCTGGAGTCCGAACGGTCCCTGTTCCGGGCAGAATTACTGGCTTCAACGACCCGCCGCGAACAACTGGTGAATTACGTCACACTTTACAAGGCTCTGGGTGGTGGCTGGGTGCCGGACAGCTAACCATTTTTCAGAGAGCTTTCGCTCCCAAAGCCGAATAAACAATAAATGCTCCAAAAAGCAGGGAAAATACGCCCGCAGGGCGAAACACATTTAAAAAACGACGCGCCGACCATACCGCAAATTGTCTATGCCGGGCTGGCCGGATGATCAAAAGCCCGACACCCACTGCCAGCAGCATATACCCCAAGAATGAATTCACCTGTGGGTATAAAGTTTGAGCAGAAAACTTAATAAAAATCAGACCAACGCCCAACCTGCTGAGAATTTCAAATAGGTGAAAATACTTTTTCCCGCTGAACCTTACGATACCTTCAGACCAACTTGCCGGACTCACCACCATTACGATGCTGAATGCCATCATCAAGATCCCAAATAATGCGATCAAATACATCGAACTTTCCTTTACGGGTAGCCGCCTTTATTGTTCACCAAAATTTAAAGGTGATTCGAATAATCACCCTCTGAATCTGCATCGTTTGAGCTAAACGAATCCAGTTCAATAACGTTGCGATCCGGGTCCCGGATAAAAATTGCCGACATGTTCCCGAAGCTGAATGCGCCGGTGATCGCGATATCATTTTGAGCCATAAATTCCTTTGCAAAGCCGAGTGAGCTCACAGTCAGCGCCACGTGTGTGATGCCGGTGTACTTTTCATCAACATCCATCAATATATTTGATCCTTCGGGCATATTGGCAGGCCCCAGCAGGTTCATACAACACCGCTTGGGTGCCGCATGACAATCGGGTGGCCCTTTTCAAATCCTACATCGGTGGTAAACCTGAAACCAAGCAATTCATAGAATGCAACGGATCGTTGCTTCTCCTTAACCCGGATACCGATATGATTCACACTTTCAATATTCAACATTCTCATACTCCTTATCGCAGATGATCATGAAACGGACACATTCACAACCTGAATCCTTCCATCCAACTCCTTGAGGTGGATAAAGGCGAGATATTCATCTTCCGACTTTGTATACCATTGCCGCCAGAAGACCCGCACATCGGTTTTCTTTCTGAAGATGCCAACCAATTCCCTTTTTGAAAAAAAGCCCAGTTCAGCCTGGTACGTCTTACATTGTTGCTCAAGGTTTTCTTTGGTGACAATCGCCTTGAGATTGTCAGAAAAATCCCTGACATGCCGCTGATGATCAATTTCTGTGGATGCCTGCATCAGGTTATCCATAATGGGGTCAGCGATCGCCATAATTTCTTCGTCTGTCATTTTCAGTGGATTCATTGCTGGTATCTGGATAGTCTCTAAAAATGGTTTGGCAATGTTGAGTTGCGCCAGGTTATGATCTTTCATTCAGGGTACCAAAACAGCCAATACCGCCATACCCAGCATTATTAATACCACAACAAACCCGAACATAAATACGACAAGCCTTTTTGGAACATAGTTGGAACCCAGGTGAATATAGGCATGCACAAACCTGCTGGTGACAAACAGCCACGCCAGGACCTGGGCAACAATCCCGGCAGAATCGAGCAGCCAAAGTATCATTGTCACCAGGTAAAAAAGCGTCGGGACTTCAAACTGACTGCGAATGCTATTGTTGATCTTCAACACACTTTCAGGCCACGCATCAGCATGTAACGCCCGCCGGGTGAGATCAACCTGCCCGCGTTTGATGGCGCGGGTTTTGGCAATCGCCAAAGCGATATAGATCATCATTGTAAGAAATACCTGTACCAGCACAGGCAGCAAAATCATGGGTTGTTGTGCAGACATACAGCCACTCCTTTTTGACCAAACTGATTCCTGTAAAGCACATAAATAATGCAATGAGTAGCGCCAAAATCTTCTTCATAATTCACAATCTTTGTAGAACAGTTGGATATTACATAACGCCAGCATCGCCAATGTCCAATTTTTATTTGCTTCCAGAAGATTGGTAAATAACTACTCCTGCCATTGCAATCGGTAACATTGAAACGACGCCGAATGCCACATTGCCGCTAACAAAAATCAAGACAGTTGATACAGCTAACGCAACAATAGCTAATACCGCGCCGAACGTTCTTGTTTTTCGCGGTACGAGCAAAATACCTGCTGCGATCTGAACCGCGCCAAATACGACAATAACTGTTGTGCTCAATCCCAGCCCCCGCAGAAACTCCATTTCTTGAGGTGCTTGCATTACTTTTGCGATACCCGCAGCTGCGCTTAGGAGCGCTAATATTGAAACAAGCAGAATGTTGAAAATTTTCACGGCACCTCCTTGTTGAGCGATTGGGGCCTACCTAAAGGGTTTGAATTAACCGGATAATTTCACTGAGCCTTGCGGAAATCTTTCGCAATCATCATCAATGCTTAACTATTTGACCCTGCTATCAGTACAAATATGGGTGGTTGGCTTAACCAGATCAGGGTCATCAAGCGATGCTCCCGGTGGAGGCCCATGGGGTCAAAACGATCTTATACGATTTGTTACATGCTCTACAGCTCAAACGTAAGCTCATACCTGTGCCCGTCCTCATCCCGAATTATAAGCATTGTGCCGGAAATATTCTGAAGTTCATCGCTGCCTGAACCCTCAAGAATGGTGACCTCCTGTGACTGGGACTCTTTACTCATTCGACCACTGTGAACAAGCGTAAAGCTGCCTTTTATACCGTCAACTGAACCGGAGAACTCTTCAACCGCGTAATAGACGGCTGTTCCATTCTCTAATCTCTTGCTAATCATCTGACCGATACCGGAGCCTTTCATATCCCCCAGATAGGTTTTCTTGATCAGCATCCGTCCCGCTGGATATCCGGTATCTTCTTGTGGTGTCAGATCTATTTCGAATGCTCCGTTTGCGGACATCATTACCTCCTCTTTGTTGTGGCCAAATTAACCATGCCACTACAGAATGATTTGTTATGTTGCAATTACTTTAGGAAAATATTTAACATTAGGCAGCGCTTTAAAATCTGCATCCTGGGTCCAAACAACCGCGCTGAACTTGTGTCCTGTTGCATAAACTACACTGTTCGCCAAGGGTAACTTGTATTTCAACCCGAAAACCGCCGCATCAATGGCCAGGAAGCTATCTAGTGCCACCACCTTTCCTTGTTCCATATGTGCAATTCCCTGCAGCGCAGCATTTTCATCCCTTCGGCGTTTTTATCTCCTGCAAAATAAGATAGCCATGCAGATGAATCTACAACATTCATACCCTGTCTGAATCTCTCTCAACGCTTGTATCTATCCCTCTCAAAAAACCTCTCAGCTTTTTCATCGGTTGAATTGGTATTAACTCAATGCGATTCCCATAGGTCAGCATTTGTATTTTCTGACCAGATACAATCCCCATTGACTCTCGCACCGCTTTAGGGATAACTACTTGATATTTAGGTGAAACTGTTACGGAATTGTCGTTAGGCCCGAATTCGTATCCAGCGTGGTCTCTATGATACGAATGAACAATAACATCAGGTGCCGGCGTCTGACCATCAGGTAAAAATATCTGCCCATGAACAATAAGAGGTATGCCAGGTTCGTCTTGAGGTGAAATTTTGCTGCTGGCGGTTAACGTTTCAGGACGGTTCTTTTCCGCCTCGTTCCAACTCCTTAACCAGTCTGGATCGACTTGACCCTGGCTTTCACCAGGGCTAAAAGAGAACACTGTCAAAACGATCATGCCAATACATATGTCGCGTCGAAAATTCATGATGGATTCTTCAACTATTATCTAACTTCATTTAATAGATTTTTGCTTCTTCGTGAGAAAAAGTCCGGCCAACTTCAACCGCGCTCTCGCCTCGGGTGAGGAGACCTATCCTTCGGAATTCGTGGATAAACTTATCGAAACTGAATCCAGGCTGTACGAATGGCGGAAATTTCGTCAATTGACTCAAATGCAGCTGGCGAAGACAGCCGACCTGAGCCAGGGGGCGATTGCGGTCATAGAACAGGGAAAGCGGACACCAAACATGGAAACGGCAAGACGTCTTGCCCATGCATTGAGCTGTGACATAGACGATCTTTTTTAACGCTTCAGGTTTTTCCGCAATCGCTCCATGGCCTGTAACTGCGCGACAGCTTCAAGCAACTTTGCCTGTGCTTCTGCGACTTCCATTTCACCGGTGCGATCTGCGAGTTCGCGCTCGGCTTCGGCTTTGGCGGCCTCGGCGGCAGCTTGATCCAGATCTTCACCACGCATTACGGTATCTGCCAATACGGTGACCACGTGTGGCTGTACTTCGATGATGCCGCCAGAGACAAAGAAGAATTCTTCTTCGCCGGCAGTATCCTGCACCCTCACGGGACCCGGTTTGAGCTGGGTGATCAGCGGCGCGTGACGCGGGCTGATACCCAGTTCGCCGGCGATACCGGTGGCAAACACCATCGCGACCTCACCCGAGAAAATTTGCTCGTGTGCACTTACGATGTCGCAGCGAATAGTTTTAGTCATGATACGTTTCTCTTAAAAGAAGCAGTCGTCACTAGGCCGCTACCTTTTTAGCCATCTCCGCACCTTTAGCAACAGCCTCTTCGATACCGCCAACCATGTAGAAAGCCTGCTCTGGCAAGTGGTCGTATTCACCTTCAACGATACTCTTGAAGGCACGGATGGTGTCTTTCAGCGTTACGTACTTACCGGGTGCGCCGGTAAAGGTTTCAGCAACGAAGAACGGCTGGGACAAAAAGCGTTGTACTTTACGTGCACGCGATACGGCCTGTTTGTCCTCTTCAGACAATTCGTCCATTCCAAGGATGGCGATGATGTCCTTCAGCTCTTTATAACGCTGCAATACACTCTGCACGGCACGGGCCACATCATAGTGCTCCTGGCCGATCAGGTTTGGATCAAGCAGACGCGAAGTTGAATCGAGTGGGTCCACAGCCGGGTAAATGCCCTGCTCTGCGATGCTACGACTCAATACCAGGGTTGCATCAAGATGCGCAAAAGTCGTTGCGGGTGATGGATCGGTCAAATCATCTGCAGGTACATAAACGGCCTGGAAAGAGGTGATTGAACCGGTCTTGGTGGTGGTGATTCGTTCCTGCAGCAGGCCCATTTCCAGCGCCAGTGTCGGCTGATAGCCTACCGCTGAAGGCATACGACCCAACAGCGCGGACACTTCGGTCCCCGCAAGTGTGTAACGGTAGATGTTATCGATGAACATCAATACGTCATTACCCTGGTCGCGGAATTCTTCCGCCATGGTCAAACCGGTCAACGCGACGCGCAAACGATTTCCTGGTGGCTCGTTCATCTGACCGTAAACCAGCGACACCTTGCTGAGTACATCGGCATCTTTCATTTCGTGATAAAAGTCATTGCCTTCACGGGTACGCTCACCCACGCCGGCAAATACCGAGAAGCCGGAGTGCTCCATTGCGATGTTTCGAATCAATTCCATCAGGGTTACTGTTTTACCAACACCCGCACCACCGAACAGGCCGACTTTACCGCCCCTGGCGATCGGCATGATCAGATCGATAACTTTAATACCGGTTTCGAGTACGTCGTTACCACCGGCCTGATCTTCATACGAAGGCGGCTTACGGTGAATCGGCATACGTTTATCTTCGCCAATCGGACCCGCTTCATCAATTGGCCTGCCCAATACGTCCATCACGCGACCGAGTGTTTTCACACCAACCGGTACTGAAATAGCAGCGCCGGTATCGCTTACCGACAAACCGCGTTTCAAGCCATCGGTTGAACCCAGCGCGATACAACGCACCACGCCGTCACCCAGTTGTTGTTGCACTTCCAACACGATATCGGTGTCATCAATATCCAATGCGTTGAAAATCCGTGGCAACGAATCACGCGAAAACTCTACGTCGATAACGGCACCAATAATCTGAACAATTGATCCAGCACTCATTAATTTAGCTCCTAATTAGTCGGTGGCCTGCCTAAACGGCAGCTGCGCCACTGACGATTTCTGAAATTTCCTGCGTGATCGAAGCTTGCCGGGCCTTGTTATAGACCAGGTTCAGCTCATCGACCAGGTCACTTGCGTTGTCTGTAGCACTCTTCATCGCGATCATGCGGGCAGCATGCTCGGACGCGAGGTTCTCCAGCACTCCCTGGTAAACCAGGGCTTCGATATACCGAACCATGACGCTGTTCAGCAAAGTTTCGGCGTCCGGTTCATAGATGTAATCCCAGATATCGCGAATTTCCTGGTCATCGGTCGGCGGTAATGGCAGCAACTGCTCGATTACCGGGGTTTGCACCATGGTATTGATAAAGTCGTTGTGCACCAGGTATACCCGGTCGACTATTTGCTCACGATACTCTTCCAACATCGGCCGGATCGCACCAATCAGGTCTTCGATCTGCGGTTTTTCACCAAGGTCACTGGCTGCGGCGGTTACTTCTATCTTGATATTCTTGAAATAAGCCATGGCTTTCTTGCCCAGTGTCACCAGGCTGACTTCTGCGCCTTTATCCTGCCACTCAGCCACATCTGCCAGCATCTTTCTAAACAGATTGTTGTTCAGGCCACCGCACAGACCACGATCACTGGAAACCACGATATAGCCGACCTTTTTTACTTCCGCATGCTTGATCGTAAACGGATGCCGGTATTCCGGGTTGGCCTTGCCAAGATGGCCGATCACGCGATGCATCATGCGTGCATAAGGCCGGCTTTGCTTCATCAAATTCTGCGATTTACGGATTTTGCTGGCCGAGACCATCTCCAGCGCAGAGGTCACCTTCATGGTGTTCTCCACACTGCGGATTTTTGTGACAATCTCTCTTCCACCTGCCATATCAGATTACTCCGTCAGCCTGAATCATCAACAATGGGGCGCTGCTTACCAGCTACCCGTGGATTTGAACTCTTCACAAGCGGCCTTAAGCTCGGCTGTGATTTCATCGTTCCAGTCACCCTCGTTAAGGGTGTCCATCAATCCAGTTTGCGAACTGTTCATATAATCCAGCATGGCTGCTTCAAATACACCGATCTTGTTCAGCTCGATGTCATCCATAAAGCCGGCATCAACCGCGTAAAGTGAAACCGCCATTTCAGCCACCGACATCGGGCTGTACTGCGGTTGTTTCATCAACTCAGTAACACGCTGGCCACGTTCCAACTGGGCGCGGGTTGCATCATCAAGATCGGAAGCAAACTGCGAGAACGCTGCAAGCTCACGGTACTGGGCCAGGGCCAGACGCACACCACCACCCAGCTTCTTGATTACCTTTGTCTGCGCTGCTCCACCTACACGGGATACTGAAAGACCCGCGTGGACCGCCGGACGAATACCGCCATTGAACAGATCGGTTTCGAGAAAGATCTGGCCATCGGTAATGGAAATCACGTTGGTCGGAACGAACGCAGATACGTCACCCGCCTGGGTTTCAATGATCGGCAATGCCGTCAGGGAACCGGTCTTGCCTTTAACCTTGCCGTTGGTGAACTTCTCGACATATTCTTCATTGACCCGCGCAGCGCGTTCGAGCAAACGTGAATGCAGATAGAAAACGTCACCCGGATAGGCTTCGCGACCCGGTGGACGACGCAGCAACAACGATACCTGGCGGTAAGCCCATGCCTGCTTGGTCAGATCATCATAAATAATCAGCGCGTCTTCACCACGATCACGGAAATACTCACCCATGGTGCAACCGGCGTACGGTGCCATGTATTGCATGGCCGCAGAATCGGAAGCTGACGCAATGACCACGATGGTATGCTCCATGGCGCCGTGCGCTTCCAGCGTTTTGACCACGTTGGCCACGGTGGACTGCTTCTGGCCAATGGCCACATAGATACATTTAATACCGGAGCGGACCTGGTTAATGATGGTATCGATAGCGATGGCTGATTTACCAATCTGACGATCACCAATGATCAGTTCGCGCTGCCCGCGACCGATTGGCACCATCGCATCAATGGATTTCAAGCCGGTCTGTACCGGTTGATCAACTGATTTACGCCAGATGACGCCCGGCGCGACCTTCTCGATCGGCGCAAAGCCGTCATTTTCAATTGGGCCCTGGCCATCGATCGGTTCGCCGAGGGCGTTTACGACCCTGCCCAGCAATCCCGGCCCGTGGGGGACTTCAAGAATACGCCCGGTACATTTGACCGTGTCACCTTCAGTGATGTGCTCGTAATCACCCAAAATTACTGTGCCGACCGAATCGCGTTCAAGGTTGAGCGCCAATCCGTAGGTGTTACCGGGGAATTCGATCATTTCACCCTGCATCGCGTCTTCGAGGCCGTGCAGTCGGGCAATGCCGTCAGAAACGCTGACCACGGTGCCTTCGTTGCGGGTCTCCGCTGAAATGTTCAGCTCCTCAACGCGTTGTTTGATCAACTCGCTGATTTCAGATGGATTCAATGTAGTCTGCATTGTCATATTTCCTGTCTGACCGCCCATTTTCAGGCAATCGGTCTTCTTCCAATTAACTTAATGAGGCTTCCAGTCGATTCAAACGGCCCAGCAATGAGCCGTCGATGACCTGGTCACCGGCATAAATGATTGCGCCACCCAAAACGTCGGCGTCGATTTCGTTCTTCAGAGATATTTCACGATCAAAGCGTTTGGCTAACGCAGCTTGCATTCGCTCAGCTTCCGCTTTCTGCAAAGCCACCGCTGAGACAACCCGAACTTCCAGGCGTTTTTCAGCCTGTTGGCGAAGCTCAGTAAACATCCGCGAGATTTCAGCGCACAACGGCAAACGTTTATTGTCTGCCAGCACGCCAAGAAACCCATGGAAACGTGGATCGGCTTCACCGCCGATGGTTTCCACAATGATCTCAACCGCTTTATCAGCCGTTGAATGCGGGCTCTGCAACCAGCCAGCCATGCCTTCATCAGAAGTCACGGCGGCAACCGCCGACAACATGTCATCCCAGGAAGCGAGGTTGTTATCGCCATTGGCCAACTCGAAAGCGGCTTTTGCGTAAGGTCTCGCCAGTGTCGTCAAACTGCTCATATTCAGATCTCAGCGATCAGCTTGTCGAGCAACTCGCGGTGCGTGTCTTCGTCAACTTCTCTTTCGAGAATCTGGCGGGCACCAAGGACCGCAAGACTTGCGACCTGCGCGCGTAATTCTTCACGCGCCTGGTTGGCAGATTGTGTGATCTCAGCCTCGCCCGCCAATACCTGGCGTTGTCGTTCAGACACCGCGTCATCTTTGGCCTGATCAAGAATCTGGCTGTGACGCTGGTTTGCCTGTTCAACGATTTCGCCGGCCTTGTCGCGTGCCGCATTGATTTGCTGTTCGGCTTCCTGGTTGGCTTCAACCAGTGCTTTCTCCGCACGGTCAGAAGCGGCCAGGCCGTCAGCAATCTTGGCACGTCGTTCATCCATGGCCTTCAACAAGGGCGGCCAGATAAACTTCATGCAAAACCAGACGAACACCATCATGGCGATCGACTGCAGGATCAGAGTGGCATTCATATTCATGCCGTATACCTCGTTATTTCGTGTCTGCTAAAAATGTTGTCGCCAAAAAAAGCGTGGCTAATGACAACTTATCCGCCTGCTGCTTTTGCCAATTGACCAATGAACGGGTTTGCGAAAGTGAAGAACAACGCAATACCAACACCAATCATCGCAACAGCATCCAGCAGGCCAATCGCCAGGAAGAATTTACCCTGCAACATCGGTGCCAATTCAGGCTGACGTGCAGAACCTTCCAGCAAACGACCACCGAGGATACCAACACCAATACCAACGCCCAATGCACCCAGGCCAATCAGCAGTGCTACAGCGATTGCGGTCATACCAATTACAAATTCCATTACTTAACTCCAGTCTCAGTGATGTAACTTAAAAAAACGAACGATTAAAACTCCACAATGCCCACCTACAACAATGCCAGCCTAATGATGTTCCTGAGCCATGCTCAGGTATACGATCGACAGCATCATAAAAATAAACGCCTGCAGCGTGATGATCAGGATATGGAACACAGCCCATCCAAAATGCATCAGCTGACCACCGACGAATGCAAGCCCGCCAACCACCAGCATTTCAGCAAGCAATAACCACAAGGTGTTTTTAGTACTGAGTTTACCCCTCATGTTGCCCCATAGGGTCACGAAAACAGTGCCCACCGCAACAGCCCAGAACCATGCCGGTATATCCTCACCGAACCAGTGGCTGAGGCCGGAGCCGATGTAACCCGAACCCGCAGTAAACACCAGCGCGATCAGGATAAATATCAATTCACCGGCATACATGTTGCCGAACAAACGCAAGCCCAGCGATACCGGCTTGGCCAGCAGGGAAACAATTTCAAGAACAAAATTGAACGCCATGACAAACGGCCAGACCACTTTGGGCATGCCCAACTGTTTAGGGTTCAGTGGATTGAACACCAACTCAGCCAGAAAGCCTTTCAACCCCTTGAAGCGGATGCTGTAGATAATGATCAATGCGAATACACCGATCGCCATGCCCATGGTGGCATTTACATCGGTGGTCGGTACGATTTTTTGATATGAAATACCGGCGCTTTTCGCTACAAATGGCAGCCAGTCGACCGGGATCAAATCCATCAGGTTCATGAAGAAAATCCACACGAACAAGGTCAGCGCCAATGGTGCGATCAGCCGACTGGTGCCGCTGAAGGACTCTTTAACGCTGGTATCTACGAATTCAACGATGGATTCAATCATCGCCTGGAAGCGTGACGGAACGCCTGAATTGGCCTTTTTTGCGATGCTGCGGAACAAAAAGAAGAATGAAAGCCCGAGAATCAGAGACCACGCCAGCGTGTCCACGTGAAATGCCCAGAAACCCATATCAGCAGCTTCCTGCGCACCATTGGCGATGCCCCAGCTACCGTCAGCTTTCTGACCAAAAGTCAGGTTTTGTAGATGGTGCTGTATGTATTCGCCTGAAGTTGGCGCTTCGCTTCCGCTTGACATCTATTACAGTCCGCTATTTACCGTTGCTTTCCACCCGGCCATGCCATCGGGCGTTCCCAGTGAAAAAGTGTGTCCAAATTCCAAAAAAACAAGCCCGAAAACCAACATAAATTGTGTAGGCCAACTCAGCGTCAGGTCTTTAACAGCAAACCCATCCGGCCGCTGAAGATCACCACCACCATACCGGTGAAAAACCACCCGGCAGCCAACGGCTTGACCCAAACGAATACTGCCACGCAAATCAACGCGGTCAGCAAAATTTTTCCCGCCTCAGCAATTACCACTGCGCGTAGAAAAGCGGCGCTGTCCGGCCCGAATTTTGGCGTCACTATCAACGCAAAAAACAGGGCGGGAATGAACGCCGCCAGGCTTCCAAACATGGATGAATATGCTGCAACCGGCCCGACCAGATACAATCCGCCTGCCAGCAACATGGACACTATCGATTGCGCCCTCAACGATCCTCTGATTTTACGGCCATCAGGAACCGTCATGCACTCCACCTCTCGCAAGTGACGGATGACTTAAATCAGCTACCCGCCATTAGCCGGTCATTTTAGCATTTTGCTAATGTTATGAGCAACGTAGTTGAGCAAAAAACAGGGATTATTTATGGCGCGGCCCCTATAAAACGGATTTCGTGGCTGTCGGTGCGCATAATCTCGAGCGGGACTACAAAAATCAGAACATCAGGCCGAGTTCAACCGTCACCATATCAAAATTGAGCGAGCCGTTTTTGAGGCTCAGGAATTCTCTGTTGTACGCAGCCTTTGAATACATAAAATTACTGAAATCCCACCGCACACCAACAGCCAGGTTGTAGGTGAACTTTGATGCCTTGTACGTATCCCAATCGGTGAAGCATATATAGCCCCACCATGGGTCCCACCAACAACCCGTTTGTGGCGGGCTGCTGGGAATATTTGAGTCGAGCTTGGTCCAGCCGATGCCGCCTTCGATGTACGGGGTGAAAGAACGCTGCATAAAATTGTAGGTCACGTTGAGCTGGTGCGACA
>SMVB01333233.1_pt1 | contig 27455 bp, 20 predicted proteins | sample 2456461 | NCBI WGS metagenome assembly SMVB01 (sample SAMN11095934, study PRJNA526329) | marine sediment metagenome | biome: Marine sediment; feature: Surficial sediment; material: Deep marine sediment; isolation source: Hadal surficial sediment | place: Pacific Ocean | collected 2014-05 | depth...
CGCTGAACGGCAACCGCGCCGGTAACGGCGCCGGCCACGGCGACGAAAGCGGTAACGGCGCCGGCCACGGCGACGAAAGCGGTAACGGCGCCGGCCACGGCGACGAAAGCGGTAACGGCAACGGTAGCGGCGCCGGCAACGGTAGCGGCGACGGCGATCCGAGGCGTTGGCGTGCTCTGGCGCTTGTGTCACTCGCGGTCCTTCTCGGGATGTCCGTCTGGTTCACCGCGAGTGCGGTGGCCCCGGAGCTGCAAAGCCGCTGGGATCTGAGCTCGAATCAGGTAGCGTGGCTCACGACACTCGTCCAGCTCGGCTTCGTGGCCGGGACGATCGTGGCGGCGGTGCTGAACTTGGCAGACGTCATTCCGTCGAGGGTCTATTTTTCGACGTCGGCTGTTCTGGCTGCCGCCGTGAACGCGCTTCTCACGAACGTGTCCGGGTATGAGGGCGCCCTGATCCTACGGTTCCTCACGGGGTTCCTTTTGGCGGGGGTCTACCCGCCGGCCATGAAGATGATGGCCACGTGGTTCCGCTCGGCGCGAGGACTCGCTATTGGCACGGTCGTGGGGGCGCTCACGGTGGGAAAGGCGACCCCATATCTCTTCAAGCTATTGGGCGCTGCTCCGGTTTCGGCGGTGGTATGGGGCGCGTCGGGAGGCGCCGCCCTCGGAGGGCTCTTGGTCGCAGTCGCGTATCGAGAAGGTCCGCAGCCGTTCCGACGGGCGCCCTTTTCCTGGGGATTGGTGGCCGAGGTGGTGCGGCACCGGCCCACTCGCCTCGCCACCTATGGGTACCTCGGGCACATGTGGGAACTCTACGCCATGTGGACCTGGGTACCGGCCTTCCTGTCGGCGAGTGCGGTGGCGCAGGCCGCGCGCACGGGCGCTGCCGCCCTCTCGACCCAGGCGGTGGATTTAGCCGCCTTTTCCGCGATCGCCATCGGTGGAATCGGCTGCGTTTGGGGCGGGTGGATGGCGGACCGGATGGGAAGGGGTCGATTCGTCAACCTGGCCATGGCCGCGAGCGGGGCGTGCGCGCTGCTCGTCGGTTTTTTCTTCGGGCAGAGCTTCTGGATATTGCTCCCGTTGGTGCTCGTGTGGGGTTTGTTCGTCGTCGCTGATTCGGCGCAATTCAGTGCGATGGTCACCGAAGTCGCGCCTCAACAGGGTGTCGGCACCGCGTTGACGCTCCAGACCTCAGTGGGGTTCCTGCTCACCATGGTGACCATTCAGGGGGTCCCGGTGCTTCAGGAGTCATTCGGATGGAGCTTGGCATTTCCGGTCCTCGCGCTCGGACCGATCCTCGGGATCGCCGCGATTCGAAAGTTCGACCAGGGCCGTCGAGCCTCCTGAGACGCCTCAGTCGGCCGTCGTGTGCCGGGACCTCCCGTCCGGGTCGGACCTCCTCTCTGCGCCTGACCTCCTCTCCGGGTCGGACCTCCTCTCTGCGCCTGACCTCCTCTCCGGGCCGGACCACCCATCCGCGCCGGACCTCCTCTCCCTGCCGGACCTCCTGTCCCCACGGGATCTCCTGTCCATGCCGGACCTCTTCTGCGCACTGGCCCTGCTCGCCGGGCTCGACCGTTTTCCCATGTTGAGGGACAGGACCTCCAGAACTCGGTCGTGGCGAGCGAAGAACACCACGCTGTCTCCCACCTGGACCTCGAGCTCTCGCGAGGGTTGTACGGTCGCAGTTCCAGCGGCGTCGACCAGGACGATGTCCATTTCGTGTTCCGTCTGAAGATCTCCGACGGTGCTTCCCGCGAGAAACGACCCTGGGGCGACCGTGAGGCGCATCGTCGAATACGCGACACCGTCGATCTCGAGTGTCTGCGTGATATCGACACCGATCGCAGCACCCGCGAAGGCGGGTGCAGCCAGCTCGGCCGAACTGAGAACCGAGTCGACATTGAGGAAGTTCTCGAGCTGTTCGGCGAACTGGCGGTCCCACATACGACCCACGATCCGGATCTGGGGATTGCTGTGACGGACCTTCATGATGGCCTCCATGTTCGCCTGGTCCTTTCCAGTACAGGCGACAAAGGCCATCGCGCTGCTCAGGCGCGCCTTCTCCAACGTTTCGGGAAGCCTTCCATCTCCACGGATGATCGGAACACCCATCTCTCCCAAGCGCTTCTTTGCCATCGCGCTAGGCGAGTTGTCGATGGCAACGACGTCCACATCCATCGCGACGAGGTCTCGGATCACGCGCTGACCCACGTGCCCAGCGCCCAATACGATGACATGATTACGGTAGGTCAACGCCAAAGCCTCCGCCCAAGGGTTTCTATTGTCGTCCCGGTTGAACACCAGATTCACGAAGTCGGCCGCGCCGAGGCCGACCAGCAGCACGAAGCCCACGGGCATGATGTACCAGAACGCCACTAGAGCTCCCTCTGGCGGCACGGGCTCTGGAGCCTCCAGAATCATGAGCTGCACCATAACGTAAGGGCGGTCGATGAGAGGCATCACGCCCCCCCGGACCGCCTCGTACACCTCGCCGTAGATGAGTCCGCCCACCACTGTAAGAAGGAGGAATCCGACCATCGGAACACGGAACTCCCTGAACAGCGCCACGGCATAGTGCCAGGCGGCCCTTACCGGCTGCGGGAGAAATCGGCGGACGGAACGTTTTATCGGGAGGGCGAAGCGGCTTCGTACAGCCGAGGGCAAACGAGTTCCTCCATCACGAGCAAGTGGGGCGAACCGGACTTCTACGGGCCGAGGTTGAGCGGCCTATTACAATCTAGTCTGGTGTCGCAGAAGTGTCTCGGACATTGATATCGCCGTGCTCCATCGTCTCGCGGTCAGCTCGGCGCTCGCGACGGGCACGGTAGGCGCAACGCTCGAGCACCGATACATCCGGCCCCGTGCGAAACGTTGCAAGAGCGGCTGCCAGGTGGCGGGCCCAGGGGCGACCCCCGCGATGTTCCTCGGGTTGTTTCCGTTGCTTGCTCCGGGGCTTGTGGGTACAGTGGTAAAAGCGCCCGTCCGTCCTCCGAATCAACCCACCGATCGATTGATGACCCAAGAGCCTTTTAGAACCCTGATCGTAGAGGACGATGAAGACCAACGGACGCTGCTGAAGCGTATCCTTCAGAGCCGGGGTCACGAGGTGGTGGCGTGCGGTGCGGCGGAGGAAGGTCTCTCGGCGTACCAGCGCGACCTGTTTCCGCTCGTGATCCTCGACGTCATGCTTCCGGGCATGAACGGGATGGAGCTGTGTCGTCAGATGCGACTCGTGCCAGAGTCCAACCAGACGGTCATTCTGTTCGCGACCGGAGTCGAGGGGCGAGAGGGCCTCGAAGAGGCGCTCTCGGCGGGGGCCGACGACTATATCACCAAGCCGCTGAACGGGGACCTTCTCCATGTGCGGCTGACGATCGCCGAACGGCAGGTTCGCGCCCTTCAGCGTCAAAAGCAGAGAGAACTCGACCTGATGCGGGACGCACTTCGCGATCCGGTCACCGATCTTCCCAACCGGCAGCTGTTTTTCGAGAGGCTCGATCGGGCGGCCCGGCGCCACGCAAGGGAGGATGGAGCGTTCTCGGTCCTGTATGTGGACCTCGACGGCTTTCGTAAGATCAACGAGAAGCACGGACGCGAGGTCGGTGATCACGTCCTTCGGGAGGTAGGCCAGCGTCTAGAGCCTTGTGTGCGTCCGGTGGACACGGTCGCTCGCATGCAGGAAGACGAGTTCATTCTGTTGCTCGATGGCGTGAACAACACGAGTGAGCCAGTGCGGCTGGCCCACCGCATCCATGAGGCCCTTTCGGCCCCAATCCGCATCGAAAACCAGGAGTTCTTTTCCAGCGTCAGCATTGGAATCGCCCTGAGCCAGACGGGTTTCGAAAAACCGAGTGACATGGTCCGCGACGCCAAGGCAGCCTCGCGCATGGCTCGCGATGAAGACGGCGGGAGCTCCCATCGCATCTTCGATCCCGTGTTACATGCCGGAGCCCTCGCCCGGGTTCATCTGGAATCTCGCCTCAAGGCGGCCGTGGAACGAGAGGAGCTGATCCTTCATTATCAGCCCATCGTTTCGCTCAAGACCGGTCAGATCACGGGTTTCGAGGCACTCGTGCGCTGGGACGATCCCGATCGCGGGCGGGTCTTTCCAGACGAATTCATCCCCGTTGCCGAAGAGACGGGTCTGATCGTTCCCCTCGGGTGGTGGAGCCTGGAGGAGGGTTGCCGCCAACTGAAGGAATGGCAGGATCGGTTTCCCCAAGAAGTGCCGCTGACAATGGCGATCAATATTTCGCCGAAACAGCTCGAACGGCCAGAACTCCTCTCTCGCATCGATACCCAACTCTCGAAGTTCGGGATTCCCCCCGACGCATTGCACATCGAGATCACGGAGTCTTCCCTGATGCAGAACGTGGACGACTCCGGTGAGGTTCTTCGGAAGCTCTGGGACCGTTCGGTGCGCCTGCACATCGACGACTTCGGCACGGGTTATTCTTCGCTCAGCTACCTGTGTCGGCTACCGATCCACACGTTGAAGATCGATCGGTCCTTCGTGGACCGGATGGGGGAGGGCGACTCCGACTTGGAAATCGTGAAGACAATCGTCCGGTTGGCGAAGAACCTCGGCTTGTCGATCATCGCGGAGGGCGTTGAAACGGAAGAACAGCTGAAACAGTTGATAAATCTCGGGTGCGAAGAAGCCCAGGGTTACCTGTTTTCTCGGCCCGTCGAAAGTTCGGTCGCTTCAGACCTTATTGCCGCAGGGAAGCCGCTTTTCTAGCGTCTGGCGACCGCGCGCACGACGCCCCACAGTTGTGCCATGGCCTCGTCGTACGGGACGATCTCCGGTGGCCGGCTCGGATCCCTGGGCACGAAGACGAACGGTCGGCGTTCCGGATAGGCATCGAGGAGGCGCCTATTCTGCTCAGGCCCGAAATCTCTGACGAACATCGGGCGTCCGTCTTCGACTCCGGGAAGGTCCCCCTGCCAGACTAGAGGGGCGAGCGCGACCGTCCCGAAGCGATCCGCCCCGATCTCCCGGAGGCATTCGATCCCGAACGGCTCTCCGGCCCGGGTCTGAATCGTGGCACCCGGCTGCGAGGGAGGGCGTTCGATGTCCGAAGCGACGTCGGGTACCTGCTCGAGGTCCACCTCGGGAAAGGATGCGCCACGAACCTCTCGACCCAAGGCGTACAAATGGAGCCCACACTGGGTTTTCTGGCGCAGCGCTGTAATGACGCTGTCCTGCCTCATGCCACCAGCGCCCTGAAGGCGAGAACTGAGGCGCTCATCCCAAGATGTATGTACAAAGACGATCGTGGGTTCCTCCGTGGGGAGTGCGGGTACCGTGATGCGATGTAAGGTTTCTTCGCTCCAGCGGTAACTGCCCCATCGGCTCGGAGCGCCCCACACCACCGCGCCGACGACGCCGAACAGGATGGCCCACGTGGCGATGTCGGCCGTCCACCCCCTCCAATCCCGGACGTGTCCTCCGCCGGTCCGATCTCCGCCCGGCTCGCCTCTGCCGGCAGCAGGCCCATCGACGTTGCCGCCCAGACCGCCAGCCAACCCCAGGGCCGCGATCACCCCCAGGGTGATCCATGCCGGGGCCGCCTCGAAGAGCATCCGCGGATTGTGAAACCAGTAGTATCCGTTCGCCACCACTGGGAGGAACGCCCAGGCCGCGAGAACCCCGACCCCCTTGGGGAGTCGGGAGGCCAGAAGGAGGTATAACCCGATAAGCGCGGTTATCGGGAACGGCGTTTCCAGTAAATGTATTCCCAGGCTGAGCACGTCCGATGAGGTAAAGGCCACCGCCTCTCGAAGGCTGTACGGGAATCCCCAGGGATCCATGTGGAAACCCAACTGGTGGCGATCCCCGTAGGCGGCGACGTAACCCAGGGTGAGGGGGCTCCCGTACAGGCGCTGATTGAACCAGGCGAGGAACACGGCGAAGGGCGCTCCTCCCAACAGAGTGGCCCAGGCGCGGCGCAGGAACCATGCCGGGCCTCGTGGACTGTCTCCGAACGCGGCCACGCCCCACAGACCCAGGGTGAACACGGTCCCCAGGACCAGGCCTATCAGGGGCCGGTCCGAAACCATCAGTCCAACGGCGGCCCCGGCGGCGACGCCCCACCAGGCATGACCATCCCTGGCCCGGAGCGCCGCATACAGCACGGCCGCCCCGAGCGCGCCAGCCGAGACGTGACTCAGCGAACCGCCACCGAGGAAAATCACGAAAGGACTCACAGCCACGAGGAGGGCTGCAACTCGGGCCGGGCCCGCGTTCCCGGGCAGCAACCTCGGCAAGGAGAGGGCGACGAGGCCGGCCAGCACACCCGCGGATATGGGACCGAGCAACATGGGAACACCCAGCCGGATCAGGCCCGCCATGGCCAAGAGGTGGGCCGGCGGAAATTGAGACACCCACCCCTCGGCAACCATGAGGGTGTTGGGGATCAGCCAGGCCTCCGGAGCGTCGGCGATCGGCCCGGCAAGGAGCCCGTTCGCGAGATAACGTGCGTGGAGAGTGGACGCCATCTCGTCGACACTGGTCAAGAGTCCCCGATATAGGAAATGGCCGGTGAGTACGGAAAGCCCGAATGAGAGCCCCGAGAGTATGAGCGCGTAGATCGCCGCTGACGGCTTCGACAACCACTCTACGAAGGCTCTGCCCGTCTTGCGGATGGCCCTGCCGGGCAGGATCCGCGCGAAAAGCAATGCGAGCAGCAGAGTCACGATACTGCCCCACCACGCGAGCTGGAGTGTCACCTCCGCCACTTCGAAGCTGACCCGCCGATGAGGCGCTTCCAAGGACGTATCCATCAGGCGGTAGATCGGGACGAACGCGAGGACGATCAAGACTGCCCCGAGGAACTGACGGGATCTCCGTGCCCACGCGCGACCCAGCGCTTCGGGGGCGTGGGCTTCCCCCGGTCCGGTCCAATGGGTCACCCTGCGATTTCGAGACCGGTGGGTGTCACGATCCGCTGAAGTATTCCAAGGGCGCCGTCCGCCAAGAACGCGAGCACGGCGGCGGGAATCGCCCCTGACAGAATCATCTGTGAGTCACTGAGAGCGAGGCCTGCCACGATCGGGTCACCCAGACCGCCGGCGCCGATGAACGCTGCCAACGTCGCCGTTCCGACGGTAATGACGGCCGCTGTACGTACTCCGGCCATGATGACGGGAATGGCGAGGGGAAAGCGTATGTATCTCAAGATCTGTCCCTCCGTCATCCCCAGAGAGCGGGCCGAGTCCACGGCGGCGGGATCGGCCTCACAAACGCCCGTATAGGTATTCCGGAGGATCGGGAACAGTGAGTAGAGAAAAAGCGCCACCAAGGCCGGAGTTACACCGATTCCGAGCAGTGGGATCATGAACGCGAGAAGTGCGATGCTGGGGATGGTCTGGAAGAGTCCGATCGCGCGGATGACTGCCTCCGCACCTCGTGGCACGCGTTCGAGAAGGAGCCCGAGCGGGATGGCTACCAGGATGGCGCCCAGAAGCGACACGATCACCAGAAGTAGGTGCCGTACCGTGTCGTCGAGTATCTCGGCCCGGCGGTTAAAAAGGTAGGCTCCGAGTGACCCCGCGCGTCCTTCGGCGTCCCTCACCATGCGCATTGCGGGACCCGCTACCAGTCCCATTTCCGTCAACGCATCTCGTGCGACGGTTTCGAACTCCTCTCCCTCGACTTCAACCCTACGGTTGAGGGCCCGCATCATTTCCTCGTCCAGCATGCCACCCAGCTCGGAGAGCGCCCGTATCGCCTCGGGACGGGTCTCCCAAAGTCTGCGTCCCACAAGGGGTGAGGCCTGATAGGGCGGGAAGAAGTCGAGGTCGTCCTCCAACACGACAAAATCGTACCGATCGATGAGACCGTCGGTGGAATACCCATCAACAACGTCGACCTCCCCAAGGTCGAGCGCTTCGTACTTCACGGCCTGGAGCAACGACCGTTGTGCCTGAAGTTGCAAGCCGTACGCCGACTGTAACCCGGGTAGCCCGTCCGACCGGCCGATGAAGTCCGGGGAGAATCCACCTACGTACCCGTCGGACACACGTGCGAGATCGGAAAGCGTGCGCAAGCCGTCCGCCTCCGCAGACTCACGACGCACGGCGATCGCGTAGGTATTCTCGAACCCGAGCGGCGGAAGCCAATGGATCCCCCAGCGCTCGCGAAACGCTCTGGACACGGTACGGAAGACGTCGTCTGAAGATCCTTCGGGGTCTTGGTCGAGCAGCGCCACCAATCCCGTGCCGGTGTATTCGGGGTAAACGTCGATCGCCTCAGTGCGGAGAGCCTGGAAGGCGATCTCCGTGGCTCCGAGACCGAAACGGCGTTCCACCGCAACGCCTCGGCTTTCCAGGAGTTGGGCGAACATCTCGGCCAGGAGAAACGATTCTCCGAACGGCTTCGAGGCGACGATGATGGGTGTGCGCTGAGCCCGTGTGGCGACGGGGCACAACGTCTGGGCCAGCCCGAAGCAGAGGATGGCGAGGCCGGCGGAGCGAACCCACGTGAGGCGTCGGAGTCGAGTCACGCGGGGATTCCCTCGCCTGCAAGGTGGAGTAACTGTCTCACGTAGGGTGAAGCCGGAGAGGATCGAAGCTCGGCTGCCGGGGCGATCTGCTCGAATCTCCCTCCCCGGAGTACGGCCACTCGGTCGGCTATTTCCAGTGCGGTCCTGATGTCATGAGTGACCAGTAATGCGGTCACGCCGATGTCTCGAAGAAGCGCGTGCACCGCTTCAACGAGCTCGGCACGCGTAATGGCGTCGAGGGCTCGGAAGGGTTCGTCGAGTAGAATAATCTCCGGCTCTGCTGCCAACGCGCGGGCCAGGGCCACTCGCTGCCGCTGACCACCGGAAAGCTCGCCCGGCCTGCGGGCGCCGAACTCCTCGGGTGGCAGGCCTACCAGCTGAAGCGCTGTGGAAGCAAGGTCGTCCGGCGACGCCAGCTTCCGTAACCGTGGGACCAACGCTGCGTTCCGAAGCACGGTCCAATGTGGGATGAGTCCCCCCTCCTGCTGTACGTATCCGATTGAGCGGCGCAGCTGCACAGGGTTTAATGTGTGGACGTCCCGTCCCCCGACGCACACGTCTCCTTCGTCGGCTGAGATCATCCGGTTGAACAGGCGGAGCAGCGTGGTTTTGCCGGCGCCGCTTTCACCGACGAGGGCGACGATTTCACCTCGCTCGACAGATAGGGTCACGCGGTCGAGGGCGGGTATAGAGCCGAACCGCTTCACGACATCTTTCGCCGAGAGGGCCGGTGCGTCAGTGGGCAGGACCTGATCGCGCATCCTCCACGATAGCGTGGGGCGGTCACGTGCGCACCGGTATCGGTGATGAGCAGGGGTTCGCTCCGTCTCTAGCCACCGTTAGGTTGCGACCGGAAAACGCCCTGCCGGAGGTTGGAGGCATGTGAAGGGCGATCCTCCAGGGACGGACATCGAGATGGATCTTCACATGGGACGGCGACTCGATGCCGTCGAAATCAGACACCTCCTCGAGGAGGCGCGCGCTCGTACGGTAAGTCTTCTGAGCTCTGTGTCGGAGGCCGATCAGCGCATCCAGCATGACCCACTCATGAGTCCAGTTCTGTGGGATTTGGGCCACATCGCCCACTTTGAAGAGGTGTGGCTCGTCGAGAATCTTGGAGGATCGACCAATGGCGCCGAGGGTCTCCGCGGCATGTACAACCCGGTCGAGAATCCCAGGAGAACCAGGGCAGAGTTGCCCTTGCCGGGTGTTGCCGAGTGCTTTGAGTATATGTCGGGCGTCCGCCAGGCCGTGCTCGAGCGACTCGCTACCCTCGACCTCACGACCGAGGATCCGCTTCTCGATCACGGTTTCGTGTTCCGGATGGTGCTTCAGCACGAATACCAGCACAACGAGACGATCCTCCAGACCCTTCAACTCAAAGGGGGTGAGCCGTACCATCCAGCCGAGTCCGTGCCTCATCCCGTTCGGCCGGAGGATCACCCACCGGAGCACGACCCACCGGAGCACCACCCACCGGAGCACCACTCGCTCGGTGAGGGAACGATGGTCCGTTTCCCCGGGGGTGTGGTGGCGATCGGCACCGACGATCGGAGTGCTTCGTACGACAACGAGCGGCCCCTACATTCGGTCGAGCTCGCTCCGTTTCTGATCGATGTGATGCCGGTCACAGAGGCGGCGTACGCCGTGTTCATCGCTGAGGGTGGATACGAGACCCGTGCACTCTGGTCTGACGAGGGCTGGGCCTGGAGAACTGAATCCGGCGTCCGACACCCCAAGTATTGGAGATCCGGTGAGGAAGGGTGGGAGATCCGGGTCATGGATCGCATCCTTCCTCCGGACAGTGGGAGGCCCGTCTGCCATGTGTGCTACCATGAGGCGGAGGCCTACGCCTCCTTCGCGGGCAAGCGCCTCCCTACGGAATTCGAGTGGGAGGCGGCCGCGACATGGGATCAGGCGACCGGCACCCAGCGAACCTACCCGTGGGGCGAGGAGCCGCCGACACAGGCCTTCGCCAACGTCGATGTTCTTACCTTCGGCCCGGCTCCGGCCGGGACCTACGTAAGCAACGTGTCGCCGATCGGATGTTATGGGATGATCGGAGACGTGTGGGAGTGGACGTCTACGAATTTTCAGGCCTATCCAGGGTACGAGACCTTCCCTTATGCGGAATACTCCGAGGTTTTCTTCGGCGACGAATACAAGGTCTTGAGGGGAGGAGCTTGGGCCACGCGGGGGGCCGCAATCCGGGGCACGTTCAGGAATTGGGACTATCCCATTCGGCGCCACATCTTTAGCGGCTTCCGTTGTGCCCGGGACCTTTGAGCGCGGCCCGGGATTGCCGGTGAAGGCGTCAGCGCCGACGGGGATGCTGGAGGAGATCCGGTGGGGATTGAGCCAACCCCAGAAGCAACTCCCCTCGAAGTACTTCTACGACACCCGCGGATCCGAACTCTTCGAAGCCATCACGGAGCTCCCAGAGTACTATCCGACCCGCACCGAGACCGGCCTTCTCAAAACGCCGGTCTCTGATTGGGTCACGAAAATGGCACCCACATCCCTCGTGGAGCTGGGGGCCGGAAGTGCGCGGAAGACGAGAATCCTACTCGCTTCCATGGCGCGCCGGACACCCGATCGTACCTACCAGCCTGTTTACCAGCGTGTCTACGCGCCCGTCGACGTGGCTGGTGATTTTCTGAGGGCGACGGCCGAAGCTTTGAGGGTCGAAGATCCTTCGCTCGATGTACGTCCTCAGGTAAGAGACATCACATGGGACCTGGACTTCGTCGATGACTTGCCGGGGCCGGTGCTCTTCGCACTCCTGGGCAGCACGATCGGAAACTTCGTGGGAGAGGCGGCCAACAAACTGCTCTCCAACGTGAGATCGGCGATGCGGGAGCGTGACCTCTTCCTGCTGGGTGCGGACCTTCGTCCGGGTGAGGGAAAGTCGATCGAGCGCCTCGAGGCGGCGTACAACGACGCGCAAGGAGTCACCGCCGAGTTCAACCTCAACATGCTGAGAGCCCTCAATCGGGACGCAGGTACAACCTTCGACCTGACGGCCTTTCGGCACAGAGCCTTCTACAATGAGGGAGAGGGGCGGATCGAGATGCACCTGGTCGCTGAGAACGCCCAAGAGGTGGTTGTCCCTGGAGCCGGAGTGATACAGATCGGGGAAGGGGAGTCGATCCGGACCGAGTTGAGCTGCAAGTATGACCGGCCGATACTGACGGGAATGTTCGAGGCCGCTTCCCTGGAAATCATGAGATGGTGCACGGATGAGGACGGACTCTACGCAATGGCCCTCGTGTCGCCGGTCTGAATCTCGGAGATGTTATAAACGACCTTAGAATAAAGATCATAACAGATTACGGGGACAGGATTTCTAGGCCCTCGTGAGGCGTGACTTCTTCCCAAGAGGAATGGTCGTCAAGACGCTCAGAAGCGAGCAGGGTACCGTTGGGTGCCAAGGGATGGTCACGGGCGAGATAAAGAGAGTTTGTGGTGGTCTCGGATGCCGTGCGTAGTACGCCGATTCCATCTTCGTCAGCCAGCACCATCGTAAGTTGCGCCGTGTGCTTTTCCGCCTGGACGGCCTCGAGCACAATGTCCTGGATGCCGCGCAACGCGTCGACGAGTGTGGCGCCATTTTGGACGGCAGCGACCGCGAGCAGGAAAAGTGTTTCGCTGTCGGAGGAGCCCGCGAGCTGCCCGTAGAGGTCGTCCGGCAGGTGAGACCGCAACGCGCGCATGTGACTCACCCGAAAATTCTCGACAAAACCGTTCAAGACGAAGCTCCACCGCCGGTAGACAAGCGGCTGATTCCCGCCGTCGATGGGAATGCCGGGCGTGGCGTTACGCACCGAGGCGAGGATCGTGGGCGACGCCACCCCAGCCAGGAGCGTGCGGAGGTCGGCATCCTGCCAGATCGGGCGGGCACCACCCGTTCGAACCGGCGTGGCGCCCCTGTACCACACGATCCCGTATCCATCGGCGTTCACATGGCCGTGAAGTAGCTCCCTCGGAACGTAACTTTGCTCGAGGAGGGAGTGCGTTCCTCCGAAGACCAACGTGTCGGCAGCGAGGGGCCCGCCCACGTAGGCGGTCAGGCGGCACATGGAGGACCTCCCGTATCTTCCGCCGTGGACATGAGAAATCCGGAAATCGACGTCACCCTGAATTCGCTCCGATCCCGCATGAATTCGTCAAGAAAACGATTCGTCGCACACACATTGTCCCTAAAGTAATTTCCCCTGGCAACCCGGTTCGGTTCCTACTCCCGCACGTAGGGCGGCTCTGGAGGTCCGTTCGAACTGGGGGGTCGGAGGTCTTGAAGCGGAACCGGGGGCTCCTATTGAAGCGGAACCAGAGGTTCCATTGGCGGGTTATGGAGCGGAGTCTCTTTCAGGAGTGGTTCAGTGAACGAAGTTTCGGCCAAGAGCAAGGTCACCCTGCGGTGTCCGTTCTGCCTGACCCTCAACACGGTAGATCTGGGCAAGTCGGGTGACCGTCCCAAATGCGGCGACTGTGCGAAGCCCTTGCTCCTCGATCGACCCGTCAGGGTCGACGGGGAAGATTTCGACCGTACGGTACTCGGCTCCGAGGCGCCCGTGCTGGTGGATTTTTATGCGGATTGGTGTGCACCGTGTAAGTATGTCGCGCCACTGATGGATGAACTCGCCAAGGCGCACGAGGGGACGTTGCTCGTGGTCAAGGTCGACACGGATCAGGCGCCCGATGTGTCCGAGCAGTTTAAAATTCGGAGCATCCCCACCGTGATTCTCTTCAAGGATGGCGAGGAGGTTGGCCGCAGCGTGGGCTTCGAGCCCGAAAAGCTGCGGGCCATGGCCGATGACGCTGTGAGGCCAGGTTGACAGTGACTTTCCTCCGGATGATATTAGCGGCGCATAAACGCCCGATTCATTGGGTTTTTATCGAATTGTCGGGTTCGGGAGTGGTGTAAGGCGGTTCGCCGTCACCAGCGCTTTGGCGGGAGGTGGCTGGTCTGCTCCCGGCCCGCGTTTTTTTGTGCTTACGTCCGGAAGGGTGATCGGCAAGGGGGAAGAGTAAGTCATGGGGCTGAAGGTGGTGCTCGCGTACTCCGGTGGGCTCGACACGTCCGTCATCGTTCCGTGGCTTCGTGAGGAGTACGACGCGGAGGTCATTTGTATGGCCGCCGACGTGGGCCAGCCGGGCGGTCTCGAGGGTCTCGACGAGCGGGCCGAGGCGACCGGGGCCGCGGAGTTCTACGGCGAAGACCTGCGCAAGGAGTTCGTCGAAGACTTCATTTGGCCCACACTCCGTTCGGGGGCCGTCTACGGTCGTAAGTACCTCCTGGGCACCTCCATGGCTCGTCCCATCATCGCACGTCGGATGGTAGAGGTGGCGCGCGAGGTCGGAGCGGATGCGCTCTCGCACGGGTGCACCGGCAAGGGAAACGATCAGGTTCGGTTCGAGTTGACTTTCACGGCCCTCGCACCGGATCTCCGAGTGATCGCCCCCTGGCGTGAGTGGGACCTGAAATCACGTGAGGACGCGTTGGAGTACGCCCGCGCTCGACAGATATCCCTTTCAGGTGTCGACGAAACCAAACTCTACTCGCGTGACGAGAACATCTGGCATATCTCGCATGAGGGGGGTCCGCTCGAGGATCCGGCATTCGAGCCCGATGAGTCGATGTACCGATGGACCACGGCTCCCGAGGCCGCGCCGGACGAACCCGAATATCTGGAGATCGGCTTCGAGCAGGGACGGCCTGTGTCGGTCAACGATGAGGCCATGGACTCGGTACCCCTCCTCCTGACCCTCAACGAGATCGGCTCCCGGCATGGTGTGGGCAGGGTCGATCTCGTAGAGGACCGGTTGGTCGGGATGAAATCGCGTGGTGTGTATGAGACCCCTGGGGGAACACTTCTGTATACCGCGCTTCAGGAACTGGAACAGCTCACGCTCGACCGCCGGGCCTTGACGTTCAAGGATCAGGTTGCGGCGCGTTACGCGGATCTGGTGTACGAGGGCTGGTGGTGGACGCCTGAAAGAGAGGCCATCGATGCGTTCGTGGACGTCCTCATGAAGCGGGTCACCGGGGTTGTGCGCTTGAAGCTCTACAAGGGTTCGGCATCAGTAGCGAGCCGTAGGAGCCCCGAGTCGTTGTACCACGCGGGACTCGCATCCTTCGGTGAGGAGGCGACCTACAACCACGCCGACGCTGAAGGGTTCATCAAGTTGTTCGCGCTTCCTGCACGGGTGGCGGCGGAGCGCGATAGCGGGAAGAGCGGGCAGACCGAGACGAGCCAGTCCGTGACTGAGACGAACGAAGCTGCGACCGAGACGAACGAGGCCGCAACTGAGACGACGGAGTCCGAGGGCCTCAAAACCCCGGTAGCCTGATCGGCCCGACAGCCCCCCTGTGGAGCGGCCGCATTCAGGGCGAAATGGCGGGGGCGATGGTTCCCCTGAACCGGAGCCTCGATGTGGACATACGACTCTGGCCTCAGGATGTTCGTGGGAGCCGGGCCTGGGTCCAGGCGCTGGTGAATGCGGGCGTTCTGGAGAAGTCCGAAGGGGTCACGCTCCTCGAAGGGCTCGAGCGCGTGGCCGCCCGCCTTTCCCAGCGCGATCACTCCGATGAGGCCGATGAGGACATCCATTCCCTGGTGGAGCGTTTCCTTCACGAAGAGGTCGGTGAGGTCGCCGGAAAGCTCCATACGGGCCGGTCGCGCAACGACCAGGTGGCGACCGATTTCCGCCTGTGGGGCATGGAGATGGCGGAGCATCTCGATGGCACCTTGATGGAGGTAGAGAAGGCCCTTTTGGATTGGGCGCGTGGCTCAATCGAGATTGTCCTCCCCGGATATACACACCTCCAGCAGGGCCAGCCGGTGCGGGCGGCTCATTGGGTTCTCTCGCACTTCTGGCCGCTGGAGCGTGACCGTGCAGCGCTGCGTACCGTGCGGGATCAAGCCGGCGTCTTGCCGCTTGGATCGGGTGCAATCGCAGGGTGTCCCTTCCCGATCGACCGTGAGTTCTTGAGGGAAGAGCTGGGGTTCCTGAGCATCTCCGAGAACAGTATCGACGCGGTCAGCGATCGTGACTGGGCGCTTGGATTCGCGTTCGCGGCAGCTCGCGTCGGGATTCATTTGTCACGGTTGGCGGAAGATCTGGTCCTGTTCGGATCCAAGGAATTCGGGTTCGTCCGGTTGTCCGACGGGTTCAGCACGGGATCCAGCCTGATGCCCCAAAAGCGAAATCCGGACGTGGCGGAGCTCGTGCGGGGAAAATCCGGTCGGCTGACGGGAAATCTGGTGTCCCTCCTCACGGTGTTGAAGGGACTTCCCACTGGTTACAACCGTGACTTGCAAGAAGACAAAGGTGCTCTCTTCGACTCCGTGGACACGCTCGGCATGATTTTGCCCGCGATGGCAGGGGCCATCCGCGGCGCTGAGTTTCAGACGGACCACATCGAAGCGGCGCTCGACCCGCAACTTCTTGCGACAGATTTGGCCGATTATCTGGTCCGGGTCGGCGTGCCTTTCCGGAAAGCTCACGAAGTGGTCGCGACGGTGGTGCGCGTCGCAGAGGACCAGGGTATTGCGGTCAACCAACTTCCGCTCGAGGCGTTCCAGGAGGCACACACCGCGTTCGACTCCGATGTTCTCGACGTGTTCGATTGGGAGCGGTCGGTCGAGGCCCGGGAAGCCCCCGGAGGCACAGCCCGAAAGGCCGTTCTCGAGCAGATCACGGCTGCGGAGACTCGCCTTCAGCAGGCCTAGGTTTGCAGTAACCCGGGCGCGGGCCTGTTCAACCCTAGGCGGGCCTGGCTCAGGCTGTTCTGCTCAGAGGACCCTCCATTGTTCTCCCTGCCGCTGCCGCAAAGGGTGCCAGGCCGGCCATGAGCGAATCGAATTCTTCGAACATCAAGGATTGGTCCCCATCGGAGACGGCCATCTCCGGGTTGGGATGGACCTCCACGATGAGGCCATCAGCACCAGCGGCGATCGCCGCGTAGGAGAGGGCCGGCACGAGGTCTCGCCGACCTGCCGCGTGGCTGGGATCGGCCAACACGGGAAGGTGGGTCTCCTTCTTGAGCACGGGAATCGCAGCCAGGTCGAACGTGTTACGCGTCGAGTCCTCGAAGGTTCGGATGCCTCGCTCGCAAAGCACGACGTCCATGTTTCCCTGCTTCATGACATACTCGGCGGCCAGTAGAAGGTCCGAGACCCTGGCCGACATCCCGCGTTTGAGAAGGATCGGCCGGTGGAGTCGTCCGACCTCCGAGAGGAGCGAAAAATTCTGCATGTTTCTGGCCCCGATCTGGAGTACGTCCGCGTACTCTGCGACCAAGTCGACCTGACGGGTATCCATAACTTCCGTGACCACCGGGAGCCCAGTCTCGGCCCGCACGTCCGCGAGCATCTTCAAGCCCTCCTCACCGAGGCCGTCGAACGCGTAGGGGGAGCTCCTCGGCTTGAACGCCCCGCCGCGCAGAGCGGTCGCTCCCGCCGCTTTTACGTGGCGTGCCGTATCCTGGAGCATGTCGAGGCCTTCGACGGAGCAGGGCCCCGCGATGATCGAAAGGGCCTTTCCTCCGATCGTGCGCCCGCCGATCGCGACCTCGGTGGACTCCTCGTGGCCTTCCCGGCTCGCCAGCTTGTACGGCTTCATGACCGGGCGGACGGCCTCGACGCCTGGGATCGAGAGCATGGGCACGTTGGCCAGATCCTCCTGATCTCCGATACAGAGGACGACCGTTCGGTGCTCGCCTCGGATGAGGTGCGTGCGAGGTCCTAGGGCCTCGATTCTTTCCCGGATGTGGTCGAGCTCTTCGTCGGTCACGCCGGGGCGAGTGATGATGATCATGGTCTTCTCAGCTTGGTGAGTGACGGCCTTCGTAGGTGACAGGCCACGAAAAAAGGCCCCCGACCAGGAGTCGAGAGCCTCAGGACAAAACGCTTACGCGATCAGCGCGCGCGTATCAGCCGCCGGCTCCCGGAGGGGGCCAGCTCGTAAAGTAGAAAGCCTGCTGTCCGTGCACGTGAATCATGGGTGGGAAGCTGTGCTTCCGGCGACGAGGAGTCAAGATACGGTCTGGTCTGTGGCTCTCGGCGTTCATAGATTCGGGCACAAAAATCGGCCCGCCCGACACTCTTTTTCACCTGGGAGATCTATTCATGTCCACGGCCACCGCGGATGCGGAGCCACTTGGCAGACGCTGACTCGCTGAAGAGAGCGGTGGGTGTAGAGGCGGCCGAACTCGTAGACAGTGGGATGCGCTTGGGATTGGGGACCGGATCCACGGTGGCCCACCTATTGGTCGCGCTGGCCGAGAAGCTCAACGGAGGTGCCCTGAGCGACGTCGTCGGCGTACCCACGTCCCTTCGTACTGCTCGGGAGGCCCGGGAGCTCGACATTCCGCTCACCTCCTTGACCGAAACTCCTGTCCTCGATCTGACGATCGATGGCGCCGATGAGGTCGATCCCGAGTTGAACCTCATCAAGGGCCTCGGGGGCGCGCTTCTCCGGGAAAAAATGGTGGCGCAGGCCTCTCGGCGGTTGGCGATCATGGTCGACGACGGCAAGATGGTGCCCGCACTAGGGACGCGATGTCCCGTGCCGGTGGAGGTGGTGCAGTTCGGGTGGGAGGTCCACGCCCCATTCGTGGAGTCGTGCGGTGCCGATCCCGTGCTCCGGATGGGGCCAGACGGAGAGCCGATGGTCACGGACAATGGCAACTACATCATCGATTGCCACTTTCCCGATGGAATCGATGACGCGGAAGGTTTTGAACGGGCTATTCGTGCGAGAGCCGGGGTCGTGGAATCCGGGCTCTTTCTGGGGATGGCTACCGAAGTGTTGATAAGCGGTCCGGATGGTGTGAAAACACTCTCCAAAGGGGATCGTGCGCCGTGACGGGAGATCAGGTTCTGATCGCTCCATCCATCCTTTCCGCAGACTTCGGGCGTTTGGCTGAGCAGGTGTCGGAGGCGGCCGAAGCCGGAGCCGACTGGATTCACGTGGACGTCATGGACGGTCACTTCGTTCCCAACATCACGATCGGGCCCGCAGTGACGTCTGCCGTGCGGGCGGCTACGGACCTCCCGGTCGACGTGCACCTGATGATCGAGGAGCCCGACCGCTACCTCTCCGCCTTCGCGGACGTCGGAGCCGACTACATCACGGTTCATCAGGAGGCGTGTCCTCACCTGCGCGGGACCGTCGAGCGTATGCGCGAGTTGGGCGTACACCCTGGTGTGACGCTCAATCCGGCTACGTCCCTAGACACGCTGGTCGAGGTCATGCCCGAGGTGGATCTGGCGGTGATCATGTCGGTAAACCCGGGGTTCGGAGGGCAGTCGTACATCCCGGCGAGCACCGAAAAAATCCGGCGGCTCCGGACGATGCTTGATGAACGCGGCGTGAACGGTGCCAAACTCGAGGTGGATGGTGGCGTGAACGTCGACACGGCGGGTGCGGTGAGCCAGGCGGGGGCGTCCGTGCTCGTGGCGGGGGCGGCTGTATTCCGGCATCCGGACGGTATTGCGGAGGCGATCCGGCTGATCCGACGGGCGGCCGAGGAGGGTGGAGCGGCCAAGGAGGGTGGAGCGGCCAAGGAGGGTGGAGCGTACCGACCCAGATGAACGCGCCGAGCCAACCGACGCTCCTCGCGGTGCTGGCGCACCCGGACGATGAGGTGCTCTGTGCCGGCACTCTACTCGCCCAACGTGCTGCCGGATCGAGGGTTGTAGTCCTCTGGCTCACGCGAGGGGAAATGACGGATGCGTGGGGGCCGCTCCCGACGTCGGAAGTCGCTGAGCGCAGGATGGAACTGGGCATGCAGGTGGCAGAGTGTTTGGGCGTCGAAGGGCGCTTCCTCTCGTTTCCGGATTCCTCGGTCCAGGCGACGCCGGAGGCGGGCCACGAGGTCGCCAGGGTCATGGCGGAAATCAAACCCAGCGGGCTCATTACGTGGGGGGACGCCTGGGCCAGAGGGTTTCGGCACCCGGACCACCAGGCGACGGGGAAAATTGCGCGCGACGCGGTCAATTTCGCACGCATCGCCAAGGTTGTCGCGCCGGAGCAACCCCACAGATCGTTCTGCCCGATCTTCACGTTGCGGGGTGTGCACTCCGGGCTCCCAATCGTCGCGCTTGACGTGGGTGGGTATGCCGACACGATATTTCAGGTAGCGGAGATTTATCGGCGGGCGATCGGCTTCGGAGCTCCCGAGTGGATCGAGGGTCGTCTTCGCTCGGCTGGGGGTCGGTGGGACCGAGATCTGGTCGAAGAGTACGACGCTTGGGAGACGGGGTCCGGGCTAGTCGATCGGTTGTTGCCGCATCGAGACGGACCATTTTTTCATCACCCTGAGAGGGAAAGCTCAACGTGATCGCGGCCCGTCCGCGAATCGCCGAGTTGAACCCTCCAGGGGAAGAGGCTGAACTGAGAACCCATGTCCATAGATCCGACCATCATCGACCCGGCCGCCCTGGAAAGACTGGAAGAGTGGGGAGGCCCGGGCCTATCGAAGGAGATCGTTCAACTTTTCCTGGACCACGGTTCCGTGCGGATGGACCAAATTCGCGGGGCCATGGACGGGGACGATCTCGAGGTGCCCGAGCGGGGTGCACATTCACTGAAATCGAGCGCTGCGAATGTTGGTGCTCAACACGTCCGCAAGTTCGCGAGCGAGGTGGAGTCGGCCGCATCGGGCGGCGACCTTGAACTTGTTCGTGAGCTTATTCCCAACCTCGAACAGGCATACGCTCAGGCCACTCGGGAACTGGCGGTGATCGTCGAGGAGGACGGAGATGAAGCCTAAGATTGCCGTTGTAGAAGACAACCTGGACAATCGCCTTCTTGTTCAGGCCATTCTCGAGGACGAGTACGAGATCTCCGAATACGAGAATGGTATGGAAGTTTTGGACGGCTTGGCTGATGACATTCCCGACCTCGTTCTGCTCGACATCTCTCTGCCGGGAATGGATGGTACCGAGGTGCTCCGGTGGGTCCGGTCTCAGGAGCTGTTGAGTAGCCTTCCTGTTATCGCGCTGACCGCGCACGCCATGTCCGGCGATCGGGAGAAGTACCTCGAGATGGGTTTCGACGAGTACGTCACGAAGCCGATCGTGGATGAAGATGTCCTCGTGGGGGCCATTGAGCGTCTTCTCGCCAGATCAGCGTGAGCGAGTCCGTCACCGAGGTGGTTCCCGGCCAGGGTTCGGACGCGGAGATCCGCGAGGACCCGGCGGAATCTGGGCCGGCCGTACTCACTGCGTCGAAAAGCTCGCCCGAGGGTTCGATCGGGTCGGACGACTTCCCCGAGGACCCTCCTAGCGAGCGGTCGGCCGCGATCTACTGGCTGCTCCTTGCGATTCTATTCCTCGGGTTCAACATCTTCAGGCGCTTCCCCCTAGACGACAACCAGGCCCGCCACGTCATCTGGGAGTTTATCAGCACCACGATGGCACTGATCGTCGCGAGCCTCTCGCTCGTCCGTTACTACAGCAAGAAACAGCCAACCTTCCTGTTCATCGGCACGGGCTTTCTTGGCACCGGACTGCTGAATGGGTATCACGCCGTCATGACCTCCACGCTCATCGGCGGGGTGACGACCGGGGTCCAGGCCGCCGACGGGGCCGCGTGGACCTGGACGGCCGCGAGACTTTTCTTGTCGTTGTTCCTTTTCGGGAGCGTGTTTCTCTGGTCGTACGAAGATGATTCGAAGCGATCCCACGTTAATGAGTTCTCGGTCTACGTTGCGGCCGCAGTTTTGACGGTCGGCATTTTTCTTGTGTTTACCTACGTTCCCCTTCCATCTGCCTACTATCCCGATTTCGTGCTGTCCCGGCCGGCGGAGGTCATCCCGGCGCTCTTTTTCTTCGGTGCTTGGGTGGGATACCTCCGCCGCGGAGAGTGGCGCACCGAACCCTTCCAGTACTGGCTGCTCATCTCGCTCATGATCAGTTTTTTCGTGCATGCGATGTACATGTCGCAGGCGACGAGCGAGTTCGACGGAATCGCCGATGCCGCACATCTCCTGAAGATTTTGGCCAACGTGAGCGTGTTGGCGGGGCTGATGATCAGTGTGTTCGTAACGTTCCGTTCGGAGACAACAGCGTTGGAAACGGTGCGCCAGACCAATCTCGCGATGGCTCGGGAGGTGGAAGTTCGCGCGGAGGCCGAACACAGGCTTCGCGACTTCCTCGACAACGCGAACGACCTAATCCAGATCACCGATGCCGAAGGGTCTCTGGCCTACGTCAACCGTGCGTGGGCGGCCACGTTCGGGTACGAGGAATCCGCCGTCGAGGGTCAGAACGTGTACACCTTGCTTCGTCCGTCGAACCGTGGCGAACTCGAGGAAGCGTTTGAGCGGCTCACCGAGGGAGGCTCGATGGAACGCTTCATCTCGGAGCTTCATACGCGGGATGGAGATCCGGTCATCTGTGCGATCAGCGCCAATTGCAGCCGGGTAGACGGAGAGGTCGTGGCGATCCGGTCGATCATCCGGAACGTCACCGAGACCGTGATGGCCGAGAGGCAGCTGGCGAGCTCACGGGCCAACCTCAATGCATTGGTAGAGAATACCGGTGACGTGATCTGGTCCGTGAACGCCGATCATGCACTGATCACCTTCAACTCCGCCTTTGCCCTGGGGGTTGAAGCGCGAACGGGTGTCGAGCCCAAGGTGGGGGATGGTCCGGAAGACCTCTATGAAGAGGAACAAGCGATCTTTTTCCAACAGTCCTATGACGAGGTGTTGAGGCAGGGGCGCCTGTCCAAGATTCGTTCCGAGGAGATGGATGGCGAGGTTCGGCACTTCGAGCTTTTCTTCAGCCCGATCGGAGACCATGAAGACTTGGCCGGCGTTGTGGTTTTCGGAAAGGATATCACGCGGCGTAGGACAGCCGAGGTGGATCTGGTTTCGGCCAAGAACGAAGCTGAGGCAGCGAATCGGGCCAAGAGCCATTTTCTGGCGAACATGAGCCATGAGCTGCGTACGCCCCTCAACTCGGTGATCGGTTTCGCCAACATCCTGTTGAAGAACAAGAAGAAGAAGCTGGCGAAATCAGAGCTCGGCTTCTTGGAGCGAATTCAGATCAACGGCAAGCACCTGCTTGCCCTCATCAACGAGATCCTCGACCTGGCGAAAATCGAGTCCGGACGTATGGAATTGGAGCTCCTGACGGTCAACGTCATCGACCTCGCTCACGAGGCGCTGGCACTCGTCGAGGGGCAAATTCGCGCCCGCGAGCCCGACGTGGAGGTTCGCGTTGAGAGTCCTGAGACGATGGACGACATCGAAACAGACCCGGCGAAGCTGAAACAGGTGATCGTGAACTTGGTAGGAAACGCACTGAAGTTCACGGAGTCGGGGGAGATTGTGGTCCGCATCAAGACCCGTGAGGGCACCAACGAGCTTGCTGAGATTTCTGTCAGTGACACCGGAATCGGGATTCCCGAAGAGCGCCGAAGTGCCATTTTCGAGGCCTTTCAACAGGCGGAAGCAGGCACGGCACGCCAGTTCGGTGGCACCGGCCTCGGCCTCGCGATCTCGCGCTCGATGTGCCTGCTGATGGGGTACGATCTCACGCTCGAGAGTGAGGTGGGCGAGGGGACCACGTTCAAGATCGTCTTTCCCGTATTTTCAACCTCTGAGAAGCTTTCCCAGACTGCTCAACCCGCACTCCGAAAGGGGTCGAGCGAACGTGACGGAGAGGACGTCGAATCCTTGAAGGGGCGTCCGGTCGCTGGAGATGACAACGGTGACGCCCCGAGCGAGGAGCGAGTCGACATCAAACATTACAAGGTGCTGGTGATCGACGACGATTCGGACTCTCGTGTACTGATGGAGGACTACCTCGGTGATTTTGGCTGCGAGGTCCTTCTGGCCTCGTCGGGAGAGATGGGGATGGAGATGGCCCGAAATCACCAACCCGATCTCGTGACGCTCGACCTACAGATGCCCGACCCGGATGGTTGGGAGGTGCTGCGGAGGCTGAAGGCGGATCCGGGGGTGAGGCATATCCCGGTGGTCATCGCGAGCGTTGCGGCCAATGAGGGCCGAGAACGACTCTTCGGTGCGGTGGATCTGCTTACGAAGCCGATTGAGCGGGCGGACCTGTTGCGTGTGTTGTGGCGGCAGCTTGTGAATCAGCATGAGCGTAGGGTATTGGTGGTCGACGACGACGTTGAAATCCAGGCGCTCCTCTCGACTGGATTGGACGAGGACGGTATCGACGTCCACTGTGTGGGGAACGGAGAAGAGGCGCTCCGCCACCTCCAAAGGGACACGCCGGCTGCTGTCCTCCTGGATCTGCGGATGCCGGTCATGGACGGGTTCGAGTTCCTCGAACGGATGCGCGAGAGCCGTTATCACAAGGGTCTTCCGGTCATCGTGATAACCATCAAACGGCTCACGCCGGAAGAGGAGGACAAGTTGGCCGACATGGCGTCCGCCGTAGTGATCAAGGATCAGGGCTTCATCTCGCGGGTTCGGGCCCACCTCGCCACGCTTTTCCCGCCGGTACCCCGTGAGAGCGAGGTGCAAACCACTGCCGACTGACCGGGGGCTCTCCGATCACCCTCCTATGTCTGAATTCGTTCTGCGGACCCGTCTGAACCATGCTGTGGGTGACGTGTTCGCGTGGCATATGCGCCCCGGGGCGCTCGAGCGACTCATCCCGCCTTGGGAAACGGTCAAGATCGAGAGCCGCGAGGGAACTCCTGCGACGGGCGGGCGGGTCACGTTTCGAGTGCGCCGTGGCGGGGCCGAGATCCGGTTTGAGGTTCTCCACACCGATTTCGAGCAAGACCGCTTCTTCCGTGACGAGCAGATCCGGGGACCATTCACTCGATGGGTCCACACCCATCGCTTCGAGCCGGAGAACGGCGGATGTGTGGTGGAGGACCATGTGGATTGGAAGTTGCCCATGGGCACGGCTGGGCGTCTGCTGGGCGGGTCGAGTGTCGAGGGAGAGCTCGAGCGGCTCTTCACGTTCCGGCACCGTCGCCTCCAGAACGACCTCGACCGACTTGAACGATACGGGGATGGGGCACTGGCCGTAGCGGTCACCGGATCGAGTGGCCTGATCGGCCGTAGCCTTTGCAACGTGCTCACGACGGGTGGCCACCGTGTCGTTCGCCTGGTTCGGAACCGGAAAACGCAGAGGTCAGAAGACGTGCTTTGGGACCCGATCGAGGGCACGATCGAAGAAGAGAGGCTCGAGGGACTCGACGCCGTAGTACACCTGGCGGGGGAGCCCCTGCTCGGCCTTCGTTGGACCGAGGAGAAAAAGAAACACATCTGGGCGAGCAGGGTCGAAGGCACCGAGCATCTTGCGCGCGCCCTGGCACGTCTCCGGCGCCCCCCCCGCGTGCTCGTCTCTGCGTCCGCCGTGGGCTTCTATGGAGACCGTGGCGATCAACGTTTGAGTGAGAGCGCCAAGCCGGGGAGGGGATTTCTCGCGGAACTCTGCCAGGCGTGGGAGGCGGCCACACGTCCCGCGGCACAGATGGGCATCCGGGTCGTTCACTTACGGGCCGGTCTCGTGCTTACGCCGGCTGGCGGCGCGCTAGGCACCATGCTTCTCCCGTTCAAGATCGGCGTCGGCGGACGGATCGGGAGTGGGCGGCAGTACATGAGTTGGATCGATCACGACGATCTGTTGAGCCTGATCCTTCACGTCATCCGAACGCCGTCGATCCGTGGAGCCGTGAATGCGACGGCGCCCTATCCGGTTCCCAATTCTACGTTTACCGGGACGCTCGGCCGGGTACTCGAGCGCCCGACCCTCCTCCCCCTACCGGGTCTGGCGCTCAAGGCGCTGTTGGGTGAAATGGGAAAGGAGATGCTGCTGCAAGGGCAGAGAGTCCAGCCTGCGGTGGCCGAAGAATCGGGCTTCGAGTTCATGTATCCCGGGCTTGAAGAATCCCTGCGCCATCAGTTGGGGCGAGCTCCCCCGCCGTAGACGCCCTCAAGAAGCCCGTACGCGCTACTCGAAGGAGATCTTGGGCAGGCCTCCATCCTCACGGAGTGACGGGTAGGGCGTTCCCCGGTCACGGCAGTGGCGGGCTATACGAGGGTACGCCCACTCGAACAGAATCCGCCTCATGTCCTCCGGGTCGATCCGGGACTCGTCATACATGTGAGCGGCTTCACGTTGACGAAATGCCTCGAAGAGCAGAAGGGCCGTAGCGACTGAAACGTTGAACGATTGGGCCATCCCCACCATCGGGATCGAGATCCGCAGATCCGCCAACTCGAGTGCCTCGTCGCTCAGTCCCAGAAGTTCGGCCCCCATCATCAGGGCCGTGGGCACCGTGAAATCCACGTCCCGAAAATCGACGGCATCGGGACCCGGATGTGCCGCCAGCACCCGGAAGCCGCGGCCCTTCAATTCCTTGATCGCTTCCTGGATCGTGCGGTGCCTGACCAACCGAACCCACTTGGCCGTCCCCGCGGAGGTGTGCGAATGAATCTGGAGGCCTTCCTCGGGAGGGATCGCGTGAGCCTCCAACACTCCAACCGCGTCACAGTTACGGAGGATAGCCGAAAGGTTGTGGCTCTTATGAACGCGCTCCATGAGCACCGTGAGGTCTGGCTGCCGTCTGCGTAGGGCTCGAGCCAGCTTTTGAAAACGTTCTGGGTTCATCGTTCCACGGTGCGGGGCAACGAGGGTCCGGATCGCCGCTCGAAACTACGAAGTGGACCTGATTTCAGGGGGAAAACATGGCGAGTCGGTTCTGGTCTGACCATGGCCGACGAGGGAGGTGATGGTCCCAACCGCCTCTCCGGGTCTATTCTTCTGGTGGCCGGGGTGGCGGAACGGTAGACGCAAGGGACTTAAAATCCTAGACTGGCACTCTCCGTTTTCGTTGCCCACGGCTGAAAAGCCTAATGCTTCCAGGCATTGCTCCGGCGAATCATGAATCGGCCCACTTTCGATTCGCTGCCATGGCGAAGTCAGACTCGCCCCATTCTCGCCCCGCTCTGTCGCTTCGCTTCTTCAACGGCCGGGGAGGGTAGGGGGCGGCCTTCTGCACGTTCGTATCCGCGTTCAGGCTCGGAGTGCCGCCACCAACCTCCTGGTTAACAGGCGGGGCCACACGGGGCCGTATTTCAAAAAATACGAGGAGGAATAAGGGAATCTTCCACTATTCCCGAGTACGATTTTCGATCCATACGTGGGGTTAGTGGACGCTAACGTACACAACAACGTACACACCTTTCAGACAGGGGAGGGGCTTCGGCCCCTCCCCTTCGCATTTAGTAGCCGGCTACGGCGGTGGGTCTACCGCTTGCGATTCCAGTCGCAGTGCTTTTTCCGCTCGACCTTGTGTGCTGTCAATGAAGCCCTCACACTAGTCTTTCTAAACTGAGAGCTTCTGGAAGTCCGTCAACCACCTGCCACCGCAGCCGGCCACGGCTGTCGGCGGCATTGGCGGCGATCACGCTCTATCGGTCGGTCGCCAAGGACAGTTAATAAGAACCACCACCGAGGAGGTTTCATCATGAGAATGATGCCAGTAGCGGCCGTGGCTGGGGTCATGTCATGCTTGTCGGCTTGTGCCCCCCAGTCTTCGCAGAGTTTCGATCCCAACGACCCAGCCGTGATTGCAGTCATCGACTCCCTGATGAACGACGCCGTCCAGGCCTCGAGGGAGGTCGATGCCGTGAGGGTGATGGAGTCGATGGGAACGGGCGAGAATTTCACCCTGATCACCGGCGATGTGATGCTCCGCGGGTCCGAGGTCGTGGCGTCGTCGTTCGCCGACACCTATGGGGGACTCCTGAGGCAGAATTCCACCGTTGACGAGACTCACACCCGCCTGCTGACCCCGGACGTGGCCGTGTTCAGCGCCGTGGGCGAAGGCACCTACACCGATCTGGCAGGCTGGACGTCGGAGCCCGTGGGCCTCGGCCTCACGATCATCTTCGTCCTGGAAGACGGTCGCTGGGTTGGAAGGGTGATCCACC
>SMVB01015844.1_pt1 | contig 27414 bp, 23 predicted proteins | sample 2456461 | NCBI WGS metagenome assembly SMVB01 (sample SAMN11095934, study PRJNA526329) | marine sediment metagenome | biome: Marine sediment; feature: Surficial sediment; material: Deep marine sediment; isolation source: Hadal surficial sediment | place: Pacific Ocean | collected 2014-05 | depth...
AACAGAAACCGGGAGATCATCGACCAGGAGAAGTTGGCGGCCGTTGCCGCCGTCGGCAGCACCATAGCGCATGAGCTACGTACGCCGTGCATGGGCATCAAGGCGCTGGCGGAAGGGATTCAGTCCTACCTGCCGACTCTGGTCAGGGGATACGAGTCTGCCGTAAGGAACGGTCTCGAGAAAAGAGAAATCCGTGGAAGGCACCTCGACGCGCTCAGACAGAGCCTGGTGCGCATCAAGGACGAAACGGACTACGCGAACCGCGTGATCGACATGCTGCTCATAAACTCCTCGGATCAACCACTGCGTGGTCTGGAATTCGATACGATATCCGCAGCTACCTGCGTCCGAAACGCCGTTGAGCGGTATCCGTTCTCCAGCGCCAAGGAGAAAGAACGATTAACCCTCTGCATCGTCGAAGACTTCTCAATCACGGCGCCGGAGATACTGCTGGTCCATGTTCTGTTCAATCTGCTGAAAAACGCACTCTACTATGTCGGAAAGTCAGGCGGCGGCCAGATCACGATTCGAGTGTCGAGCGACACACGTGAAGTGGTGATCGAAGACACCGGTACCGGCATCTCCGCCGAAAACCTGCCGCGCATATTCGACCGTTTCTTCACGACGACCGAGACGGGACACGGGTCCGGCATCGGATTGAGTTTCTGCCGGATGGTGATGGACGGTATCGGTGGAACAATCGAGTGCGAGTCCGAGCCCGACGAGTTCACACGCTTTACCCTGACGTTTCCGGAGGCCGCCCATGGCTAACGCGCTGTCCCTCCCATACTTTCACCCATCGACGGTGGTGTTTCTCGATGACAACCATCAGTTCCTGAGCGACCTGGAACTGCGGTTGCCTGGACGCATGCCATACATCCTGCACGAGGACCCCGCCGTTGCTCTCGCCGAGGTCAATCGTCATACGGCGACGCCTACGCTCGCAAACCGTTGTTTCTCGCGACTGGAGAACGAGCGAGGCTCCTGGCGGGACAGCATCATCGAGTTCGACGTCGCGCTCATCGAAGAGGAAGTCAACTCCGTCGAACGGTTTCATCGAACTTCCGTCGTGGTGGTCGACTATGCAATGCCCGCGATGAACGGCCTCGAGTTTTGCGAAAAGATCACTGATCCGTACGTGAAGAAACTGCTGCTCACGGGCGCGGCCGACGAGAAGCTCGCGGTGCGCGCTTTCAATGATGGGTTGATCGATCGTTTCATATTGAAGAACCAGCCGGACTCGCTCGATTTGATGTTGCAGTTTATGAACGAACTGCAGATCGCGCACTTTCAACGCCAGCAAACAGTTCTCGCCGCCGCGCTGTCGCTGAACCCACCGCCATTCATCTACGACCCGACCTTGATCGACGAGATAGAACGGCTTGCGCATCAACATTCGTTCGTCGAGCATTACCTCGTCGGCGATCCTCCCGGATACCTGTTGCTGACCTCTTCGGGAGACGTTCAACGCCTGGTGGTGATGGACGAATGCGAGTTTGCCGCACAGACCGAGCGTGCCCGTCAGCACGCGGCGCCCGAGGAGCTTCTGTCCGCCATGAGGTCGCGCAGTAAGATTGTCTGCGTCTATGAGTCGCTGCTAGGCAACGACGCAGCCGACTACCCGTGGCAAGAATTCGCTTTCGACAGCTGGCGGGTGGAGGGGGCAAGCACCTGGTGGCTGGCGCTCATTTCCCAGCCTCCGGTGAGTATCGATTTCGACCCTGGTTCTTCCTCGTTGGACGCCTACCTCGACCAGCTGGACGGGTGCTAGTTCGTCGACTGCAGAAGATGCCGGGGCAACAACGCGCGCTCGACGCCTTCGAAGATCAACTCTGTCGCAACCGCAAGTAGCGCAGCCGGAATCGCGCCCTGGAGTATCAGCGACGTATCGTTGAGGGCAAGCCCCGTCACGATCGGATCACCGAGACCACCCGCACCGATGAACGCGGCGAGCGTGGCCGTACCGATGCTGATCACCGCTGCGGTGCGAATACCGGCGAGCACCCCCGGCATGGACATCGGTAGATAGACGTAGCGCAGCTGTTCCCGCGGGGTCAGGCCCATGGCCACTGCGACACGTTTCAGCAACGGATCGACGCTGGTGAGCGCAGTGATGGTGTTGCGCAGGATTGGCAACAATGAGTAAAGAAACAACGCAATGATCGCCGGGACTATTCCGATCCCGAATACCGGGATCATCAACGCGAGCAACGCGATCGAAGGGATGGTCTGCAGCAGGCCCGCGATGTACAGCACGGTACGCGAAAGCGCGCGCATACGGTAAACAGCGACGCCGAGCGCCACACCGACCAGGATCGCGCCAAACAGGGCGATGCCAGTGAGCTTCAGGTGCGTCAACGTGTTCTGCCTCAGCGAGTTCCATCGGCCGGGCCCTGTCGGTTCGACCGTGGCAATGCCCTGTTCCGTCAGAAACCCTTTCGCCACCTCGGCGAAGGTCTCGCCGTCAAAAACCACCCCGGCATTCAATCGTTGCATGGTCGCATCGTCGATCGAACCCTCGAGCTTCTCGAAGGCCGCGACGACCGACGCGGGAAGGTCCACGCGAACCAGAGGGGCCGCAAGATAGCGCGGAAAGAAGTCGCGATCGTCCTCCAGCACCGTCAGGCCATAGCGAACGAGTTCCCCGTCCGTGGAGTACACATCCGTGACGTCGATCGACCCGTCAGCCAAAGCCTGGTAGGCGAGCCCATGTTCGATCCCGGTAGGCGCCCACTCGAATCCGTAGGTCGCGATGAGCCCCGGCCATCCGTCGGCGCGTTCGAGAAACTCGTGACTGACCATCACCCTCAGACCCGTTTGGGGCACCAGATCCGATATGCGCGTCAATCCCAGCGCCGCGGCGGTCTCCGCCTTCAGCGCCAAAGCGTAGGTATTATTGAACCCAAACGGCCTCAGAAATCGTACGCCGTGTTCCCGCAAAGCGACATTCAACCGACTGACCGTCGCATCGGTGCCGAGCCCGAGGATTGCCTGGGACACAGTGCCGGTATACTCCACGTACGCATCGATCTCGCCGGCGCGAAGTGCATCGAAGCTGATCAGCGTGCCGCCCAGTCCAAAACGTCGCTCTACGGCCAGGCCTTCGGCTTCGATCAGTTGAACGAGAATCTCGGCCAGAACGTACGACTCGGTAAAGTTCTTACTGCCAATGACGAGTGGCGGGGCCTCTCCCGCCCAACCGATGCCCGACAGCAACAGCAACGCAGTTCCTACCAGGCGCGGAATCACTCCAGGCTCTCCAGCAACCCCTTAACATATTCGTCGTCTGGTGCGTTGATCACTTCGCGCGTGGGGCCGTGCTGAATGACTCGGCCTTCCTTGAGGATCACCAGATAAACCGCAAGCTTGCGCGCTTCGCGCATATCGTGAGTCACGAGCAGCGTGCTGACCGCCTCGACCGATCGGAGATTCAGGAACTGCTTGTGCAAGCCAAGTCGAGTAATGGGATCAACGGCGGAGAATGGTTCGTCCAACAACAGCATGCGCGGTTTGAGCATCAGCGCGCGACACAATCCGACGCGTTGCTGCTGACCGCCCGAAAGCTGGTTCGGGTAACGATTCGCGAGTGATTCATCCAGGCCCATAAGGCCCAGTAGCTCGCCGAATCTCGCGGCAATGTCCGCTTCGCTCCAGCCATCGAGCTTGGCCAGCAGGGTGACGTTGCGTCGCACCGTCATATGAGGAAACAGCCCCGCACCTTGTACGGCGTAACCAATACCTCGTCGATAGAGCGGCGTGTCAATCGCGGGCGGTACCTGGCCAAACACCTCGATCGAACCAGCGTCCGGAAGGTACACCGCGTTGATCAACTGCAACAGGGTCGATTTGCCACTGCCGCTCTCTCCGACGATCGCCGTCGTCTCCCCTGCGGGGCAACTGAACGACAGGTCGCGCAGTACCCATTGCTCTGCGAACCGTTTGCCGACTCCCCGCAGCGCTACACAGGGATCAATCATCGGTCGTGCCTCCGGCCAACCAATCCGCCACCGTATCGGCGTGTGCGCTGAGTTCACCGGCTAGCTCCTCGCTACCGGAGACGCCGGCGAGTTCGGCCACCCCGCGCCGATACTCCTCGAGCCCCAGCCCGCCTCGCGGCGAACCCAGTTTCCGGGCAACCTCTGCGCGCCAGCGAGACTGTTCTTCACGGGTCAGGGGCATGTCGCTGCAGTGGCGGCGAGCCCGCAATCGAAACAGCAGCTCAGCAAGCCGCGCATCGTCGAAGGGTGCCGCTTCCAATGGACGTTCACCGCGGCGAATCGACCCCTGCAGCCGGGCGCTGCGATCCCGGTCCGCATCGGAAAGAAAGCCAGCGTACAGCTGCGTATCGACGTCATCCACCTCCCCCTCGAAGGGTCGTTCGAATACATCCAGCAACCGCGCCCTGAGTCCGGCATCTGAAGCGAGTACCTTCGCCTGCGCAAACGCCGCGGCGAGATCGATGTCAAGCCGCTGCTGGTCTACGCGGCGAAGCACATTCAAAGGCGCGACGAACGGACAGCGGTTGACCCGAATCTCCTTGATGCCGGGACGGGGATGATCGCCAGGCGAGAACAACAACTCGCGGAGCTCTTCCACCTGTAACTCTGCGAATGGCGCGAAGTCACGAGCCAGATCAATCACGATCACGGAGTTCGGGTTTTGACGCCGGACCGCGACCGGTAGTACCACCGACAAGCCACAGCGCTCTCGAGGCAGTCGGCCGGAAACGTGCACGCATGGCTTGCCGCCGGCCGGCTTGAGAATGTCCAGCACCGCCCCTTTGCTGCGAAGGCCGAGGTAGAAATCGAACAGCCGGGGCTGAGCCGAACGTAACAACCGCGCCGTCGCAATCGTCGCGCGGACGTCAGAGAGCGCGTCGTGTGCCTGACCGTGATCGATGGCGTTTGCCGCGGTGAACAGTTCCAGTCGGAAGCTGGGCAACCCGTCCTGCTCTGGCCAGGAAATACCCTCCGGACGCAACGCCGCGGTCGCACGCAGCAGGTCGATCACGTCCCAGCGGCTGTTGCCCTGGCGGAACTCGCGCGCGTAGGGGTCCATGAAATGCCGATAGAAGCCAAATCGCAGGAACTCGTCGTCAAATCGCAGATTGTTGAAGCCCACGGTACAGGTGCCCGCAACGCTCAGGGCCGCATCGATTGCGGCGAAGGCTTCGAACTCTTCCATGCCTTCGCGGTTTACGCGTTGGGGTGTGAGCCCGGTGATTCGACAGGACTCCGGGTCCGGTAAGACATCGATCGGCAGCTTTACATAAGTACACAGCTCATCGCCCAGTTCTTCGAGATCGACATTGGTGCGCAGCCCCGCAAACTGCATGACGCGATGCCAACGCGGATCGATACCGGAGGTCTCGAGGTCGTAAAAGTAAAACGAGCGCGGTGCGTCGGTCGCGATCATGGATGCATATTTCGGATTCGGCTGCTTGTCGCTTTCGCGGTCTATTACCTTCGCCCTCTTACTATCGCTGTCTATTGCTTTCGCGGAGGGTCGTGGGCAAGGTGAAGCATAAAGCGTTCGCAATCCGATGTCAGAATCCAACCACCAGTTCCGCCTGGCAATGCTGTTGCTGGGTCCGTTGCTCGCGCTCAGCTCCGGCTGGGCCATGAGCGGCGCGGGTTTTGCGTGGGAAGCCGCTGCAACCGTCGGCGTTACGGTACTGTGTGTGGTCTGGTGGGTGTTCGAACCCATCCCCATACCTGTCACCTCGCTGGTCCCGTTGGGGATGCTGCCGTTGCTGGGCGTGCTGCCCCAGACGAAAGTCTCGGAAGCCTACGGACACCCATTGGTGCTGCTGCTACTGGGTGGCTTCATCCTGTCCACGGCGATGGAAAAGAGCGGCGCCCATCGGCGCATCGCCTTGACGATGGTGCGCGCGTTCGGCGGAACCAGTAGCCGCAGGTTGGTGTTCGGATTCATGGCGGCAGCCGCCGCGCTGTCCATGTGGATCTCGAACACCGCAACGACGCTCATGCTGCTACCGGTCGCCCTGGCCGTGATCGAACGCACGCCCGACCCCAAGCTCGCCACCCCGCTGCTGCTGGCGATCGCCTACTCGGCGAGCATCGGAGGGATCGGTACGCCGATTGGCACGCCGCCAAACGTCCTGTTCATGTCGATATACACCGCCACCACGGGCAACGAAATCAGCTTCTCAACCTGGATGACGTGGGGCGTGCCGGTGGTGCTGGTGCTCCTGCCGTTGACGGGGCTCTGGCTAACCCGGCACCTCGACTACGAAGGCACAATCGAATTACCGCAGGTGGGAGCGTGGCGGGCCGAAGAGCGGCGCGTGATGGCAGTGTTCGCCTGCACCGCAATTCTCTGGATCACCCGGAAAGAACCATTCGGCGGGTGGACAGCGCTGATCGACGCGCCCTACACCAACGACGCCATGGTCGCGTTTGCAGCGATCATCGTCATGTTCATCGTTCCCAACGGCAAAGGCGGGCGTCTGCTGGACTGGGACAGCGCCCAGAAAATCCCCTGGGGCATGCTGATTCTGTTCGGCGGCGGCATTGCCATTGCCAGCGCATTCGCGTCCTCCGGATTGTCTACCTCGATCGGTGACACGCTGGCGGGGCTTGCAGATTGGCCACCGTATCTGCTCATCCTGGCCGTGTGCCTTGCGGTGACGTTCCTCACCGAAGCCACCAGCAACACCGCCACCACCGCCCTTTTGATGCCAATTCTCGCCGCCACCGCGCTCGGCGTAGGCATGGATCCCCGCCTGATGATGGTCCCGGCAGCGATGAGCGCCAGTTGCGCGTTCATGCTACCGGTCGCCACCGCGCCGAACCTCATCATGTTCAGTACCGGTCGATTTGGCATTCCGACGATGATGCGCGAGGGTCTGGCACTGAATCTGATCGGCGCCCTGGTAATTGCCACGGCCTGTTTCGTGCTGGTCACGTGATGCCCGCTCCCCCGAAGCTCGAACCCCTCCTGCTCTCACCTGCGATGTTCGGGCGAGGGCCTCGAGTTCAGCGCGGCGCGCCCGGGGATCCAACTCGGCAAGCGCACCTGCGCGGGCGTAGAACTCCGACCAGCCGCCCGACATTGCGAACAGCTGCGCCATCGAAGGCACCCATTGACGATATGCCGCAAATGCAGCGAACCTCGCATTATCCAGCGGCGCGGTAAAAAACCCTTCGTAGCGGTCGTCGAACAGCTCACGATGCGCCTCGTAACAGCGCACAACCTCGGCCAACAACGCGGCTTTGAGGGTCCTCGCAGCGAACGCGGGGTAGTTTCGCCCGTACAATTCGCGTAGCTGTGCCTGCCAGCCGAGCATGTAACGGGCAAACCGATCTTCCACGCGCCAGCGCCTGGCTACGTCCTCCAGCAGCGCAGCATCAGCCGTTTCGGACAACCAATCAACGACCCCCTGGCGCTGTACGAACGTCGCAAACGCCTCGTTGAACTCGGTGTCCCCTGGCAGGTAAACCCTGCTGTGCGCCAGCTCGTGAAACAGCAGACCCGCGAATTCCGGTAGTGGCAAACCGATGAACGAAGACATCAGCGGATCATCGAACCAGCCAAGGGTGGAGTACGCCGCGACGCCTCCAACCCAGACGTCGTATCCCTCCGTCCCCAGACGACGCGCGTAACGATGCGCCTGCGATTCTTCAAAATACCCCCGATATCCCGAGCATCCGGCAAAGGGGTAACACCAGGTCTTTGCGTCGACGGAAAACTCCGGCGCCGCCACGACGTTCCAAAGGGCATAGGGGCGCGGCAATTCGACGTAACTGGAGTACCGCGCGCCGACCTCAAGCAGCAAGACCTGTTCAGCGAATTCCAGAATCTCCCGACTGCGCGCCAGCCGTGCCCTTAAATCAGGCGCAGTGTGGTCGTCGGCAATCAGCGCGGCGACGGGCTGCCGAGCTCGCAGCACGGCAACCTGGCCGTGACCGACCTGCCCATAGAAACGCAGGGAATCACAGCCCACGCAGCCGAGCAGCACCACGACCCACAGAATCCGGCGGCAACAAAGGCGGGTGTCTGGAGTGGTACTCATGCGGCCCATATGTTAAGAAAACCAACCGCTCTCGTAACCCACGGCAATGTCCACCTTTAAGGGAGTCGCAACACTGGTACTGCTGGCGGTGCACACCACCGTCTGGTGCACGCCATTGTATGTGCTCGGCATCATCCGCCTGCTGCTCCTCAATCGACCGGCCGGGGAAGCGCTGTCGATTCCGATGAACCGGATCGTCGACGGCTGGGTCGCCACGAACCGCGCCGTGTTCCGCATCATGGGGACGAATCGAACCCGCGTCAGCTGGTCCCTCGATGCGCCACTGTCACGCCGCGACTGGTATGTCGTGGTATCGAACCATCAGACCTGGGCCGACATTCTGATCCTCCAGGATGTACTGCTGGGCAGAGTCCCCCCGCTGAAATTCTTCATCAAGCGAGTCTTGCTCTGGGTACCGCTGATTGGAATTGCCATGTGGTTTCTGGATTTTCCCTGCGTTCGCCGCTACAGCCGTGACGAGATCGCCGCCAATCCGGCGCTACGGGACCGTGATCGCAACGCAGTTCGCGCTGCCTGCGATCACTTCAAGCGTGCCCCTACCAGCGTTCTGAACTTTCTCGAAGGCACCCGCTTCACCCGGGAGAAGCACAGCGCCCAGAAATCGCCCTACCAGCACCTGCTAACGCCGAAGATCGGGGGCATACAACAGGTCCTCGCCGCACTGGGAGATCGGGCCGTGTGTGTGGTCGACGTCACGATCGTGTACCCGGACGAAGTACCCGGCTTCTGGGACTACCTCTGCGGCCGCTGCGAACCGGCGATCGTAGACATCCAGACCCGGGAGCTACCCTCGCTGGAATCGGTTGACGATCCCGGCGTCGAGGATGCCAATCGAACCTTGGTCCGGGACTGGGCCAACGATCTGTGGTCCCACAAGGACGCCCACGTCATGCAGCTCGCGGGGCACGGCTGATATGTATCTGGATTATTTCAGGTTCAATCAAGCACCATTCTCGATCGCCCCGGACCCGGCCTTCCTGTATCTCAGCGGAGGCCACCGCGAAGCACTTGCACACCTGATGTACGGGCTGGAGGGTGATGGCGGATTCGTTCTGGTCATTGGCGAGGTCGGTACGGGCAAGACCACGTTGGTCCGATCGCTGATGGACCAGGTTCCCGAGGCCGTCGATGTTGCCTTCGTCCTGAACCCCCGCGTCACCGTTCCGGAACTGCTGGAGACCCTCTGCGACGAACTGGGGGTGGAATATGCAGGCGACGAGCCGTTAACCATCAAATTCTACATCGATCGATTGAACGCCCACCTGCTGAAGAACCACGCGTTGGGACGCAGTACCGTAGTGATCATCGACGAGGCGCAGAATCTGTCGACGGATGTGTTGGAGCAGGTTCGGCTGCTGACCAATCTCGAAACCAACGAACGCAAACTGCTGCGCATCATATTACTCGGCCAGACCGAGCTCTCGGAGTTGCTGGACCGCCGCGAGATGCGGCAGCTCGCTCAGCGCATCACGGCCCGATATCATCTCGGCGCTCTGGACCGCGATGAGACCCGTGCATACATCGCGCACCGCCTGACTCGTGCCGGCGGCAGCCCGCATCTCTTCACACGACCCGCCAGCCGGGAAACGTACCGACTCAGCCAAGGCATCCCGCGCCTGATCAATGTGATTGCGGATCGAGCGCTGCTCGGCAGCTACGTAGAGGCTAAACAGAGAGTATCCGCAGCAATCGTTCGCAAAGCCGCTCGCGAGGTCTTCGACAAACCTGCCAGATCCTGGCGCTGGCTGGCCACCACCGGGCTGCTGTTGCTGGGCGTAGGGGCTGCGTGGGCGCTGCTGGATCAAGCACCGGGTTTCATCACCACCCAGTCTTCCACCCACACCGACGCGGGGACACCGAGCCCGGCAGAACCCCAACAAGCGTCGATTGCTGATGCACCTGTGGCGGCGGCAACAGCGACCCGGGTTCCCGCTGAATCGGGCGAACAGCTGTCAGCCGCGGCCCGAACCCCGCCCACCCCCACGGCGGCGGTACGCGTGTCGCAGACGGTACTGGAACCGGAACTGGAATCGGCCAGATCCGTCGAGACCCAACAACGGGTGGCCCGGCCGCCTGGCCTTTCCACGTATCAGACGCAGCTGGACGCCTACGCCGAGGTATTCGCGCGCTGGCGCGTTCCAGGCGTCGTCACGGGTATCCCCTGCAATCACGCGCCCAATGTCGGCCTGCAGTGTCTCAAGCAGACGGGCACCTGGGATGATCTGCTGCGCCTGGATCGGCCCGTGGTGCTGGAGCTGTGGAACGAGAGCACAGCGCCCTACTACGGCGCCTTGCTCGAAGCGTCCAGCGACAATGCGTCGCTGAGCATCGCGGGCGCCGAGCACTCAGTGGACCGACAGGCACTCGATGGAAGCTGGTTCGGCACTTACATCGTGCTCTGGCAGATGCCGCCCGACTACAATGGGAACCTGCGCCAGGGCTCCCAGGGCGTAGCCGTCTCCTGGCTGCGTTCGCAGCTTACCGACTTCCTGGGTCTGGAGTTCGACGCCACCACACCCGACACCTTCGATTCGACGCTTCGCGGCGCCGTGATCCGTTTTCAGCGCCAGCGTGGGCTCCGACCCGACGGGATCGTGGGGCCGGCAACATGGATCGAACTCAACAGCGTCGGGTCCCGGCCCGTCCCTCGGCTCCAGGGGCTCGGCTGATGTCGTACATCCTGGAGGCCATCAAGAAATCCGAAGCGGAACGGAACCTGGGCGTATCGCCCGGCGCACTGGCAAGTTCAACGCCGGTTTCAGGAACGACCACCCCGGTCCGCATTGCGACCGCGATCATCATTCTGAACGTGGCAGCGCTCGGCGGGTGGTGGTGGTGGCAACTGGGAACACCGGCGACCCTGGAAGCTGCGGACGCGGCGCTCCCAGCCTCAATCTCGGAAGGTCCATCACCCCCGTCTGACGCCGTGTACCCTAGGCGCCCTGTTTCCCAGAGGATCGAACAGGCCCCGGTGCTACCCCCACCCGAGCCACCCGCACGGCTGCCGGAGTTTTCCAGCCACGTGTTCGCGGACGACCCTCAGCTGCGCGCAGTGACGTTGGATGGCCGGCGACTGACGGAAGGAGACCTGATCAGTCCCGGCATGCGGCTTCTGGAAATCACGGAGAACGGAGTGGTGCTCGACGTCGATGGCAAGCGCATTGTATTCGACGTGCTGCAGGATTGGCGATCTTAGCGGGTCAGCTGGCGACTTGCCCCGGCATTGCATCAATGCGCCCCTGTTCGAAAATGCGCGCCTCGATGAATATCTGCACCATGTCGCTGTCGATCAGGCCTGCCGCCGCTTCGTCCTCCAGAATCGCAAATGCTCGATCATCCGGCACCGCACTTTTGTACGGACGGTCCATCGCGGTCAGCGCATCGAATATGTCGCAGACGGCCATCACCTTGCTGGGTAGCGGGATCTGTTCTGACGTCAAACCGTCCGGGTAGCCGGTCCCGTCCAGCTTCTCGTGATGTGCTGCGGCGATTCGAGGCACGTCCATCAGCTCTGGCGGCCAAGGCAACACGGCAAGAAACTCACGCGTAAGGGAAACGTGCGCCTCTATTTCGCGTCGTTCCGGTTCGGTCAGACTGCCGCGCCGAATCGTCAGGGCTTCCAGCTGAGCGCTGGTGATCAAACCCCCTTGAGATCCATCGAGTTCCGAAAATACCACCTGATGAATACGATCGAGGTCTTCGAGCGCCCCTTCGTCCAGCACGCGCGGGCAATTCGCCTCGACGACGGCGGAAAAATACTCATCGAGCATTGCAATCTGCTTGTTCAGGTCCCGAATAACTCTGCGTCGTTGCACCTCGAATCCGGACCCGTCGCCATGCAGTAGATGGAGTTCGCGCTCCAACGCCGAGCGGCGGAGCCGTTCTTTCTGTAGTTCGAAGCGATAGCGAATGATTTCCAAGGCATCCTCGCTCAGCTTATTGGCCTTCAGAAGCACCGACTCACGCACGCCAACTTTGCCGAAGTCGTGCAGTAGCGCCGCGTAACGAACCTCCCGCAGATGCTCGTCCGAGATCGTCAGACCCCGAAATCGGCCCAGTCCGGATTTGGGCAGCGCACACAGCAGCGCGGTGGTGGTTTGTGCGACTCTGAACGAATGACCGCTCGTGGAGGGATCCCGTTGTTCGATCGCCTTGACCGAGGCTTGCACGAAGCCCTCGAACAGTTCGTTGATGTCCCGAATCAAATTGTTCTTCTGCATTGCCACCGCCGCTTGGCTCGCGACCGCTCGAAGCAACGCGACAATCTCATCGTCGAAGTCGACAATTGTGTCCACGCCGTTCTCGTGGCGCGTGCGGTTGATGAACTGCAGTACCCCGATCACATTCTCGCGATGATCACGCATGGGCAACACCAGCATGGACCGCGTCCTATAGTCAGTTGCCGCGTCGACACTCCGATTGAACCGGTACGGCGCGCCATCGGGAATCGCGTACGCATCGGAGATCCTCAGCTCCTGGCCAGACATGGCCACGAATCCAGCCAGTGATTCGGGCGATAGAGGTAAGCGGGCCTGGCTCAACGCCACCGGGCGCCGATCGTTCTGGGCAAGTTTGAAGCTCAAGGAATGTTCGCCCTCCCGATGTTCCACGAGGTAGAGCGATCCCGCCTCGCAGCTTGCCAGGCGGCGGGCCTCCCTGAGAATTGTCTCGAGCAGGGTGGTGTCGTTGCGCTCGGCGGATAGCACGGTGCCGATCTCCGCAAGCTGGCGAATCTGATCGCGGCCCGTGTCCAATGCCTGTTGCATCTGCTGGAGCGCTTGGCCATCTCTCCAGATTCGCCTCGATTGCACGAGCAGGGCGCTGAGCAGACTGCGATCCGGGTCACGGGGTAGCAAGATGTCGACTTCACGCTCGCTCGGCTGCCCGCCGGCACCCACCAGCAAGGCACGGCCGTACATCCGTCGCTCAGCTGGCACCGGCGCACGATCGGTCACCACCAGCGCCGCGTCCGGCGCCACCGTGTCCTGCACCACGTTCCAGTTCAACGCCTGTGCGCAGTCAATCAGCTGGCGCACGGAATGCTCCCGCCGGGTCGATTCGCCGACGATCAGCAGCGTGGGATTGCGAAGTGCCTGCACTGGGTTACCCGGACGTGAACGCGCTTCCCAGTATCTCTCGGTACGCGACGACACTCATGGATGAGAGTCACAAAACGAAACTGCGACTCCGGTCCCGAAAATCTCGCATGAGGCGCTATAACTCAGGGAGTCGGTACGCTGTGCAGCGTCTCCATCCGGTTGCGCAGGCCATTCAGGCGATTGTTGAGCTGCACCCGATAGGCATCGATCGCCTCGACAGCCTCCTCATTGTTGGCGACGCGCCGTTCAAGCCCGGATTCGAGGCTGGCGAACCCCTGTCGCGCAACGTTCAACTGGTCCGTCGCCCGGCGTTGCTGTTCGGCAATCTGGCGCAGTTGCAAATCCAGCGCTGCCAGTTGGTCCAGCATCGCCCTTTGCTGCCCGAAGGCCTGATCGTGTCGGCTTACCGAACTCTTCAGGCCGGTCAGCGAAGCGCCGATCGTTGCCAGTTGGGCCGCATGACCCTTCAATTTACCCTGATTGTCGACGATCCAGTTCTTGTTCCGCTTGTTGGCAACGTCCCAGACCTTGCGAATCTCGTCTTCCCAGAAGACCAGCTGATCCTGAACGTCGTCGCCCGCGGCGCTCATCGTCCGATCGGTCATCTGTAACCGCTCTTCCAATCGAGAGAGCCGCTGGTCGGCCACACGGAGCGACCGCTCCGCTTCGCTCAACCGCTGGTGTTGGTTGGCCACGAACCAGCCCGACACGACGAGCCCCGCGACCAGAATCGCCAGTACGACATTCAGCCCAAGCAAGCGCCCGGAACCACCACGCTCAGGCGGGCGTGGCCTTCCACCGCGTCGATACCCCGTCGAATCATCCGGGTCGGCGGCAATCGGCTTATCGGAAGGCATCGGTTTGATTCCTCGGGTGCTGGCAGCGGCGAGTTTAGCCAGCCCAGGTGCAACAAAAAAGGGGCGCCCTCGCGGGAACCCCTTGTTCGCGCTCGCAGTGCTGCCAGTTACAACATATCGACGACGGCCCACAGCGCGACCGTCAGGACCAGACCGCTCGTGATCACACCTTTTACGGTGGTCATCGGGCCCTGCTTGCCGAAGATTGCGTTGGCCTGGAGCGCAGCAATAATGACCAGCGAGGCGATCAGACCCGTGGTTTCCGCGCCCATCAACCCACCGTGCCCCAGTCCGCTGACACCCGCGAGGTGCGCACTCGAACCCATAAAGAACAGCATCGGAACCGAAAACAGCGTGTTGGTGCGGGACGCCAGGGCCGCCTTCGGGGCCGCGCCGGCGGCCTCCGGCAGCGCTTCACCACCGCCTTTGATCTGCTCGTTGGAAGCGATGAGAATCTTCTGATTGGGCCAGATGATGAGCCACACGTTCAGAAACATCAGTGTGCCCAGCGTGGCGCCGATGGTAATGTCCACCGACGTCCCGGCGCCGCGAAAGTACAACAGCACCACGCCAGTCAGAAACGTGAACAGGGCGGCCCAACGAAAATACCAGAGCGCGCGCGGCACAAGCTTCGTAAACGCGTCGACGCGGGCGTCGCCATCCGCCTCCTTGAAGTACTCCCCCTGAATGAAGTTGAAGTAGTAGAGCAAGCCGATCCAAGTGATGCCGAACAGAAAGTGTCCCCAACGGGCCAGGTAGTCGATGATATCCATGCGCAGTTCCCCTTCTCGAACGCGTGGTTTGTTGCTGTAGCTACCAAGCAGCTACGTCTGACGTACCGGCCGCGTCCCAACGTGGTTGCGGTTCGGTGTTTCCTCATCCGTGCAGGATGATAACGCGGCCTCCTTTGCCGATACAATCGCAAAAAAAGCCCCGCCGGAGCGGGGCTTTGAGTCGAAACCCCACAGGGCTTCGTTACATCATTCCACCCATGTCCGGCATTCCGCCGCCCGACATCGCTGGAGGATTGTCCTCAACGAGTTCAGAAACCATCGCTTCGGTGGTGATCATCAGTCCAGCGATGGACGCGGCAGCCTGCAAGGCCGTGCGCGTAACCTTCGCCGGGTCGAGAATACCCATCTCCAACATGTCCCCGTACTCACCGGTAGCGGCGTTGTAGCCGTCGTTGCCTTTCAAGGCTTTCACCTTGTCCAGCACGACCGCACCTTCGTCGCCTGCATTCTCAGCGATCTGACGCAGCGGCGTGGTCATGGCCCGCTGGGCAATCGCGATACCAACGTTCTGGTCTTCGTTTTCGCCGGTCAGGTCGTCTAACGCAGCGAGTGCGCGTATCAGCACCACGCCCCCGCCCGCCACGACGCCTTCTTCGACCGCGGCCCGGGTCGAATTCAGCGCGTCTTCGACGCGTGCCTTCTTCTCTTTCATCTCGATTTCCGTCGGCGCGCCGACCTTGAGCACTGCCACGCCGCCCGCAAGCTTCGCCAGGCGTTCCTGGAGCTTCTCACTGTCGTAGTCGGACGAGGTGTCTTCGATCTCGGCACGGATCTGCTTGATGCGGGCTTCGATATCGGCCTTCTCACCCGCGCCATCGATAATGGTAGTGTTTTCCTTCGTGGATGAGATTTTCTTGGCGTTGCCGAGGTCGTCGAGGGTCGCGCCTTCCAGAGTCAGGCCTACTTCTTCGGAAATGACCGTTCCGCCCGTCAGGATGGCGATATCCTGCAGCATCGCTTTGCGCCGATCGCCAAACCCAGGGGCTTTGGCCGCGACAACCTTGACGATTCCGCGCATGTTGTTGACGACCAGCGTCGCCAGCGCTTCACCTTCGATGTCTTCGGCCACTACCATCAGCGGCTTGCCGGACTTGGCGACGCTTTCGAGGATTGGCAGCATGTCGCGAATGTTCGAGATCTTCTTGTCGCAGAGCAGGACGTAGGGGTCTTCCAGGTCCGCGGACATAGAGTCCTGGTTGTTGATGAAGTACGGCGACAGGTAGCCGCGGTCGAACTGCATGCCTTCGACGACTTCCAGTTCGTTCTCGAGGCCGCTGCCTTCTTCAACCGTGATCACGCCTTCCTTGCCTACCTTGTCCATGGCTTCGGCGATGATGTCGCCGACAGCGAAATCACTGTTGGCCGAGATCGCGCCGACCTGGGCGATGGCCTTGGAGTCCTCACACGGGATGGACATCTTCGCGATCTCGACAACGGCGGCGGCAACGGCCTTGTCGATGCCACGCTTGAGATCCATCGGGTTCATCCCGGCGGCAACCGACTTCAGTCCTTCGGACAGAATCGACTGCGCGAGAATCGTTGCCGTCGTGGTGCCGTCACCGGCTTCGTCAGACGTCTGGCTGGCAACTTCCTTGACCATCTGGGCGCCCATGTTTTCGAACTTGTCCTTCAGTTCGATCTCTTTGGCGACAGAAACACCGTCCTTGGTTACGGTCGGCGAGCCGAACGATTTGTCCAGTATCACGTTACGACCTTTCGGCCCCAGCGTTACCCTGACTGCGTCTGCCAGCAGGTTGACGCCATTCAGCATCCCCTGGCGCGCGTCATCTCCGAATTTCACTTCTTTAGCGCTCATTCGCTTGATTCCTCTTGATGTTCAATCGGTTGTATGGCAGCTAGTCTTCCAGTACCCCGAAGATTTCGGACTCGGTGAGGATCAACAGTTCCTCCTCGTCGATCTTGACGGTGCTACCGCCGTACTGGCCGAATATGATCTTGTCGCCGACCTTGACGTCCATGGCTCGCACTTCGCCGTTGTCCAGCACTTTGCCGGTACCCACCGCGAGCACTTCGCCCTGGGACGGCTTCTCAGCCGCTGAGTCGGGGAGCACGATGCCGCCGGAGGTCATGGTTTCTTCGTCCAGCCGGCGTACGACAACGCGATCGTGTAAGGGTCGAATGTTCATTTCTTTTGGTCTCCCAAGTCTCTGTTCCCTTAGCAGATTGAATAACAGCCCGCCGCTCCTGTTACGGACGCAATTAGCACTCTCATCGAAAGAGTGCTAACGCGACGGAGTGCCCATGATAGTGACCGAAACACGATATTCAAGTGGAAATTCCCAACGCCTGACATCGCTCGGTTCGCTACCGAGCCGGGTATGTGGGGACTCAACGGTGGGAAATCAAGGGCGTGATTCGAAATCGCCTTCGATGGTGGTTCCCGCGGACCTTCGGCGGGCACTCTGAACACCCGGAGCCGCACCCCGATCGGTGCCAGGATAGGCACCCCCGGCATCCATTCTGAGTGAGGCGCTCAGGTCCATGCGTGCCAGTACCCGGACAATCAGCCGCTGCCGGAAACCAGGGGTAAGCAACGCGAAACCAACCGCATCCGTGACGAATCCCGGAGTCAGCAACAACGCCCCCGCGACCCCCAACAGAATAGCTTCCGCCATTTCCTGGGCTGGAACCTCACCTTGCTGCAGCCGGGTGACACCACGGGTCAGTGTGGCCAGTCCCTGACGTCGTAGCAGCGTAATGCCGATTACGGCCGTCAGCATCACCAGTGCAATCGTCCACGGCGCGCCGATGTATCCTCCCACTTCAATGAGCAGGTACATCTCCACGATGGGCGTCGCCACAAAGATCAGAAACCAGATGCGCATGCCGGCACACTGGCGACTGGGCTGAATGAAGTCAAACGAACCCAGTAACGAGGAACGCGTCTGGCAAGTGGTGGCGCTGATACCCTCGGGGCAGGTCTCCACCTACGGCGAAATCGCCAGGATGGCCGGGCTGGAGCGCCGTGCTCGCCAGGTTGGCGGTATCATGTCCAGGCTGCCGCAGGGCACGAGTTTGCCCTGGCATCGCGTGATCAACGCCTCGGGGCGCATCTCGCTGCCGGTCGGCTCGCACGGCCACACCGAACAACGTCGCCGCCTGCAGGAGGAGGGTGTGGTCTTCATCAATGGCTGTGCGTCACTCCGCCGATATCGGTGGCACCCCTGAGGCCTCCCCTTGCAGGTCACCGAGCGCCCGCCAGGGGGCAACCCAGATCAACAGCAGCATGCCGGGCACGGCAAGCACGGTGCACAGTAGAAAGAACCGCGTCCATCCGAGGCCTCCCTCCGGCAAGCCAAGCGCCATCAGTGCGCCCATCAGCAGGCCTTCCACACCTTCCAGCTGGTGAGGATCGCCGCCCTCGACCAGAAATCCCGTCAGGACGCTCGCGATCGTACGCGGCAACGCGGTAATCGCGGTGAACAGGGCGAACTGTGTTGCAGCCAACGCCGGCGTGGTCGCCCGGGCGATGAAGGCGACGAACGCTGCGGTACCCAGACCGACCCCCAGGTATTCAAAAGCGATCACGACCCCAAGTACCCAGCGCACGTGACCCACCTCCGCCAACGCGGCAAATCCGAGTATGGTCACCAACTGCATCGCACCGAACAGCCACAACGCCCGGTTGATACCGATCTTCAGCATCAGGATGCCTCCGAGGATCCCACCGACGATCGATGGCCATAGCGCTGCGTTCTTCGCGATCAGCCCGATCTCCGTCATGCTGAAGCCGAGATCCAGGTAGAAAGGCGTGGACAGCGCCGTGGCCATGCTGTCACCAAGCTTGTAGAAAAACATAAAGGCCAGGCACAACAGCGCAAATCTTGCACCGTTGCGACTCACGAACTCCCGGAATGGTTCGGTCACCGCTTCGCGCAGCGTGCTGGGCGGCTTGGGATCGCGCACTGCCTCAGAAATGACCAGGGTCAACCCGATACCGACCAGCATGAACCCGGCGACCACTCCAAAAACAACCGTCCAGGGCAGATGGTCCGCCAGTATCAGGCCGAGCGCCCCTGGGACAAGGCCTGCGATTCGATAGGCCTGGATGTGGAAGGCGTTACCCAACCCGAGCTCGAAGTCGGCAAGCAGTTCCCGCCGGTAGGCATCGAGTGCAATGTCCTGGGTCGCGCTGAAGAACGCAACAACCAAGGCGATCCACATGATCAGTTGCAGTTCGTCGGCGGGCCGCCAGTATCCGAGTGCTGCCATGACGATCAGCAAACCCACCTGGGAACCGAGCATCCAACCACGGCGTCGTCCCAGTGCACGAACGGTGTAGCGATCGAGCAGCGGGGCCCATAGAAACTTCCAGACATACGGCAACTGAACCAACGCGAAAAGGCCGATCTCCTTCAGGCCGACGCCTTCCGAGTGCAACCACGCAGGGACGAACTGAATCAGGAAAAAGAATGGCAGACCCGAACTGAAGCCGGTGCACAGGCAGATCAACATTCGCCGGTTGAGCACCGCGTCAGCAGTTGCGCTCAGCCGCAGGACGCGCATACGAATGTTCTAGTCGCGGTAGTTGTCGAACTGCAGCGGTATTCCAATGTCCGCGTCGCGCAGCATGCTCATCACTGCCTGCAGATCATCCCGCTTCTTTCCTGTGACGCGCACTTTGTCGCCCTGAATGGCCGCCTGCACTTTGAGCTTCAAGCCCTTGATGTCTTTGGCGATGCGCCGAGTCGTGTCCTGATCAATACCCTGGACGATCCCATAGCTGCAGCGTTTCTGTTTGCCCGACCCTTCCACGTCGCCCGCATCGAGGCACCCCGGATCGATTTTTCGCTTCACCAGCTTGTCGCGCAAAATGTCGATCATCTGCCCGATTTGAAACTCCTCATCGGCCGCGACCAGAATCGACGCATCCAGTAACTCGAAACTCGCATCGACGCCCCGAAAGTCGAAGCGCTTCGCCAACTCGCGGTTGGCCTGATCGACCGCGTTTCTAACTTCCTGGAAGTCTACCTCTGAGACAACGTCGAACGACGGCATTGCGCCTCCTCTGTATATTGGCGGAAGGTATGATAATGCGGGATAGGGCTCCCAGGATTACAACTTGCGCGAAAATGACGAGGTGAGTTCCCTTGACATGTAACTACCCTTCTTATATCACATCGAAACACGGCGTCACGCCGATGCTCGTACGTTGCATGTCATAACATGTCATATGAAGACATTCCAATCCTGGTCGTCGACGACGCCAAGTTTTCCAGTGCAATCATAGCCAAGGCATTGCGCAGCGGCGGGTTCTCCAATGTGCGGTTTACCAACAATCCACTTCAGGCGCTGCGCTCAGCCGAGAAACGTCCCGCCCAGATACTGATCGCGGATTGGCTGATGCCATCCATGGATGGGCTGGAACTGACCCGGCGAATTAAGAAGCTCGATGAATCCATCGGTCATTTCACCTACGTCATGCTACTGACCGCCCGGGATGACATTCAGGCGATGAACGAGGCCTTTCATGAAGGTGTCGACGATTTCCTCAACAAAGCGAACCTGCGTGGTCAGTTGTTGCCCCGGGTATTTTCTGCGCAACGCATTGCCGAACGCCAGAACGAACTCATCAGGACTAATCGGCTGCTGCGCAAAAAGGTTCGAGAGCTCACCACCACGGATCTCGTCGACCCGGTCACGGGTCTAGGCAACATGAAGTTCACGCTGGACCGCATCCGCGACGTGACCCGCGAGGTTGATGCGCGCGGCGGCGCCGCATGTCTCCTCCTCGTAGGCATCAACAACCTCGACGTGATCGAATCCCAGTACGACCGCCCGGTGGTCGACGAGTTGATGTCCGGGATCAGCGCGAAGATGCGACAACTCGTTCGACCCCTGGATGTCGTTACGCGACCGGAAGCCAATATGTTCGCGGTCAGCATGCTGCAACCGAGCATCGAGAACTGCACGTCAGGCAGCTTCCGCCGGATCTTCGACAACCTCTACATGCATTCCTTCAAAACCAGCGAAGGGTTCATTCCAGTCGTGGTCGGGGTCAGCCTGGTCGCGGCCGATCCCTTGACGGGTCTACCGGATCCCAAGACTTTCATGCGCACCGGTTTCGAGGCGTTGTCACAGTCCTTCGAAACGGGGGTCATCACGGTGCTGCGTTACGGGGACACGCTGCCCCAGGAGGCCGCAAAGGTCGGCACCACGTTGGACGACTGACGTGCCCCTGCCGGCCCGCCTAAAGCAACACGTGCCGGATATCCTCGAGCAGTTGACAGAGCCGGACCATGAACCGGCCGGCTTCCGCGCCATTGATGGCACGGTGATCGTAGCTTAGCGACAGCGGTAGCATCGATCGCGGTGCGAAGCTCTCGCCGTTCCAGCGCGGCCTAGTGGCAACTCGCGAAATGCCGAGGATCGCGACCTCCGGTGCGTTCACAATCGGTGTGAATCCCGTGCCACCGATCCTCCCAAGACTCGAGACGCTGAAGCTGCCGCCGGAAAGATCTTCAATCGTCAGCTTGCCATCACGCGCTTTTTCGGACAAATCGGCAATCCTCGCGGCAAGCTCAAACACCCCCAGCTGGTCCGCATTACGGACCACCGGAACCACCAGACCCTCGTCGGTGTCGACCGCAAACCCCAGATGGTAGTACTGCTTGATCACCATCGCGCGCGCATGGTCGGCAAGTGAAGCGTTAAAGGTGGGGAACTCCTTCAAGGTGTGCAGCACCGAGCGCATGATGAACGCCAGCAGCGTCAGCTTCACCGAGCGGGCTTCACCTTCGGATGTCAGCGAGCGTCGAAACGTTTCCAGCTCGGTGACGTCCGCTTCATCGTGTTGTGTAACATGTGGGACGTTGAGCCAGCTGCGCTGCAGATTTGCAGCGCCCCGGGCGCGGATGCGCGACAAGGCATGCGTTTGCACGTCCCCAAAACGCGAAAAATCGATCTCGGGCAATCGCGGAATCCCGCCCGGGACGTCGCTATCCGTTCCGGCTTCGGTCAACCGCTTCTTGACGAACGCCTGCACGTCGTCCTTCAGGACCCGACCCTGGGTGCCGCTTGCGTTGACATGAGCAAGATCGACGCCCAACTCACGCGCCAGGCGACGCACGGCCGGTCCCGCGTACACCGCCGCGCCCTTGGCCCGCGTGGCCAGGGCTTCCGATCCGGCCGCCTCCGGGGCCTCCGGGACCTCCGGTGGCGGCGCTACCTGATCCGAGCCTGGGCGCGCCTCCGCATCCACCGGTGGCACCGCCGCCAATGTCTTCGGCGCATCGGAGTCACGCTCGACCGTATGACCTTCGGTCTCGACCACCACCAGTAGCGTACCGTCCGACACGCCATCGCCCGTCGCAATGGGCACTTCTATAACGCGGCCCGCCACGGGCGATGGAATTTCCATCGATGCCTTATCGGACTCGACCACCACCAGCAGATCGTCCACCGCAACGGTATCGCCAGCCACCACCGCCACTTCGATAACCTCGACGGCTTCCGCATCACCGATATCCGGAACCCGGACCTCGAACCGATCCACGACGACCGGCGCCGAACGTTCAACATCCGGGGCTGGCTCGTCTGTTGGCAAGGCCAGGGGCGCCGCTTCCGGCGGGGCCCGGTCATGCGCCGCGGGTTCCGGCACGACCTGTGCCTGCTTAGCGTCGGGAGCTTCAAGCCTGACGATCAACTGACCTTCCTGGACCCGATCGCCCAAGCCGACTTCGATGCTCTCGACGCGCCCGGCACCGGGCGACGGCACTTCCATGGAGGCTTTGTCCGATTCAACGACGATGAGCCCCTCGTCGACCTGAACCTCGTCTCCAACGGCTACCAGCACCTCGATAACCTCGACATTTTCCGCGTCACCAATGTCCGGAATGAGGATGTCCTGCAGCGCCATCTGAACCCCTGATCTCAGACCGTTCTCGGGTCCGGCTTTCCGGGATCGATGGCTAGTTTCTTCATCGCAGCCGTCACCTCCTTGGTCGGTATCTGCTGTCGCTCCGCGAGGCTGGATAACGCTGCAAGTGCGATGAAACGCCGATCCACCTCGAAAAAATGACGCAGTTGAGCGCGCGTATCGCTACGTCCAAATCCATCGGTGCCCAGTACCTTGTACGTTGCCGGGACGAACGAGCGGATCTGTTCGGCGTACGCCTTGATGTAGTCGCTGGCGGCAATCACGGGCGCTCCGCCCTCGCCCAGGGTGTCCGCAACGTACGACGTGCGCGGTTCTGCGGCCGGATGGAGCAGGTTGTAGCGATCTACCTCCGCCCCCTCTCTCTGCAGCTCATTGAAGCTGGTTACGCTGAACGTTTCGCTGCTGACGCCGAATTCGAGCAGCAATTTCGACGCAGCTTCGACTTCCCGGAGGATCGTTCCACTGCCCAGCAACCGCACGTGACGGCCTTCTTGTTTGCCCTGTTCACCCAGCCGATACATACCACGGACGATCCCTTCTTCAGCGCCCCTGGGCATTTTCGGCTGAACGTAGTTTTCATTCATCACCGTGATGTAGTAGAAAACATGCCGCCCCTCTGCATACATCTCCTGCAGACCTCGATGGAGGATCACCGCAAGCTCATACGCATAAGCGGGATCGTAGCTGCGGCAATTCGGAATCGTGGACGCCAGTACATGACTGTGGCCGTCCTGATGTTGCAGACCTTCGCCGTTGAGCGTCGTACGGCCCGCCGTGCCACCCATGAGAAAGCCGCGGGCTTGCATGTCTCCCGCAGCCCACGCAAAGTCGCCCACCCGCTGAAAACCAAACATCGAGTAGAAGATGTAAAAGGGGACCAGCGTCAGCCGATGATTACTGTAGGCGGTCGCCGCAGCCAACCACGCCGAAAACGCGCCCGCTTCGTTGATCCCCTCCTCGAGTACCTGGCCATCCTTCGATTCCCGGTAGGCGGCGATCTCGCCGAAATCTTCCGGTTCGTAAAGCTGGCCTTCGGAGGAGTAGATGCCAAGTTGACGGAACATCCCTTCCATACCGAAGGTGCGCGCCTCATCCGGGATGATCGGCACGACCCGTTCCCCCAGCACCTTGTCACGCGCCAGGATGGACAGCATTCGCACGAACGCCATGGTGGTTGAAATACGGCGTTTACCGGACCCCTTCAACTGTGACTCGAATATCTTCAGGTCTGGAACCGCAAGGGTTTCCTGGTCCAAGGACCGTTGCGGCAGCGGTCCGCCCAACGGTTCACGCTGCCGACGCAGGTACACCATTTCGGGAGAGTCTGCAGGTGGCCGATAGTATGGCACCTCACCTAGCTCCTCGTCGGACAAGGGAATGTCGAAACGGTCCCGGAAACGCTTGAGGCTGTCGAGGTCGAGCTTCTTCACCGAGTGCGTCGTATTCTCCGATTCGCCCGCGTCGCCCATACCGTAGCCTTTCACGGTCTTCGCGAGGATGACGGTGGGCTCACCCGTGTGATTCACCGCCGCGTGATACGCGGCGTAGACTTTGAAGGGGTCATGGCCGCCTCGATTCAGACGCATGATGTCGTCATCCGAGAGATGCTCCACGAGCGACAGCAGCTTGGGGTCCTTGCCAAAAAAGTGTTCGCGGGTGTAAGCGCCGCCCCTGGCCTTGTAGTTCTGATACTCCCCATCCACCGTTTCGTTCATACGCTGCTGCAGAAGGCCTTGGGCATCGTTGGCGAACAGAGGATCCCAGTGTCGACCCCAGATCACTTTGATCACGTTCCACCCCGCGCCGCGAAACGCCCCTTCCAGCTCCTGAATAATCTTGCCGTTACCGCGCACCGGCCCGTCGAGGCGTTGCAGGTTGCAATTCACGACGAAAATCAGGTTGTCCAACTTCTCCCGCGCAGCGAGGCCCAGGACGCCCAGCGACTCCGGCTCATCGCACTCGCCATCGCCGAGGAACGCCCAGATCTTGCGGTCTCCCATCGATATCAGACCGCGACTGTCGAGATACTTCATGACGTGGGCTTGATAAATCGCCTGGATGGGTCCCAGCCCCATGGACACCGTCGGAAACTGCCAGTAATCCGGCATCAGCCAGGGATGCGGGTATGACGACAAACCGTTGCCGTCCACCTCCCGCCGAAAGCGGTCGAGCCGTGCCTCGTCAAAGCGACCCTCGAGGTAGGATCGCGCATAGATGCCCGGGGCGCTGTGGCCCTGAAAAAAGATCAGATCACCCAGGTGGTCGTCGCTGGCGCCCTTGAAGAAATAATTGAAACCCACGTCGTAGAGCGTCGCGGCAGAGGCAAAACTGGCGATATGCCCACCGAGTTCACTGTCGTCGAGATTGGCCCGTTGAACCATCGCGAGGGCGTTCCAGCGAATCAGGGAACGAATCCTTCGCTCCATGAACAGGTCGCCCGGCATGACCGCTTCTTTACCGGTAGGGATGGTGTTTCTATACGGCGTCGTGATCGTGTACGGCAACCGCGCGCCAGTGCGGGCCATCCGGGACGACATGCGTTCCAACAGGAAGTTGGCGCGTTCCACGCCTCCGGCGTCGAGGACGTTCTCCAGCGCCTCCAGCCACTCCTGGGTCTCGACGGGGTCAATGTCGGCTACATTGCGGGGAAAGGGCATCAGTCGAGGGGCTTTCCGAGGAGATCAGACAGTATAGTACGCTGGCCACAGCCAGGACCGGACGCGGCGGGATTGGGTAGGTGCCTTCGATTTTCGTGCCGCCCAGATCAATGCCGATCGGCAACGTCGACCCGGCGCCGTGCGCGCGAACTGAGGGCCGCCAGGAAACCGGACCAGTCGAACGAGGCTCCCGGATCGGTCTTGCGTCCGGGCGCTACCTCCTGATGGCCCACCACCGAACCCAGGTGCAAGGCCGGGTATCGTACGAACAATGCATCGGCAACGTCTGCCAGCGCGGCATACTGCGCCGCCGCGTAGGCTACGTCGTCCGCCCCCTCGAGCTCGATTCCTACCGCGAAATCGTTGCAGTTGACACGTCCTCGCCAACACGACTCACCGGCGTGCCACGCGCGTTTATCGAATGCTACGTACTGGTTGATGGCACCCGATCGATCGATGAGCACGTGTGCAGAGACCCGGACCCCCGCCAGATCGGCAAGCTGCGGAGTCGCACTGCAATCGAGGGTATTGGAGAACAACCGATCCACGAGCCCGTCACCGAACTGTCCCGGCGGCAGGCTGATGCCGTGTATGACAAGCAATGAAATCTCATTCGCCGGGCGTTCGTCGCAATTGGGCGAGGTGCGCCGACGCGCGCCGCTCAACCAGTGGTCGGGGCCAACCGTCAACGGATTCGACATGTGCTGCCCGTGCTCATCCGCTCGATCCTCGCACGCTCAGCCCTACCGCTCAACCACCGGTTCAAACCTGTAAACCACCACCGCCTGTCGCTAGAATCGCTGCTTTAGCCGGGACTCGTCGATGGTGAGCGAAGACGCGTTGAGCGTTGACATCCGCCGCAGTGTGGCCGCCGCCCTGGCGGAGGACATCGGCACGGGCGACATCAGCGCCGAACTCATCGATCGGCACGGGGTGGCCAGTGCCACGGTAACGACACGTCAGGACGGGGTCTTCTGCGGCCTCGCCTGGGCCGATGAAGTCCTAACGCAAGTCGACCCCGCAATACGAAGCCATTGGCACGTAGCGGACGGCGATCACATCCATGCGGAGCAATGTTTGGTGGACCTGACCGGCCCATCGCGTGGCTTGCTCACCGCCGAACGTAGCCTGCTCAACTTTCTCCAGTTGCTGTCCGGCACCGCAACTCTGACGGCGCGCTACGTCGAAGCGATCGCCGAATACCCGGCCACGATCCTCGATACGCGCAAGACGATTCCCGGAATGCGACTCGCGCAAAAGTACGCGGTCCGCTGCGGCGGCGCCCGCAACCATCGTCTCGGTCTGTACGACGCCTTTCTGATCAAGGAAAACCACATTGCCGCAATCGGATCCATCGGCGCCGCAATCACACAAGCGCGGGTCACTGCTTCAGGTCGGCCGCTGCGAGTGGTGGTAGAGGTCGAAGTGGAGACAGAAGAGCAACTGCTTGAGGCACTAGCGGCGGAGCCAGACATCATCATGCTCGACAACTTCGACGTCGCGGCACTGAGCCGCGCAGTGGAGCAAACCGCGGGGCGCGCCAAACTCGAGGCATCGGGGGGTATCACGCTCAGCAATCTAGCAGCCATTGCCGCGACCGGCGTCGACTACGTCTCCGTGGGCGAGATCACCAAGCAGCTCATCCCACTGGACCTGTCGATGCGCTTCGCCTGAGCCCAACTCGGGCGGACCTCACTGGCGCTCGCCGGACCCGGGACCAAACAACCAGAAACGGTGATCGATCTCATGGATGCCGGCAAGCCTGGCGCGGAGCGCGTCGAGTTGCACCCGCATCCCGGCGTCGCCTTGCCGTGCGGCGCTCTCCTCCAGCAACGCGAAGTAGCGCAGTGCCCGCGCCTCATCCTGGTATTTGATCAATGTCAGGCGCGGCAGGATCAGCTCCCTGAGCAGCGCGTGGCGTTGCGCCGCAGCGCCGGTCTGCTCGTACACGGACAGCAGCGCATCCACGCCGGGGTAGAACAGCGGGTCCAGGCTCACCGAGGCCAACAACATCCGCTCGACGGATTCGTCGGCGCGCAGGGTACCCGCAG
>SMVB01063120.1_pt1 | contig 27414 bp, 26 predicted proteins | sample 2456461 | NCBI WGS metagenome assembly SMVB01 (sample SAMN11095934, study PRJNA526329) | marine sediment metagenome | biome: Marine sediment; feature: Surficial sediment; material: Deep marine sediment; isolation source: Hadal surficial sediment | place: Pacific Ocean | collected 2014-05 | depth...
CTCTCATCACTAAACTAGGCACTTAGCCGTTAGAACCGAGGATTTTGTACCACGTTCTGGAGCAAATTCTTTCTTATCCCCCGCATCCCCTCCTATCCCCACCTCTCCTTGCTTTTAGCGGCGTTTTTAAAGGCAAGGGGATGTGGGGATGAGAGTCAGGTGTGTGGTGTGGATTTAGAAAGCTTTCAGGTTTACCTGGATAGGACTAGGGGTCCTTTGACCAGCGAGAGAATCTCGCCGGTTGGCTTCGCTTCTCTTTCTCTTTCTCTTTCTTTTCCTTTGCGACTTTGCGACTTTGCGCCTTTGCGTTACGCTTTTCTTAATATTGATCTAGCGAGCCAGTCAGTTAGTTAGAGACCAGCGATGCGCTGCGCTTCCTCGAGGTCAGCGGGCGTGTTGATGTTTTTCAGACATAGACCCTTGGGGTCCAGTGCGCGGAGGGTCTCGCCTTCCAGGTAGTGCGTACGGACGGAGGCGACGAAGTCTCGCGCGGCGAGCTCTCGTTGTTTCAGACGACGCTCGAGAGGCGACAGGCACGACGTTCGATAGACCGCGCACACAGCGACGGGCCGGCCGGAGACGTCTTTTGGAACGACGGCATCATGCGATGCCGTGAGCGCTGCACAGAGGCCCCTCAGGAAGCGCTCCGTGACGAAGGGGAGGTCACAGGCCACGACGAGCACTGCAGGGGCCCTCGAGGTCGCGAGGGCGGCGTGGATGCCGGCAAGCGGCCCGAGTCCGGGCTCGAGGTCGGGCTGTTGTTCGTAAGCTGTTGTTATGGTGCGACTTACTCCTTCAGCGTCTTTTTGATTCGAGCCCACCAAGCGCAGGCGCTCGACAACTGGGGACACCGCTTCGACAATTCGCTCAAGCATCGGCCGCCCACCGACAATGAGTCCTGATTTGTCGCGTCCCATTCGGCGGCTCCGACCGCCTACGAGGATGGCACCTTCGAGCTGGATCATGGGACTTTACTTTGGGCCGACAAGTTCCGATGGTATACTCGTCCGCAGAAACTCCGAAAGTCTATGATAGCTGCGTGCCAAGTTTTTTGGGCAAAGCCTTTGCTATGGGCATCGGTGGATCGGGGCGTCGAGCTGATGCGTTTACCGAAATGAAGGAAGTTCAGGTCGAGCGCCTTTTCGTGACCAGCCTTCAAAAGGCTATCGAGGAGCATGCGCCCGAGGAGCTCGAGGTCTTGAGCCAGTGGTTCGACCTCTCGGCGCGTCAAATGCACTTTCACGTTGCGACCGTGGTTGGCGCGGTGGGCTACTTACGTCGTAATCCGACGCTCTACGCCAAAGTGATCGATGCGGCGGGCCGCAACGCTTCGGAACGGGCTTATGGTGACTTCTCTCAGATTGAACGGCGGCTTCTAGAAAGCTTGCCTCGCTTCGGCCGTGAGCGGCTCGTGAAGCATCTTCTCCATTCGGGCCTCCGGTGCATTCACAAAGACGCGCAGCTAGCAGTAAAACGGGATGGCGAGAAGCTCCTGCTGAATTTGGGGAATTCATTGTTCTGCCACACGCCGGCGGAGAATGGCGGCCAGAAACGTTGCCACTTCTATGCGGGCCTCTTTGCGGGGTTACTCGAGAAAACGGACATCCACTGCTACTCGGTTATCGAAGCGAGTTGCCGGGGCCAGGGTGACGACGAGTGCCGATTCGAAGCGCTTTTGAAGCGCTCGCAAGCGGCCTAGCCTCATCCCTATTTCTCTTGTCCCGAGCCTTTTCAAACCGCACCGTGCGCAGTATGCTTGACGAGTGGCTCAACTCGAATAGCCGACAGCGAACTAAGAATTAACGTGAAACGAATTCTGCTCGTCGTTCTGATCACCTGGTGTTCCGTCGCTGGCGCCGTCAGTTCCGAACAAATGGACGAGGCCCAGATGGCGGCCGCTCTCGATCAGCTTGGCCAGCTCTTGGGGCTCGCTCCGGTCGAGCCGGCCGAGCTCTCACGGAAGGTCGAGGAAATTGGAGAGCTTCGTTTCCGTCACACGGTTCCTATCGATTTCATGTCGCGGGAAGAGCTGAAGCAATATATCCGCGAGCTCTTCGACGAAGAGTACCCGGTCGAGTTCGCCGAGCGAGAAGAGCGGGCTCTTCGGGGCTTCGGTTTTCTCGAGGATGGGCAAGACTTGAGGACGATCCGCGAGAAGGTGCTCAACGAGAACATCGCGGGCTTTTACGACGAGCGCCCAGGTGTCAAGAAACTTTTCGCCATCTCGTCAGGGCGTACCCTGGGCGTGATGAATCAGCTCATTCTTTCCCACGAGCTGCGGCACGCGGTGCAGGATCAGCATGTGGTCATCCGCGAGAAGCTGATAGTGGATAGCGACTACGACGATCGCCGGCTCGCGGCGCTCTGCTTGTTCGAGGGTGACGCTTCTGTGCTAATGGAGCAGTATCTGATGTCGGGCGTCACCGAGAACATGCCTGAGATGGCGAATCTATTCCAGGTTCTCGATCAAGGCTTGAGCGGTGCGGACATCGCCGAGATGTTGGGCGTAGGACCCGCTTTAAAGACGGCGCCTCCTATTGTGCAAGAGCAGCTCATCGCCCCGTACGTACAAGGCCGAGCCCTGGCCATGGCCGCCTACAAGAAAGGCGGATTCGCGCTACTGAACGAGCTCATGGAGCGTCCACCGCGCTCGATGGAGCAAGTGCTCCATCCGGAGAAATATCTGGACGGGCCGGGCAGTTCGGACGAGCCCGTTCCGGTGAAACTCTCGGAAACACGCGACGCCGAGGTCGATTTCGAAGGACGCCTCGGCGAGTTTCTCATCCAAGTGCTTCTGCGCGGCGGCCCCGCGAGAGCCCAGGCCAACGCCGCGGCCGCAGGCTGGGGCGGGGATGCTTTCGCTGTCCTGCGCACGAGCGAAGGCTTTCGGCTCGTCTGGCGTAGCGTTTGGGACAGTGTCGAAGATGCGCGGGAGTTCGAGTCCGCACTAGTCACGCACATGGATGCGAGCATCGGGAACGCGTTCTACGAGCTTGAGTCGAGCGGCAAGGAAGTGTTGTTCGTTCGGTCGCAGTTTCGCTGACTCAACGCGGCGCCGACTTCTCCATCATAACTTTGCCGTCGCCCGCGAGACGGAGGTTCACACCCGCTTCGGGTCCCGGCTGCAAGATCTCAGCGAGCGCTTCGTCTTGGACGAGCGTGGGTCTCAGGTTCCCAGACCATGAAATCAGGCTGGCGCTCGACACGTTGACGGGGTAGTCCTCTTGAACCGTCATGATGAGGGGGCTGGTCGCGACCGAGAGCGCAATGAGCCCCGTGCCTTTGATCATGAGCACGTGCATGCCACCAGAAGGATCGTCATCGGTTTTCTCGATGACGGCGTATTGCGGCGTGAGGGTCTCCTCGCATGCCAGCAGGTGGGACGGTTCGACGAAGATCTCTTCGTCATCGATTTGTAGCACGGTGATGTCGCGTTGGCGATCGGTGAGAAGCAGCTTACCCGTGCCGCTAACGATGACGAGCGCGGGGGCTGTTTCTTCCCGCTGAGGTTTGACCCAAAACGTTAGATTGCCGCTATAGCTGTAGATCGTGCCTTGCTTGATGAACACTTTCCCGGAGAAGTTGACCTCCATGAGGTTGTTCTCGAGGTAGCGGAATGTATCGTCACGCCGGCGCATCTGCGAATGGACGCGGGATTCGTGCTCGTGACCGGCGGTACGCCAGGCGATGTGCTGCGGGTGGCCCTGCGCGTCCGGCTCTCCGATCGAGACAGGTTGGGCGGGTGGGATGTGCGCGGAGAGGGCGCTTCCGTGCCGGTCGTGGCGACCATCGGAGAACAACTCCGAGCCCGCCTGTTCTGGAACCTTCTTTTCTGCGGCTTCCTCGAGCGACTGATCGGGTACGAGCGGCTCGGTTAGTCGCAGTCGGGTGCCTTTCGAGCTGGGTATCGTTTCCGCAGCAAGAACGGTCTCGTCGTTCGGGGCAATTCTGTCGAGGGTCTCCGTGAGGCCCGCCTGGTCTTCGGCCGACAGAATTTCTTCTTGCGTCTCCATGACTTTGGTCGTGGGGGGCGTTAGACCCCCTATCTCGAGGTTTGGAGACGTTTCGTCGGACACGGTTCCGGGGTCTTGCGGCGGTCTAGCTTTGAAGAGCCCTGCTTGGAGCGCGTTCAAGAAGCGGTGGCGATCGATGTGGTCGACGTTGATCTTCTCGAGTGTATCCGGAGCTTGCATGCCCCCGGTCGTGGCGGTCCCCATGTCAGCCATCACCCCTGAAATAGCCCGCGGAGGATTCGTTTCGTCGGGGTTGGCCGGTCCCTGCATAGTTCGCGCGGCCCGCTCAGCTGTTTCAGCCTGGTCAGAAGGGCGCTCGAGATCGATTTTCTCTTGTACCCGCTTGACCATGATGTTGGCCCCGGCTTTTCGATACTGGAAGATCGAGTTGTAGTACTGGCCTTTCTTTTCGTAAATATTACCGAGGTAGAAATGCGTTTTCTGATTGTCGGGCTTGAGCTCGAGAGCTCGAAGGAAAATGGCTTCCGCGTTGTCCAGGTTGCTCATCTTGAAGCACACGAGCCCCAAGTTGAAGTGAAGGGTATAGGACTCGGGGTTGAGCTCGATGAGCTTGCGATAGACGCCGTCGGACTCCTTGTACTTCTCCTGCTTGAAATAGGCGATGCCGAGCAGGTTCAGGACCGAGTCATCGTCAGGCCGAAGACGGCGTGCCTCTTCGAGCTGATCGGCCGCGTCGATGAAATTCCGTTGGTCGAAATGCTCGCGCCCGCGGTTCAGATGTACCAGGAACAGGCCCTGGTCGAACGGTGTGGACGATTGGTCGGCCATAATAAACAGCTCAGATAACCGTATCGGGTGAGGGAGACCGGAACGCGATAATATTATCTCATTCTGAGGGAAGCTGGCAGGCGCTCAAGGCTCTAGCACGTCGTAGGGGAAGCTCGAGGGACGCACGCGGGTGATCCGTACCACGCCGTCGCCGTCGAGGTAGCGGTAATAAGGAGCATTGGCGATCTCTCGTGGGGTTTTTGGCACTGGTGGTGGCGCTTCGGGAGGGGGAGGCGGGTTGGCTGCGGCAGCGCGCCGCGCCTGGTTCCGCCGCGCTACCTCACCGAGGCTCTGGGGTGCGGCTTGTGCGGGTGGTTGCGCGCTCGCAACCGCCTGTCCGTGAAATTTCGTCACTCGCGCTTGGCCTCCGGGCTGGCCGATGCTGTAGACGCGATCGCCTTTGACGATCTGGATCTTGCTGCCAGCGCGATAAATGGCCATCACCTTTTTCACGTAGCTCCGAGTCTCGCGATAGGGCGGGATGCCGTTATAGCGCTTCACCGGGGTGGCGCCTGCGTTATAGGCTGCGAGCGCTAGTCGAACGTTGCCGAACTCGCTGACGAGACTTCGGAGATGCTCGGTACCGGCACGGATGTTTTGCCAAGGATCGAAGGGGTTGACGACCCCGTACATGCGCGCGGTGGCCGGCATCAGCTGCATCAGGCCGAGGGCACCTTTGTTGGATCTTGCGTAGCGATCGAAGGCTGACTCGACGGCGATCACAGCGCGCACGAGCGCGGACTCGACGCCGTGGATGCGCGAGGCCTTCAGAATCATGGGGTCATATTGTCCGGTGTAGCGCCATAGCTTGCTGGCCGGCTCGGCGATCCCATCGGCGATTATTCGCATCCGGTCATCGGTGGGGACGTTCGAGAGAATGAGCACACCGTTATTGTCGGTATAGCCGTAGATCTGCGCTTCACCGACAGCGGCCGAGCTGAGCCAGGCCAGTGCGAGCAGGTAAATGGTGCCCCTCATACACGTTGTCCCGAAAGGGCGAGGCGCACGAGATCGAGACCGCGCTCGAGAAGCCCAGGAATGCGATCGGGAAAGCCGCCGCCCGCTTCCGCGCGCTCCGCCTTGCCGCCGCCGCGGCCCTCGATGATGGCGGCAAGCTCCTTTATGAGCTGGTCCGCGCGAATCTGGTCGACGAGGCCTTTCGAGACTTCCACGATGACAGACACCTTGTCGTCGTTGACCGCGGTAGAAATGGCCACCCAGGGCTCGCTCTGGTGCTTCTCCTTGAACATGTCGACGACTTGACGATGTTGCTTCTTTCCATAGCCGTCGAGAGGCGCGGGCGTCCACACTAAAACGTCGCCGATCGTCGTCGTCGCGGCATCGGCGCCGCTCGAGCCGCCGGTTGCGAGCTTCAGCTTGAGCTCTTGCACTTCGCGCTCTTTGCGCTTGAGCGCCTCGCGGAGCCGCGAAGCCGTTTGAGAGAGCTCTTCCGGGGGCGTTTTGAGCGCATGGCTGGCTTCATCGATCAAAGCCCTTTGCTTCTGCCACTGCTCCATCGCGGCAAGACCGGTCAAAGCTTCCACACGCCGGATACCGGACGCGACTGACGATTCGCTCGTGATGATGAAAGGGCCGGCTTCGCCCGTGCGGCGTAGATGGGTCCCGCCGCAAAGCTCGAGGCTAAAGTCTGGAATCTCGACGATGCGAACACGGTCACCGTACTTCTCACCGAAAAAGGCCATGGCGCCGCGTGCGAGCGCGTCGTCGAGAGACAGGGTGTCGGTGGCAACATCCAAATCCTCCTGGACCTTCTCGTTCACCCGGCCTTCTATTTGCTGCAGCTCCCCGAGCGTCATAGGCGCGAAATGCGAAAAATCGAACCTCAATCGATTGGGCGCAACGAGAGAGCCGGCCTGCTTGACGTGAGGGCCGAGGGTTTCTCGAAGCGCCGCGTGGAGCATGTGGGTGATGGTGTGGTGCGATGCCGCGCCTTTGCGCGACGTGGCGTCGACACTCGCGACGACTCTTTGGTCCTGTCCGAGGGTCCCTTTGCTCATGCGGACGTGATGGCTCACGAGCTCGCTCACCGGCGACTGTGTGTTCACCACGTCAGCAACACCGTCCGGGCCGGCGAGCACCCCGCGGTCACCGAGCTGGCCGCCGCCTTCGGGATAGAAGGGCGTCTGGTCGAGGAACACTTCACCTTCTTCCCCTTCGCGAAGCTCCGGCACTTCCACTCCGTCTTTCATGAGAGCGAGGACGCGCGATTCCGAAATCTTCACTTGCTCGTAGCCGTCGAAGCGCGTTTCGAAGCGCCCGCGTAGCTCGCCGTAAATAGACCGATCGGGCACGGCCGCGGCCTTTTTCCACGATTCGCGGGCTTGGCTGCGCTGACGTTCCATTTCGCGATCGAAGCCTTCGGAATCCACCGTGACGCCGGATTCGGCCGCGATGTCGACGAGCAGGTCGAGGGGCACGCCGAACGTGTCGTAGAGCTTGAAGGCATCAGCGCCAGGAAGCTCTTTGCTCTTCGCTACGTCTTCCTTTCCGAGTTTTTCTTCGAGCGCGGCGATACCAGTCGCGAGCGTCGTCGCGAAACGTTCCTCCTCGGATTGAACCACGCGTCGGACGAGCTCACGCGAGAGCAAGAGCTCCGGGTAGGCGCTCTGCATCTCCGCGATCACGTTTTCGGTCAGCTCGTAGAGAAACGGCTCCTCGACCCCGAGTTTTTTGCCGTGGCGCATCCCGCGGCGCATGATCTTCCGGAGCACGTAGCCTCGGCCTTCATTGGCAGGCATCACCCCGTCGGAAATCAGAAATGCGCTCGCCCGGACGTGGTCGGCGATCACTCGGAAAGAGACGTCGTCCGCGGACGCGCTCCGCTCATAGGTCTTGCCCGTGCGTTTGCCGATGGCGTCGAGCAGCCCGGTGAAGAGGTCGGTGTCGTAGTTGCTGAGAACATTCTGGACGACCACGGCAATACGCTCGAGGCCCATACCGGTATCGACGCTCGGCTTGGGGAGAGGGTGCAGCTTCTTATCCTCTGTGCGATTGAACTGCATGAAGACAAGATTCCAAATCTCGAGCCAGCGGTCGCACTCGCAAGCGACGCCGAGGCATTCCGTTTCGTTGCAAGGCCATTGATCGCCTTGAAAGAAATGAATCTCCGAGCACGGACCGCAGGGGCCGGTATCGCCCATGGACCAAAAGTTGTCCTTTCGGCCGAGCTCGTGAATGCGTTCGGGCTCGAAATATTTGCGCCAAAAATCGTAGGCCGCGTCGTCGCGCGGCACGTCGTCATCGCCCTCGAAAATGGTGACGGCGAGCCGCTCGGGATCGAGCTTCAGCTCGTCGACGAGGAATTCCCACGCGAAGTCTATGGCATCTTTCTTGAAATAGTCGCCGAAGGAAAAATTGCCCAGCATCTCGAAGAAAGTGTGATGCCGCGCGGTGACCCCGACATTTTCGAGGTCGTTATGTTTCCCGCCGGCTCGAACGCATTTTTGAACCGTTGTCGCCCGGTTGTAATCGCGGGTCTCGAGGCCCAGGAACACATCCTTGAACTGATTCATACCCGCATTGATGAAAAGAAGGGTCGGGTCGGAAACGGGAACGAGCGAAGAGCTCGCGACGACACGATGCCCTTTTTGGGCAAAGTAGTCGAGGAAGCACTTTCGGATGTCTTTAACCTTCATGACATTCATTTCGGGTCAATTTTTTGTCGATTCTAGCCCTTCAGTATCCCCGAAATCGCGGCTCGATACCAATTCATGAGCGGTCTCCGGCGTGAATCCTCTTGCAAGCAGGTGTCGATAAGCGCGTGCTTGGCGTTTTGCGGGAGAAAGCGCCCTCCGCTCGCTAGAGAGAAAACGGAGGAGCGCGCGCTCACCGGCCTCGCGCTCTCCGAAGGGGAACACTTCGGCGAGCGCCGCCTTGATATGTTGGTCGGCGAGTGCCAGCGCTTTTAGCGCGGTCTCGATGCGCGCGGGACCCCAGCGCCGACGCTCTGCTCGCTCGCTCGCGAAATCGCGCGCGAAAGCCACATCGTCTAAATAGCGCCGTTTCCGAAGAAAATCGATCGTTTCGACGATCTCCTCGACGGGATAGCCGGCACGAGCCATCTTACGCGTGAGCTCGCCTTCGCTATGGGCGCGGCGAGTTAGCCGTCTCAGCGCAAAGTCGCGTGCTTTGGCCCTGGGGCGTTTGGGAACGGGCTCAACAGGATCATCAGGTGAGCTCGAACTCGCTTCCTCCACCGGCACCGCCCTCGTCCATGAAGTCGGTCATGCTACGTTCCATCTCCTCTTGGGCTAGGTCACTTGTGGACTGGATGCCCTGGATCTTGAGCTTGAACTCGTCCGGGTTGCTAGCGCGCCTTAAGGCCTCATCGTAAGTGATGAGGTCTTTCTTGTAGAGATTGAAGATAGATTGATCGAAGGTCTGCATTCCGTACTGGGAGACGCCGGCCGCGATCGCCTCGTGGATGAGCTTCGTTTTGTCTTTGTTGATGATGCAGTCACGGATGAACGGGGTCGCGATCATTACTTCTGCGGCGGGAACACGGCCATGCCCGTCCGAGCGCGGGATCAGTCGCATGGAGACGACGGCTTTCAGGACACCCGAGAGCTGCAGTCGAATTTGTTTCTGTTGGTGCGGCGGGAAAACAGCGATGATGCGGTTGATCGTTTCCGTGGCATCGAGGGTGTGGAGCGTGGAGAGCACCAAATGCCCGGTTTCCGCCGCTGTTATGGCGGTCTCGATGGTCTCGTAGTCCCTCATCTCACCGACGAGGATGACATCGGGGTCCTGACGCAAGGCGCTCCTGAGCGCCCCGGCGAAGGTCTTCGTGTCGACTTCGACCTCGCGCTGGTTCACGATCGACTTTTTGTCGCGGTGGAGAAACTCGATCGGGTCTTCGATCGTCATGATGTGCTCGCAGCGATGCGAGTTGATGTAGTCGATCATTGCGGCGAGCGTGGTGGACTTTCCCGAACCGGTCGTCCCGGTGCAGAGGAGGAGGCCGCGGGTCTCTTGCGAGATCTTCTCGAGCACGAGAGGCAGGCCGAGCTCTCGGATGGTGAGAATTTTCACCGGGATGACGCGAAGGACGAGGCCCACGGTGCCGCGCTGCTGGAATACGTTGGCTCGAAAACGTCCGAGACCAGGAACACTGTAGGCGATATCGATCTCGAGATTGTCCTTGAACTTCTGTTTCTGACGGTTACTCATGATCGAGAACGCCATCGCGATGGTGTCCTCTTGCATCAACCGCTTCATTTCCACCAGCGGAACGAGCTCTCCGGCGACGCGAATGACAGGATGGCTCCCCACCTTGAGGTGCAAGTCGGAGGCCTTGCGCTCCGATGCGACTTTTAACAAGTCGTTAATATGCATGTTCTGTCCCTGCTCCTGGTGAGGTTATGTCGATGCCAAAGACCGGGAGGACCCGTATATGAGAACGCGAATCCCATCGCTAGCTTGTGCTGAAAAAGATTCCTCTATGATTATGCTAGGTAAAAACCCTTGTGTTGTCAACACATCGAGCGATCGACGGCCCGGTGGCTGAGCCGAGACGAACCGGATGTTATACTGCGCGCCGCTCAAATGTTTCTGCTCGGACAACAACTCGGCAAGTACGAGATCCTGAAGACCCTTGGGAGTGGGGGATTCGGTACCGTGTATCTCGTCCGCGATACGTGGATCGAGAAGAAAGTCGCGATCAAGGTGCCGCACAAGCAAAATGGCGAGTTCGACGAGCTGTTGCGCGAGCCGAGGCTGCTTGCGGCGCTAGACCATGCAAACATCGTCCGCATCGTCACCGCCGAGAAAGCCGACGACTATTTCTTTATCGTGATGGAGTTCGTCGAAGGTGAGAGTCTCGAAGCGATGATCGATCGCGAGAAAGGCCTCGGGATCGAGCAAGCGACCGACTTCGCGCGCCAACTTGCCACGGGTGCCGAATATGCCCACGCTCAAGGTGTTCTCCATCGCGATCTGCGGCCGGGGAACGTTTTGGTGACACCTGAGGGCCGGATCAAGATTACGGATTTCGGCACGTCCCGTTTCCTCGAAGTGGCCGAGCGAGCGTCGACGATCATCGGGAGCCCGCCTTATATGGCGCCCGAGCAGTTCCAGGGACGCGCCATGTTCTCCTCCGACGTCTACTCTCTCGGCGTCATCATGTACGAGATGATGACCGGCGTCCTCCCTTACTTCAGTGCCAATCCGAGACAGCTAGAGAAGATGGTGCTCTCCGGTCGCGTCGTGCGGCCCCGCGAGCGCAACAAAGCCATCCCGGTCGAGATGGAGGAGATCATCATGCGCGCGCTGGCGCCCGATATCTCCAACCGCTACCAGCGCGCGGGAGAGCTGTTAGACGACCTCGGCACCGCGAGCGAGATCGACCACCGCGCCTCCCGCCTCGAAGACATCCGTTCGAGACTGAGAGCAAGAGAGAAAACCTCCGCAGGCTTCTGCTGGAACTGCCGTAAACCTCTCCACGCGCGAAGTTCGAGCTGCCCGTTCTGCGGAGAATCGCAGTAATTTCAGGTGGCGGTGAGGTCGCCGGATAGCCATTGCACTACGGCGGTGGCGGTTATGGCGGCGGTCTCGGTGCGGAGGGTTCTGGGGCCTAGGCTCAGCTCCAATACGGAGCGTTTGCGGGCTAGGGCGAGCTCGCGGTTCGACCAGCCTCCTTCGGGGCCTATGGCGATGATGGTTTGATTGCCCTGTGGCTTTTCCCGGAGCGGGGGAGCGCCGGGTCTCAGGAGCAAAGTGCCGCGCTTGATGACGTCGACATTGTCGAATGGTTTCGGCGTTTCGATGCGCGGGAGAAGGCTGCGGGCGCTTTGTTTTGCCGCTTCTAATGCGATGCGGCGCCAGCGTTCCAGACGTTCTTGGATCCATTCTTCATGCACTTCGCCGTGGTCGGTGATGAGTGGTTGTACGGCCGTCACGCCGAGCTCCGTGAGCTTCTGGACGATGAGCGACATCTTCTCGCCTTTTGGCACCGCGATGGCGAGGGTGAGTGCTATGGGGGACTCGTGGGCGGGGAGGGGGTCGTCGAGCTCGAGCTCGACGGTGTCCTTGTGGATGCTGGCTACGCGTGCGGATTTTGCCGTGCCGCGTCCGTCGAAAAGTGCGACCGTGTCGCCCGCGCTCAGTCGAAGCACATGGATGAGGTGGTGGGCTTCGTCGCCGGTGAGCTCTACGGACGGAGCGTCCAGGTGTTCCGCTAGAAAACGCCGCTCTCGACTCAACAGCACGGCCTTTCGAGCGCGAGTGCCGCCCATTCGCCGTCTTGCCGTCGCTCTTTGACGACGCAGTCCTTTGGGAGGGCGTCGATAAATGCGTCGAGCTCGTCGACGAGCAGGCCCGATAACAGGATCGTCCCCCACATCTGAGGGACCGCTTGCTCGAGCACGGCGGAGATGATGTTTGCGACCACGACGTCCGCCTCGATGGCTCCCATCGTCTGGAAGCTACGAGATATCGGATAGTTATCCAAAGAGTTTTTCGAAGAAGCTCTTCTCTGTTCCCGAAACGCGTTCGCCCATTTTGGGCGGTGGTGTCAGCTCGCCGAGCGTTAGCAAAAGTGAGCGCTGCTCTTTCGTGAGCTTTTGTGGCGTGACGACGTTCACGACAACGATCTGATCGCCGTTTCCAGAGCCGCTGAGCCGGGGGACACCTTTATTGCGAATCTTGATGATGGTGCCGGTTTGCGTGCCCTCGGGGATGCTGATACGCTGCGTTCCGTGGATGGTGGGGACGTCCAGCTCGGTGCCGAGCGCCGCTTGAGCGAATGTGATCGGAAGCTCGAGAAGAATTTCCTCGCCGTCGCGGCGAAACATGCGGTGGGGTGCGACGCTCAGAACAACATAGAGATCCCCGGGCGGCCCGCCTTGGCCGCCCGCTTCACCTTCGCCCGTGCGCCGCAGGCGTGAGCCGTTATCGACCCCCGCTGGGATCTTGAGCGTGAGCTCGCGCTCCCGAGCGACATGGCCCGTGCCTGCACATTGCGCGCACGGGTTCGGTATGAAGCGTCCCGTTCCCTGACACTGCGTGCAGGGGCGTGCGACGACGAGAAACCCCTGCTGGTAGCGCACCTGCCCGTGACCGCCGCAGGTGGGGCAGGCTTCTGCTCGTGTACCCAGAGTCACTCCCGAGCCGGCGCACTTTTCGCAGAGCTCGTTCCGCGGTATGAGAATGCGGGTCTCGGCGCCTCCGACGGCCTCTTCGAAAGTAATTTCGAGGTCGTAGCGCAGATCGGCGCCGCGGGTGTTGCGGCGTCTTCGAGCCCCGCCGCCGAAGAAGTCCCCAAACAGCTCTTCGAAGATGCTGCTGCCGCCGCCAAAGATGTCGCTGAACTCGCGGAAGATGTCCGTGTTTATTTGCGGTCCGCCCCGGAGCCCCTCGTGCCCATATCGGTCGTAGACAGCACGCTTCTGCTGGTCAGAGAGGATGCTATAGGCTTCGGCCGCCTCTTTGAAGGAGTCTTCTGCTTCTGGGTTGTCGGGGTTCTTGTCTGGGTGGAATTGGACGGCGCGCCGGCGATAGGCCTTCTTGATGTCGGGCTGGCTCGCCTGCCGATCGACACCGAGCACTTCGTAAAAATCGCGTTTCGTCGTACTACTCAAAATGAATCTCCCGACCAATTGGATCCATTATAGAGTTTCTCGTCACGGAGGGCGGTCGGAACGAACGTCGGCACTGATGACTGATGACGGATAGAGATGTTTTCTTGCGCAGGCACTAACCGCGCAACATGGCCTGCCCAAGAGCCTCCGCGGTGGTCTCTAAAATCGACAGCGCTGCCTGAAGCTCGTGGAGTGAGCCTTCCTTTGCTTGGTCCGCCTTGGTGAGCGCTTGGGTCGCAGAGCTCCGCTCCTCCTCGGTCAGCTTTGCGGAGAGAAGCTCGAACGTCTTCCGTGTGCTCTGCGTGAGACCCTGGAGTTGGCCAACGATGCGGTCCCGCTCCTTGAGTCCTTCCTCTATTTGCAATTGTTGATCGCTCTCGGTACGCGCTTTATCGACCTCGGTTTGTGTCAAACCGCTTGCCGCGCGCACGGTGATGTTCTGCTGGCGCCCCGTTGCTTGATCGAGCGCGGTCACTTGCACGATGCCGTTTACGTCGATCTCGAAAATGACTTCGATCTGCGGTACACCTTTCGGGGCAGGCGCGACATCCGTCAGCATGAAGCGGCCGAGCGACGTGTTCTCGTGTGCCATCGTGCCCTCGCCCTGAAGAACGTGCACTTCGACTTTGTTCTGATTGTCGGTGACCGTTGTGAAGACCCGGCCCTTCTTCGTCGGGATGTTGGCGTTGCGATCGATGAGCGATGTGAAGGTGCCGTCCTTGGTCTCGATACCGAGCGTGTGGGGCGTGACGTCGAGCAGCACGAGGTCGGTCACGTCGCCCTGCATGATGCCCGTCTGGATTGCGGCGCCGATGGAGACGACTTCGTCGGGATTGACGCTACGGTTGGGCTCTTTGCGGAAAATGTTCTGGATCGTCTCTAGCACCTTGGGGGTACGGGTCTGGCCCCCCACTGGGATGATGTCGTCCAAATCCGCGGCCGCCAGCCCCGCATCCTTGAGCGCGTCTTCGCAAGGTTTGCGCGTTCTTTCGAGAAGCGGCTCGATCATCTGCTCGAACTTCGTCCTGGTGAGAACTGTGTTCAAATGCTTGGGACCGCTCTGATTTGCCGAGATGAAGGGGAGAACGATCTCGGCCTGGGCCTGCGTCGAGAGCTCACATTTGGCCTTTTCCGCGGCTTCTTTGAGCCGTTGGAGTGCCATGCGATCCCCGGTGAGATCGATCTCGTTCTCGGTTTGGAACTCCTCTACCAGCCAGTTGATGATGAGCTGGTCGAAATCTTCACCGCCGAGATAAGTGTCGCCGCCACTGGCGAGTACCTGATAGATTCCGGCGTTGAGCTCCAGGATCGAGACGTCGAACGTGCCGCCGCCGAGGTCGTAGATCGCGACCTTTCCCGTCGCTCCCTCGGTCATGCCATAGGCGAGCGAAGCCGCTGTCGGTTCGTTGAGAATGCGTTGTACATTCAAGCCGGCAATCGTACCCGCGTCCTTGGTCGCTTGCCGCTGCGAGTCGTTGAAATAGGCCGGCACCGTGATGATGGCTTCTTCGACCGGCTCTCCGAGGTAATCCTCCGCCGCGGCTTTCAGCTTCTGCAAGACGATCGCGGCGAGCTCGGGCGGGCTGTAGACTTTGTCGTCGATCTGCAGATGTGCGTCGCCGTTCGCTGCTTCGACGATTTGATAGGGGAGAACCTTTTGCGCGTTCTGTACTTCCGGCGAACTGAAACGGCGCCCGATCAAGCGCTTCACGCTATAGACCGTGTTCTGCGGATTGGTCAATGCCTGCCGCTTTGCGATTTGCCCAACGAGCCGCTCACCTTTGCTCGTGAAAGCCACGATCGACGGGGTCGTGCGCGCCCCTTCCTGGTTTGGGATGACCTGAGGCGTGCCACCTTCCATCACCACGATACAGGAGTTCGTGGTTCCGAGATCGATTCCGACGACCTTACTCAATGTAGTGCTCCTTCATGCTCGACACTCATTCTTCCTGCGGTACGACGCGGTTCTCGTCCTCTTGGACGCTCTCGTCATAGTTGTCCTCGACCGGCCTACCCTCGGCAGGCTGAGACACGTTGACCATAGACGGTCGCAACAGCCGGTCCTTGTACAAGTAACCTTTCTGAAGAACTTCCACGACGGTGCCTTCGGGATGCTCGCTCGTCTCGACTCTGCCGACGGCCTCGTGAACGTGAGGATCGAACGGCTTGGCAATCGCCTCGACCTCGAGCAGCCCCTGTTTGGTCAGAGCATCGTGGAATTGCTTGTGGATAATTTCGACACCCTCGATCAGCTGTTCTTCGCTGCCGGTCTTCGACGCGGCGATGGCACGTTCTAGATTGTCGAGTACCGGCAAAATCTCCCTCATCAGATCCGCTACCGCGAATTTAATCGTCTCCGCGCGCTCGCGCTCGACACGCTTCCTGTAGTTCTCGAGCTCCGCTTGCTTGCGTTGTGCGAGCAACCGCATCTCCTGCGCTTCGGCGGCGAGACGGTCGAGCTCCTGCGCCTCCGCGGGCGGTTCGTCGCCCCCGTCGAGACCGTCGAGCTCCTGCGCCTCCGCGGGCGGTTCGTCGCCCCCGTCGAGACCGTCGAGCTCCTGCGCCTCCGCGGGCGGTTCGTCGCCCCCGTCGAGACCGTCGGATTCCGGCGGCGAAGAGCCAGCGGGTGACGCTTCTTGGTGATCGACAGAGCTCGACACCCCTTCGGCTCTCTCCGAAGCTTCGGCTGAATCGACTGCGACCTCGACTTTATCGTACTCGACACCGGTATCCGCTTCCGTTCTTGTAGTGTCGTTCTCGGGTGTCTTTTTATTATGGCGCTTTTTTCTAGACATGAATACTCATGGCGCTGGCGCTCGTTGGTCTCGAGCGCCTACCCATTTGCTCGCGAACCCGTTTTTAGGGAACCCTGCGCTTTTCGAACAAATTAATTGGCTAGCTCGCGTCCCGCTTGCGTAATGGCGGCGGACAGCGAACACGCGATGTAATCAACGACGGAAATAAATCGGGCATATTCCATCCTCGTAGGCCCCATGATACCGATGGAACCGAGCGGTTGGCTGCCATTCGAATAACGGGCACCTATCAGGGAGATGCCTTCGAGAACCGGGACCTGCGCCTCCGAGCCGATGACGATCCTGAGACCGGAGCCATCGAGGCACGCGTTGAGGATCCCGATTAGTTTGTGCCGCTCTTCGAGCGTCTCGAGTAGCTGTTGAGCGTGCTCGATGTTCTTGACGAATTCGGGCCTCTGCAACATATGCGAGGTGCCCTCGACGTAAATTTCGGATGCTGGCTCTTCCGTGAAGGCCGCGTCGGCTATCGTTAGAGCGTTCCGAACGAGGCCATTGACCATGGCCTCGATTTCTTTCAAACGATGCAATAGAAGCTCGCGCGCTTCCGAGAGCGTGTAGCCGCCGAACTGCTCTTCGAGATAGCGCGCGCATTGGGCGAGATCATCACCGGCGAGATCGTCGGCAATCTCGATCACGCGATTCGTGACGTGACCCGCTTGAGAAACCAACACGACGAGCAAACGTCGAGGCGCCATCCGTACGAAATCTACGTGATGCAACACGCTGTTGCGAGAATCCGGGCCTGTCACGAAACCCACCATTCCGGTCATCGTGGATAGCAGTCTCGACGTACGCTGGACGAGCCCGCCATGACCACCTAGCCCCGCTTCGGTCGGCTGCATTTGATCCTCGATCCATTGGCGGACGGTTGGGTCGAGCTCTTCCCCGTCCATCAGCGTGCCGACATAGAATCGATAGCCGCGATCCGTGGGCACCCTGCCGGCGGATGTGTGGGGTTGATACAGGTAACTCATTTCTTCTAAGTCCGAGAGCACGTTGCGGATCGTCGCGGGTGAATAGCCTCGGGAGTTGATTTTGGACAGCGTTCGGGAGCCGACCGGCTCGCCCGTCATGATAAAGATGTGGACCATTTGTCGCAAAATCTCGCGACTACGGGCATCGAGTGCCGGAGCTGTCATGGTCCTATTTTAGCCTTTACCTTTACGCATACGTTCGCCTGAAAGCGCAAATTCCGCTAACTCCTTTTTTACCAAGCGGCTCGCGTCTTGTCAACCCAGCGGGCCCAGCGGGATCGGCTCCTCGAGGCGCTTCCGCCTCTGGGAAGCGATATTTGGGGTCGTGCGCGTCTTTCTCACGGGCCAACTCGGTCGGGTCGTCGGTCTTCCTGCGCAATCAGAGAAGTTCTTGAACACGTTCATGGTCCCGGTTTTGCGATACCGCTACCGGCTCGCACGTCACTTTGCCTTGATACGTGTTTACACCGGCCAGCAGATGCGGATCCGCGCGGAGCGCCTCTTTGAGGCCGCGATTCGCGATATCGAGCGCAAAGGGCAAGGTAACGTTCGTGAGAGCGAAGGTCGATGTCCTTGGCACGGCGCCCGGCATGTTGGCGACACAGTAGTGCACCACGCCGTCGACGACGAAGGTCGGGTCGCTATGCGTCGTCGGGCGGGTGGTCTCGATGCAGCCACCCTGATCGACGGCTACGTCGACGATGACGGCGCCATTCTTCATTTCTCGAATCATGTCGCGGGTCACAATCTTGGGAGCTGAAGCGCCCGGGATGAGAACCGCCCCGATAACGAGGTCCGCTGCCAGCACCGACTCTTCGATGGTCACAGGGTTAGACATGAGCGTTGTGATGCGCCCTTCGAAGATGTCGTCGAGATATTGCATCCGCCCGAGGCTTCTCTCGAGCACGGTCACCTGAGCGCCGAGCCCGACCGCCATCTTGCAAGCATTGAGCCCTACGACCCCCCCGCCGATGATCGAGATCCTCCCGCGAGGGACGCCGGGAACGCCCCCAACGAGTATGCCACAGCCGCCCTGGGATTTTTCGAGGTAATGCGCGCCTTCTTGAATCGACATGCGCCCCGCAACTTCGCTCATGGGCGTTAGAAGAGGGAGCGACCCGTCATGGGACGTGATGGTCTCGTAGGCGATTCCGGTGACCCCATGCTCGAGCAGCCCGTCGGTGAGCTCCGGCAGCGGCGCGAGGTGTAAATACGTGAAGAGGATCTGTCCTTCGCGCAACATCTCGATTTCCGCCGCGAGCGGTTCTTTGACTTTGATAATCATTTCCGCCGCGGCGATGACTTCGTCTGCCGAAGGCAGAATCGTGGCGCCCGCCGAGACATATTCTTCGTTCGTGATACCGCTTCCGAGCCCCGCGCGGTCTTGCACCAAGACTTCGTGTCCGGCTGCCGTGAGCGTCTTGACGCCCCCCGGCACGAGACCGACGCGATATTCGTTGTCTTTGATTTCTGTAATGGTTCCGATTTTCATTCGTGGTGATTCCTGAGGTGAGCGGATGAGCGCCTCGATCGTGAATCGGCCGCAGGCCGCTTCAGTTCGCGCCCGACGGAGGCCTCGGGTTGCCGCTAGACACGGGCTCGGTTGGTTTGTGCTTTGGTGGCGTGGGTTTCGACGCCGGCGGTTTCGCCATTTTGCTCGAGCCGCGGAAAGTAGCACCTTCGGCGACGCGGATGACCTGGGCGGAAATATTGCCGAAAACCCTGCCTGTTTCTGTGATTTCGATTTTGTCGGACGCGGTGCAGTTGCCCTGGACCTCCCCCCGGATCGAGACGACCGTTGCAGAAATGTCAGCATGGACTTTTCCGGTCTCGCCGATCACCACGCGTTGCCCGCCCTGGACTGTGCCTTCGACGCAGCCATCGATCAACATATCGTTCTTACTGCTGAGCTCGCCTTTGACTAGGGCGTCCTTGTCGATGACCGTGGGCGGTTGTCCAGCAGCCTTCGGCGCGCTGGATGTTCGCTCGCTTACGGGCACGGCAGCGGCTGCCGGACTCGGTTCATTCTCCGTTTTTCCACCAAAGAGTCCCACGAATCCTCCTTCCAGTTCGGCCTTCCGGCCTAGCCCTCCGCTCGCAAGCTCGCTGCGGAAAGCGGCTTCCAGTTCGGCCTTCCGGCCTAGCCCTCCGCTCGCAAGCTCGCTGCGGAAAGCGGCTTTGACCTACGGCCCCTTGACGGTCGCACGCAACCCGCGGAGAGCTTATGGAGCGGGCGACGGGACTCGAACCCGCGACACCAAGCTTGGGAAGCTTGTACTCTACCAACTGAGCTACGCCCGCCCGTTTCGCACAGAAGTATACACCAGCTTCTTCACCCGTCAGAGTCTAGCTCTAGCGCGGTCACACGGCTGTAATCTGTGAGCACGGACTTGTCTCCGAGAACGATACCGCCCTCGAGAATCGAGCGATGGCCGATATGGGCGCTCCGGCCGATGAGCGCACCGCGAACGCGTGCTTCGGTGCCGATGCGGACATTGGACCAAAGCACCGAATTGCCGACGACCGCTCCCGACTCGATCCGGCAGTTGGGCCCCACGACCGCGAACGGTTCGAGATGAGCCCCGGCCTTTACGAGCGCGCCTTCGCCGATATATCCGGGCCCTTGTATTTTGGCCCCGCTTTCGACCGTAGCGGTCGGGTCGACATAGGTGCCGCCAGCATTAGGGCTGAAGCCTTCGAAGGGAAGGGCTCGGGACAGAATATCGCGGTGTACCCGCAGATATTTCTCCGGGGTGCCGATATCAATCCAATAGCCGCGATGCACGTAAGCATAGAACGGAATGTTGTCTTTCAGAAGACTCGGAAAAAAACCGCGCTCGAAGGAATAACTCTTTCCTTCGGGGATGCGGTCCAGGGTCTCTCGCTCGAGGATGTAGACACCAGCGTTGATCGTGTTGCACGTGATCTCGTCGTAGCTCGGCTTTTCCAGGAATTGCCGGACGCGTCCATCATCTTCGGTCTCCACGAGCCCATAGGCCGTTGGGTTCTCCACGGGAGTGAGCACGATCGTCGCCTTCGCCCCAGTCTCTTCATGTTGTTTCAGCACCGCTCCCAGATCGAGATCGCTCAAGACGTCTCCGTTGAACACGACGGTACGCCCAGCGATCAGCGCCTCTGCATTCTTGACGGCGCCGGCAGTGCCGAGAGGCTCGGGCTCCATCGTGTAGTGGATCTTGACGCCGAGGGACGAACCGTCTCCGAAGAGCTCTTCGATGCGCCGAGGTTGATAGGACAGAGAAAGGACGATGTTGTCGATCCCGGTTTTTTTTAAAAGCTCGATTTGTAGCGCCAGGAATGGGCGGGTGAGGATGGGGACAATGGGTTTGGGAGTATTGAGCGTCAGAGGACGCAGTCTCGTACCTTTGCCACCTGCGAGAATTACAGCGTTCATGAACCTTGAAGCCTCGAATGGCGCTGATCGTAGCACTCGGGGGATGGGAGCTTCAAGCCATGATGCGAGTCCACGAGCCGCGACCAAGAAAATGACACGGAACGTGAGAAAAAATCAGAAAAGAACAGCCACAGAGGCACAGAGGCACAGAGCCACAGAGGGTCAAGATGATTCCTTGTGCGAGAGGGGAGTCGGAGGGTGTCTCGTCGAAGACGTAAGTCTCAAAACCGGCGCCACCGCGATCGCATGGCCTGCCGCGAGCCTTTTCAAACTGGAGAGCCGCAGGAAGAGATCTCGCGAACCTCTGTGGCTCTGTGCCTCTGTGGCTGATCTTTTCTTCCCAGTTTTTTCTCAGGTCCACAGTAGAATAGCGCTGAAAGTGGTTTCCGCCCCCTCGATACGATGACGCTTCCAAATTTGCCGAACGCCCTCACGCTGAGCCGAATCTTTCTCGTGCCGTTGCTCGTTGTCGTGCTCCTTACGCGCGCGGATTTCTGGGAGCTCATCGGCGGCGCGATCTTCGGGGTCGCAGCCCTCACGGATTGGCTCGACGGATATCTGGCCCGGCGACGCAAAGAGGTCACGACGCTAGGGATTATGCTGGATCCCGTCGCCGACAAGATGCTGATCTCGGCGGCGTTCATCAGCCTGGTGCAGATGGAGCTCGTGCCCGCTTGGATGGTCGTAGTCATCGTCGGCCGCGAGTTCGCGGTGATGGGGCTACGAATGGTTGCCGTGCAACAGGGCGTCACGATACCGGCGAGCCCATTGGGCAAGGGAAAAATGGCGACTCAAGTCGTCGCGATTCTTCTTTTGATCCTCGGTGAGAAGTTCATGGGCCCCCTTGCGGTGCTCGGGCCCGTCGCTCTCTGGCTCACCGTCATCTTGGCGCTTTTGTCCGGGTTCGATTACTTCTTCCGCTTCTACAAGAAGGTTTCCGGAGATCTCCCGATGGAAGGTCTCGCCGGAAGCGAAGCTTCGAGCAAGACCGGAAGCACCGAATGACCCGCGTGCGGCCAGAAGCGCACCGACTGCTTGAGAAGGTTCCTCGGGTCTATGTCGGGCCGGATGCCGAGCGCGCGTTGTCGGGGGAGAGAGGCGTGCTCCTAGGGGCGAAGCGTCCAGAGTGGATAGACGTTCTCGCCGTGGATGCCTACACGGGCGACGCTTGGAACACGCTCGTGGCGCGCCGCTACGAGGCTCCCCGGCAGTGGGAGGCGGTGGGCCTGAGCCTGCCGTTCGAGGAGTTTCGGAAACATCGCGCGCGCTGGCTTCGAGAGCTTGTTCCGGGCGATGCGGTTGTTACCGAGAACGGGATCTTGGTTCACCTCGGCGATGTCTGGCAAACCGCCAAGCTGGCACGCTAATCCCGTAGACGGTGGGTCCAAACTGCTTGCAGAAAAGCCGCCTATTTCAGCTCGATCAAATCCCCGACCACCATGAAGTCGTAGCTTTCCATAATTTTGGCGGTGGCGTGCTCTTGTTGGACGGTCAAGACGGCGAGCTCACCGAGAACCTTCCGGGGCGCGTCCGGGTGGACGTAACGAAAGACCGTGAACAAGTTTCCCGGCACGACGCCGTCGTTCTCACCCACGTTGATGCTCACGAGATAACCCTCGCCGAGCGTAGTGATCTCTTCGAGTGACGCCACGATCTCACCGCGCATCTCACCCGTCTCCGGCGTCAAGCGCGTCGCGGCGGGCTGCCTAGGAAGAAGGGGCACGGGGATTGGGCTAAACGGCGTCAAGTAGTCGCCGACCTGCATCTCCGTGCACGAGGCGACGATCTCGGCCATTGAGCTGTCTGCTTGAGCGGCCAGGACGACGACCGCGCCGGTGCGCCGGACGTGACGGCCATCCATTCCCCAGCTGAAGTCGATGAGCCGTTGGACGTAGAAGCGGTTGCCCGCATGGACACCCTGATTCGTGCCTCGACCCAAATACATGATGTCACCAACGGCGTAGCCGACTTTCGAATCGCCTTCTTCGGTTCCGATGATGCGAAAAGTGTCGTCCTCGTTCTCCGCATAAAAGCCAGCGCAAGCTATGGTCTGCTCTTCATAAGCGGGGTAGAACGTGGGCCCTAATGGACCGCCGGCGCCCGCTTGACCGCCTCCTGGACCCGCGCCTGGGCCAGCAGCACCTCCGGCACCGGCCGCGCCGGTACCACCCGGGCCGCCGGCCGTGCCGCCTGGGCCAGCGGCCGCGCCGGGCTCGCCGGCCACATCACCGGGGCGCACCATGTCCACGTCGGGGAGCATGACTGGGTCTCCCGGATAGATTAGGTGTGGATCATCGATGTAGCGGTTGGCGTCCCAAAGTTGCGGCCAGAGATAGGGATTCTCGAGATATTGCCCCGAGATTGCCCATAGCGTGTCGCCGTCCACAATAATGTGCAGCTGGGTGCCCTCGGGGTAGCTCGTCGGTGCCTGGTAAGGAGACCAGTGCTCGGCAACAACGATCGCTTGCGCATCATCGCTCGCGTCTTGGGCCTGGACAAATGTGCTCGCAGCTAGAAAGCAACCGGCGAGACAGCCAAACGTCTCGAAGAGCACTCGAGAGCGAGAGTTGAGGAAAACCGGACCTTTGACAGCGATCCGGGATGCTCGCGTTGTCACGGCATACCTCCACGTGGTAGGGAAACGAAGATTTCAATAACTGTAACAACTCGATCTGGCAGGTGTCAAGCCGTTTTTCCTGGAACGGCTAAAGTGCTACGTGAGGGTCTACCGAGCAAAAAAGACGGTCGGCGACGATTATTGCGGTGGCTTCTTGGGCTCGTCAGTCTTCTCCACCTGGATGGTGCTGAGCTTCGCTTGTGCCTCTTCGCGGTAGAGGCTCTCGGGGAAATGGTCGACGATTTGCCGAAAGTGAGGGAGTGCTTCTTCGGGTTGGCGGCAGCTATCATAAGCGGAGCCGATGCGAAAGTGCACCTCGTCCATCTTGCTAAATGTCGGGAAGTTGTCAATCACTCGTTGGAAGCGCGGGATCGAAGCGCGACAATGTTTTCGAATCTCAAAATAGAACAACCCGATGCGGAACTCGGACTCAGCGAGGGTCTCGTAGCACTCCTCGAGCAGCACCCGCCCTTCTTCCGCGTAGCGCGAGTTTCGGTATAGCTGGACGAGTTTTTCGAACTCCTCGACAGCTAGCTCCGTTGGCTCCTGGTCGCGATCGGGGCTCTGGATTTGCCGATAATGCCCGTAGCCGATTTGATACTGGGCGTAGTCGGCGCGGGGATGGTTCGGGAAGAAGGTGAGGAAGTCACGGTAATCAGCGATCGCGAGGATGAGGTTGCTCCTGCCCTTTTGGTTGAAGTAGGAATCTGCGATCCCGAGCCGCGCATCGCCTGCGAGTTGGCTGCGCGGATAGGCATCCAAAAGCTGTTGCAAATAGCCGCGTGCTTCGACCCAGTGCTTGCGCTCTAGAGCGTTGCGTCCCATCGCCATCAAACGTTGATCGCCTTGGGCCGAAACAGGGACCATTTGCTCCGACTTGCCGCTGCAAGCGAGACTCGTTGCGAGCGCTGCCGTTACTAGCAGCTGGGAACGTTTCAACGCGAAACTGATTCTCATCGGTCCTTCGTCATATGCTCTGAGCGCTCATTGCTCCAATGCCTCAGAATAGACGAGCGGGGACCCGGTCGCAACGTCTGATTTCGAGCGCCACTCGCCAGGCTCTATAATCCTCGAATCCACTCCCACTCCCGAACCAAACCCTGACGCAGATCGGTCGACGGCGCGTAGCCAAGATCCGTTCGCGCCGCCGACGTGTCCGCGTAAGTGTCGCGCATGTCGCCTTTTTGTTTGGGGTTGAACTCGATTTTTAGCTCGCCTTTGGTCACGTCGCGAATGGTCTCGATGACTTCGAGCATCGAGACCCGTGAGCCGCCTCCGATATTGTAGACCGCGCCGGCGCGGCCGCGCTCCGATGCCGCGATCGTCGCGGCCACCGCGTCGGTCACGAAGGTAAAATCGCGCGTCTGACGCCCATCTCCGAAAAGCGAAAAAGCGTCGCCCGTCTTTGCGCATTTCAGGAGCCGGTGAAAGGCCATGTCGGGGCGTTGGCGAGGTCCGTAGACGGTGAAATATCGCAACGAGGCCGTGTTCAAGCCATCGTTGATGTGATAGAGCTCGACGAGTTTTTCGGCGGCGAGCTTGCTGACGCCGTAAGGCGAGACTGGATGAAGCGGCACATCCTCGACCATGGGAAGTGCGGCACTATCCCCGTAAACGGATGACGACGAGGCGAAGACGAAGGACGAAAGACCCGAGCTGATGGCGGCTTCGAGAAGTTTTTGGGTGGCGAGGATGTTGTTCGTCGTATAAATAGAGAACTCGCCGCCCCAACTGGCGCGCACGCCGGCCTGCGCCGCGAGATGAAAAACGCGGTCGCATCGTCTCAAGAGCGCTTCTAGATCTTGATCTTGGAGGGAGCCTTCGATGAGCTCGAACTGGTCGCTCTCACAAAGCTTTTCGAGATTCTTTTCCTTCAGGCTTCGTGCGTAATAATCGAGGAATGAGTCGATACCGATGACCGTGTCTCCGCTCGCGACGAGCGTCTCGGCGAGCGTGGAGCCGATGAATCCGGCTGCGCCGGTTACGAGAGATGTTGTCATGCGAACAACTCCGTTAGTCTTTTTGGAAGCTTGCAAATTTTGCCGTCTCTAGTGGTGGCGACGTGGAGGGTTGAGCCGGTCGCGACCACCGTTCGGTCCTCGAGGCGTGCGAGCTCGTAATCGAATCGAATGCGGGCCCGCGAAGGGTGAGTCACGGTCGTTTTGATCTCTATAACGTCGTCGTAATGCGCGGGGCTCTTATAGCGGCAATGTGCTTCGATGACGGGAAGGTAAATCTGGTCCTCGTGCTCGATATCTCGATAACTCGACCCTAGCTGCCGGAGCAAGTCACAACGTCCTACCTCGAACCACGTCAAATAGTTGGCGTAGTACGCGACGCCCATAGCGTCGGTTTCCGCGTAGCGGACACGTACCTGACAGCTGATCGCACGCAAGATGGGGTTCAAGCTTCGGTGGCCGCGAGCAGCATGTCGCGCAGGACCGAGGCGGGGTCCTCGGCTTTGAAGACGGCGGAGCCGGCGATCACCACATCGACGCCCGCCTCGGCAGCCATGGGTATCCTCTCGGCGCTCATCCCTCCATCGATCTCGATGGATAGCTCGGTGCCGGCCGCATCGGCGACACGACGGAGCTCACGCACTCTCTCGAAGCTTCCCTCGATGAATTTCTGTCCGCCCCATCCCGGGTTTACCGACATGATGATGGCGTAGTCCGCGAGAGGAAGGAGAGCCTCAATCGTCGAGAAGGAAAAGCCGGGGTTCAGCGCCAACCCGGCTTTCTTTCCGCGCTTTCTGATCGAGCTCAACACGAGGTGCGGATGGTAGAGCGTTTCCGGATGCACGGCGATCATGTCCGCCCCCGCATCCATGAACGCTTCCACCCAACGATCCGCATGCTCGATCATCAGATGCACGTCGAGCGGTAGCGACGTACATTCGCGTACGGCTGAGACAACCATCGGGCCAAAGGTCAGGTTCGGGACGTAGTGGCCGTCCATGACATCGAGATGGAGCTGGCCGGCTCCGGCCTCGTCCACGCGCGCAATCTCGGAAGCGAGCTTCGTGAAATCGGCGGATAGAATCGAGGGAGCGATGCGCATATCTTTACGGACCTTTGCTCAAATAAAGAATGATACGGTCGCGCCTGAACACTTTCGTGCCCGATGATGGGGACTGGCGCACGACCACGTTCTTCGGAACGCCTGGGTAATCCACGAGCCTGACTTGAGAGACTCTGAGCGAGCTTCGGCTCAGCCTGTCGAGGAGCTCGACATAGTCCCGGCCGATGAAGTCGGGCATCACGAAGCCTTCTTCCAGGTAACCACGAGAAAGTAGCACGGAGACGACAGTTCCGTCGCCGATCTCGTCATAAGCCTGCGGTGACTGTGCGACGATCGTATCGGGAGCGTAGATGTCGCTGTGGATCTCGACGACGCGGCCGAGGCTGAAGCCCGACTGTTCGAGGATGAGCTGCGCTGATTGGAGTGTCTCTCCTTCGACCCGCGGCACCGTGCGTCGCTCGGGACCGAGGCTGGCCCAGACCCGTATCGAGCGGCCTTTCCGAAGCGTCGTCCCCGCGGGCGGTGTCTGGAGCGCGACGAAATCCGGCGGGACCGTTTCGTGAAAGCGGTTTCCCTGAAGCACGAGGCTTAGCTCGGCCGCGGCGAGCATTTCACGCGCGCCATCGAGGCTCGCACCGGAGAGGTCCGGGACGATGACGTCGTTGCTTCGGACCGCGAGGCTGAAGGTCACGGCAGCTGCGATCACGGCGGTGGCGAGCAGGCCACCAGCGATGGCGACCGTCTCGACGATTCGCACCAAGACGGTGCGAACCCTCTTGCGTTTCGATGTGGTCTTCCTCGCGACACGGCCACGCCCGTGCTTCGATGACGGCGTGGGCGTATTTTTCTCCAGGATACGCTCACCCACGCGGTGCTTGCTGCTCACAGCCCTATTCTATCTCGCTCCGAAGCTGATGAATATTAAGAAGAGATCAATGTTAATGAAAGCGTAACGCAAAGTCGCAAAGGCGCAAAGAAATAAGCAAGAAGATGAAAGGAACCGCTCTCGTTCTCAGTGACATCCTGACGGTGCCCTTAGGGACCACTCTCTCCAATGTCGAAACGTTTGCGCGTCTTTCGGCTGCCGTGAAAGTCCCTGGCCCTGATTAGGTAGGTTAGGGCCTAGTCCCCTGTATCAGTAATTAGAACAGGTAAACCACCGCCTCTGGCGGTGC
>SMVB01311147.1_pt1 | contig 27404 bp, 26 predicted proteins | sample 2456461 | NCBI WGS metagenome assembly SMVB01 (sample SAMN11095934, study PRJNA526329) | marine sediment metagenome | biome: Marine sediment; feature: Surficial sediment; material: Deep marine sediment; isolation source: Hadal surficial sediment | place: Pacific Ocean | collected 2014-05 | depth...
CGGCGACCGCGCGCACGTCACCGCGTTGCGGATCGTGGAAGACCTTCTCCAGGCCCACGGCGTGGATCGCGATACCCTTGGACAGGGTGGGTGCCTGGGTGGGGTCCATGATTAGCGAGGCTTCGCCCCAGACCGACGAGGCATGCTGTCGGTGGCGCGGGGTCCGGGCCGCGTACCGCTGCCGGAGAGTATCGAGAACGGCTCTGCGGGCCGCGGGCTTCGCGCCTTGCGCGGGATGCCGGCGGCGCCACGGCGGCCAGGCTGCCGGCCCGCCTGCACGGCGGGCGCTAGAGCCATTGCTAGATCCATTGAAGGAGGGAGTTGACTCATCTGTCCAGCTCGTTGACTTGCATGGGATCTAGCGCGTGCCCCCCGACGAGCGGAAGATCGAGACGAGGCGCCTGAACGGGATGCTCCGTCCGGAGAGCACGACGGACTCGCGGGACAGGACGTGGGTCGCGATCCGGATCGCGATCAGGGCGTAGGCGAGCAGAGCGAACGCCGTGAGCCCGTACTCGAAGAACATGGCCTTGCCGAGAAGCATGGCGCGGAAGGCGAGGATGACGTTCAGGACGGGGATGAAGGCCATCCCGGGCGAGAGCTCGAGACCGGGCAGCGCGCCCGCCATGGCGGGCAGGATGAACACCATCTGCACCGGCCCGAGCATCGCCTGCCCCTCCTTGAAGGTCGCCGCGAGGCCGGCGATACCCGTCAGGACGGCGCTGACGAAGAACGCGAAGAGGAGCGCGAGCGGCGCGATGGAGAGGAGCGCCAGCATGGGCACCCGGATCTGTATCTCCGACGCGCGGACGAGCATCCCGAACAGGTGCTCGGCCGACAGCCCGATCGCGATCAGGTTCAAGCTCGAGGCGATCACGGCCGTCGTGCAGACGGCGAGGATCTTGCCCTGGAGGACGGAGGAGCGCGGGACAGGAAGGAGCAGAGTGGTCTCGGCCGTGTTGCGCTCCTTCTCACCCGCCGTGAGGTCGACCGCGGGGAAGAACGCGCCCATCACCGTCATGATGACGAGGAGCATCGGCAGGACGAAGGACAGGATCAGGGCGCCCCTGTCGCGCAACGGAGCGATGTCGTGGCTCTCGACCTCGATCGGGTCGAGGAGCCGCGGGTCGTGGCCGCGCTCCCGCGCCTTCTCGGCCCGCAAGCGCTCGACGAAGCCGGGCATGCGCTCGCGGACGCGCCTGCGCGCGATCTCCGAGTGGCTCTTCGTGCTGTTGAAGAAGAGTTGCGCACCGGGGGGGGGCCCGTCGGCTTCGGACGCCGACGCGTCTGGATCGGGAAGATAGAGGACCGCGTCCGGACCATCGGCGGCCCTGTCCGCCCACGCCGACTCCGCCCAGGTGCGCGCGGCCTCGTGATCCGTCGGCACGGTGCGCTCGCGGACCTCCACGACGTTGAAGTTGAGCTCGAACGAGTCATCGGCGTCGGGCGGCGTGCCGGCGAGGGCCGCGGCGATGCCGCGCGGGACCGTCGCGGGGGCTTCGGCCGCGATGCCTACCTCGACCTCCGTGTGCTCGCGCTTGCCCTTGACGAGTAGTGCGCCCTGCACCATCACCCAGAAGAGCACAGGGTACATGCAGATCGGCAGCACGAAGGTGTACAGGGCGGTCTGGCGGTCGCGCAGGCTCGCGAGGAGCTCCATCCGCGCGACGGCGAGGATGGCCGCAAACGGGCGGGCCGATCGTGCGCGTTCGTGCATCGGCGCGTCAGGCGGGTGACGCCGGTGTCTTCTGCCAGGTGCCGAAGTGCTCGGCGCCGTCGGCCGTCACGGCGACGATGTCCTCGGGGCGTACGCCGAGCTCGCCGTAGAGATAGATGCCCGGCTCGTCGGACTCGTCGGTGAGGTCGGCGAAGAGCTCGTCGAGGCGCTGGCGCTCGTCTTCCGACAGGGGCTCCGGCGTGCCTGCGACTTCCCGCGCGGCGTGGCACGACAAGGCGGCGCCCGCCGCTGCGAGGCCGGCCCCCAGGCTCAGGAAACTCCTGCGGTCCCTCTTACAGTCATCGGCAAGGGTGCTCTGGTGCGTCGTCGTCACGTGGATTCTTCTCCGTCCTCCGGGGCCGGTGAGCGGAGAGGGTAGCCCAACCCGGGGAAGCGGGGAAGAACCGGGGACGAAGGCCGGGTCGGGTTCAAGACGCTGAATCCGGACTCCGATAAGTCGAGGATGATCCCCGACGAGTCGACGGACGGGCGCGCAGAGAAGGCGGAAAACCTTTCCGGCGCCCCCGGTGAGACCGGGACGACCTCGACCCTGGATTCCCCGCTCGCGAGCGGGCGCGAGGGAGCGCTCGCGCAGCTCTTCGCGGTCGAACCCGACGACGCGTGCATCGGTTTCAGCCGCACAGGGTCCGGCACGGGACCGGGTCTCGCTCGCGCGACTCGCGGATCCTCGCGCGAGGCGTGGCGTCCGCTCGTCCGGCTCGCGGTGACCTTCGGCAAGTTCGCCGTCGTCACGGTGATCGCGTGGGGCCTCTTGTTCAACTTCTCGGAGGTGCGCGGGAGCTCGATGGAGCCTGGGATCCAGGACCACGACCGCATCCTGGTCGACCACCTGAGCTACCTGTTCGGGGACGTGGAGCGGGGCGACATCGTGGTGCTGCGCTACCCGCTCGATCCGAGCCTCGACTACATCAAGCGTGTGATCGGCCTGCCGGGCGACGATATCCGGATCGCGGGCGGGCTGGTGTGGGTGAACGGCGAGCCCCTGGAGGAGCCGTACGTGGACGAGCGCTCGATCGACCCGTACACCGTCGTGCACACGACGGTGAAGCCGGATCACTTCTACGTCCTGGGGGACAACCGAATCCGCAGCTCCGACAGCCGCGAGTTCGGGCAGGTGGCCCGTGAGTACCTGCGCGGCTGCGTCAATCTTCGGGTGTGGCCGCTCGGGCGGGCGGGTCTGATCGACTGAGGGGTGGGGCGAGGCCGCCGGCACGGGCACGTTGAGGAGACCGCGGAGTGATGGGGTATTCTGGGCGGAAACGCCTGAGGTGCCCATGACTGTCATCCGCGACTTGAATCCCGCAACCGGCGAGTTGATCGCCGAGATCCCCGTCACCACACCGGAGCAGCTCCTCGCCGCGGTCACGCGCGCGCGCGCCGCGGCGCCCACCTGGGCCGCGACTCCGATCGACCGGCGCGTCGAGCTCCTCGGGCGTGCGGCAGAGGGGCTGGAGCGCCGCCAGGACGAGTTGTCGGACCTCGTGACGCGCGAGATGGGCAAGCCGCGCGCGGACGCGCTGCGGGAGGTCCAGGGCTACGTGACGGAGCTCCCCGAGCTCGCCGCCGAAGTCCGCGCCGCCATCCGGACCGAGGAGTTCGCCGGGGACACGATCCTCGTGCGCGAGCCGCACGGCGTCGTCGCCGCGATCACGCCGTGGAACTTCCCCGTGGGGATGCCGCTCTCGATCCTCGCGCCCGCGCTCGTCGCCGGGAACACGGTCGTGTTCAAACCCAGCGAGCTGGTGCCCCTCGTCGGCGCGCTGCTCGCCGAGGTCCTGCAGGAGGTCCTCCCGGGCGACGTGCTGCACCTCGTTCAGGGCGCCGGCGACGTCGGCGCGCGGCTGGTCGATTCGGACGTCGACATGATCGGCTTCGTGGGCAGCCGCGAGACCGGCATGCGGATCATGGCGAGCGCGAGCAAGGGCCTGAAGCGTCTCGTGCTCGAGCTCGGCGGCAAGGACCCGATGGTCGTGTTCGCCGACGCCGACCTCGAGGCGGCCGCCGAGTGCGCGGCGCGCCACAGCCTGCGCAACGCAGGGCAGGTCTGCTGCAGCGTCGAGCGAGTCTACGTCGCCCAGGAGATCGCGGAGGAGTTCGAGCGTCGCGTGGTCGAGAAGGCCCGGGAGTGGACGCACGGAGACGGGTTCGAGGAGGGCGTCCGCATGGGTCCGATGGTCAGCGAGGAGCAGCGCTCGAGAGTCGAGCGCCAGGTCGAGGACGCTGTCGCGCACGGCGCTCGCCTCCTCCTGGGGGGCGCGCGGGCCGCGGGGCCGGGGTTCTTCTACCCGGCCACCGTGCTCGCCGACGTCGGCCGTGACCTCGTCATCTCGAAGGAGGAGACCTTCGGGCCCGTCGTCGCGATCACACCGTTCAGCGGCGACGAGTTCGAGGGCATCGCCCTCGCCAATGACACCCCGTTCGGACTCGGTGCCAGCGTGTACACGGCCGACGAGGAGCGCGGCATGCGCGTCGCGCGGGCGATCAGAGCGGGCCAGGTCGGCGTGAACCGCTACCTCGGCGGTGCGACGGGCACGCCGTGGGTCGGTGCGCGGCAGTCGGGGTTCGGCTTCCTCGGCGGCGTCGACGGCCATCGCCAGTTCACGACGCCGAAGAGCATCTCGCGCGCCAAGACGAAAGCAGCCATCGCCGCCTGGCGCTCCTCTTCCACCTCGGCCTGAGAGTGCTCACGCCAGCCGTGCGGCGTGAGCTTGGCGACATCCGACGCTCAGGTCTATCCGCGGGTCGATCCGTCGCGATCACACCGTCCAGCGGCGACGAGCTCGAGGGCATCGCCCTCGCCGATGGAATGTGGAACATGGAACTTGGAACTGCTCCTATGTCCGTGTGGCGGAAGGCCCACGTCATTCGACAGGTTGGAGACTGCCAATTCCGAGAGAGGGTCGGCGAACCAGTAATTGGAAGTACCAGGTCGTGCCAGCTCCGAGCCCTGATCCACCCCGTTAGTCGGTGCGATGCTACGACGTCCGGCGCGCGGGCCTCAGGCGGCCGCGGCGTCGTCCTTGGCTTCCTCCACGTCCTCGTGCTCGCCCGACCCGTGCCGCTGCGTGCGGAGCGGAGCCGTCGCTTCGTTCAGGAGGCGGCAGAAGTCCTGGAGCTCGTCTCCGCGCCGTACCTGGCAGTCCGCGGGGCGCTTGTCCGCGCGGACTTCTTCGAGGAACCGGGTGAAGCGCGCGATGGGTCCGGCGATGCGGAACGTGACGAGCACGCCGACGATGAGCGTCGCCGGGAGCACGACCACGAGCGAGATCCCGAGGACGTGCATGCACGCGCTCATGATCCGCTCGTGCGCCATCGCCGCGTCGCCGCCGAGCTCCAGGGAGAGGCTGGACATCGTCGTGGTGAGCAGGATGTACTGGAACACGAGCGCCAGGACGGCCAGCCCGAGGAACCATGTGCTCAGCTTGAGCTGGAGGCGGGGATCGACGAGCCGTTGGCTGCGCCGGGTGGATCCGTGCTTGGTGGGGATACTCATCGTGGTTGCTCTCATCTGCGTACCGGGTGTCCGTCTTGCTCCTCGAGGAACGCCCGCCACGTCTCCGGGTCGGGGGGGAGGTTTTTTCCGGACAGCGACCTCAGGGCAGCCGCGGCCTCGCGGACGACCGAGTCGTCCACGTCGGTGAGCTGATCGACGAGGGACGGCAGGGCCGCGGTCGAACCCAGCTGGCCCAGGCCCTGGCAAGCCAGGCGCCGGATCCGCGGCTCGGGGTGGCCGAGCAGGGGGAGGATGGCTCCGATCAGCCGGTCGCGGAACAGTCGCCGCCTGACGATCTGTCCCATCGCAACCGCGATACGCGCGGGCTCGTCGCACGCGAGGTCGGCGAGCACCGCGTCGGACTCCTCCCGCCACCAGTCCAGCTCGCCCTCGTGCCAGGACTTCCAGCGCTCCCGCTTCGATCCGAAGGACTGGCCCGAAATCCGCTTCAGCGCGCGGTGGGCGGTACTGCGGACGCGGGCCGATCGGGTCCCGAGCATGTCGCAGAGCGGCTCCACACAGGTCGCATCGGCGAGCGCTCCGGCGGCGCGGGCCGCGGCCTCCGCCACCGGGTCGTCGCGTCCGAGCGCATCGCGGACCGCGTCGCAGAGCTCCACCGCGAACGGCGAGCGTGCCTCGCGGGCGATCCGTTCGATCTGCCGGAGGACCGACGCGTCGTGATCGCTGCCCTGCGCGAGAACCTTGCCCAGGAATCGCAGCCCGAGGGGCGAGCCCGCGTCGCCCACGGCTTCGATGAGAAAGGGAAACAGCGCGGGCACCTCGCGGGCCAGGTCGGGGACCAGGCCCGTGTACCCGCGGGGATCGCGGCGGAGCATGGCGGTGGCGCACGTCTGCAGCTCGTTCCCGAGGGCTCCCGTGCCGTCGCCCGCGCCGAGCGCGATGCACCGTTTCAGATCGCCGGCCCCGCCCATCGCTTCGTACAGCGACAGCGCCGTCTTGCGGACCGGCGCAGGGCTCTCCGGGAGCGCGGTCACGCGCAGGAACGAGCGCAGGTTCGCGGCGCCCTGGGCGAGGAGCCCGCCGCGCACAGCGTCCTCGCGCTCCGGGGTCATCTCGATGCGCTCGGCGCCGGTGCCGGAACCGGTCGAGAGGAGCGCGAACAGGCTCGGGATGGCGTCGAGTCCGAGCCGCTTCATGCGGCGCGCGGCGTCCTTGGCCGTGCGGTCCGAGTCGACCTCGAGCACGAGCGCGACGACCTTGGACTCGACGTCCCGCGGCGCGTGGGCGGCGGCGCGGCTCAACGACGGAGCGGCGCCGAGCCACGCGAAGAGCGCGAGTGCGGCTGCGCTCGACCGGACCCACGTGGAGCGGGGCCTGCGCCGGCGCTCCGAAGCCATGGCATGCGAACGGAGGGCCATCGTCAGTTGTCGTGTGCCGCCTCGGGGCTGGGCAGGTCGGCCGGTGTCACACCCAGGAGCGTGAACGGGCTGCGGCGATTCGAGAGGAACTCCGCGACGGGAAACGCCGCCTGGCTCACGTGACCCGAGACGTAGAGCTCGTCTTCCGGGCTGGTGATGGCCAGCGACTCGTCGAAGTGGATCTGCACGTTCGAGTTGAGGGTGAGCTGACCGGCGATGATGGCCCCGAAGAGCTCGAAGTTCGAGCTGATCTCGATGTCCGCCTCGGGGGCGTAGATGACCCCGTGGAAGTCGGAGTTCGAGTCGATCGAGACCTCCTGACCCGGACCGCCCATGAAGTACAGGGTGACGTCGGCAGCGCTCTCGCCCGTCGTGATGATGTCGGAGTTGCTGTTGAGGTCCGCCGTCCCGGTCACGTAGAACCGGATCGGGCCACCCGCCGTGTCGAGGATCAGGTCGGAGTTCGACAACAGGGACCACTCGTCGATGACGATGTTCGCCGGTCCCTGAACCGTGAGCGAGGCTCCGCCCATGACGGTGAGCGTCGTGAACGAGTAGTCGCCCGGAGCGAGCATGGAACCCGGCGTGTTCACGATCAGGTCGCCCGAGGCCGGATACGTCGGAACGGGGACGAGGGGGATCGCGCGGTCCGCGACCATGGGTTCGGTGATGCCCGAGATGTCGGCCGTGCCGGACGTCACCAGCTCGCTGTCGTAGCCCGCGTGGACGTCGCCGTAGATCTCGGTGTTGGACGCGAGATCGATGTCGCTGTTCGACATGACGACCGCACCGTCGTCGAGGTGCGATTCCCCCGACGCATCGAGTTGGTCCTGGTACGTGCCGTTCGCGGGGTCGAAGCTGTCGATGAGGACGTTGCTCGCAATCGTCAGGGCCTCATCCGAGAAGATCGCGACGTCGAAAGGGCTCGTGCCGTAGTGGAACACGATCATCTCGAGGGCGACACGGCCGCTCTCGTACATGGCCGCGGAATGGACGAGCCGCACGGCGTTGCCGATGTCCTCGGCTTCGGTCCAGAAGACTCCGTCCCCGAAACGGGCCGGTATGGCTTCCGTCCCAACGCGGCCCGTGCCCCCGCGGCGCATCGCCACGAGCGACTCGGAGAGTCCGGAGTCCGCGAGCGCAAGGGCCTGGTCGCTTGCGTGTTTCGCCGTGTGCTCGCGCGTGAACGAGACGCCGATCTGCGTGAATGCGAGCAGCAGTCCGGCCACCGCGACGACGACGAACACCGTCGCCAGGAGCACGCTGCCCCGCTCGCCGAGTCCGCTTCGCCCAGCCCTGGATTCTCCCCTCATGATCAATTCCTGCAGTGGAGTCGCGTGGTAAAGCTGCGCGTGAGCATGATCCCGGCGCTGTCCTCGCCCTGTAGGGTGAGGTTCAGCGTGAGGACGTCCCCCTCCCGGGTCATGCAGAAGCCCGGTTCGTCCACGAGCCCGTTGCCATTGTCGTCCAAACCGTTCGCGATCTCCCCGTCGTAGAACGGCGCAACGAAGCGGACGCGGTCGAGCTGGCGTTCCGGCGGAAGACCGGGATGCCGGGTCCAGACGATCTCGCCGAGGACGGGATCGTATCGGATCTCGAGCGGCGGGCCCCAGGAGCTCTCCGTGTCCTGGAAGCCCGTGTTCTGCACGAACTGGACTTCGCTCGTGAAGAACGGGGGCGCGGGGATGACGGACAGCGAGCCCGTGTCCGCCCAGCGCAACCCGTTCAGGATGTCACGCATCGCCCGGTTGCCCTGGACCTGCAGGTTCATCGCTGTCGTCACCGTACGGACTGTGCCCCCGGTCGATCGGAAGGCGCTGGTGAGGCTCGCCATCAGGAGCGCTGCCAACGTGACCGTGATGAGGAGCTCGAGCAGCGTGAACCCGGCCCTCCCGCGCTTGGATCGGATCATGGCTGGGTGAGCGCCGCGTAGAGGTTCATCGTCCTGGGACCGGATGAACCGGTCCACTCGAGGCGGACGAGCACGGGCAGGATCTGGTAGTCGTCCGTGTGGTCCAGGGCGTCCAGAGTGCCGTCGCCGTTCAGGTCGCGGGGCATACCAAGCCGGGCGTCGGCGACGTCCTCGCGCAGGTCGTCGGCCACGGACGGAAACACGATCCGGCCCACCATCCCGTCGATGTCGCCCGCGGTCACGTCGAGGTAGGGGACGGCGAACGAGTCTCCGGGCGCCGTATCCGGTCCGTCCGGATCGTCGGCGGGGTCCTTGTTGAAGCGCCGGAACACTTCATCGAACGGGGCGCCGCGCAGTGTCTCGAGCGCGCCGATCCCCGCGTTCATGGCGATCGCTGACTCGCGATTGAGGGGCTCCAGCCGCGCCACGCCCAGGATGGACGTCGTCATCTGACCCAGGGCGATGAGCGAGATCGCCACGACGATGACGAGCTCGAGCAGGGTGAGGCCGCGCGTTCCGCGCGAGGTCCGGAGGCGGCGGCCCTTCGGGCCGTAGTCCAGGGGAGGCAGGCGGCGCATGCTAGGTAGTCGGGGCTTCCAGAGGGACCGTCGACGGGAGGGAGCCCGCGGAGCGAGGTCTTCAGTCAATCGCCAGCCCCAGGTCCCGGACTGGAGGCTTTCTGCGCAGTTCCCGCCGGTGGAGGTCTCCGCGGTTCTGGTACGCGGTTCTGGTACAAGGGGCGCTCCCCTGACGTCGAAAGCGCGGACCCGATGATTCTCGAGCAGCACTACCTCGATTGCCTGGCCCAGGCCTCCTACCTCATCGTCGACGAGCCGACGGGCATCGCCGTCGTCGTCGACCCGCGCAGGGACGTCGACGTCTACCTCGACCGCGCCGAAGCGCTCGGGGCGACGATCCGCCACGTGATCCTCACGCACCTCCACGCGGACTTCCTCGCGGGGCACCTGGAGCTCGCGGAACGGACGGGCGCCGTGATCTACCTCGGGGCGGCCGCGGAGGCGGACTACGAATTCACCGCGCTCAGCGAGGGCAGCGTGCTCCACCTCGGGGACGTGCGGCTCGAAGTGCTCGAGACGCCCGGGCACACGCCGGAGGGCATCTCGATCCTCGTGTTCGACGAGAGCGTGAGCACGGAAGCACCGCGCGCCGTTCTGACCGGGGACACGCTCTTCATCGGCGACGTCGGACGTCCCGACCTCATGGCGTCCAAGGGCGTCTCGGCGCGCGAACTCGCCGGGATGATGTACGACTCGCTCCGCTCAAAGCTGATGACCCTCCCGGACGACACGATCGTGTACCCCGGCCACGGGGCGGGCTCGGCGTGCGGAAAGAACCTCTCGAGCGAGACATCGAGCACGATCGGCCGGCAGAAGCAGCTCAACTACGCGCTCCAGGACATGTCGAAGGAGGCCTTCATCGACATCCTGACCGCCGATCAGCCCCCCCCGCCCGCGTACTTCCCGGTCGCCGCGCAGCTGAACCGCGAGCGCCATGCATCGCTGCCCCGGGTGGTCGCGGACGCTTCGCAGCCGATGTCGCTCGACGAGACGCTCGCCGCCGCCGAGGACGGCGTGCAGGTGCTCGACGTGCGCGCCAAGGACTCGTTCGCCAGGCGACACCTCGCAGGGAGCATCAGCATCGGGCTGGACGGGAAACTGGCGAGCTGGGCGGGGTCCGTACTCGACCTCGAGCGCCCGATCGTGATCGTCGCCGAACCCGGAACGGAGCGGGAAGCGATCCTCCGGCTGGGCCGGATCGGCCTCGACCAGACGGTCGGCTACCTCGATGGGGGCGCAGGCGCGTTCCAGGATCGGCCCGAGTGCACGGCGACGACGCCGCGGATTCGTGTGGACGATCTCGCCGCGCGGTGTGCGGACTCCGGCGCGATCGTCCTCGACGTGCGGGGGCCCGGCGAGTGGGACGAGGGACACATCGAAGGCGCCCTGCACGTGCCGTTGGCGATGCTCGCTGGACGACTCGATGACATCCCCCGCGATCGGACGCTCCTCGTGTGCTGCAAGAGCGGGTACCGGTCGATGACGGCGACGAGCCTCCTCGCGCGCGAGGGGTACGACGTCGTCGACGTCGAGGGCGGATTCGATGCCTGGGTCGAGGCGGGGCTCCCGGTCGCCGTGCGGGTCGCGACGACTTGATTCGGGCTCGGTGATGGGGGCGGCCGGCCCCAACTACACGGCGGGGCCCAGATCCTTTGAAGGGGAAGGGTCACTCAACTGTTTACGGCTCTGACCTTCGAGGGCTCTGGTCGCAAGAGGATCACTCCCGTCGCCCAGCTCGGTCGAAGTGCGTTCGGCCGTTTCGCGCCAATGGTGTGGACAGGCGGACGGCCCTGCGGGCCGAGGATTTCGCGCTCCGCGCGAAGATGTCTGCGACGCTACGGCGGCTTCGCCACCGGCACCGCCTACACGGCGGGGCCCAGATCCCTTGAAGGCGAAGAGTCGCTCATCTGCTTACGGTTCTGACCTTCAAGGGATCTGGTCGCCTCCCCCGAGAACCCTGAGTCGTGGAACCAGGTCACCCGGCCGCGCTCGTCGAGCAGGAGCAGGCGTGCGTGCTGCGGGTGCTCCGTGCCGGTGAATCGGCCGATCACTTCGGCCTCGGCGTACAGGGTGACCACGGACGAGGGGTCTTCGTCGGGCACACCGCGCCCCAGCCGCACCGCATGCTTGGATCGGAAGATGCGCGGAAGCCACCCGCGGATCTTGGGGTAGGAGCGGGCGGGGACTGAGAATCCCGCGTTCTCCAAGGCGGAGAGCCAGTGGCTCACGTCCTCCGCGGACTCCTTCACATAGCCGATCACGACCAGCGCGCCGGTCGTGAAGTCTTCGGGGATCCGAACGGGATCACCACTGAGAGTCTGACCGTCGATCGATGGGAAGGTCTCGGCGAGCGGGCGACGGTTCGCGCACTGCGAGCCGGAGCCCGGGAGTACTCCCCCGCATATCAGTATGGCGGGGACTGCAGACGAATCGGCGTGGGGCTCGGATTGCATGGCGAACGGGCCGGCCGATTCCCGTGACAACACGGGCCGACCGGTAGGGAACCGAAGTATCGGAGGTCCCTCCGCTTCGAGCCGACCAACGGGCAATAGCGAACGGTCCCGCACACTGGACCGTTCTGTCCCCCCGACTCCTCCGCGAACCGACCCCCCTGGAACGATGAGAGGAGCCCATAGTGCACCGTGGATGCGAGTCGCGCTCCCCAATTCCCGTGGGATGCCCGTTCTTTTTCCGAACCGTCCGCTCCCACGCGGTCAGGAACGCCGGAACGGCCCGGGAATCAGAGGCGGCCTCGTACCGTAGCCCAGTCGACGCCTAGTGGCTCCCATGACTCTTCGCTGGCGAGCTCGTCCACCTGAGTCTCGATCGCGCTCACCCGCTCGCCGTACAGGGGGTGCGTACTCAACCACGAGAGTGGGTCGGGCACGTCGCCGTACTTGCGCTCGAGGAGCTCGAAGAACTCGGCGAGCGCGTGCGGATCGAGGCGGGCCGCGATCATCAGGCGGACGCCCTCGGCGTCGGCCTCGCGCTCCTGGTCCTGGGAGTAATCGTTGACCGTGGCGAGTGTGAACAACTTCTTCGCGATGGCTTGCAGTCCCTCCGCGTCGCCCAGGATGAGCTCGATTCCGACCCACACACCGATCGAATGGGCGATGCGCCGCAGTCCGTCCCGATGCATCACGTGGGCGATCTCATGGGCGAGCACGCCCGCGACCTGTTCGGGGCGCTCGGCCTCGAGGATCAGGCCCGTGAATACGGTGATGTACCCACCTGGCAGGGCGAAGGCGTTGACCTGATCGTTCTCGATGACGCGGAATTCGAAGCTCAGGTGCTCGTCCTCCAACTGGGCCGCGAGCCTGTCGATCATCACTTGGATCGCGGCCCGGACCTGCTCGTCCTCGACTTCCTTCCCGCCGGGCTCCATGGTCTCGGACACGGCCTTGCCGATCGCCTCGTCCACGCTGTACGGCAGCGCGCTGACGACGCCATCGATGGACTTGCGGAAGACGCGTGGGATCGCGCCGAGTACGAGAACCAGGAGGACGAGCACGATCGACCACCGGATCGCGTGACCCCGTCGGGTCGCGATCCGCTCGCCGGCCAGGCGCGCGAGCTCGTCCGAGACTTCGTTGCCGCCGATGCTCTCCAGCTCGCGCAGGAACTCCGGCTCCTCGCTGAAGATCGCCGCGCGCCCGTGTGGCGCGTGGCAGGAGACCACGTCGCCGCTCGCTCCGCCGCGTTCGATGCGCATGCCCTGCCACGCGATCCGCACCTCCTCGCCGTCCTCCGCGCGGGCGACGATGCCGGTTGGTGTTGCGTGGATCCGCGCCTGTCTTCGACCGGACGCAACGCTCGAGTCGAAGATGCCGCCGCCGAACTCGCGCTCGCGCGCGTAGGGATCGTCCGTCACGCGTCACTCGTCCTCAGGCCGGAGGATGCTCGTCACGAGCTCGCCGATGCCCTCGACCGCACAGCACACCTCGTCCCCGTCCTCGAGCGGGCCGACCCCGGCGGGCGTGCCCATCAACACCAGGTCCCCGGGGTGGAGCGTGAGGTGGCGCGACAGCCACGAGATCGCGTGCGGCACGTCGACGACGAACTGGCGCGTCGATGCGCTCTGTCGCACCGTGCCGGCTACGGAGGCGGTCACGGCGAGGTCCCCGATGTCCAGGAAGTCGCGCGGCACGAAGCACGGACCGAGGGGACAGAACCCGTCCATGTTCTTCGACCGGAACCAGGGATACTGCTCCTTGCGGTCCGCTCCCTGGATCGTGCGCGCCGTCAGGTCGTTGGCGACCGTGTAGCCGGCGACGTGCTCCATGGCGTCCTCGGGTGTGATCCCCCGGCCCTCGAGCCCGATGACCACGCAGAGCTCGGCCTCGTGGTCGACCCGACCCTCGTACCATGCGGGGACCGTGACCACGGCCCGGTGCGGAACCAGAGTCTCCGGCAGCTTGTTGAAGAATAGCGGCTCGGCGGGCACCTCCTCGCCGAACTCCTCCGCGTGGGCGCGGAAGTTCCTGCCGAGCGCGAGGATCTTGCCGACCGCGGCCCGCGGAATGGGGAGACCGATGTTCGCCGGCGCGTTTCCGTCCCAGGCGACGTCGACGGGCGTCCACTCATCGGTGACGTCGCCCGCATCGGTCGCAGCGTTTGCGGCGGGCAGACGCGGTGCCAGTTGCCCCTCGTCGAACCAACCGTGCTCCGCGAGATCGATCACGTCGGTGGGGTGGCCGTGCTGGATCAGATGATCGGAGAGGTCGAGCAGGCGCCGACCGTCGTGGAGTAGCAGGCGACCTTGCGGGCCGGCTTCACGGAAGACGCGAACCGTGCGCGGTACGTCGGCAGTCATGCGAGGGAGTATAGCGGGCGGGAGCGGGTGGCTCGCGGTCTCCCGTTACTTCCGAGCTGCGTCCAACGTCAGCAGCGCGTACGCCGTCGCGAGAATCGGATTCCCTTCCCACCAGCGCGGCGCGTTGACGTTCACCCAGGACCCGTCGAGCTTGCTCTGCATGGCCAGGAGCCGGCCACAGAGCTGATCGCGCCAGGGCTGCTCCCGCCCGTCCGCATCGACGACGACATCGACCCCATACAGATCGATCGCGCGCGCCATCGTATGGAAGTAGTAGAACAGCCCCTGATACGCTGCGGTCGGATCGCTCGAGAACTCGAACCCGGGATTCACATCGAGCGAGTAATGCGCTTGCAGCCAGTCCCAGCAGGCCTTCATCCGCGGATCGTCCTTCGAGACCCCGGCAAAGATGTAACCCTTGAGGAGCGCGTAGGTCATCGAGCCGTACGAGCGTGGAAGCTTGCGCCCGTCCTCGAGCTCGACATACCCCGCGGGCGAGTTCCCCGGCATGTACGCCGCGCCCCCGTCGTCCCCGCTGGCGTACGTCACGCCGGCCTTCACGATGGCGACGTCGTTCGATTCGGAGCGGTTCTGGCACCGTTCGAGGAAGGCGATGGCGCGCTCGTACGCCGCGTGGCCCTGCTCGAGTCCCGAGGCCGAGAGTGCCTCGAGCGCCATCTGGAGATTGGAGAGGTCGGGCCGTTCGTCGCCGCCGTAGCCGATGCCGCCGTAGTACGGGTGATCGGAGGAGTAGCCCTCGCCTTCGTCGGCCTGCAATGACACGAGAAACTCGCGCGCGCGCCCGATGGCATCGGAGTACTGCGGGTCTCCCGAGCGGGCGAGAGCGAGGATGGCTGAGGAGGTGATGTAGTTCGCCAGCTTCCCGTCGTGGATCGATCCGTCCTCCCGCTGAAGGCTCGCCAGCCACGCCAGGCCGTCCGTGATCGTCTTCTGCACGTCGGCGGGGCGCGGCTCGGGCAGGGTCTGGAGCGCGGCGAGCACCATGCTCGTGAGCCCGGCGTCGGGCCGTCCGGGGGCTCCCCACCGTCCGTCCTCGGCCGCGCGCATGAGGAATCGCGCACCGCGCAGGAGCGATTCGTCGACCGTCTTCGCGTCCACCGTACCCACCTCCGCGAGCGCCGGCAGCGGCTTGACGGCGCCGGGTGCGGACTTCGGTTGCAGGAGATCGTAGTAGCGCGAGAGCTCCACGATGTGCTTCGCCGTTCGCAGGATCCGGTCTTCAGCGCCCCACGTGCCGTCGGGTCGTCGCTCGGCCAGGAGCTGGATCGTCCGTCGCAGCGCGCGCTCTCGATCCTGCGCCGCGAACGCGGGATCCGGAGTCGCCTCGACGTCCCTGGACGTCATCCACGCGCGGGCCCGCGCGAGCGCCACATTCGTGCTCTCGTCCGGGAGCAGCGCGAACACTTCCGATGCGAGCCGCGTCTGCTCGATCCGCTCCGGGTCGGTCGCGTCCACGTCGTGAATCGCACCGTCCTCCGTCTGCCGCGCGACCAGGTACCCGGTCGCAGCCCGCATGAAGGGACCGTCACCGATCGCGTACTTGCGCGGGCTCACCGCGAACGCACGTAGAACCCAGGCGGTGGTCTCCACGCCGTCGCCGTACCTGCCGGTCTCGAGGTCCTGCGTCGAACGCAACCAGCGGAGTGCCTGGTCCGCGGCGCCCTTGACATCGGGCAGCTCAGCCTGTCCTCGGGCCGGGACTGCGAGCGGAAGCAAGGCGGTGAGCAGCGTGATCAACGTCTTCATGGCGGGCTAGGATAGGCCGAGGAGGATCGGCCGCAACCCGGGAAGCGGCCTCCAACACGAGGCGCGAGGCACTGTACGGAACGGTCCTGCGGCGCGCGGGTTCAAAGCCGGCGCAGTCCCGTCCCCGGGGCCACCGCCAGCACGGGCTGGACCCGCCGGTGCCGGCCTCCCTAAACTCGAACAATGCCGAGTCCCGAAACGAGCGAGCTGCGCCCCGGCCTGCGGGCGGTCCTGCGCGCCGCCGCGGCCGCCCCCCTCCCGGGCGCCGTCCCACGTGATCCGGCAGAGCGACCCGTACGCGAGACAGCTCCGGAGATGACGTGCACGCCACGCCCGCGACCCGCCTGACGACCGTGTTCTCGAAGCGTCCTTCCGAGGGCCGCGTGAAGACGCGCCTGTCGCCGCCTCTGACGGCGGCGCAGGCCGCGGCGCTGGCCCGCGCCATGCTGGACGACGTGGTCGGGAATCACCTCGCGTCCGGTGCCTTTCGACTCGCGATCGCCGCCGCTCCGGCCGACGCGGTCGATTGGTTCCGGGCCCGGTACCCGGGCGTCGAGACCGTCGAGCCCCAGGTGGGTGAAGGCCTCGGGGCCCGGCTCGCCGCCTGGTTCGATCGGTACTGCGCCTCCGGGACGAGTGTCGTCGTCATCGGGAGCGACTGCCCGCTGCTCGGCTCGGCGACGATCGTCGCCGCGCACGAGGCGCTCGAGCGCGGCGCCGATGCTGTCTTCGCGCCCGACGCGGGCGGCGGGTACTGTCTCGTGGGCCTGACCCGATCCGTGCCGCGATTGTTCACGGACGTGCCCATGTCGGAGGGGGACATGTTCGCCCGCACGCTGGACGTCGCCCGCGCGGAGGGGCTGGCGGTAGAATGCCTTCCTGAGCACTACGACGTCGACGTGGAGTCGGACCTCGAGCGCCTGAAGCGCGACCTCATGCAGCGATCCCAAGCATCGGGCGCGGAGGCCGCGGGCGGTTTCCCGGCGCACACGCATCGGTTCCTCCTCGAGCTCCAGTCCACCTCCCGATGACCCACGCCGACCCACCTGCACACGTTGCGCTCGACTTCAATCGCCGATCGGCGGACGAGATGCGGCGCCGCGCTCGCGAGCACTACGAGGACGTCGCGCGCCGCCGGAGCGTCCGCCACTTCTCGGACGAGGCGGTGCCGCTCGAGGTCATCGAGGACTGCATCCGCAGCGCCGGCACGGCGCCGTCGGGCGCGCACCGACAGCCGTGGACGTTTGCGCTCATCACCGATCCGCTGATGAAGCGCCGCATACGGGAGGCGGCCGAGGCCGAGGAGCGCGAGAACTATTCCCGGCGGATGAACGCGGAGTGGATCCGTGCGCTCGGACCGTTCGGGACGAATGCCGAGAAGCCCTTTCTCGAGGCGGCGCCCGTGCTGATCGTCGTGCTGCGTCACGCCTGGGACGAGGACGAGGGCGCGCGCGTGCAGAACTACTACACGCAGGAGTCGGTCGGGATCGCCTCGGGTTTCCTCCTGGCCGCCCTCCACCACGCGGGGCTCGCGACTCTGACCCATACCCCGAGTCCGATGGGCTTCCTCAGCGAAGTGCTCCGGCGCCCGGCCTACGAGAAGCCGTTCCTCCTGATCCCCGTCGGCTATCCGGTACAGGGCTGCGAAGTGCCGAACCTGGAGCGCAAGCGCCTCGACGAGATCCTGGTCCGGTACTGACGCTGCTCACTTCAGCTTGACCGCCGTGCCGTACGCGACGACCTCCGCCGCGGCCTTCGCGACCTCGCTCGTCGCGAACCGGAAGCCGACCACGGCGTCCCCTCCGAGCTCGCGCGCTTCCGCGATCATGCGGTCGATCGCCTGTTCGCGGCACTCGGCCACGAGCTTCGTGTACTCGGTGACCTCGCCGCCGACCAGGATCTTGAACAGGGCGAGGATGTCCTTGCCGATGTGACGCGCGCGGACAGTCGTGCCCCGCACGAGCCCGAAGACCTGCTCGACTTCGCGCCCCGGGATCGCGTCCGTGGTCGTGATGATCATCGCTGCACCTTTTCGTACGGGTCGTAAGGGAGCGTCCGGAGGCGGCCCCTGAGGGTCACGAGGAGCAGGCTCAGGAAGCCGCCGACGAGCGCGAGCGCGACCACCTTCGCCGGGGTCGCCATGTCCGCTCCGACGATGCCGTAGACACCCAGCCCCCCGATGCCGAACGAAGCGAAGAGGAGGAGCAGCCAGCCCACCCCGAACCCCATGCGCTGCAAGGGATCGCGGGCGAGCCGGGCCCACTCGTGGTCCATGGGTTCGGGCGGCGCTACCTGACGAGCGAGGATCGCGAGCGCGAGGTACTCGCTGACCTGTCTGCCCAGGGCCGGATCCTGCGCGAGTCGCGTCTCGAACTCGGGCCGCTCCGCCTCGGGCAGCTCGCCGTCCGCATACGCCATCGCCTGGAGCTCGTCGCGCGTGGGTTCGCTCACCGGCGCCATCACCGGTCCCCCTTCTTCTTGTCGGTTGTCGGAATGGCGGGGGAGACTTCGTCGAGCAGGGGACCGAGGGCGTCGCGCAGCCGCCGGCGGGCATGGAAGAGACGGGACATGACCGTGCCCTCGGGGATGCCGAGCGTCATCGCGATCTCCTTGTAGGCCATGTCCTTGAAGTGCCTGAGTGCGAGGATCTCGCGATCACGCGCGGAGAGGTCTTGCAGGGCTCCGTGGAAGATGCGTGCCCGCTCGTCCTGCAAGAGACCCTCGGGCGGGCCGGGCGCCGTATCGACGATCTCCCAATCGGTCTCTTCCCCATCGTCGCCCACGGTGCTGAGCGAGTGCTGCTTCAGCCGCTTGTGCTTGCGCAGGAAGCTGAAGCACGTGTTGCGGAGGATCCGGTGGAACCAGGGCAGGAACGGCTGGGATGGGTTGTAGGTACCGCGGGCGCGGAAGACCTTCAGGAAGGCCTCCTGGCTGAGTTCCATGGCGTCGTCGCGGGACCCGACGAGGGCCTTGGCGACCTGGTAGGAGCGACCCCGTAGCCGAACCACGAGCGTGTCGAACGCCTCGGGGTCTCCGGCCTGGACAGCCGTCATCAAGCGTGTGGCCTCGGTCTGCATCTCGGAGCCCCCGTACTCGGCGGACCCCGGGGTATTCATGGCCTCAGCGACTCGCCGGGCGGAATCCGCCCGCGGGGCGTCCTGGGGCGCGTGGGCCCCGGTCGCAGCCTGTTCTTCGTCGGGATCGTGGGGGGTCATCGTCCGGCCTCCGCGGCGCCGGGAGCGAGGCGTGGTGCCGCCACTGCGAGCACATGGCGGGCGGCGCGGTCGGCTGCGCCCGGGGGCCCGAGGCGCTTCGCGGCCTGGTCGAGACCGGTCCGGCAGCGGGCGCGCCAGCCCGTGTCGTTGTAGCAACGGAAGAGCGCGCGGCCAATCTCCTCGATGGGGCCCTCGCCGCGGAAGCAGAATTCCGGCAGGACCTCCTCGCCCGCGAGGAGGTTCACGGACGCGAAGTACGGGGCCGACATCAGGTGGCGATACATCCACATTTCCCCGCGGCGCTCGACGCGGTAGACGACGACCGCAGGGATCCGGTGGTGCATGAGGTCGAGCAGGATCGTGCCCGACACGGAGAGCGCCGCTCGGGCGCGCCCGAGGTGTCCGTGGAGGTCCCCGAGCGCGAGGCGCGCGAACCCCCCGGCCGCCCGCAGGTGCCCCGCGATGTGCTGCTCGTGCTTGTCGTCGTCCTGGAGCACGATGACGGGAGCGTCCGGGAGCGCGGCGTGCAGACGCTGCGCCACGCGCAGCATCCACGGCAGGTTGCGCTCGATCACATTCGCGCGGCTCCCCGGGAGGATCACGAGGCTGCGCGCCGTCCCGTCGCTGCCGTGCACCGGGACATCCGCGAGGGCATCCAGCAGCGGGTGACCGACGTACGCGCACGGTATGCCGTGGCGCTCGAACCAGGCGGGCTCGAACGGCAGGATCGCGAGCGCGCGATCGATCGCGCGGCGGTAGCCGTGCACGCGCCACGGGGCCCAGGCCCAGTACTGCGGCGCGATGAAGTGCACCACGGGGATCCCGTAGCGCTGCGCTGTGTGCGCGAGTGGCACGTGCAGCGCCGGCGAGTCGACGGGCACGAACACGTCCGGGCGCTCGGGCGAGCGGAAGACGCGCGCGGTGTCCTCGAGCAGGCGCGCATAGAAGGGAAGCCCGGAGACGACGCCGTCGAAACCCATCGCCGCGCGGGCGACAGGATCGCCGATCACGCGGACGCCCTGCTCCGCGAGGCGCGCACCGCCGATGCCCACGAACTCCGGTGCTGGGGCACGCGCGGCGGCGATGAGCTTCCGGAGCGCCCCTGCGAGCGATCCGGCGTGGATCTCTCCCGACGCCTCGGCGCACGAGATGAAGATGCGTATGGGGCGCTCGGGGAGGCGCGGGACCTCGGGCGCGGTGGGGGCGGGGACGAAGCCCGCGAGGTCCGCGGCGAGCTCGTCCCGCGCCGCATCGCCGCCGAGCAGGTACTCGGAGACGCGCAATGGCAGGAGCAACGCGCCGCCGAGGGCGCGGGTGACCTCCCGCGTCAGTGCGGCGCGGGGGGAAGGGCCGCGCGAATCCTGTACGCTATGGATGATCGTTCGACTCCCGTGAACGGGCAAGGCGGGTACGGAGCAGGCTCCGACGCTCGCCCGGGTGTCCTGGACGGCCCGAGAGAATACGATCCTGCCGTGCTGCGCCTCGTCGGTTTCTTCGTCCTGGTCCTCATCCTGCTCCAGGTCCTCAGGCACGTGCCGATCCTGGGCGCGATCTTCCAGGTTCCGTTCCTCGGCTTCTGGTTCACGGCGATCCTGCTCAGCGCGGGGCTCTCGGGCGTGGCCGCCTGGTCGCTCGACAGGCGCAGGCAGCAGGCGCTGATGCGCCAGCTCGGGGCCGTCGAGACGCCGCACAACCTGGGCAAGCTCGGGTCGCTCCTCGAGCACCAGGGCCGCCACCGGAGCGCGGTCCCGTACCTCGAGCGGGCGGCGCTCGGCGAGCCCGAGTCGGCGGAGTGGCACTACCGGCTCGGCTGCGCGCGGCTCGGGCTGGGCGAGCTCACCGGCGCACTCGAGTCGCTCCGGCGTGCGGCGGAGATCAACGCGGAGCATGCGTACGGCGCCGTCCTCCTGCGCACGGCCGAGGCGGAGACCCGCCACGGGCAGCCCGAGCGAGCGCTCGCGGAGCTGGCGCGTTTCGAGCGGAATCACGGTCCGAATCCCGAGAGCGCCTACCGCCGGGGCGTCGCGCTACGCGCCCTCGGCGAGAAGGATCAGGCCGCCGCGGCCTTCGCGGAGGTCGGGGCCCGCGCGCGGGAGATGGCGCGGTACCGCCGCAAGGGCTCGGCGCGCTGGGTGATGCGCGCGTTTCTCGCCCGGGTGGGTTGAATGAATCCCGAGGGAGGAGTGTAGGGTCGTTCGCCCCCGGGCCGCGGGGGCACGGAGCCCGTCAATGGAAGATGTCACGCGGATCCTCGAAGAGCTGGACGGGGGCGATGAGCGCGCCGTCGACCGGCTGCTCGCGGCGGTCTACGACGAGCTGCGGCGGCTCGCCGCGCATCGGATCGCGCACGAGAAACCGGGCCAGACCCTGCAGGCCACGGCTCTCGTTCACGAGGCGTACATGCGGCTCGTGGGCGACGTCCGAACCGACTGGCAAGGGCGCGCGCACTTCTTCTCGGCCGCCGCCGAGGGCATGCGGCGCATCCTCGTCGAGCGCGCCCGCGCGAAGGGGCGGCTGAAGCGCGGCGGGGATCGGGAGCGTATCGATCTGGACGACGCGAACTTCGCGGCGCGGGAGGACCCGGTCGACCTCCTCGACCTCGACGAGGCCCTCTCGCGCCTGGCCGACGAGGACCCGGTGAAGGCCGAGCTCGTGAAACTGCGCTTCTTCACCGGCATGACGATCGAGGAGGCCGCGCGCGTCCTGGGCGTCTCCCACGCCACGGCTGACCGCTACTGGGCCTACGCCCGCGCCTGGCTGTTCAACGAGCTTAGAATGGAGGAGGATCGGGCCTGATATCGGAGAATGTGCGAGGCGACCCCGGCGCGGTCGGCGCATGGAGCACGTACGCACGGGATCGCCCATCCGCAGCGCATGGAAGGCAAGCAGCGCAACGTCGAGTCCATCTTCAACGCAGCACTCTCGCAGCGGTCCCCGATCGAACGGGCGGCCTTCCTCGAGGGTGCCTGCGGGGAAGAACCGCACCTGCGCACGCGGGTCGAGGCGCTGCTCCGGGCGCACGAGGAGGCGGGGGACTTCCTCATCGAGCCCGCCGTCGCGCAGGCCGCGCAGGCCGCGCAGGGCGGGGCGGCCCCCGAGGACGAGCAGCCGGACGCCGGGATCGAGCGGTCGGGCACGCTGATCGGGCCATACAAGCTGCTGCAGCTCATCGGCGAGGGGGGCATGGGCGCGGTCTACATGGCCGAGCAGCAGGAGCCCGTCCGGCGCAAGGTCGCGCTCAAGATCATCAAGCTGGGCATGGACACGCGGCAGGTGATCGGGCGCTTCGAGGCCGAGCGCCAGGCGCTGGCGATGATGGATCACCCCAACATCGCGAAGGTCTTCGCGGCCGGCGCCACGGAATCGGGGCGACCCTACTTCGTGATGGAGCTCGTCCGCGGGATCCACATCCTCGACTACTGCGACCAGAACAACCTGGACACGGCGGCGCGCCTCGCCCTGTTCATGGACGTCTGTAGCGCGGTGCAGCACGCGCACCAGAAGGGCGTGATCCACCGCGACATCAAGCCGTCGAACGTGATGGTCACGCTGCACGACAGCCGCCCCGTGCCGAAGATCATCGACTTCGGGATCGCGAAGGCGATGCACCAGCGGCTGACCGACAAGACCGTGTTCACCGCGTACGGCCAGTTCATCGGCACGCCCGTGTACATGAGCCCCGAGCAGGCGGAGATGAGCGGGCTCGACATCGATACGCGCACCGACGTCTACTCGCTCGGGATCCTCCTCTACGAGCTCCTGACCGGTACGACGCCCGTCGACGCGAGGATGCTGGCGCAGTCGACGTTCGGCGAGATCCAACGCATCATTCGCGAGGAAGAGGCCCCGACGCCGTCGACGAGGATCAGCAAGCTCGGTGACGCGTCGACCAGGATCGCGAGCAAGCGCAAGTCCACGCCGGGCTCGCTCTCGCACCTCTTCCGCGGCGATCTCGACTGGATCGTCATGAAGACGATCGAGAAGGATCGCACGCGCCGCTACGAGTCTGTCTCGGACCTCGCGAAGGACATCGAGCGGCACCTCCGGAACGAGCCCGTGCTCGCCGGTCCGCCGGGGGCGCTCTACAAGTCGCGCAAGTTCGTGCGGCGGCACAGGGTCGGCGTCCTGGCGGGAGTCGTGGTCGCGACCGGGATCCTCGTAGGACTCGCGCTCGCCACGTCCGGCTTCCTGAAGGCCAGCCACGACCGCGACGTGGCCCGCGATGCGACCCGGCGCGCGAACACCGAGGCCGCGCGCTCGCAAGCGATCAGCGAGTTCCTGCAGGAGCGCCTCATCGCCATGGACCCGCGCCAGATGAACGCGACGGACGCTTCCGTCGCGAACCTGCTCGCCGAGAGCCGGAAGCTGTTCGGCGACGACCACGCGATCGTCGCCGGCGTGCTCTATACGCGCGCTGCCAACCTGCGTTCGGCGGGGCAGCTGGACGAGGCGAAGGAGGCGTTCGAGGAGGCCGTCGAGCTCTACCAGCGAGCGCACGGCTCGCGGGACGCCACGGTCGCCCTGGCGCTCAGCGCGCTCACGGGGGTCCTCGCGGACCAGCGGGAACACGGTGAGGCCGAGGAGCGGGGGCAGGCGGCCCTGGACATTCACCGCGAGGTGTTCGGCGATGACTCGCTCCAGGTCGCGCTCGCGCTCGAGCAGCTCACCGACGTGATCCGGAGCGGCGACACGGGCGGTCGCACGGAGGAGATCCGGAGCTTGTGGGCAGAGACGGTCGCCACGTTCCGCGCGGCGGTGGGCGATGACGATCGGCGCACGGTCTCGGCCCTCTGCAAGTACGGGACGTGGCTCTACGAGCGGGGCCTGCTCGACGAGGCCAAGGGCGCGCTTGTCGAGGCGCTCGAGAGCGGACGGGACGTGCCCGGCCTGCGCAGCGACGTGTTGTTCGACGCGCAGGCGGCGTTGCTCGGGGTGTACTCGGCGCGCGGCGAGAACGACACGGCGCGCGGGGTCTTCGTGAAGCTCGTCGACCGCGTGCGCGAGCTCCATGGGGCCGAGAGCCCCACGACGGTCAGTATCCTCACTCAATTCGGATCGTGGCTCGTGATGCACCACGATTGGGAGGAGGCGCGTGGGATCGCGCTCGAGGCGGTCGCCATCGCCCGCGAGCACCTGCCCCGGGGCGATAGCGTGCGCCTCGGCGCCTTCGACCTCCTGCGCGGCGTCACCGTGAGGGTTGGCAAGCGCGCGGAAGCGACGCGCGCCTACGAGGATGCCGTGGCGGAGGCGCGCGCGTGTTGGGGCGAGGACAGCCCGGCCTTCGTCGACCGCCTCGTGCGGTACGGCCTGTGGCTCGCCTCCGCCGACGACCCCGCGGCGGCGGAGTCGGTCCTGCGCGAATCGCTCGCGCTCGCGCGCGACGTACTCGAGCCCGGCAGCGAGACGTTCGTCGAAGCGCAGGCGGGGCTCGTCGGGCTCCTCATCGAGAGCGGTGCGGCGCCCGTCGACGAGGTGCAGGCCCTGTTCGCGAGCTATCTCGCCAGCGTTCGCTTGCTGCGGGGCGCGGACGATCCGCGGGTCGGCGACGAGCTCGCGCGTTTCGCGGAGTACCTGGCGCGCGAGGGCCAGCCCGCTCTGGCCGCCCAGTACCACCTCGAAGCTGGCGCGCTCGCCCGGGCAGCGGAGGACCGGCAGGCGATCGCCGAGACGGCGGTGAAGCTCGCCGCGCTCTCCGCCGAGATCGTGAGGACGACGGACCGCCCCAAGGACGAGTACCGCGTCGCCCTGCTCGCGATCGACGAAGCGTTGCGGGCGGAGCCCAACCGCGAGGCTTGGCTTCAAACGCGCGCCCTGGCCTGCTACCGCCTGGACCTGCTCGTTGACGCCTTCGAATCGATCGCGCACGCCGCGGGGCTGCGCTCGATGCTCCGGCAGGGCGACAGCCCCGAGAGCCTGGCGATCCAGGCGGTGATCCAGTGGCGGCTCGGCCACCAGGAGCAAGCGAGCGCGCTCTTCCAACGGGCGATGAGCTTGCAGCCGGTACTCATCGTGCCTGCGAAGAGCCCGCTCGTGCGCGAGGCCGCACGCCTGCTCGACTCCGGGAAGGACTGAGAGAACCTCCGTAACCGTCTGTGGCACGAGCACTCGGCTCTGACCAAAGTGGTGGGAAACCACGCTCCGGGCCGTGTCTATGCACGATGTCGACCCAAGCGACGGACGATCGGGCGCGGGACGCCTGCGAGACGACACGAGACGACAATGGTGCAACGCACGACGAGCACGGACCTCCGCCTGAGGCTGCTTCAGGAGCGACTCACGCGCTACTGCGACGAGACGGGCCGCAGCCTGCGCGACATCGGCCAGCGCGTGGCCATCAATCACGGGGAGCTGTCCGAGATCCGGAGCGGCAACTTCACCCGCAGCCGGAAGCGCGGCACTCCGCTCACTGCGATCCAGGTCCGCAAGATCGAGAAGCTCGAGCGCTACCTGCCGTACCCCGGGCTCGACGTCGTGCCCGAGACCTCGGGCAGCCGCGCGGACAAGAAGGTGTCGACGCAGCGGGCGCGCTTGCAATACATGCGCGACGAGCTTGCGCCGGCAACGGCGCTGAACCTGCGCGACGAGCCCATCTGCGACGCGCTCGGCTATCGGCCCTCGCAGCTCGGTTTCCGGCTGATCCTCAACGCGCTGATCTTCCTCGCTTCGGAGTGCTGCAAGATTCTGGAGGACGAGGAGGCCGAGACGCTGTCGGGCGGCACCCTCGCGGGGATCCTCGACGACCTGGACGCGCTCCGCATCGCGGCGCGCGAGGCGTTGCCGCACGTGGACGATACGGTGGTGCCCGAGGCCGAGCTGCGGTTCGCGATCTACGACGCCCTCGCCCGGACCTGCGCCGGCGCGATCGGGCTGCGACTCCTCGCGACGCGCCGAGTGCCTTCGAACCCGCGTTACGCGCAAGAGCACGATGCGGGTCTCAGGGCCCTCTTCGAGTGCCTGCACCTCGCGCCGGGTGAGACGCTCGACCGGCACCGCTTCGATACGCCGGCGGGCCCGATCCAGGTGAAGGGCGTCGCCCTGCTGCAGTTCCTGCTCGTCGCGGATCTCGCCCTCGCGCGCGGGTGCGACCGCCCCGGTCGCGACCGAATCTGGCCGTGGTGTAAGAAGCTGGCGCGGGAGCTCGCGCGGTGGAACCCCGAGGAGCTCGGGCTCGTCGTCCGGACGCGCCCGAAGGGGCGGCCGGAGTGGGAGCTCGACCGGATCCGCGGCACGCTCGCCGAACTCGACCCCGGGCTCGCGATCCAGTGGACCGAGGGCCCGGCGTGATGGTCCACAAGCTCTTCCGCATCCTGCTCGCGTTCGCCGCCGCCGCGGCCCTCGTGGGCGTCGCGCTGGCGGACCCCATCGCCCTCTGGGCGTGACGGGAAGCCGTGTGGCGGTGGTGGGCACGCGCTACCATGCCCCGATGAAGTCACTCGCCACCGTGCTCGTCCTCGCCGCAGCGCTCGCTTCGGCCGCGTGCATCACAGATGAGAGCTCGAACGTCGTCCGCGCCAGACCCGGGACGAGCCAGCAGACCTACGGCGCCATCGTGCAGGCCGATCTGGGAGCAGCCTGGGCTGCCACGCAGCGCGTGCTGCTCTTCCTGGGCACGGGCGAGCCGAAGATCGACTCGGGGGCGATGCGCGCTTCGGCGGAGGTGCAAGGCGCGCAGGTGACCGTGCAGGTCGAGCCCTACAATTCGCTCCGGACCATCCTGCGCGTCGGGGCGAAACGGGACGGTGTGGAGGACCGGGCGGTCGCGGACCGCGTGCTGGGCGAGATCATGGCGCTCATTCAACGCTAGATCGCCGTGGACCGCCGGCTCGCGCTCCCGCTGCTCGTCGCGCTGATCGCCGCCGCGGTCCTGTGGAGCACGGTGCGCTCGCGCGGAGGGAGTGAACCCGCGGCGCCGGCGGCGCTGACCGGGCAGCGCGGCGCACCGGCCGCGAGCATCGAGCTCGCGCGGGCAGCACCGGCGCACTCGGCGCGCTCCAGCGTCCCGTCCGGCGCACCGGTCATCGCGCCGGCCGCCGAGGCCGCGCTCATCGTCGACGTCTGGACGCGCACACCCGGCTTCGGTCCGTTCAGGCAGAGCGTGCCCTCCGTCCCGTTCGTGGTGGGCGTCGGCGCGCCGCTCGATCCCGCGGTACGCCCGCTCACCCGCGCCGTGAGTGACGCGGACGGGCGCGCGCGCGTCACGATTCCCTGGAGCGCGGTCGAAGCGGTGCGCGAGTCGCCCGGCGCCGCCGTCTGGGCGCGCGTCACGGGTCAGGGGCTCAGGGCTCGGACGAAGTGGACGGAATTGCCGCCGGCGCCGGGGGTCCTGGAGCTGGCGCTCCTGGTCAGTCCCGGTGGCACGGTCCGCGGGCGCCTCCTCGCCGGACCCGATCAACCCGTGCCCGGCAAGGTGCGGCTGTACAAGCGGAACAAACGGGGCAGACTCGGGTTCGGGGGCGGGTACGGCGGCGATGCGGGCGAGGACGGTTGGTTCGCGGTCCATCTCACGAAG
>SMVB01134825.1_pt1 | contig 27387 bp, 23 predicted proteins | sample 2456461 | NCBI WGS metagenome assembly SMVB01 (sample SAMN11095934, study PRJNA526329) | marine sediment metagenome | biome: Marine sediment; feature: Surficial sediment; material: Deep marine sediment; isolation source: Hadal surficial sediment | place: Pacific Ocean | collected 2014-05 | depth...
AGTCCCCGTCGATTCCGGCCACCAACGCCGCCCCCTGCCCCTGGATCCCGTACGCGCCCGCCTTGTCCAGCGGTTCGCCGGTGGAGACGTAGGCCGTGGTGGTGGCGTCGTCGAAAGCGCGCATCCGCACCCGGGTGCGCGCGACAGCGCTCACGGTTCCGTGGGCTCCGGCGATCGCCAAGCCGCTGAGAACCTCGTGCGTTCGACCCGACAGCGACGCCAGCATGGCCACGGCATGGTCGGCATCGACCGGCTTCGGCAGAACCCGAGCCCCGTCGAGTACGATCGTATCACCTCCGATCACGAGCGCGTCGGCCACCCCACACGACACCGCCTCCGCCTTGGCCCGCGCGAGTCGCTCGACGTGCTCAGCAGGGGTCTCGCCCGGCCGATAGGCTTCGTCGATCTCCGCCGGCCGGATCTCGGGCTCCAATCCCAACTGCCGCATGACGTCCGCTCGACGAGGTGAACCGGACGCGAGGACGAGTCGCGGGATCATTCTCGCTCCAGCACCAGGGTGACCGGGCCATCGTTGACCAGGTCGACCTCCATCGATGCGCCGAACTCACCGGTCTCGACCACGCCGCCGGTCCGGCTCCGAAGCGCCACGACGAAGCTCTCGTAAAGGGGCCTGGCGAGCTCGGGCGGCGCGGCGTCCACGAAACTCGGCCGGCGCCCTTTGCGCGTGTCGCCGTAGAGCGTGAACTGGCTCACGACCAGGAGGTCTCCGGAGACGTCGTCCAGGGAGAGGTTCATCTTGCCGTCGGCGTCAGGGAAGACGCGCAATCCGACGATCTTCTCCGTCATCCAGGAGATGTGCGCCGCCCCGTCGCCCGTTCGGAATCCCACGAGGAGAAGGTGCCCGCGGCCGACGCGTCCTACGACCTGGCGTTCCACACGGACCTCGGCGCGCGTGACCCGCTGAAGTACGACCCTCATCGAAGGAACTCGCCCGGGGCCTGTACGCGAACCCCGGCATCCGGGTAGACCGCCCTCACTCCACCGTGACGGACTTGGCGAGGTTCCTCGGCTGATCGACGTCCGAACCCCGCATCACCGCGATGTGGTACGCGAGCAATTGCAGCGGGATGGTCGTCAGCACCGGAAGCAAGTGCGGCAACGTATGCGGCACCTTGATCATGTGATCGACCTTGCCCTGAAGCTCGGGCGCGTCGTCGCTCACGACGGCGATAATGCGCCCCTGACGCGCCCTCACTTCTTCGATATTGGACACGACCTTGGAGTAGATCGGGTCGCGCGGCGCGAGCACCACGACCGGCATCTCGTCGTCGATGAGGGCAATCGGTCCGTGCTTCATCTCCGCCGCCGGGTAGCCCTCGGCATGGATGTAGCTGACCTCCTTCAGCTTGAGCGCACCCTCCAGCGCCACCGGGAATTGGTACCCGCGGCCGAGGTAGAGGAAGTTCCTTGAATCGACGTACTGGGCAGCGAGATCGCGGATCTCATCGTCGAGCTTGAGAACCTCGGCGACCTGACTCGGCAACTCCTGCAGGGCTTGTACGATCTCGCGGCCCTGCACCACCGACATGTGACGTCGGCGCGCCATGAAGAGCGTGAAGAGGGAAAGCGCTACCAGCTGGCTCGTGAAGGCCTTTGTCGATGCCACCCCGATCTCGGGGCCGGCGTGCAGGTAGATGCCGAACTTCGTTCGCCGTGCGATCGTCGAGCCCACCGCGTTGACGATTCCCATCGTCGACAGCCCTCTCTGTTCCGCTTCCTTGAGCGCGGCGAGCGTATCGGCAGTCTCGCCCGATTGACTGATCGCGAGCGTCAGCGTCCCGTCCTCGAGCACGGGATTGCGGTAACGAAATTCCGAAGCGTACTCGACGGTCACTGGAATCCGGGCAAGCTCCTCGAGCATGTATTCGCCCACCAGTCCCGCGTGCCAACTGGTGCCGCACGCGGTAATCACGATGCGCTGAATGCGGCCGAGGTCGAACTGGTGATCGACGATTCCGCCCAGCCGGGCGTCACCGTCCTCGAGAAGGAGCCGGCCCCGCATGACGTCCGCGAGGCTGGCGGGCTGATCGAAGATCTCCTTGAGCATGAAGTGGTCGTATCCGCCCTTCTCGATGGCGTCGAGGTCCCAGGTGACCTCGTGAACACCGCGACTGACCTCCTGCCCTCCGAGCTGATAGGTGCGGTAGCCGTCGGGCGTGAGGACGGCGTAGTCGCCGTCGTCGAGGTACACGACGTCACGCGTCACACCGATCACCGCGGCCGCGTCGGATCCGGCCAGCATCTCACCGTTCTTGCCCACGCCGATCAAGAGCGGACTGCCGCGGCGAGCCACGACGATCTTGTCCGGGTCCCGCGACGACACGACCGCGATTCCGTAGGCGCCTTCCACTTGCCGCAGGGCGGCGGCGACGGCCTCCTCGAGCGGCTCGCCGTCCCGCCACAGGTAGTCGATCAGGTGGACCACGACTTCGGTATCGGTCTCCGAGGCAAACTCGTACCCCTCCTGCAGGAGCTGGCCTTTGATGACGCCTGAATTCTCGATGATGCCGTTGTGGACGAGCGCGATGTCGCCGCTCATCGACGTATGGGGGTGGGCGTTGGACTGATTCGGCGCCCCATGGGTAGCCCAACGGGTGTGGGCGATTCCGCACGTCGCGCTGTTCGGCGACGCCTCCAGGGCTTCTTCGAGCACTCGGATTTTCCCCGGGCGCTTGAGAACCGTCAGCCCCTCACCATTGAGGAGCGCCACCCCGGCCGAGTCGTAGCCCCGGTATTCGAGACGATTCAGGCCAGCCATCAAAATGGGTAGTGCCTCTTTCGACCCTACGTAGGCGACGATACCGCACATCCGTATCTACCTCCTTTCTCAGGGCAACGCCGCGCCAACCTTCTCAACCTCCCACCATCGTGCACCGCGGGACGATCACGCCACGCCGGACAGAACCTCACCCGCCCGCTTGACCAGCGCTCGGGCCGAACCGACGTCCAGCGCCTCCGCGATCAGGCGAACGACCGGCTCGGTGCCGGACGGACGCACATGCAACCAGGCCTTCTTCGCGGGCCATGCCAGTCGAAGGCCGTCCGAATCGTCCCTCGTGTCCGCAGCCAAGTCCGCTTCCAGCGCCGCGTAGCCCGCGCTCAGTGCCTCAAGCGGGAACGACACCTTTTCTTTGACGATGCTGTACTCCGGCCACCGTCCCGCAGCCTCAGAGGGTGTAACCCCCTGCTCTGCAAGGTGCTGCAGAATCAGCGCAGATGCCAGCGGCGCATCGCGCGTGTAGTGGAGCGCTGGCAGAATCACGCCCCCATTCCCTTCACCGCCGACCACGGCCCCCTCGTCTTGCATCCGGCGGGCGACGTTGACCTCGCCGACCGGAGCCCGATGGAACGGCGCATCGAACGCCCGCGCCACGTCCTCGACGATTTGACTGGTCGAGAGGTTCGTCACGACCGGTCCCGGATACCGCTGAAGCACCGCCGCAGCCGCAAGCGCAAGCGTGAGATCCTCTCCCATGGGACGTCCGGTCTCATCGACGAGTGACAGTCGATCCACATCCGGATCGATCCCCAGGCCGATCGCGGCCCCGCTCTTCGTGACCAGTTCGCCCAGACCTGAGAGGTTCGCGGCGGTCGGTTCCGGGTCCCGGGGGAAGTACCCGTCCGGCTCCATTCCCATACCGACGACTTCGCAGCCGAGCCTACCCAACAGATCGGCCATGACCGGCCCACCTGCGCCGTGCACGCAGTCCACGGCGACCTTGAGCGCCCTCGATCGGATCTTGTCCACGTCGATGTGCGGGAGCGAGAGAATTCGCTCCAAGTGCCGAGCCCACGCGCCGTCTTCCTGCCTTACGTCGCCGAGCTCGTCCCACGCGGCTCGGGGCGGATCCTGCTCGGCGAGGTAGCGCCTGAAGCGGGCCGATCTGTCGGCGTCCAGAAACATCCCCTCGCTCGACACCAGCTTGAGCGCGTTCCACTCTGCGGGATTGTGGCTCGCGGTGACCGCGATCCCACCAATTGCCCCCTGGTCTCGAACAGCCATCAGGAGGGTCGGCGTAGGAACAACGCCGAGGTCGACGATGTCGCAACCCACCGACTGGAGCCCGGCCGTCACGGCCCGCACGAACATCGGGCCCGAGACGCGCGAATCCCGGCCGATACACACGGTACGCCCGCCCTCGATCTCTCTTAGATGCGCGCCGAGCGCCGCCGCGATTCCAGCCATCAGCTCAGGAGTGAGCGGAGCCCCGACCCGACCCCGAACGCCCGAGACGCTCACCATCAGCCCTTCAGGAAGATGAATCGGCACCAAGGCCCTCAGAATGGTTAGAACGTCAAGGAACACGTGATGTTTCGGCGTGTGGCGGGCTCCTCGCCAAGTTTCGCCGAGGGGGTCGCTCGCGTCAACGGACCTTGTCGCGCCAGCGGTAGCGGGGGCGACACTCGATGGCCTAGATTGCCGCTTCCTGCCCGTTGCGACCGGGCGCCCTCAACCGACACCACCGAACGAAGGACATCCACATGGGCCAAGAGGCTATGAAGGGCCTCTCTTTCGGCACCCTCGCGATCCACGCAGGCGTGACTCCGGAGCCAGTCACAGGGGCCATCATGACCCCGATCTTCCAGACCTCGACGTACGTCCAGCCGGCCGTCGGCGAGCCGCGCAACGGAACGTACGACTACGGGCGCACCGCGAATCCGACGCGCGAAGCGCTCGAGGCGAACATCGCCGCCCTCGAAAACGGCGCCCACGGGATCGCCTTCGCGTCGGGCCTGGCCGCGATCGAAGCCGTCGTGAAACGCCTCTCCGCCGGCGACCACGTGGTGAGCGAAGAGAACACGTACGGCGGGACTACACGGATGTTCAACTTCGTCCTCAGCCGACTGGGAATCGAGTTCTCCTACGTCGACGCGCGCGACACCGACGCCGTGGCGGCGGCCATGCGCCCGAACACGAAGCTCGTCCATGTGGAGACGCCCACGAATCCGATGATGCGGCTCTGCGACATCGCGGCGATCGCCGAGGTCGCCCATGACGCGGGCGCGCTCCTCGCGGTCGACAACACCTTTGCGTCACCGTACAACCAGCGCCCGCTCGAGCTCGGAGCCGACTTCACGATCCATTCGTCGACGAAATACGTGAACGGGCACTCGGACGTGATCGGCGGGCTCGTCGCGGTGCGGGACGACCCCTTGGCCGAAGACCTCTTCTTCATCCGGAACTCGTCCGGAGCCGTTCCTGGGCCCATGGACTGCTGGCTCACTCTGCGTGGCATCAAGACGCTGCATGTCCGCATGCGTCGGCACAACGAGAACGGATTGGCGGTGGCGAAATACCTCGAGGACCACCCGAGTGTGGATCGGGTATTCTTCCCAGGGCTGCCGTCCCACGAACAGCACGACCTGGCGAGGCGGCAGATGTCGGGCTTCACAGGAATGGTGTCCGTGGACGTCGGGACCCTCGAGCGTTCGAAAGCACTGGCGGAGAACCTGAACATCTTCGCGCTGGCTGAGAGCCTCGGCGGGGTCGAGTCTCTGGTGAACGTGCCCGCGCTCATGACCCATGCCTCCGTCCCGGAAGACCGCAGGGAGGCGATGGGCATCACCCAGGGTCTTGTGCGCCTCTCGGTCGGGATCGAGGACATCGAAGACATCCTCGCCGATCTGGACAGCGCCTTGGGTTAGTGAAACCGTGGATCAGGGCCCCCCGTAAGGGCCACCAGCGTCGGCTTCCCTCTCGCCGAGGGCGCTGAGGGAATACACCGCAAGAGGAACGAGGACATGGCGGACGATCAGGATCGCACCGAAGAACAGAACGGCGACGACGAGAACGAAACCGGTCAGACGCGCACCAAGCGCATCCTGACCGACATCGCGCCTCACTCGTGGGAACACCCCGCCGACAAAGCCGCACTCCAGGGCCTCCGTCGGATTCCTGTATTCGATGAAGTCCTCAAGAAGATCTTCGGTTTCTTTGGCGAGAAGCCCATCCGGCTGGCCTTCCAGGCCAACGCCGTCAAGGTCAGTGAGAACCAGTTCGGACACATATACGGGATCTACAAGGAGTGTCTCAAGACGCTCGACGCCCCTGAGTATCCGCTCTACATGTCACAGACGCCGATCGTGAACGCAGGCGCGTACGGCATGGACGAGCCGTTCATCATCCTGAACTCGGGGACGGTGCGCTTACTCGAAGACGACGAGCTGGCGTATGTGATCAGCCATGAGATCGGCCACATCATGAGTGACCACGTCCTCTACAAGACGATGACGGTCATCCTCATCAATCTGGCCAACATGGGCTTTCCGATTGTCGGGTTGGCCGCGCGCGCGGTGCTCGTGGCCCTGCTCGAGTGGTCGCGCAAGTCCGAGCTCTCCAGCGACCGCGCGGGCCTGCTCGGTGTCCAGGACCCGGAGATCGTGATGCGCACGATGTTGAAGATGGCCGGAGGCGGAAGCACCGAGGAGACGAGCCTGAAGGAGTTCATCATCCAGGCCGAGGAGTACCGAGAGGGGGGCGACATCGCCGACCAGGTATTCAAGGTCCTGAATCTGATGTTCCAGACGCACCCGTTCTATGTGTTGAGGGTGAGCGAGCTGCGGGCGTGGATCGAGTCCGGAGACTACGATCGAATTATTCGCGGTGAGTACGCACGCCGGGGTGAGCCCGATCCGGCCTACACCGACGATCTGAAGGAGGCTGCTTCGGCGTACGCCGAAGGCGCCAAGGACTTCCTCGACACGGTGGCCGACGCGGCGAAACGCGCAGGATCCGACTTCATGAGCGGCTTCAAGCGCTGACGCACAGGGGGTCTTCGGGGGGCGGGCGGGCTTCGGCCGGTCCGCCCCTTTTTTTTGGGCCCCAGCCGACTAGACTCCGCCATGCGCATTCTGATCGTTGGAAACGGCGGACGTGAGCACGCCCTTCTGTGGAAGCTCCGTCACGACGCCCCCGATGCAGAGTTCTTCGCCACACGACCGAACGGAGGCATGGCGCCGCTGTGTGAGGCGGTCACGATCTCGCCGGGAGACATCGAGGCGCTCTCCGGGTGGGCGGCCGCACACCGCATCGACCTGACGGTCGTCGGACCCGAAGCCCCGCTCGCAGCCGGCATCGTCGACCGCTTCGAGGCCAAAGGCCTCTCGGTCTTCGGACCGACAAGGGCGGCGGCCCGCATCGAGTCGAGCAAGGCATTCGCCAAGGAGCTTCTGAGAAACGCGAACGTCCCGACCGCCGCGCACAAGACCTTCTCCAGCCAGGCTGGTGCTGTGGAGTGGGTGCGACAGCAAGGGGCCCCGATCGTCGTCAAGGCCTCCGGCCTGGCGGCCGGAAAAGGGGCCGTGGTCTGCATGACCGAGGACGAGGCGGTGGACGCGATCGACTCGATGATCGGAGACCTGCAGTTCGGCGAGGCGGGCCGGGAAATCGTGATCGAGGACTTCATGGAGGGTGAAGAACTGTCGGTCTTCGCGGTGAGCGACGGGCGGGACTTCGTACTGCTCGAGCCGTCCCAGGACCACAAGCGGGTGGGCGAAGGCGACGCGGGTCCCAACACCGGCGGCATGGGCGCCTACGCGCCGGTCTCCATGGTCGATCCGGCCCTGCTCGATGAGGCTCGGAGTGAAATAATCGCTCCGACGCTGGCCGCGCTGGCCGCAGAAGGAAGTCCGTTCAAGGGACTGCTCTACGCCGGTCTGATGAACACGTCCGACGGTCTCAAAGTCGTGGAATTCAACTGTCGCTTCGGAGATCCGGAGAGCCAGGTCGTCCTCCCGCTCATGGAATCTTCGCTCCTCGACCTCATGAGGACCGTCGCCGACGGCGGGTCGCTCCACGGAAGAGCGGTCGAGTCGCGCGCCGGAGCGGCGGTCACGACAGTCGTGGCGTCAGGCGGCTATCCGGGCTCGTACGAAACGGGGCTGCCGGTCATGATTCCCGCCGATCTCGAGAGTGACGACGTCATCGTCTTCCACGCAGGCACGACCGTCCGAGACGGGGCGCTCATGACGACCGGAGGTCGTGTCCTCTCCGTCACGGCGATCGGAGCCACCTTCGCCTCGGCTGCGAGCGCGAGCCGGGCCGGTGCGGCCGCGATCCAATTCGAGGGCGCTTTCTTTCGTGGCGACATCGGATGGAGAGAACGCTCGCGCTTGGAGGGTACGTGATCATCGCGAGCCGTGCCTGAGCTCCCCGAGGCGGAAACGATCGTTCGGGGCCTGCGCTCAAGCATCGTCGGTGAGCGCATCGAACGCGTCGAGGTGTTGAAGGCCGACGTCCTTCGGGAACCGAAGAGACGTTTCTCGGCCAAGCTCCGTGGACGGACCATCGTCGCCGTCGAGCGGAGGGCGAAGAACGTCCTGATCCTGCTCGACGGGAAGCGCCTCGTCGCAGTGAACCTCGGCATGACGGGCCGGCTACTCCATTTCTCGACCCCGCCTCACGGCAGCAGGCGTCCCGGACACCCGGCGGTCCGCCTTCGCTTCGCAGCGGGCGGACTCCTCGTCTTCGACGACACGCGCCGCTTCGGGACCGTCGAATGTCTGTCCGCGGACCAATGGCGGGAACGGTCGGACCGCCTGGGACCGGAACCCCTCGGCGACGACTACGCGTCCGGAGACCTGCTCGCCGCGCTCTCCATGTCACGTTCACCCGTGCGCTCCTGGCTGCTCGACCAACGTCGCATCGCCGGGATCGGGAACATCTACGCGGCGGAGGCGCTGTACCTGGCGGGCATCCACCCGAAGTGTCCGGCGCGCGACATCGATCCGGACAGAGCCGCGGCACTGCACCAATCGATCCGCACGGTGCTGCGTGACGCCATCCGCGCAGGAGGAACCACCATCCGCGACTATCGGACGGCCGAGGGAGCGGAAGGGCAATACGCACGGCACCTTTACGTATATGGCCGAGAGGGAGAGCCCTGCTCCCGATGCGACACTACCGTAGAGAAGGTCGTATTCAGCAACCGCTCCGCCTTTTTCTGTCCACGATGCCAGCCTTCTAGCGCCGACACATGAGTCGCTTGTCCGCCCCCGCCCGATCGCCGCACAGGCCCCGATCTCGGATGCCGTGCCGAGGAGCGTTCATCGTGTTGGGTGCGTGCGTGTTCGGTGCGGTGCCCTCCGCGGCCCAGCGGTCCCCCGGAGAGAGTCTTCCGGTTCATGCGGTCACGCTCGACAACGGAATGCGCATTCTGCTGCTCCCGCGCGGTGGTGCGCCTACGGTGTCGTTCGTCCTCCAGTTCGCGGTGGGCGGCGTCCACGAACGCTTGGGAACGACCGGAATCGCGCACCTTCTCGAACACATGCTCTTCAAGGGAACCGAGACCATCGGGACCACAGACGTGGAGGCCGAACGGCAACTCTTCGTTCTCATGGACGAGGCGCACGATGAACTCCTGCTCGCCCGAGCGGACCGAAACGAGAAGCGGGTGGGCGACTTGTCACAAAGGATCGCCGAGCTCGAAGACGAGGCTCGGGTCTACGTCGAGAGCAACGAGTTCGACCGAATTCTTTCGCGCGCCGGCGCACGCGGACTGAACGCCATGACCACGAACGAGTCGACGATGTACTTCGTGGACCTTCCGGCCAACCGCATCGAGCTCTTCTTCGCGCTCGAGGCCGATCGCATGGCGAACCCGGTATTTCGCGAGTTCTACTCTGAACGCGACGTCGTCACGGAAGAGCGTCGATTGCGCATCGAAACGAATCCCACCGGCTTGCTCCTGGAAGCGCACATGCGGGCCGCGTTCACACTGCACCCCTACGGTGTCCCGGTGGTCGGATACATGTCGGATCTCGAAACGATGAGTCGGGCCGACGTCCGCGCCTACTACCGAAGGTTCTACGGTCCCAACAACGCGGTGCTCGCCGTCGTCGGGAACTTCGACGTCGACGAGGTCGAAGGCTGGGCCAGACGATACCTGGGCCCCATCCCCCGGGGCGAGGTGCCGCCCCCCGTCCTGGCCGAGGAGCCGGCGCAGCGAGGAGAGCGCAGGGTAAACATCGAGTGGGATGCCCAGCCTCAACTCAGGATCGGATGGCACGTGCCGTCATCCCTGCACGAGGACGCGCCGGCGCTGGCCGTGCTCTCTTCGATACTCACCGGAGGACGCACTACCTATCTCCACCGCAGGCTCGTCATCGAGGAACGAATCGCCACGTCGATCTTTAGCTCGATGGGGCCCGGCAGCCTCTATCCCCAACTCTTCCAGATCGAGGCGACGCCGGTCTACCCCGCCACGACCGCCGATCTCGAGCGCGCGATCTACGACGAGATCGTAGAGGTGGCGCGTAAAGGTCCCACGAGCGCGGAGGTCGAACGCGTGAGCAATCAGATCGCTGCCGGAGCCGTGCGGAGAATCGAATCGAACCTCGGACTCGCCTTCCAGATCGCCGGTTCCGAATCGCTGTTCGGCGACTGGCGTGAGACGTTTCGCTCGTCGGCACGACTACGACGGGTCACGCCCGACGACGTGAGGCGGGTCGCCGACCAGTACTTGAGAGTGGCGAACCGCACGGTGGCCACGCTCGTCAAGTCAGGGCCCAGCAGCCCATGGTAGTAATGGAGTGGACCGCGCTGCGCCCTTCACCATGTCTGACATGAGCTTACGAGTCTGGGGGTTCCGGTGGCGCGGCCCCGACCCACGCTTACGGCGCGGGTGCTCTCCGTTGTTGAACCTCCTAGCCATGGCAGCGCCCGGAAGTCCGTCCATTCTTCTGGCCATGGTCGCGGTCGCCGCCACTGCCCTCTCGTGGGCGGTGCCTACGAGCGTGGAAGGACAGCCCTCTAACGGTCGTGCGGTCGTGGAGGCGCTGAAGTTCGAGCCGCTCGAATTCGAGCAACCGGTGGTCGACCGACACGAGATCGGCGGAGTGGAAGTCCTCCTGCTAGAGAACAGAGAGCTTCCACTCGTGAGTGTCTACGCCTACTTCCGGGGTGGCTACGGGCTCTTCGGACGTGAGTACTACGCCGCCGCGATGGGTCTGCCGGCCATGCTCCGCTACGGCGGCACCACCGCTCTCCCCCCAGACTCGGTCGACGAATCGATCGAGTTCTACGCGCTGCAACTCTCGTTTGGGAGCGCAGGAGGAAGCGTGACGTCGTCCGTGAATACCTTGACCGAGCACCTGGGGACCGCGCTCGAACTCTGGACCGGCATGCTCGCCGAACCCCGCTTCGACCCCGACGAAATTTCGGCCTGGCGAGGTCGCCAGCTCGAGGGCGTTCTCCGGCGCCCGGACGACCCTGGCCGCCTGGCCTTTTCCGAGTTCAACCGACTCCTGTACGGCGACCACCCGATCGGATGGGAGATGGACGCCGGAGATCTCGAGCCGGAGCGCCTCACCCCGGCCCGGTTCCATGACGTCCACCGGCGCATCGTGTGCCGGGAAAACCTCGTTCTCGGCGTTACGGGCGACGTCTCCTGGAGCGACGTCGAGCCGCTGATGGCCGACCTCGTCGATCGGGTCGGGGCGTGCGCCTCGGACTTGCCCGAGCCCCCGATACCGGACATCCGGCGGCAACCCGGCGTCTTCGTCATCGATAAAGAACTCGAACAGTCCGTGATCGTGATGGCCCACGCGACGGGCGTACGGCTCGGAGACGGGGACGACTACTTCTCGGCGATCATCGGAAACTCGATCCTGGGCGGCGGCGGCTTTTCCAGCCGCATTCTGAATCGGATCCGTACCGAGGAAGGGTACGCGTACTCGGCCTCGTCGCTTTGGACCACTCCGCGCAAGCATGATGGCATCCTCGGCGCTATAACACGTACCCGACCGGAAAACACGGTGCCCGCCATCGAGGTGATTCTCGAGACGATGGAGGAGCTGCGACGCGCGGCCCCGACGGAGGAGGAGGTCGGGACGACCGTCGACAGGATCGTGAACGGCTTCGTCTTCAACTTCGAGCGACCCGGTCAAATCGTGTCGAGAAGCATGTTCTACCTTGCCCAGGACCTGCCGTCCGACTGGCTCGACCAATACTGGACAGGGATTCAGGAGGTAACCCCGGAAAGCATCCAACAGATTTTCGCTCAGCACCTGCGACCCGCTGACATGATCATTCTCGTGGTGGGCGATCTGGACAGGATCGGACGGGACGCCCTGGAGGCGCTGGGCCCGGTCACGGTCCTGGAGGTGCGCTAGCGCTACCCGCAGAGCGGGACGCGAACGCGGCCGTTCCCCTACGCCGAGCCCCAGTGGATCGCCGCGATCCCACCCGAGACGAGCGTCCAGCCCACGTCGGTGAAACCGGCGGCCTCGAAGACCTCTCCTAATTCCCGGGGACCGGGAAAGTCCTTCACCGACTGGGGCAGATACGTGTACGCCCACGGATGCCGAGAAACGATGCGTCCGACGATGGGCAAGATGTTGTGGAAGTAAAACAGGTAACCGGCCCGCAGGATCGGGTTCGGCGGGACCGTGAATTCGAGCACGACCAGCCGCCTGCCGGGCTTGAGCACCCGCCGAAAATCGACGAGCCCGTCTCGAAGGTCCGCGAGGTTGCGAACGCCGAAACCGACCGTGACTCCGTCGAAGATCCCATCGCCAAACGGGAGCGAAAGCGAGTCACCACACACCGCCGCCACCGCGGCCTCCGCGATCTTGGGTCCACCTTGAACGAGCATCGGATGCGCGAAGTCCGCTGCCACGACGCGCCCTTCGAAGCGCTTCCTCTTCGCGAGCTCCAGGGCCAGGTCGAACGTGCCGGCACAGGCATCGAGAAATACGCCGCCACGGGCGTCCTCCCACTCCAAACGGTCGACTGCCTTCTTCCGCCACGACCGGTCGATGTTCAGGCTCAGGACGTGGTTCAGCAGGTCGTAGCGCGGCGCAATCTCGGAAAAGAGCTGCCGCACTTGCTTCTCGCGTTCGACTCCCGCCTTCGGCGCACCACCGGGTACGGATTGCATGACAGAGATGGCTCGGCTGCGTAGCTTCCAAGGGCCTTGGAGGGTGCCGACGACGGCACAGGGCCAAAAAGCTACGGGAAGCAGGAAGGGCGCTCAACGGTCGCGGCGAAGCTCCGCTCCGCCTGGCGGATCGTGGTGTCCAGGTACCCGTGCCCTGCGCGGGTCGCGGCCCACTGTACTTCTTCAACAGCCTACTGGGCAGGACGAAAGACCTCTGGCCGCTCCGGACTACTCGACCCTCGACGACCATGAGTTGGCCCCACTGGCGGCTCGTGGCCACGAGCCGGCATTCCGGGAACTTCTCGGACGCTACGAGCGGCCCGTCTTCTCGCTCATCTACCGCATGGTGCGAGATCGTACGCTCGCGGAGGATCTCTCCCAGGAAGCGTTCATCCGGGCCTTCAATGCGATCGGCAGCTACAAGACCAGCTACAAGTTCAGCAACTGGATTCTGAAGATCGCCAACAACCACACGATCGACCATCTGCGCAAGCGGCGACTCGACACGGTTTCGATCGATGGGTCTCCGCACGCACGCACGGCCGACGAAATCAGCCAGAGCCAGGTCGTCCTCGAATCGCAGGACGAGAATCCGCAGGAGTACGTAGAGCATCGAGAGCTGGGCAGTCAGATCGAGCAGGCGATCGGGGACCTCCGAGAGGAGTACCGCACGGTCATCGTCCTGCGTCATGTGGAGGGCTACGCGTACGATGAAATCGCCGAGATCATGGAACTCCCGCTAGGGACGGTGAAGACGTATCTCCACCGGGCCCGAGGCGAACTCCGAAAGTCTCTCGCCCACCTGACTTCTTGACCCGGCGCGAACGGGGTGATCATGCAGAGGAGACGCCGTCGATCGGGACGATTCTCCTGAAACCTGGTCACCCACGATACCGTAGTGCAGGGAAGGTGAAGCACGCAGGAGAAACCCAGTGAATCACAGCATGTCCAACGACCACATGAACGCCGATCGGTTTCAGGCGTTCCTCGAGGATGAGCTCCCCCCGCGGGATCTCGTTCGAGTCGAGGAACACCTGGCCGATTGCGTTCGTTGCTCGGCCGAGTTGGACGCTTGGCGCATGCTTTTCGACGATTTGGGGGCGCTCTCTTCGTATCGGCCGAGCGAAGGCTTCGCCGACCGGGTCATGACGGATGTCCGCGTTCCGGAGCCCCTGTCTCTCGCCGCTCGTGTTCGGACGCGTTGGGCCGCTCCGAAGCGGGTCACTGAGCACGTCGGCGACGGAGTCTTGCAGGACTTCCTCGAGGGTACGCTCGCCGCCCGCGAATCGGCCCGCGTCGGACAGCATCTGGAGGCGTGCACGGCGTGCACGAGCGAAGCCGACGCGTGGTTGGTGATGATGCGTCGCCTCGATGGGCTCGACACTTTCGCGCCGAAGGACGGCTTCGCGGAGCGTGTGATGGCCGTCGTCGACCTCCCAGTGGCGCGGCCTCTCGCCGCTCGGATCCGGCAGCGCCTGACCGAACTGCTCGGTGGACGCGTGTCGGAGCACGTTCCGGCCGGCGTCCTCCAGGACTTCGTCGACGGCCTGTTGCCCGAACGGGCGGTGGCACGGGTCGGAGTCCATGTCACCGGGTGTGCGACTTGTGCGTCCGAGGCCGAAGACTGGCGCACCGTCATGGCCCACCTCGAGACGCTTGAGCGTCTCACGCCGCAGCAGGGCTTCGCGGACCAGGTCATGGCTCGGGTCCAAGTGCCTCAGCGTACGACTTCCGTCGCTACCCTGCCGATCTGGTCGAATGTCTTGGCCGCGGCGGCGCGTCTCGTCCCGCAAACGCGCGAGGCGTGGGCCGCCGTGTCGGGCGTAGCGGTGACACCCGTGGTGACCGTGGGGCTCATCCTCTACGTGGTGTCCTCCCATCCGACGTTGACGTTGGGCTCCCTCGCGTCCTTCGCGTGGTGGCAGGTCACGGACCTCGGCTCGATGGCCCTCTCGGGTCTGTCCACCGCGGTGCTCCAGAGCGGAGAGCTGTTCAGCGTCTACTCGCTTTTTGAAACTCTCGCCTCGGCCCCGCTGATGGTGGCTGGTGGCTTCTTGACGTATTCGATGGCAAGTGCGCTCGCACTGCGGGTGCTTTACAGAAACCTTGTCGCCAACCGAGCGGTGAACGCTCACTATGCTTATGTCTCAGCTTCGTAGGGTCGCTCTGACCCTGGCCCTCGCGGCCTTCGCTCTTCCCGGCGGCGCGCAGGCGCAGCTTCGGGACATTATCACCAAGACGGTCTCCGCCAGCTCCAGCGGCGCGATGCTCCGACTGGAGTTCGCGGACGAGGGCGCGCTGGAGATCAGCTTCGACCGCGGAACGATCTTCATCGACGGAGATGCGATCGGGTCCTATGAGGCCGGTGACGGCCTCGACATGGCGTGGCGGTCGATCCTGGGCGACGCGATGACGCTGGAAGACGGTATCCTGGCGCTGACGCTCTCCGACTGGACGGTCCCCGCGACCCTGGCCGCAGAGCTCGCCGATGTCGCCCGTGAGGTCGATGCGGCACTCGAAGAGGCGCTCAGAGACATCGAGATTCGCGTTGACAGTGGAGGCGGCTCAGTCTCGATCTCGCTGGGAGACGACAACGCCCTTCTCCAGCTTCTGCTCGGGTCCGTGAACCACCTCGGAATCCTGGAGGAAGCTCTCTCCGGTCTGGACACCGACTTCGAGATCCATGTCAAGGAAGACGTGGTCATACCCGCAGGGTCGATCTTCGAAGGAACCCTCGTAGTGATCGAAGGCACGCTACGAATCGAGGGTGGAGTGGACGGGGATGTCGTCGTCGTGGGCGGATCGCTCGATCTACGCGACGAGGGATTCGTAACAGGTGACGTCCGCATTGCCGGTGCGCGCGTGGTAGGGAACACGGGTGAAATCGGGGGCGGGCTCGTCGACGTCCTCGAAGACGAGCGTGACTTCGAATCGGACCTGCGCGATCGCTTGCTCAGGGAGGTTCGGGACGAGATCCGGAGCGAGCTGCGCGACGAGTTGCGCAACTTGTCCCGTGCTGACGACTCTTCTTGGATCTTGGCTCCTTTCCGGCCGGTCATTCGTGGCGTGGGCGGGGTGTTGGAGAAACTCATCTCCGTCCTCATCCTTGGCGCCATTGGATGGCTCTTCCTCACCTTTGCGGGTGAGAATATGGACGTGATCGCGGAGACTGCGAGACGGGCGCCTGGCAGGTCGGCGATGGTCGGATTCGCGGGCAGCTTCCTCCTGATCCCGGTGTGGATTCTGGGCGGCGTCGCGCTCGCGGTCTCAATTATCGGAATCCCTGTCGCGATCGCTTGGCTGCCGCTCTTCCCGCTCGCAGCGATTCTGGCTGCGGTACTCGGCTACGTGGCCGTCGCCCGTAATACTGGCGAGTGGCTGGCGGACAGCAGCTTCCCGTGGACCGGCTGGATTAGAAAGTCGAATCCCCTCTTCACGCTTTTCGGTGGCCTCTTGGGCCTCTCATTCGCCTTCATCGCGGCCAACCTGATCTCCATCGTCCCGCTCCTTGGTGTCGTGAGCGGGCTGCTGTTCGTGGTGGGCACGATCATCACGCTCGTCGCAATGCAGATCGGCTTCGGCGCGGTTCTCCTGACGAGGGCCGGACGCAAGCGTGAATACTATGGTGCCTATGATCCAGACGCGGCGTGGGAAGCGGCGATGAGCGTGGACGTAGGAGATGAAGATGTGGAGGGTGTGGACGATGCGGAGGTCAACGGTGAGGGTGATGACGATGCGTAGAGTACTTCTTTTCGCCACAGTCGCAGCGATCATGACACCTGCGATGGTCGCAGGTCAGAGCTGGCGGGACGTAACGATGTCGCGCCAGTTGCAGGATAACGACGACGCGGTCCGAGTCTTCGTCGAGTACGGGGCCGGACAGCTGTTCCTCCGATCGGTCGACAACGGCCTTCTTTACCGCATGAACCTCCGCTACGACGAAGAGAAGTTTGAACCGATCCACGACTTCTCAGGACATCGCTTACAGGTCGGCGTCGAATCGACGAGACGCGGTATCAACATTAAGGGACGCCAATCCGGACGACTCGAGTTGGAACTCGCGCGTGGCGTACCGATGGATCTCGATCTCGAGTTCGGCGCGGTCAGAGCCGACATCGACCTCGGCGGACTCGCGCTCACAGACCTGACGCTCAGTACGGGAGCTTCCGAGTCGGTCATCGACATCTCAGAGCCGAACCAGAGACGGATGAGAACGGCGACATTCAAGATCGGTGCGGCCGAATTCACCATCGAAAACCTGGGGAACCTGAACGCGGAGCGGATCGAAGTGGACGCGGGTGTGGGCTCGATCACGCTCGGGCTCGGGGGACGCTGGCAGCGCGACTTAATCCTCTCGATCGACATCGCGATCGGAGCCCTGACCCTGCGCGTACCCGAGGGTCTCGGTATTCGACTCCGCAAAGACAGCTTCCTGACCGCACTCGACTCCGAAGGCCTCATCAAGAGGGGCGACGTCTACGAGTCGCTCGACTTCGAAGACGCCGAGTACAAGGTTCAGATCGATCTGGACGCCGCATTCGGCAGCGTCACGGTCGTCTGGACGCGCTAGGAGAAAATCATGATTGGCTCGCTCCTCACCTTCTTCGCCGTCGGCCTGATCACGCTCCTCGTGGCGGGCGTGGTACTGGGCGTGGTTGGCGTGGTCTTCTCTCTCACCTTCGGTCTGGCAACCTTCCTGCTGTTCAAGGTGGCCCCGATCCTGCTGGTGGGCTGGATCGTCGTGAAGGTCTTCTCGAAGGTGCGTGGCGACGACTCGCTCTCGACCGCCGACCGAAGGTGGCTCGAGGGCGACTGAGGTCACCTACTACTCGAGTACAGCGAGCGCTTTCTCGATCGTATCAGTCACGGCCTCCAGAGCGAGCGCCGCTCCAGAGTTCGGAGCCGACAGTACGGTCGGCGCGCCCTCGTCACCAGCGGTCACAACTGCGGGATCGAGGGGAATGCGCCCAAGGAAGGGGATGCTCATCTCCTTGGCGAGGGATTCGCCCCCACCGCTTCCAAAGATGTCGATGCTCTCGTCGCAATGGGGGCACGTGAAGCCACTCATGTTCTCGACGATGCCCAGGACCCTCGTGTTTACGCGCTCGAACATCTTTATGCCGCGACGCACGTCCCCCGTTGCGACCTGCTGGGGCGTCGTCACCATGACCGCCCCGTCGACGTCGATCGACTGAACCAGAGACAGCTGCGCGTCGCCGGTGCCCGGGGGCATGTCGACCACCATCAAGTCGAGAGGTCCCCAATTGACCTGCTCGAGAAACTGCTTCAGGATTCCGGAAATGAGAGGGCCGCGCATGATCGCCGGCTGATCATCGTCGAGCAGGAATCCGAGGCTCATGAGCTTCACTCCGTGTGCCTCGAGTGGCTCGATGAGCTCACGACCCTTGTCTCCAGTAACACTGGGGCGTCGCCTCATGCCGAACATGATGGGAATGTTGGGCCCATAGATGTCGGCGTCGATGACGCCCACGGTTCGACCTCGCTTTGCGAAAGCCGCTGCCAGATTCGCCGCGACCATCGACTTGCCCACACCGCCCTTCCCCGAACTCACGGCAATCACCTGCTTCACGTCGGCCAGAAGACCCGGCTGAGGGGTCGGCGCGGGCACCGATCCAGGTTTGAGACCACCCTGCTTCCCACCCCCTCCGCCTCCGCCCGCGGTCATTTGAGGCAACTGGATGTTGATCTTCACGCTGGCGATTCCATCTAGCGCGGAGACTTTTTCCCGAGCTTCCCTCACCAGGTCGCCAGGGTCCTTGGGCTGCAGCATGAACTGAAAGCTCGCCACGCCAGCATCGTCGACTTCGACGTTTTGTACGTGTCCGCTGGCCACGAGGTCACGCCCCGTGTCGGCGTGCCGAATGCTGGCAAGAGCGACCATCACGGAGCGACGCAGGTCTTCGGAGTTCATAGGAGCACCGGGGCAGAACAGCCCCTGAGGGAATGCGGAGAAGGGCGCAAAAGTTACCCGCGACGCGAGGGGGGAGTCAACGCGTCCTGGCAAGCGCCGAGGAACGCTCCTTGCAGGTCCCCGCAGCCCTGAAAGAGCCGGTTGCGCCGACTCTATCTCCGGTCGAGATTCCTCCGTCCAGCCTCGATTCGAAGAGGCCGAGCCGCTCACCCACCAACCCCGCCACCCCGCCATGAACGGCATCCCCGTCATTCCACCACCCGTCAACGAACCCATCCTGTCGTATGCCCCGGGCTCCGCCGAGCGCGCGGAGCTCAAGGCCGAGCTCGCGGTCCAGGCAGACCAGGTCGTGGACATCCCACTCATCATCGGTGGTGAAGAGGTCCGCACGGGCAACACGTTCGACGTGGTCATGCCGCATGCGCACGGCCACGTCATCGCCAAGGCCCACATGGCTGGACCGAAAGAGATCGACGGGGCCATCCGCGCGGCCGAGGCTGCACACCGCGAGTGGTCGATGATGCTCTGGGAGGACCGTGCGGCCGTCTTCCTCAAGGCGGCGGATCTTCTCGCCGGGCCTTGGCGCGCGAAGCTGAACGCGGCGACCATGTTGGGGCAAAGCAAGAACGCGTACCAGGCAGAAATCGACTCGGCCTGCGAAGTCATCGACTTCTTCCGCGTCGGCGCGCACTTCGCTGAGCGTATCTATTCGATGCAGCCCATGTCCGATCGCGGAATTTGGAACCGCTCGGAATACCGCGCCCTCGAAGGGTTCGTGTACGCGGTCAGCCCGTTCAACTTCACTGCGATCGGCGCCAACCTGCCTGGGACACCCGCGATGATGGGTAACGTGGTCGTATGGAAGCCGGCGCGAACCTCGATGCTGTCCAACTACTACGTGATGAAGCTCTTCGAGGAAGCCGGCCTACCTCCGGGCGTCATCAACCTCATCGCAGGGGACTCCGCCGCCATCACGGCCGACGTCATGTCGAGGCCGACCTTCGCCGGCGTGCACTTCACGGGATCCACCCCGGTGTTCAACAGCTTCTGGAAGACGATCGGCGACAACATGTCGACGTACCGCTCGTACCCCCGGATCGTCGGGGAGACTGGTGGAAAAGATTTCATCGTCGTTCATCCGTCTGCCGACGCAGCTGCCGTGAAGACCGCGATCGTCCGCGGTGCGTTCGAGTACCAGGGCCAGAAGTGCAGCGCCGCCTCCCGCGCCTACATCCCGGCAAGCATGTGGACGGAGCTGAAGGGTCCGCTGGTGGAGGAAACCGCGTCGCTCACCATGGGGGACCCGCGTGACTTCACCAACCTCCTCAACGCCGTGATCGACCAGAAGGCGTTCGACAAGATCAAGAAGTACATCGACGCAGCTCAAGAATCCGATGAGGCGGAGGTCATCGTCGGGGGCGAGTGCGACGATTCCGAAGGCTGGTTCGTGCGCCCCACGATCATCGTAGCAGACTCACCCCACTACGTTTCGATGTGTGACGAAATCTTCGGGCCGGTCATGACGATCTACGTTTACGAAGACGCGGACTGGTCGGAGATGCTGAAGATCGTGGACGAGACCTCACCCTACGCGCTGACGGGAGCGGTGTTCGCCCGCGACCGACGCGCGATCCGAGAGGCGACCGACGCGCTGATCCAGGCCGCGGGCAACTTCTACATCAACGACAAGCCAACCGGTGCGGTCGTCGGTCAGCAGCCGTTCGGGGGCGCCCGGGCGTCGGGCACCAACGACAAGGCCGGCTCGATGATGAACCTCCTTCGGTGGACCAGCGCCCGGTCGATCAAGGAGACCTTCGTTCCAGCGACGGACTACCGCTACCCGTTCATGGACGAGGCGTGAGGGGTGTCCCGCGCTCCGAGAGCCTCCGATTACCCCGTCAGGGCCTGCTCGAAGTCCGCGATCAAGTCGTGGGCGTCCTCCACACCGATGCTGAGGCGTACGAAGCCGTCCGGAATGCCTTGGGCTTCCCGCTGAGCCTGAGACAGGCTCGCGTGAGACGTGTAGCGTGGCTGGGAAACCAGTGTTTCCACCCCACCGAGGCTCGGCCCGGGTATCGCGATCTGCAAACGCCCCACGAACCGGTCGGCAGCGTCTCCACCACCTGCGAGTACGACACTCACCATGCCGCCGAACCCGGTCATCAACTCGGATGCCAGCGCGTGGTCGGGGTGCGACGCGAGGCCCGGATAGATGACTCGCGCCACCTCCGGGCGCGACTCCATCCATTCGGCCACGGCCGTAGCGTTCGCGTTGTGGCGGCGCATGCGCACGTCGAGAGTGCGGATGCCTCGATCGAGCAACCACGCGGTGTGCGGGTCGAGTGCTGGCCCGTACAGGCTGGCCATGCGGACCACTTCTTCCATGAGCTCGCGTGATCCGGAAACGACTCCCGCGATGATGTCCGAGTGCCCTCCCAGGTACTTGGTGGCGCTCTGGATGACCACGTCGATTCCGACCGACGCGGCTCGAAAGTTCACGGGGGACGCAAACGTCGAATCGCACGCGACCTTGATGCCTCGCTCGTGCGCCAAGGCGACGATCGGTCGCGGATCCAGAATCCTGAGCGTGGGATTGGTCGGGATCTCCACAAACACGACCTTCGTCTCGTTTCGAATCGCCTCCTCCCATCCGCCCTCGTCCGGGTCGACGAAGGTCGTGGTGACGCCGCGGCGCGGGAACTCCTGGGCCAGGAGCGCCTGCGTCGCACCATAGAGGCGGGACGAGGCGACGATGTGATCACCCGCCTCGGTCAACGCCAGCAGCACCATAGCGGTCGCGCCCATGCCGCTCGCGAGCGCCACGGCGGCCTCGGTACCCTCGAGAGCCGCCACTTTTATGCCGACCTGCAGCTGGTTCGGATTGTTTCCGTCTCGGGTGTAGAGCAGCTCCCCGTCCGCGGGAGTCGCCCATCGGAACGTCGCGCTCTGCGTGATCGGCGGAACGACGGGCGCACCGGCTCGCTTGTCGTCACTACCAGCGTGTACTCCGATGGTGGCCGGGCCGAGCCCGCGCCCCTGAGGATCTGACATCGTCGGTCCAGGTCTGGTAGGGTAGGTCGGAAGGTTGGAAGGTCCGGGGTAGCGGCTACATGAGGTGTCGAACGAGACGACTGAGCGCGTGGATTCGACCCGATGTGGGGCTTCTAAAAGCGAGGCCACGATCCACGAGATCGTCGAGCACGGTCCTGTCCGCAGGGTCCGGAAAGACGATCTCGGCGTCTTCGGACGCAACCGCACCCCGCTCTTCGAGCCGGCCCCATACGCGAGCCTCACGATCGGAGTGAACCCCCAGGAGACCGAACGTGCCAGGACCGGTCTCCACGACGGCCGCGAGCCCCTGTCGCTCCAGGACGACCTCGATCTGGCCTCGGTGCGGCCCATGCACACCGCTGAAGACGAAGAAGGCCTCGTGCGTCTCGTTGTCCCGGGCCCCCTGGAGCAACTTCGCGATGACTTCGTCGGCACAGGAGAAATCGATGATGACGACCTCGGACAAATCGATCAGGGACAACGATCGATCACCTGCGCCTTGAAGTTGCGTCTCGATGGCCAGCCGCACCGCGCGTCCCGTCGGGCGGGTCACGAGATGGGAGTACAGCGACGTGACGGTCTTCTGCAGGACCTCGCCGAGATCGATCGCGATGGGATCGATGGGCAGCTCGGTCATTCTCCCATCCGCGCCGGCAGGATGATGCTGATTTGCGAGCCAGGCAACGGGGCCAGCCCGTCGACGAGCGGCGGGGTGTCGTCCCACTCCGGTACGTGACCGATTCGGGCGGTCCCGCTACGAATCGTGATCGCTCCGTCCCAACGACGAACCTGGCGTCGGATCTGCTGGATTCCCTGGCCGCGGCCAGAATCGGGGAACCGGGTGAGACCGTGCAGAAACACCGCCTCCAAGGCGGTCGCGTCGCCCCAGCGGTCTCCGTAACGGGCCGAGTGCTGGTCCGACAGCGACCCACGGAACCCGCGCCCCACGTCCATCACGGAGATCACGACAACGAAGCGACCGAGCCGACGGGCCCAGTTGTACGCTTGCGCCGCGACCCATCCCGGGGCGTCTGCGTGTTCGATAATGTTCTGGCAAACCTCGGAGAGGATGACCGAGAATTGCACCACGGATGTGGGCGGGTAGCCCAGCTTCGCGGTGAGAATCGCTCCAGCCTTTCCCTGCACTCGATCCACGACCTCATGCACATCGGCGTTTGCGGCGACCGGGGTAATCTCGAGCAGCACGTCTGATGGGCCCGAGCCGCGGCGCGCCGGTGCGTCGAAATCGAACACGCCCCGGGCTGCCTCGAAGAACGCCATGCGGGCCAGATACCCATTGACGTCGACGCTGTCCGGCAACTCCAGCCGCGGCAGCGCGCCCTGCTTCTCGGCGGCAACAGTACCCGCGACCAGTAGCGCCACCATGCCGTTCGGATCGATCCAACGCAGGTGTCGAGCGTCGAACAGAGTCCGTTCGCCGGTCTGCACGATGACCTCGTCCAGAAAAGAGTCGATCGTGCGATGATCGAGAGATCCGGGTACAGCGATGACGTTCAGGACTCCACCTCGTCGTCAGTAAAGTTTCGCGCCGACAGGGGCGCCTGCCCTTCGCTCACGAATTCTTCGGGTGCTGGGCGACCGATCCCGCGAAGCGCTCGACCAGCCCTCGCGCACCGCGATGCTGGACGTTGAAGCCGGCGAGCTCGTTCGCAGCACGCATTGCGGCCTCGATGTCGTCACCGTGCAGCAGCCTCGCAAACATCGTCGCACCCCACACGTCGCCACACCCCGTGGGGTCACCCACGATCGGTGGCGCAGTCAGAGTAACGCTTCCACTCAGAGTGCGCCCTACCCTTTTTGGGTCGCGCTCCGATCTCCACGACATCGGATTCGGATCGAGTCCCTCCCGAGCCACGAACCCGGCACCGTGGTCGCCGCGCGTGACGAGAATGAGCCCGAGTTCTTCGCCCAACGCGCCCTCGGCCCTCGCCCACGGGTCTCCGGGCCCCCCGCCAAGAAGCGCGAGTTCGTCCGCGTTCATTTGAACGGCGTCGAAGCACCGAAACCATGACGCCCAGGACTCGAGAGACCGGTCGTGCCGGCGGCCACTCCCGTCCGTACCCAGGAAGAGCGAGTGCAGATCAGCGTACATCGGTCCAGCGAAGCCCGAACGCAACGCGGTGGCTGTGTCGAGGCCCATCTCATGACCCGAGACGAAGTTCACGTACAACGCATCGCACGCGCCCACCAAGGGCGCCAATTCGTCCCACTCCCACGGGAGAACGCCGCCGGTCAGGTTTTCAACGCGCCGCGACTCGCTCTCGTATCGCAGCTCTACCCGATTGTTGGCCTCCGGGACGGCGATCACCCCCGAGTCGTCGATACGAGGAATCTCACGCAGAAACTGGCGCCCCTCCGCCTCCAGGTCTCCCCCAATCTTGAGGATGGGCCGGATGGTCCATCGCTCAGGAAGTGAGGCGGACAGTGCCGACAGCGCGTAGGCGATTCCACCCCACTCCTCGATCGCGCCCGACGCACCGTCCGTTCCGATGATGCGGTCCCACACCAGGGTTCCGACGACCCCCAGCACCCGGGGCCGGGTCACCCGGAAGACTCGTGCTCAGCGACATATATTCCGGCCGCGCCGATCACGCCCGCCGTGTCGTGAAGGGCGCCCGGCACGATCGAGCACGCCGCCACCGCGCTCGGAAAAGCGCGGCGTCTCACTTCGGCTCGGAGCGGACCGAACAAGTGCTCCCCTGCCCGAGTGACTCCCCCGACGATGACCACAACCTCCGGATTGAATGTGTTGACGATGTTGGCGACCCCGGCCCCCAGGATCTTCGCCGTCTCGGTCATCACGCCCTGAGCGTACGCGTCGCCACGCAGAAGGGCATCATAGACGGTGAGCGCCGTGATCCGGTCGAGATCCCCCTCCACCATCTCCGGCAACACCGACTCATACCCGGCCTCGAGCCCTTCTCGGGCCCGGGCCGCGATGTTGGGACCAGACGCGTAGGCCTCGAGGCATCCGTAATTACCGCAGGCACAGCGCCGTCCCATGAAGTCGATGGTCGTGTGGCCGATCTCTCCTGCGCTTCCGCTGGCGCCCCTCATGAGCTCGCCATCCAGAATGATGCCACCGCCGATGCCCGTACCGACGGTCACGCCGACGAGGGATTTCACCCCCTGGCCAGCACCGCACCACCACTCCCCGTAGGTGGCGCAGTTGGCGTCGTTGTCGAGGGTGGCCGGAAGCTCAACCGCTTCCGAGACCCGATCACGGATGGGGTAGCCTTCCCACCCGAGATTCGGCGTAGAAATCACCACTCCCGTCGCTTGATCGAGCGGCCCCGGACATCCGATACCCACACCGACGACATCGGCTCGCGATCCGCCCAACTTGTCGACCGCCTCGCCGATCGCGCTCTCGGCCATCACGCGGATGTCGGCGACCGCAGCCTCTGCGCCTCTCTCGGGCGCCGTCTCGCACGATCTCAGCGCAACCGGACTACCGCCGGTGAGAGGGACCACACCCACCACGAGGTTCGTTCCCCCGATATCGACTCCGAGTACCCAGCGTCCACTCACCCGCGGGCCGTCCGGTGGTTGCTCAACTGTCATCCAGGTTCAGGACGGCGAGGAACGCTTCCTGTGGAATCTCCACGGTTCCGACTTGCTTCATTCGCCGCTTACCGGCTTTCTGCTTCTCGAGGAGCTTCCGTTTTCGCGAGATGTCGCCGCCGTAACACTTCGCGGTCACGTTCTTTCGCAAGGCCTTGATGTTCGTGCGTGCCACCACGTCATTGCCGATCGCCGCTTGCAGAGCGACCGCGAACTGCTGGCGGGGAATCAACTTCTTCAGCTTCCGCACGAGATCTCTGCCGTACATATGAGCCCGGCTTTCGTGAATGATCACGCTGAAGGCGTCGACCGGGTCGCCGTTGACCAGAATGTCGAGCCGAATGAGGTCGTCCGCCCGAAACTCGAGGAACTCGTACTCGAGCGCAGCGTATCCGCGCGTACTCCCCTTGAGACGGTCATAGAAGTCCAGGACGATCTCCGCCAAGGGCAGCTCGAAGTCAAGCTCGACGCGCTTCGGATCCAGGTAGTTCATCCCCCGAAAAACCCCGCGCCGGTCATAGCACAGCTTCTGCACACTCCCGATGTACTCTGCGGGGCACAGGATATGTGCGAGTACGATCGGCTCAGACACCGACTGGATGCGACCAGGATCGGGCAGTGCGGTGGGGCTCTCCACGCGGAGGGACGAGCCATCGGTAAGCTCGACGTGATATTCGACGTTGGGCACGGTCGTGACGAGATCGACGCCGAACTCACGCTCCAGCCGCTCCTGGATGATCTCCATGTGCAGCAGCCCAAGGAATCCACAACGAAAACCAAAGCCGAGCGCCACCGACGTCTCCGGCTCGTACTGTAGAGATGCATCGTTGAGCCGGAGCCGCTCGAGGGCGTCCCGGAGGTCCTCATAGTCGTCCGCTTCCGTCGGGTACAGACCCGCGAACACCATCGGCCGCACCTCCTGGTAGCCGGCCAACAGGTCGGTCGCTCGGTTCTCCGCATCGAGAACGGTGTCACCCACCTTGGTGTCGCCGACCTCCTTGATTGCGGCTACGACGTAACCCACCTCGCCCGGTCGGAGGTCATCTTGGGGAATCCGACCCAGGCGCATGCACCCGACCTCCGTCACTTCGTATTCCCTGTCGACGCTGCCGAAGCCGATCCGCATACCCGCCTTCAGGACCCCGTCCATGACGCGCACGGATGGGACGGCCCCGAGGTACTTGTCGTAGTACGAGTCGAAAATGAGCGCGCGCAACGGAGCCTCCGAGGAGCCGGTTGGCGCAGGGACTCGCTCGACGACCGCTTCCAGGATCTCGTCGATGCCCACACCCTCCTTCGCGCTCGCGACCAAGACAGAGTCCGGGTCGACCCCGAGTAGGTCGGCGAGCTCGTCACGACGGCGCTCAGGCTCCGCGCCGGGCAGGTCGATCTTATTGATAACCGGGATGATCTCGAGGTCGGCCTCCAGTGCGAGGAAGAGATTCGAGAGGGTCTGGGCCTGTATGCCCTGGGTCGCATCGACGACGAGGATCGCCCCCTCGCACGCCGCGAGCGACCGGGAGACCTCATAGGTGAAGTCCACGTGGCCCGGCGTATCGATCAGGTTGAGTTGGTATTCGGTTCCGTCCTCCGCCGTGTAGCTCATGCGAACGGCGTGGAGCTTGATCGTGATCCCACGTTCCCGCTCCAGCTCGTTGTCGTCGAGTACCTGCTCACGCATCTGTCGACGATCGAGCGTCTTCGTACCCTCCAGCAGTCGATCGGCAAGCGTCGACTTCCCGTGGTCGATGTGGGCCACGATGCAGAAGTTGCGGATGAAGTCGGTCTGCAAGGGAGATTCGGGCAAGGGTCGGGTCACGGAGGCCGCTGCGGAGTACCGCGGCTCGGGCGCGCCAAAGTTAACTGGCTCTGCGAGGCTCTCGTAGACCGTACCGCTCAAACGGACCTCGCCTCAGGTCG